>Ga0190269_10000833_pt1 | contig 15391 bp, 13 predicted proteins | sample Popmic249IS_FD_133749 | JGI IMG/M metagenome (GOLD analysis project Ga0190269, IMG submission 133749) | Populus adjacent soil microbial communities from riparian zone of Blue River, Arizona, USA - 249 IS | ecosystem: Environmental > Terrestrial > Soil > Riparian zone | place: USA: Arizona...
GTGGCGGCCACCGCGTCGACGTCCGGGGGGCGGTGGTCGCCGGCCACGTCGGAGAGCCCGGCCTCCACGAAGGCCTGGGCGATGACCGGCACCATGAGCTCCACGTGGGCCCGGCTGGCGATCTCGGGCACGACCCCGCCGTAGCGGGCGTGGAGGTCGACCTGGCTGCTGACCACCGAGGACAGGATCCGGGTGCCGCCCTCGACGATGGCGGCGGCCGTCTCGTCGCAGGACGTCTCGATCCCGAGGATGCGGGCCCGGCCGAGGTCGGCAGGGGCGTCGGCAGGCTCGACGGCGGTCACGCCCGGCCCTCCACCACGGTCGTGCCCGGCACCGAGGCGGCCAGGGCGGCCAAGCGGGCCCCGTACTCGGGGGTGTCGACGTCGTTGGCCCACATGATGATGGCGTCCTCGTTGGTCTCGACGTAGTAGCCCTTCCGCACGCCGGCCGGGGCGAACCCGAAGGCCTGGTAGAGGCGCTGCGCGGCCACGTTGCCCACCCGCACCTCCAGGGTGAGGTGGCGAGCGCCTCGCTCCCGGCCGGCCACGGCCAGGGCGTGGACGAGGCGGGAGCCGATGCGGTGGCCCTGCCAGGCCGGGGCGACGGCCACGTTGGTGATGTGCCCGTCCTCCTCCACGAGCATCAGCCCGGCGTAGCCGACGACGGTCGATCCCACCTTGGCGACGTACCAGACCCGGCTCGGCCCGTAGGCGAGCTCGCTGAGGAACAGGCCCATCGACCAGGGCCGCGGGTGGACGACCTCCTCGATGCGCAGCACGGCCCGCAGGTGGCGCCGGCGCATCGGGGTGAGGACGACCTCCAGCTCGGCGTCGGGCACCAGCGGTCCAGGGCCGGCGGTGACCGGCGGGCGGAGGCTCACGCCGCCCCGTCCCGCGTCTGCCAGTTGATCTCCGCGTCGGGCTTGCGCAGGTACAGGGGGCTGACCTCGCCGGGGCCGGCGAACTCCTCCCGCAGGGCACGGGCGTGGGCCAGCTGCACCAGGGAGCCGGCGTTGGGGAACGCCATGCCCTGGTCCGCCAGCTCGACCCGACCGAGGTCGACGAAGGCGTCTCGGTATCGGAGCGCGCCGTCGCCCACGAGGAGGACCTCTTCGGTGGTGGCGACGAGGTCCGAGGCGAGGTCCGCCGGGGTCGCCACCTCCGGCTGGGTCAGCCGCTGGACGCCGCCCGGGACCTGCCGGTAGCTGGCGTGGAACAGCTCGCCCCGCCCGGCGTCGACCGCGCAGACGATGCGCCGGTGCGAGTGGCGGAGCGGGAAGGCGATGAGGTCGAGGCTGGGCACCCCGATCATGGGGAGGCGCCGGGCGTGGGACAGCGCCTTGGCCGCGGCGACGCCGACCCGCAGGCCGGTGAACATGCCGGGCCCGACGTCGACGGCGACGGCCCCGATCTCGGCGATGTCGATGCGGGCCTGCCGGCAGACGAACTCGATGGCCGGGGTGAGCGTCTCCGCGTGGCGGCGGCCGCGGGTGGAGTGGGTGGAGCCGAGCACGCCCTCGTGGCCGCCGATGGCGCAGCCGACCTGGGCGGTGGACGTGGTGATGCCGAGGATCAGCACGGCCCGCTCCACGGTCCGAGGGCCAGCTCGAGCTGCGGGAGCCGCTCGTACCAGGCCGACCCCACGGCCCGAAAGGTCAGGGTGCGGTCGTCGTCGCCCTCGCCGAAGGTGAGGCGGACCTCGAGCAGCTCGTGCGGCAGCACCGGGGTGATGGCGTCGCCCCACTCGACGAGCACCACCCCGCCGTCGTCGAGCATCTCGGCCAGACCGAGGTCGACGGCCTCGCTCAGCTGGTCGAGCCGGTACACGTCGAGGTGGTGGATGGGCAGCCGGCCACCGTCGTAGACGTGCACGAGCGTGAAGGTGGGGCTCGTGACCCGGTCCTGCACCCCCAGCCCCCGGCTGAAGCCCTGGACGAACGCGGTCTTCCCGGCCCCGAGGTCACCGGCCAGGACGAGCACGTCACCGGGACGAGCCAGGTCGGCCACGGCCGCGGCCAGCTGGCGCGTCTCGTCGACCGAACGGGTGCAGGCCTGGACCGTCACGAGGCGAGCCTACGAGGACGGGTAGCGCCGTTCGACCCGGGCCCCGATGGCGCAGACGACCTCGTAGGAGATCGTGCCGAGCCGCTCGGCCCACTCGTCGGGACTGATGTGCTCCTCGCCCTGGGTGCCGAGCAGGACCGCCTCGTCGCCGGGCGCCACCGCGCTGCCGGGGCCGACGTCGACCATGAGCTGGTCCATGGTGACGACGCCCACGATCGGGTGGCGCTCACCGCCGATCAGGACCTCCTGGCCCATGAGCCCGAGGCGGCGGGGCACGCCGTCGGCGTAGCCGATGGGGAGGGTGGCCACGACCGTGTCCCGCTCGGTCCGGTGGCGCAGCCCATACGAGAGCCGCTCCCCCGCCGGCACCGGCTTGACGAAGCCGACCTCGGTGGCGAGGCGCACGGCCTGGTGGAGGTCGGCCATCCCCGCGAGGGCGGGCGACGGGGGGATGCCGTAGACGCTGATGCCGCAGCGGACGAGGTCGTAGCGGGCGGCGGGATGGGCCAGCGCGCCGGCGGAGTTGGCGGCGTGGCGCATCGGGACGTCGATGCCGGCGGCCGCCAGCTCGGCCAGCACCGCGTCGTAGCGGGCCAGCTGCTCGGCGGTGAACGGGTCGTCGGGCTCGTCGGCCACCGCGCAGTGGGTCCACACCGAGCCGAGCGCCAGCCAGCGCTGCTCGTGGATCGCCTGGGCCAGGCCGAGCGCCTCCTCCGGCTCCACGCCGACCCGGCGCATGCCGGTGTCGACCTTGAGGTGCACCCGCGCCGCGACCTTGCGAGCCCGGGCCGCGGCGGCCAGCCGGCGCACCATGCCCAGGGTGTAGACGGTGACGTCGAGGTCGAGGTCGAGGGCGTCGTCGACCTCGTCGGGGCGGGGCTGGGACAGGAGCAGGATGGGGGCGTCGACCCCCAGGTCCCGCAGCGGCGCGGCTTCGGGCACCTGGGCCACGGCCAACCAGGTGGCGCCCGCGTCGAGCGCCGCCCTGGCCACGGGCGCGGCGCCGTGGCCGTAGCCGTCCGCCTTGACCACCGCGCACACCTGCGCCGGCGCGGCGACGCGACGCAGCTCGCGCACGTTGTGGCGGATGGCCTCGAGGTCCACCTCGGCCCACGCCCGGGCCATCATGGCGAGACCTCGGCCAGGGCGAGGGGCAGGAGGTGGAGGAGGTCGCTGGCCACCAGGCCGTGGCGGGGCCCGAGGCGGGCCGCCCGCCCGTGGAGCCAGGCGCCGGCCGCCGCCGCATCGAGCGGCGCGACCCCCTGGGCCAGCAGTGCGCCGATGGTGCCGCTGAGGACGTCACCGGTGCCGGCGGTGGCCAGGCGCTCGTCGCCGCTGGTGACGATCCGGACGGCGCCGGACGGATCCGCCACCACGGTGGTGGGCCCCTTCAGCAGCACGACGACGCCGGCCTCGGCGGCCAGCGAGCGGGCCGCGTCCAGCCGGTCGGGGCCAGGAGGCGCGCCGGCGAGGCGGGCGTACTCGCCGTCGTGGGGGGTGAGGACGGTGGCCGCCACCCGGTCGCGGACCACGGCCAGGTCCGAGCCGACGGCGGTGAGGGCGTCGCCGTCGACGACGGCCGCCACCGGCGCCGAGCCGAGCAGGAGCCGCACCCCGCCCTGGGTGGCCATCGACGTGCCGAGGCCAGGGCCGACGACGAGGGCCCGGTACCGGTGCAGCTCTCGGCTCACGGCCTCGGCCCAGCCGTCGTCGGGGAGCCGGAGACCCACCGCCTCGGTGGGCCGGTGCGGGTCGTCGGCCAGGCCGGGCGTGGCCAGGCGGACCATCCCCGCGCCGGCCCGCTGGGCGGCCGCGGCGGCGAGGTGGGCCGCCCCGGTCATCCCGGGCGAGCCGGCCACCACCATGACGGCACTGGCCCACTTGTGGGCATCCGGCGCGCGCGCCGGGAGGAGCCGGGCCACGTCCGGCGCCTCCACCACGTGGGCGGTGGCGGCGGACACGTCGAGGCCGATGTCAGCCAGCGCCACGGCGCCGGCCAGGCGCCGGCCCGGCTCGAGGACGAGGCCCGGCTTCAGGGCGGCGAAGGTCACGGTGCGCTCGGCGCCGAGCACCCGGCCGGCCGCCTCGCCGGTGAGACCGGACACGCCGCTCGGGATGTCGACGGCCAGGACCCGGGCGCCCCCGGCGTCGGGCGCGTCATAGTCGCCCCGGAAGCCGGTGCCGAAGGCCGCATCGACCACGAGGTCGGCCTCGGGGAGCCGGGCCGGGACCGCCAGCGCGTCGACCACCTCGACCTGCGCCCCCCGCCGGGTGAGGCGCCGGGCGGCCGCCCGCCCGTCGGCGCCGTTGTTGCCCTTCCCGGCCAGCACCACGACGCGGCGGCCGTAGCCCCCGCCCAGCATCCGCAGCGCCTCCCATGCCACGGCGGCGCCCGCCCGCTCGATGAGCTCCTCGACCGGCTCCGGGGCAGCCGCGTCGACGGCGGCCATCTCCGCCGGGGTCAGGACCGGGATCACCGCGCCAGCGTAGGACCCCGCCGGTCCCCGGGCCCCCAGGTTCGAGGGTCAGTGGTGGAGGGCCTCGAGGCGGTACTGCCACGGGTGGTGGGCCTCGGGGCTGCAGGTGAGGGCGACCGCCGGGCCGCGGCGGCGGGAGACCTCGACGGTCAGCGTCGCGTCGGCGAGCCCGAGCTCCACGGTGGCCCGGTCGCCGCCGATGGCCCAGGTGCGGGGCTGGAGCTCGGCCAGGCGGCGCTCCCCGAGCTCGTGGCGGGCGAAGACCTCGGCCGCCTGCACGAGGGACGCGTGGCAGCTCCTGCCGCGGTAGTGGTCGAGGGCGAGGAGGCCGGCGTCGTGGTCGCGCACGATGGCCGCCGCCTGCTCCGGCGGGACGCGACCGAAGTAGACGCCGGTGGGCAGGCAGACGACGTTGGCGGCGAAGCGGTCCCCGCCCACGTGGGAGGACTCCCACACGTCGATGCCCTCCTCCCGCAAGGCCCGTACCACGGGCCGGCCGAGGTCGGCACAGCAGGGGTCGTGGCGACCGTTCGTGCAGACGAGGTGCACGCTCCCGGCGGGGGTGCCGATCCCGGGGGGAGCGTCGGCCCGCAACGCCCCGAGGTCGAGCTCGAGGAGCGCCGCTGGATCCGGCAGGACGAGGTGCTCGGCCCAGGCCACCGCGCGGTCGGAGCGCACGAGGAAGGCCGACAGGCCGGGGGCGTCCGAGGGCGCCACCGACCGGCGGATGAGCAGGACCCGGACCCCCTGCTCCACGGCGGCCCGGTGCAGGCGGTCGGCGACCTCGTCGGGCAGGTGGCTCTGCGCCAGGGCGTCGCGCCCCCACGATCCGGTCTGCTCCACCAGCAGCCAGCGTCGCACCCGGGACGCCGTCCCGAGCACCAGCTCATCTCGTTCGAGCGACTCGGCGGCGCAGCCGAGCCGCCCCGGCTCACGTCGCATCGAGGCGGCGGAGCACGCCCTCGCGCAGGAGGCGCCGGCACAGCACGACCCGGCTGCTCTCGTCCAGGAGGTCGTCGAGCGCGCCCACGGCGGTCGGCGGGCCGTCGAGGAGGCGCCGGATGGCGGGCTCGAGCGGGGCGGGGAGGTCGAGGCGACGATCGGCCAGCTCGAGGACGAGGCGCGCCGGCGGCGCGTCGGGGGTGCCGGCGATCGGCTCGTCGCTCGACGGCCGCAGCCGCCAGGCCAGCCCTGGGCGGGGCCCCACGACGGTGCCGTCGTCCACGGGGGCGCCGCCGGCCAGCTCGACCAGGTGGCCCTGGAGCCGGGCCGGGCGCCGGGTGGCCGCTCGCCACACGAGCTCGTCCGCCACCTCCTCGACCGGCAGCCCGTCCAGCCAGCGGACGAGGTCGGCGACGACGTCCTTGACGACGCGACGGGCGGCCTCCGGGTCGGCGGCGTGCCGGGCCGGGAGGGCGTGCCGGAAGGCCGGGTCCTCCGCCGTGCGGTCGACGATGTGGCGGAGCAGGTCGTGGCGGGTGCGGGCCAGGATGCCGATGGTCAGGTGGAGCGAGGCCTCGGTCTGGGCCGCGGCGGAGTGCACGAAGCCCCGGGGCAGGTAGAGGCAGTCGCCGGGCTCGAGCACGTCGTCGAAGAGCACCGGCTGGGCGGCCGCCGCCCCGCGGTCGGACCGGTGCCGCTCGAGGGGGGCCTCGACGAGCGGCTGGCGCACGGTCCACCGCTTGGTGCCCTCCACCTGGAGGACGAGGACGTCGTGGGTGTCGTGGTGGGGGGCGAACCCCGAGGCACCGGCGGGCGTGAGGTACGCGTTGGCCTGCACCGGGTGGCCGAGCTCGTGCTCGAGCTCGGCGCAGAAGGCCCCGAGGGGCGGCCACCAGCGGTGCAGCGAGTTGAGGACGATGGTGGCGCCGTCGGCGAAGGCGGCGAGGGTCCGGCCCGGGTCGACGAGGTCGTCGATCCAGACGCTCCCCGTGCGAGCGCGACGGGTGAAGGACGCCGCGGGCAGCACCTCGCCGTCTCGGGCCAACCGCACCGCTGGTCGGCGCAGGCCCCCGGCGGTGAGCTGCTCGTCGACGGCGGCCGTCGAGAGCAGGTCGGTGAAGCCAGACGAGCGGCTCCGCTGCGGGGCGCGCCCGAAGGACTCGGCCAGGAAGGTCCCGGCGTCGCCGACGCAGCGCCCGAGGGCGCTGGTCAGCGGGCGCTCGGTCACCGGTGGGAGCGGATCAGGCGTCGGTGCCGTCTGCGTCCCCGCCGTCGGAGGCGTCGTCGTCCGCGTCGGTGCCGTCGTCGTCGGCGTCACCGTCGTCGGTGGCGTCGTCGTCCCCCTGGGCCTTGGGATCGGCGGCCAGCTCGGTGCGGATGTCGTCGTCGGTCAGGTCGGTCACCAGGTCGGTCATGGGCGTGCCTCTCTCTCGGCGGGCGGTGCGGGGCGAACCTGCCCGGGATCTCCTCGGTCTACACGGAACGCCCGGACCCCGCTCGCCGCTCGGGCCGCAGGGTCAGAGGGCGACGGCCACGGCTTCGGCCAGGGTCCGCGTGTGGGTGAGGGTCAGGAGCCACCGCTCGATGCCCCGGTCGGCCGCCGCCCGCGCCGCAGTGCCCACCAGGCGCAGCGACGGCTCTCCGGACTCGGCCCGCACCACCTCGATGTCGTGCCAGCGGCAGGCGCCGAGGCCGAGGCCCATGGCCTTGAGCACCGCCTCCTTGGCGGCGAACCGCGCGGCGTAGCGCTCCGCCGGGTCGCGTCGCTGCTCGCAGTAGGCCCGCTCGGCCGGGGTGAAGAGGCGCTCCGCCAGGGACGGGGTGCGGCCCAGGGAGGTCCGCATCCGGTCCACGTCGCAGAGGTCGACCCCGATGCCGATCACGGGCCGGTCAGCCGTTGCCGGTCCGCCACCGGTCGGCCAGCTCCCGGATGGGTTCGACGAGCAGGTCCACGGCCGGCACCTCCGCCAGCAGGTCCTCCCGGAAGGTCGGTTCGGTCTCGAGCACCGCGTCGCGCAGCGCCGACCACCGGTTGCGGTAGCCCTGGAGCGCACCTCGGGCGGCCGCCACGGGCAGCCGGTCCTCGAAGCGGACGTGGAGCAGCGTGATGCCGGTGGCCTTGTCGTCCTTGGTCTCGGGCACGATGACGACCGTGCGGCCGTCCACCCGACCGCGGGTGACGAACACCTGCCGCTCGACGGCCACCGTGTGCTTGGTGCCGCGGAGCACGCCGGCCCGCTCGGTGCGGGAGGGGATGTCCCGGGCGATGCCGCCCCGGTCGACGATCGACACGGGCACCTCGCCGTCGGTCGGTTCGCCGTCGATCTCGTAGCGGATCCACCCGGTGACCTCGGCGATGGCCGGGTCGAGGTCGGCCAGCGTGCGCAGCACCTTGTAGGACAGCCGGTCCCGGGCGGTGCCGGCGGCGAGGACGGCCTGGACGAGCGCCGGCTGCAGGAGCGTCTCGTCGCTCCGGGAGATCCCGACGGTCACCGTCTTGGCCTGGTGCTTGATGGCGTCGACGGGGCGGGTGAGCTCCTCGATGCCCTCGGTCAGCGCGGCCGTGAGGTCGTCCACCACCACCGCCGGGGTGCCGATGCGGCCCATCTCGGCCTGGTAGGCGTCGAGCGGGGCGATGCCCAGCGCGTACCTGAAGGCGGCCGCCAGGCGCACGGCGGTGCTGGCCTCGAGGTTCCCGTCGTAGCTGCTGCTGCGGAGACCGTCGAAGAACCGCGTGGCGGCCGAGGTGAGGGCCGGCTGGAGGGAGCGCAGCAGGTCGTCGCCGTCGGCGCTGGCCGACTCGCCGACCGCATCCTCGATGGCGCCTCGCGCCTCCCGCAGCGGGAGGGCCTGGGCGTCGATGGCGAGCGCGGCCTCGTACCCGAAGAGGTGCCCGGCCACCGTGGCGAGGACGAACCCGAGCTGCGGGTGGGTCTCGGGTACCGGGATGACCTGCAGGGCGGCCGCGTAGCGGGCCTGGTCGTCGCTGGCGATCACGATCGGGGTGGCCTTGTGGGCGCGGTAGATCGCCACCTCCTTGGCCACGTCGTCGGCGGTGGAGCCCTCCAGACCGGCCGCGCAGACGAGGATGAGCGGCTCGCAGGACAGGTCGATGTGCTTCTTGTCCTCGGTGGCGTCGCAGGCGATGGAGCGGTAGCAGAGCTCGCTGAGCTTGATCCGCAGCTCCTCGGCCGCCACCCGGTTCACGCCGTTGCCGACGATGGCCCAGTAGCGCTTGCTGGGGGCGAGCCGCTGGGCGGCCGCCGCCACCGTGGCGCGACGCCCGATCGTCTCCTCCATGAGCTCCGGCAGCTCCCGCAGCGCCCGGAGCACGGCCTGGTCCACCGTGCCGCCCACCTCGGCGGCGATCGACCACGCCAGCAGGAAGCCGGCCGCGATCTGCGAGTAGAACGCCTTCGTCGAGGCGACGCTCATCTCCACGTCCCGACCGTCGGACGTGTAGAGCACGCCGTCGGCCTTGTCCGTGAGGTCCGACCCGCGGCGGTTGACGATGGCGATGACGGTGGCCCCGCGACCGCGCACCAGGTCGACCGTGCGGTTCGTGTCCGTGGTGGTGCCGCTCTGGCTGATGGCGATGACGAGGGTGTCGGACATGTCGGGGCGGAGGCCGAACCCGGAGAGCTCGGTGGCGGGCAGGGCCTCGACCCGGAGGCAGCCGTCGGGGGCGGTGGCCGACAGCGCCTCGGCCAGGCTCTGACCGGCCACGTGGGCGGTGCCCTGGCCGATGACCTGGATCCGATCGATGCGGCCGTCGCGGAGCGCCGCCCGGACGTCGGGGGTGAGGACGTCGTCCCCCAGCTCCACCGCGAGGTCGCCACCCCGGTCGACGAGCTTGCCCCGCAGCGTCTTGCGGAAGCTGTTGGGTGCCTCCGAGATCTCCTTGAGGAGGAAGTGGGGGTGGTCGCCGCGATCGATGTCGCGGGTGGTGACCTGCGCCTGCTGGAGGTCGGCCTCCGTGACGGGGAGCGGGGTGCCGTCGTACGAGATCCTGGCGATGCCGTCGAGGGTGCCGGCACGGGTGCCGTCGAGCACCACGATCTGGCCCCGGCTGGCGTTGGGGTTCTCCGGGTTGGCCGGCGTCTCGCCGTCCATGCGCAGGTAGGTGTCGGTGAGCTCGACCACGCCGTAGGGCTCGGAGGCCACGACGAAGCAGCCGTCGGCCACGCCCACGTACAGCGCCTGGCCGCTGCCGCGGAGGGCCAGCAGCAGGTGGTCCGGGTGGCTGGCGGCGCTGGCCCCGATGGCCACCGACCCCTCGAAGGCGGCCACCGTGTCGCGGAAGGCGTCGGCCAGGGCGGAGCCGGCGCCCAGCCGTCGGGACACCAGGGTGGGGATCACCTTCGCGTCGGTCGTGATCTCGGCCGCCACCCGCAGCCCGTCCGCCGCCTTGAGGTCGGCGAAGTTGTCGACGTCGCCGTTCAGCGCCGCAGTGACGTAGGGACCGTCGACCCGGTCGAGCTCGAGGCTGTCGACGGGGTGCGCGTTGGGCTGGGAGATGATGCCGATGCTGGCCCACCGGGTGTGGCCCAGCACCAGGGCTCGGGCCCGCTCACCGCCGAGGGCGAGGCGCAAGAGGTCGTCGGCGGCGATGTCGGACCGCATGGCGGCCGTGTTGTCCCCGAGCTCCCCGATCTCGGCCGCCGCCTTGTAGACGAAGCTGAGGTGGCCCTCGGGGGTGCGCACGGCGCCGGTGCGGAAGAGGTGGTCCGAGGACCGGGCCTCGAGCATCCCGGCCACGGCCGGATCCTGGAGGTCGAGGCCGTGGTCCTGCACCAGGATCGTGAGACCGGCCGAGTCCCGTCCGCGGACCTCGAGGCGGTCGATGGCGGCCAGGGCCTGCTGGATGGAGGTGCCGATCTCGATGGCCGACCACCCGGCACCAGCGCCGACGAGGTCCCGGACGCGGGCGGCGGTGGGGACGCGGTCCCGTTCGACGGCCCACGCGGCGTCCTTCAGCCGGAGGAGCGCCGCGTTGAGCGCCTCGACGGAGGACCCGCCGGTGCCGTCGTCGTCGAGCGTGGCCTCGGTGGCCGAGACCCAGGCGCCGACCGTCCGGCAGGCGGCGCCGATCCGGGTGGCGAGGGACCCGTCGCGCACGAGGGCGGCCACCCCGTCGGTGGAGCGGAGGAGGGCGTCGAGGTCCTCGAGGACCGCCGAGGCTCCGGCGGCGGCGCCGAGCGGATCGGCCCCGGCCGCCAGCTCGGCCTGGAGGGCATCGAGCCGTTCGAGGATCTCGGAGGCGGGGATGGGGCGTCGAGCGCCGGGCCCCCGCAGGAGGGCGATGATGCCGCACACGGAGGCGGTTCCTTCCGGGTCGAGGACCGGACCAGCGTACCGGCGGGACCGGCGTCAGCAGGCCTCGACGGCCGCCACCAGCCGGGCGACGGCCGCCTCGGCCTCCTCGATGGTGGGTGCCTCGGCCATCACCCGAACCAGCGGCTCGGTGCCGCTCGGGCGCACCAGGACCCGGCCCCGCTCGCCGAGCTGGCGCTCGACGATCGCGGCTTCGCCGGCCACCGCCTCAACGACGGCATCGGCCCGGCCGGCGACGCGCACGTTGCGCAGCACCTGCGGGAGGCGGGTCATCGCCTCGTCGGCCAGCGCCCCGAGCGGCCGTGCGGATCGGTGGACGACGTCGAGCAGCTGGACCGCTGTCAGCAGGCCGTCACCGGTGGTGGCGAGCTCGGCGAAGATGACGTGCCCGCTCTGCTCGCCCCCGAGGCTGAAGCCGTCTCGCCGGAGCGCCTCCAGCACGTAGCGATCCCCGACGGGCACCTCCAGCACCTGGATCCCCCGCTCGGCCATCCCCAGCCGGAACCCGAGGTTGGTCATGACCGTGACCACGACCGTGTCCTGCGCGAGGAGGCCCCGGGCGTGCCGGTCGAGGGCGCAGATGGCGATGATGTGATCGCCGTCGACGATGCGCCCGTCGGCGTCGACGGCCACGCACCGGTCGGCGTCGCCGTCGAACGCGATCCCCGCGGCCGCGCCCCGTTCCCGGACGGCCCGCTGGAGGTCGGCGGGGTGCGTGGAGCCGCAGCCGGCGTTGATGTTGGTCCCGTCAGGGTCGTCGTGCAGCACGTGGACCGTGGCGCCGAGGGCTCGCAGCACCGCAGGGGCGACGTGGCTGGCGGCGCCGTTCGCGCAGTCGATCACCAGGTCGAGCCCTTCGAGGCGCCGGTCGTCGATCGACCCGATCACCGCGCTGGTCCAGGCCGCCACGTCGTCCTCACCTGACCGCACGGTGCCGACGGCGTCGCCGATCCGGGGCTCGTGCACGACCTCGTGGCGCAGGAGGCGGTGGAGCTCGGACTCCATGGCCGCCTCGACGTCGTCGTCCAGCTTGAGGCCACCCGGACCGAACACCTTCACCCCGTTGTCCTCGAACGGGTTGTGGGACGCGGAGACGACGGCGCCGGCGATGCCGTCCCTCGCCGCCACCCACGCCACGGCGGGGGTGGGCACGACGCCGAGCGAGATCACCTCGGCGCCCTCGGCCGCCAGGCCGGCCACGAGGGCCGCCTCGAGGAGGGGGCCAGATCGGCGGGTGTCGCGACCCACGGCGAACGTCCACGCCGGGAGCACCCTGGCGGCCGCTCGGCCGAGGGCCAGCACCAGCTCTGGGGTGAGCTCCTGGTTGGCCACGCCCCGCACGCCGTCGGTCCCGAACTTCAGCACCCGGGAAGGATGCCAGACCCCGCCGGGGGCGGTGACCCCGACGGGCTTCGCGCCGCGGGCGGGCCGTACCATGCATCGCCTCCGCCATGCCCAGCCCTCCGCAGCACCTCCCCCGTCGCACCACCTCTGCCTGGCAGCACGTGCCAGCCCTCGAGGGGCTGCGCGGCGTGGCGGTGGTCGCCGTGGTGGTGTTCCACCTCGATGCCAGCTGGCTGCCGGGCGGGTACCTCGGCGTCGACGTGTTCTTCGTGCTGTCCGGGTTCCTCATCACCGGGCTCCTCCTCGGCGAGCTGGGCCGGGCCGGCCGTGTTGACCTCGCTCGCTTCTGGCACCGCCGAGCGCTGCGGCTCCTGCCGGCGCTCCTGCTGGTCATCCTCGGGGTGACCGCCCTCCTGCCGACCATGGACCCGGTCGATCAGGGCCGGCGCGTCCCTGAGCTGCTGGCCGCCCTCGGCCACGTGGCGAACTGGCAGATGATCGAGGCCGGGGCCGGCTACTTCGCCGGCTTCAGCGAGGTGTCGCCCCTGCGCCACCTGTGGTCCCTCGCCGTCGAGGGGCAGTTCTACCTCGCGTGGCCGCTCGTCGTGTGGCTGGCCCGATCATCCCGCCGGACCGGGGTCGTCGCCGCCGCGGGGGCGGTCGCGTCGATCGCCGCCATGGTCGTGCTCCACGACCCGGGCGCCACCGACCGGGCCTACTTGGGCACGGACACCCGGGTGCACCAGCTCCTCATCGGTGCGCTGGTGGCCGTGGCCGTCGACCGGGGGGTGCACACCGCCCGGCCGGTCCCCCGGCACGCGGGGCTCCTGCCGCTCCTCGGGATCGGGGTGCTCTTCTGGGCGCTGCCCGGCACCTCGTCTCTGTACTACCGGGGCGGCTCGGTCGTCGTGGCCCTCCTCGCCGCCGCCCTGGTGCTGGCGCTCCACTGCGGCGCCCCCGTGGCCGGCCGGATCCTGTCGCACCCGGTGCTGGAGCACATCGGCCAGCGCTCCTACGGGATCTACCTCGCCCACTGGCCGGTCATCGTCCTGGTCGACGCCGGCCAGGTCGGCTTCGACGGCCCCGCCCTGGTCGCCGTCCAGGTGCTGCTCTCGTTGGCCCTGGCCGAGCTGTCGTACGTCTTGGTCGAGCAGCCGATCCGACGGGGCACCGTCTGGGGGCCGCCGTCCCCCCGCCGCACCGCCTGGTTGGCCGGCGGCGCGCTGTCGGCGGCGGCAGGGGCGGTGCTGCTGGCCGGGGCCGGTCGGGAGCCCGCCCCCTCGTGGGCCGAGGAGGCCGGGACGACCCAGATCTCGGTGCGGGAGGCCGCGGCACCGGCGCCGGTCGAGGCGGAGACCCTGATCCACCGGGCGGCGCTCCTCGGCGACAGCGTGGCCTGGAGCCTCGCCAGCGACCTCGCCACAGCCGCCGAGGCGGAGGGGATCGACTTCGGCATCGCCACCGTCATCGGGTGCCCGATGGGTCCCGGACCCGCGTACGACGACGACGGCACCCCCCGCTCGGACAACGACACGTGCGCGGCGTCCGTGCCGGATGCGCATGCCGCCGTGCGGGCCATGCAGCCAGACGTCGTGATCTGGCACGACCTGAACTCGATGTTCGCCCGCCGGGCAGCCGACGGGACCCTGCTCCGGTCCGGACCGGAGTGGGAGCAGTCGGTCTTCGCGTCGTGGGACCTCGCCCTCGCTGCGCTCCGAGGCCCGGAGACCGAGGTCGTCATGGTCGTCCCGTCGCTGCGGGCCCAGTCGCCGGCCGGCGCCTGCGAGCAGGATCGAGACCCCGGCCGGTGCGCGGACATCCAGGGCCAGGACGAGCGGATCCGCGCCGCCACCCGGCGCTACGTCGCGGAGCGCGGCGAACCCTGGCTCCACGCCGTCGACGTCGACGACCTCGTGTGCCCGGCTCTGCCCTGCCCCGCCGTCGTGGACGGGATCCAGATCCGGGGCGGCGGGACGGACCTGACGCACTACACGGAGGAGGGGGCCCGGTGGCTGGCCCCCCAGCTCTTCGAGCGGGTGCTGGCGGCCGTCACCAGCCGCTGAGCGGAGCGGTTCGAGCCGGACGAGACAGGGAGGGCCCGGTCGGGCACCGAACTTCTTGTGCATGGGCATCGAGCGCAGTCCTCGCCGACCCGAGCTGGACGCGACCGGGCGGTGGTCGGTCGCGTCGCTGCGGGAGTGGTGGGTCCCGGTCTGCCGGTCGGACCAGCTGCGTCGGCGACCCCTCGCCACCCAGCACGAGGACCGCCCCCTCGTCCTCTTCCGGGACGGGGCGGGTGCCGCCCGGTGCCTCGTGGATCGCTGCCCGCACCGCAACATCCCGCTGTCGCTCGGCCGGGTGGAGCGCGACGGCACCCTCGCCTGCGGGTACCACGGGTGGCGCTTCGACGGGACCGGTCGCTGCACGGAGATCCCCGGGCTGGGGCCGTGCGCCGCGGGCCCCTCGCCGCGGGACGTCGCCAGCCTCCCCACCCGGGAGGTCGACGGGTTCGTGTGGGTCTGGCCGGCGGCTGAGGTCGCCCCGCACCGCGAGCCGTTCGCGCTGCCGGACCTGGGGACCGGGCCGACCGTGGGCGAGGTGGTGTTCGAGCGGGACATCGCCTGCACGGTGCACGCGGCGGTCGAGAACGCGCTCGACGTGCCGCACACCGCCTTCCTGCACGGGGGCTTGTTCCGATCGAGCGGGCAGGGACCCAAGGTCCGGGCGGAGCGGCGGGACCTCGTCGACGGCGTGGAGGTCGAGTACCGGGGCGAGCCCGCCGCGTTCGGGCCGCTGCGGGTCCCGGGCGCCACGTTCGAGCACTGGGACCGGTTCTTCCTGCCGTCCGTCGCCCAGGTCGAGTACCGGATCGGCGGCGCCGTCCGGATCACCAACTCGATCCTGCACCTCCCGCTGTCGGCCACCCGCACCCGGGCCTGGTTCGTGCTGCGGTTCCGCAGCCCGCTCCCGGCTGCGGTGGTCGCCCCCGTCGTGCGGGCCCGGGGCGCCAAGATCCTCCAGCAGGACGTGGACGCCCTCGAGGCGCAGACCGCCAACGTGACCCGCTTCGGCGGCGAGCGCTACACGAGCACCGAGCTCGACCTCCTCGGCAACGCCATCTACCACCTCATGCGCCAAGCCGAGCGCGCCGAGCAGCCAGGCGTGCGCGTCGACCTGGGCCGATCCGAATCGGCCGAGGTGGGCCCGAGCACCGCGACCATCCAGCTCTGA
>Ga0190269_10000834_pt1 | contig 15372 bp, 14 predicted proteins | sample Popmic249IS_FD_133749 | JGI IMG/M metagenome (GOLD analysis project Ga0190269, IMG submission 133749) | Populus adjacent soil microbial communities from riparian zone of Blue River, Arizona, USA - 249 IS | ecosystem: Environmental > Terrestrial > Soil > Riparian zone | place: USA: Arizona...
GATCGGCACCCGCAACCTCCCCTCGGAGATGCCGGCGCCGGCCTCCCAGCTCTACGCCAAGAACCTCGAGAACCTGCTCGGCCTGATCGTCACCGACGAGGGCACCGTCCAGGTCGACTTCGAGGACGACATCATCGCCGCCGCCTGCATCACCCAGAACGGCGAAGTCAAGAACGAGAGGGCCGCCAAGTAATGGACTTGATGACCGAGATCACGATCTTCGTGCTCGCCGTCTTCGTCGGCTTCGAGGTGATCTCGAAGGTGCCGACGACCCTGCACACGCCGCTGATGTCGCAGACCAACGCGATCCACGGCATCGTCATGCTCGGCGGCCTGATCGTGCTCGGCTACGCCGACGACGGGCTCGAGTACGTGATCGGCACGATCGCCGTCGCCTTCGGCGCGATCAACATCGTCGGCGGCTTCATGGTCACCGACCGGATGCTCGGCATGTTCTCGCGGAAGCCGCGCCCCAAAGCCGAGGGTGACGGCAAATGATCCAGGCAGTCTTCGAGCCGGGCGGCGACGCGGCAACCGCCCTCTACATCGTCGCCTTCTCCCTCTTCATCATCGGGATCAAGCAGGGCACGCACCCGACCACGGCCAAACGCGGCAACCTGATCGCCGCCGGGGGCATGGCGGTCGCGGTTGTCACCACCCTCCTGCTCGACGGGATGGGCAACTGGGGCCTGATCTTCCTCGGCCTCGGGATTGGCACCGCGGTCGGCGTGATCGCCTCGATCCGGGTGCAGATGACCGAGATGCCGCAGATGGTCGCCCTCTACAACGGGGTCGGCGGCGGCGCCGTCGCCCTGATCGCCTGGTCGGAGATCCGCCACGGGATCTCGATCGGCGAGGACTTCCCGCTCGACGAGCTGATCCCGGTCATCTTCGCGGGCATCGTCGGCTCGGTCTCCTTCTGGGGCTCGAACATCGCCTTCGCCAAGCTCCAGGATCTGATCCCGACCCGGCCGATCGCGGCGCCTGGGCAGCAGGTGATCAACGCCGTCATGCTGCTAGCGATCATCGTCATCTCCGTCATCCTCGCGGTCGACCACGAGTCGCCCTCCGAGGGCCTGTTCATCCTCCTCCTGGTCCTCGCGGCGATCCTCGGCAACCTCGTAGTCCTGCCGATCGGCGGTGCGGACATGCCGGTCGTGATCTCGCTGCTGAACGCCTTCACCGGCCTCTCCGCTGCGGCCGCCGGCTTCGCGCTAGACAACGTCGCCCTGATCGTCGCCGGCACCCTGGTCGGCTCTTCGGGAACGATCCTCACCCTGGAGATGGCGACGGCGATGAACCGCTCGGTCTCCAACATCCTCTTCTCCGGCTTCGGCGGCGCTCCCGCCGGTGGCGGCGGAGGCACGGGCGAGGAAAAGCCCCATGTCTCGATCGGGGCCCAGGACGCGGCGATCAAGCTCGCCTACGCCGACTCGGTCGTGATCGTCCCCGGCTACGGCCTCGCGGTCGCCCAGGCCCAGCACGCGATCAAGGAGGTCGCCGACGAGCTGGAAAAGCGCGGGGTCACGGTCAACTACGCGATCCACCCGGTCGCCGGCCGCATGCCCGGCCACATGAACGTCCTCCTCGCCGAGGCCGACGTCGCCTACGAGAACCTCAAGGAGATGGAGGAGATCAACCCGGAAATGCCGCGCACCGACGTGGCTGTGGTCGTCGGCGCTAACGACGTCACCAACCCGGCGGCCAAAAACGACCCCGACTCGCCGATCGCCGGGATGCCGATCATCGAAGTCTCCGAGGCCCAAGAGGTGATCGTGATCAAGCGCTCCCTCAGCCCCGGTTTCGCCGGCATCGACAACGACCTCTTCTACGAACCGAACACCTCGATGCTCTTCGCCGACGCGAAAGCGGCCGCGGCTGAAATCGCCGCCGAGATCGGGAATCTCTAAGTCCTGACGGTTCGGCGCGCCACTCGGCACGCCGTACACACACATGTAGGAACTTCCTCCCTAGGTTCGGCCCGTGCGGTCGGAGCGGGGACAGGGGACGGTCGAGTGGGTCGGGTTGGTCACCCTCGTCTCGCTCCTGCTGTTCGGGTTGGTGGCGGCCGGGGTGCGGGTGCCGGGGGGCGCTCTGACGCACTCGCTGGCCGACCGGATCCTCTGCGCGGCGGCGCTGGCCGAGCGCTGCGGCGACGAGCCGGCGCTGATCGCCGCCTACGGGAGCGAGGTCGGGGAGCTGGTGCGGCGGCACATGCCGAACCTCGTCTTCGAGGCGGGCTCGCGGGCGCTGCCGGTCGATTTCCGCCGCTGCCGCAGTAGCGAGTGCGGCGACGGTGAGGGGGACGAGATGGTGAGCTGGACCGACGAGGGGCTGCCGGTGAGCGCCTTCGTCCACGTCGTCGACTGCCGCGACGAAGAGCGTCCGCAGCCGGTCGATGCCGACTGCTCCGGCGACCGGGCCGGCAACCTCTACGTCCAGTACTGGACCTACTACGCCGACTCCGCCACTCTCCGCGGGATGCCGATCGCAGGTGAGAAGGGTTACCACCAGGACGACTGGGAGAGCGTGCAGCTTCGCTTCGCTCCCGACGGCGAGGTCGACCAGCGAGCCTCCTCCCACCACGGCTACAACTACTTCCTCACCGACGTCAACTGGGCCTCCGACGCCGGGATTGCTTCGCACGAAGGCTGGGGCCCGGAGAGCGGCCTCCTCTTCGTCACCGGGGGCACTCACGCCGGCAATGTGATGGCCGCCCCCGAGACCCACCGCTACACCCCGGGCCGCCGCGTCCACCTGATACCGCTGGAGCCGATCGCCGCAAGCAGCAGCGCCCGCTTCGCGATCTCCCCGCCCTGGATGAAGCAGGTCTGGGTCGATCCCGAGGCCGAGGGGACCAGCTGATTCACAGGCGAGTACTCAGAGGACGCTAGGGTCTTCCTATCCCGGCCGATGTGTCCTCAGAGTCGAAGGCGGCGATCGCGGCAGCTCTCTCCGAAGCCCGCGAGCGCACTCTTTCCCTGGTCGCGCCGCTCGACGACGAGCAGCTGAACACGGTCTACTCGCCGATCCTCAGTCCGCTGGCCTGGGACCTCGGGCACATCGCCAACTTCGAGGAGCTGTGGTTGGTGCAGAGGATCGGCGGGCGCGACCCCCTGCACGGGGAGCTTGGCCGCTTCTACGACGCGATCGAGAACCCGCGCAAGGTCCGCGGCGAGCTGCCGATCCTGCGCGACGCCGAGCTGCGCGCCTACATGGCCGACGTCCGCGAGCGAACCCTCGAAGTGCTGGAGGGCGTGGAGATCGACCCCGACGTCGAGGACCCGTTGCTGCGGGGCGGCTTCGTCTACGAGATGCTGCTCGCACACGAGCTCCAGCACAACGAGACGATGCTGCAGCTGCTGCAGCTTGTCGAGGGGTACGAGCTGCCAGCGCAGCTGAGGCGTGACGACCTTTCTCCCCGGATACCGGGGACAGGTGCCTATGGTGAGATGGTCGCGATCGAGGGCGGGGCGCACGAAATCGGCGCCCCCGAGCGCGGCTTCGCCTACGACAACGAGCGGCCGCGGCACACGGTCGAGCTGGGCGCCTTCGAGATCGATCGAACCCCCGTCACCAACGGCGCGTACATCGGCTTCATGGAGGAGACCGGGGCGGAGCCGCCGCTCTACTGGGAGCGCGCCGGCGAGGAGTGGGTCGAGGGCGCCCGCGGCCGTCGCGACCCGGTCCACCCGGCGCATCCCGTGATCCACGTCTCCTGGGAGCAGGCCGACGCCTTCGCCCGCTGGGCCGGCAAGCGATTGCCAAGCGAGTTCGAGTGGGAGGCGGCGCGGCCGCAGCTCGACGGCGTCGGCCACGGCTGGGAATGGACCTCCTCCGACTTCCTCGCCTATCCCGGCTTCGAGGCCTTCCCCTACCGCGAGTACTCCGAGGTGTTCGTCGGCGACTCCTACAAGGTCCTGCGCGGCAGCTCCTGGGCGACGCACCCCCGCGTCGCCCGCCCGAGCTTCCGCAACTGGGACCTGCCGCAGCGCCGGCAGATCTTCGCCGGCTTCCGCTGTGCGAGGGACGCATGACGATCGCAATCGACGTCCACCTCGATGCCGACGCCGCCGCGAAGATGGCGCGCGACGTTCGCGAGGGACTCTGCGCCTACCCGAAGGAGGTGGCGCCGAAATACTTCTACGACGAGCGCGGCTCGCTGCTGTTCGAGCGGATCACCGAGCTGCCCGAGTACTACCCGACGCGGGCCGAGCGCGAGATCCTCACCACCCGCTCCGGCGAGATCCACGCCGCCGCCGGCTGTCCCCAGACGCTGGTCGAGCTGGGGTCGGGCTCGGCCGCGAAGACCCGCCACCTGCTGAGCGCGATGCGCGACTGCGGCGACCTCGACACCTACGTCCCGGTTGACATCTCGGTGGAGATCACCAAGCGCACCGCGGCTGAACTGGTGGACGAGTACCCGGGGCTGAACGTCCACGGCATGGTCTGCGACTACGAGCAGCACCTGGAGCGGGTCCCGCACGGCGCCGGCACGCGGATGATCGCCTTCCTCGGCGGCACCATCGGCAACCTCTACCCGCGCGAGCGCCACGCCTTCCTCGAGCGGATCCGGGCCCTGCTCGGCCCCGAGGATCACCTCCTGCTCGGCACCGACCTGATCAAGGACAAGGCGCGGCTCGAGGCCGCCTATGACGATGCCGCCGGCGTCACCGCCGAGTTCAACAAGAACGTCCTCGCGGTCCTCAACAGCCAGCTCGGCGCCGATTTCGACCTCGACGCCTTCGAGCACGTCGCCCGCTACGACACCGAGGCGGAGCGGATGGACATCCGCCTCCGGTCCCTGGCCGACCAGGAGGTGCGGATCGAGGGGCTCGACCTGGAGATCCAGTTCGCCGCGGGCGAGGAGATGCGGACGGAGATCTCGACCAAGTTCACCCGCGAGCGGATCGCCGCCGCCTACGACGGCGCCGGCCTCGAGCTGAGCGGCTGGTTCACCGACGCGGCCGGAGACTACGCGCTCAGCCTCGCGGCACCTGCTGGGTGATGCAGTGGACGTTGCCGCCGCCGAGGAGGATCTCGCGCGCCGGCACCCCCACAACCTCGCGCTCGGGGAAGGTGCGGCGGAGGATCGCCGCGGCCTCCTCGTCATGGCGGGAATCGAGCAGGGGATAGACGATCCGCGAGTTGCCGAGGTAGAAGTTGACGTAGGAGGCGGCCAGGCGGTCGCCGGCGCGGCGCGGCTGCGTGCCCTCGCCGGCGTCGACGCCCTCGGCCTCCTCGGCTGAGATCTGCAGCGGACCGGGGGAGGGGAGGAGCACCACCTCGAAGGAGCGGCCGCGGGCATCGGTGGCCGTTTCCAGCCGCTGGCGCGCGTCGCGGGAGATCGCGTGCTGAGGATCGTCCTCGTCGTCGGTCCAGGTCAGCAGGACGACCCCGGGACGGGCGAAGCAGGCGAGGTTGTCCACATGGCCGTCGGTCTCGTCTTCGAAGACGCCGGCCCCGAGCCAGACCACCTTCTCGGCGCCGAGGTAGTCGAGCAGGACGCGCTCGATCTGCTCCCTGGAGAGCTCGGGGTTTCGGTTGGGGTTGAGCAGGCACTCTTCGGTCGTCAACACCGCGCTCTCGCCGTCGACGTGGATGGCACCCCCCTCGAGCACGATCGGTGCCCGGTAGCGGTCGGCGGCCTCGATCTCCACCACCTTGGCGGCGACCCGTTCGTCGCGGTCCCAGGGGAAGTAGAGGCCGCCGTTCGTCCCGCCCCAGGCGTTGAAGCGCCAGTCGACGCCGCGGCGCCGACCCTCCCCGTCGAGGAGGAAGGTCGGCCCGTGGTCGCGGATCCAGGCGTCGTCGGTCGAGACCTCGACCACCCGCACCTCTGGCGGCAGTAGCGCCCGGGCGTGCTCGAACTGGCCGTCGGAGACCGCCATCGTCACCGGCTCGGAGCCGGCGATCGCCGCGGCCACCGCCGCGTAGGCCTCCTGCGCCGGCTTCGCCCCCAGGCGCCAGTTGTCGGTCCGCTCCGGCCAGGCCATCCAGCAGCCGCTGTGCGGCTCGAACTCGCCCGGCATCCGAAAGCCATCCTCGGCGGGCGTCGATTTGAGGGTCACCGTCACCGCCCTCTATCTTGAACCAGTGGACGAGATCCGCCTGATCCGCGCCTTCGAGCCGCCCGAGTCGCTCGCCCGCACGCGGGACCCGAGCCGGCCGCCGTTCCGAATCGCCGCCGTCCAGCATCGCTGGCACCCCGATCCGGAGGAGCACGAGGCGGCTCTGGAGCGGGGGATCCACCTCGCCGCCGAGGCGGGGGCGCAGCTCGTCTGCCTGCAGGAGCTGACCCTGAGCCGCTACTTCGCAGTCGATCCCGCCGGCCCCGAAGCCGCCGGCGCCGAGCCCGAGGAGCTGCCCGGCGGCCGCACCTTCGAGTTCGCCGCCCGGATGGCGGCGGCGACCGGAACTCCCATCCATGCCTCGCTCTACGAGCGCGCCGACGGCGAGGACGGCCTCGGCTTCAACACCGCGATCGTCGTCTCGCCCTCCGACGAGCTGATCGCCCGCACCCGCAAGCTTCACATCCCGGTCACCGCCGGCTACCACGAGGACCGCTACTTCCGGCCCGGCCCCGGCGACGCCGATGCCTTTCCGCTGGTCGGGTTCGGAGACGTGCATCTGGGCCTGCCGACCTGCTGGGACCAGTGGTTCCCCGAGGTCGCCCGCGCCTACAGCCTCGAGGGCGCCGACGTCCTCGTCTACCCGACCGCGATCGGCTCCGAGCCCGACCACCCCGAGTTCGACACCCAGCCGCTCTGGCAGCAGGTGATCGTCGGCAACGGGATCGCCAACGGCGTCTTCATGGTCGCCGTCAACCGCATCGGCGAAGAGCCGCCCCTCACCTTCTACGGCTCCTCCTTCATCTCCGATCCCTACGGCCGCATCCTCGCCCAGGCCCCCCGCGACGAACCGGCGGTCCTCGTCGCCGACCTCGACCTCGACCAGCGCCGAGACTGGCTGGAGCTCTTCCCCTTCCTCACCACCCGTCGCCCCAACGCCTACGCCCGCTTGGCGGAAGAGGCGACCGAGCTGCAGAACGAATAGCGGGGGAGGGGGCCGGTACTCCTCCTCCGGAATTGACCTCCCCTCCGCTTTCGCTCCGGGGAGAACATGCTGCGGCTTCGCCGCAGATTCCAGATTGCATATTGCCGAACATTCCTGCGGAGGAGTACCGGCCCCCTCCGCAAGACGCAGCTCCGGGACCCGTTGGGCACAGCGTCCAACTGCGACTGTCGCTAGGAGGACTGGGTGTCCCCTGGCCGACCGGCGTCCTCTTGCCGGCACAGACCACTCGGCGAGAGAAGCTCAGTTAAAGGCCGGCAACCCAGGGAGGCCAGGGGACACCCAGTCCTCCTCACACCACCAGCTCTGTCCTTCAGCTGTCAGGCGCCAGCGCTTCGATCGTCTCGCCGAGCTTGTCCGGCGTCGTGATCGGGGTGAGGATCGGGAGGGTGATGCCGCCGGCGACGAATTCGGCGAGGCGCTGCTTCATCTGCTCCGGCGTGCCGAAGATGAACATGTCCTCGATCAGCTCCCAGGGGGCGGCCGCGGCGGCGGCCTGGCGGTCGCCGGCCTCCCAGGCCTCGACCATCGGCGCGATCTGCTCGCCGAAGCCCATCCAGCGGTAGAAGTCGGCGTAGACCGGGACCGTGATGTAGGAGGAGAACATGAAGCGGGCGAGGGGCTCGACCTGCTCGCGCTCGCCGGGGATGCAGAAGAAGCGGCAGAGCAGCTCGAAGCCGTTCGGCGCCCCCTCCAACTGCGCGGTCACCTTCGGCAGGCCGGACAGGGGCAGGAAGTTGGTGAAGGCGCCGGCGGCTCGCTCGACCGCCAGCTCGAGCATCTTGCCGCGCAGGGCCGCGAGCACGATCGGCACCTCGAAGCGGGGCGCCGTTTCCAGCTTGAACCCGGTCTCGCTGCGCTCGCCGCCGAGGACCGGGTCGAGGAAGTCGAGCGTCTCGCGCACCTTGCTCAGCGGCCGCTCGAAGGGGATCCCGTTCCAGCCTTCGACGATCCGGTCCGAGGAGGAGCCGAGGCCGAGCATGAAGCGGCCCTCGCAGGCGTCGCTCAGCGCCGCCGTCTGCTGGGCCAGCAGCGCCGGGCCCCGCTGGAAGACGCCGACGATGCCGGTCCCCAGCCGCACCCGCTCGGTCCAGGCGGCGCTCAGCGCCAGTGGCGTGAAGCCGTCCGGGCCGGCCGTCTCGCCGGTCCAGAGGTCGGTGTAGCCGGCCGCCTCGGCGCGGCGGACGTGCTCCTCGTGGTCAGGGAGCGTCAGTCCCGGCAACGGCAGCGTCAGGCCCCAGCGATCCATCGATCGGGACCCTATCGCCGTCCGGGCGCTCGTTGCGCAGCTCGAAGCGGCGCGTCGGCGACCAGCTGCTGAAGAAGGAGTCGGCGTCCTGGGCGCTGAGCGGCCGGGTGAAGAGGAAGCCCTGTCCGTTGTCGCACTCCTTGTCGCGGATCAGCGTCAGGTCCTGCGGGCGCTCGATCCCCTCCGCCGTCGTCTCGATCTCCAGCGCTTTGCCGAGCTGGACCAGGGTGTGGAGGAGGATCTCGTTCTCGCCGCCGTCGGCCAGCTGGGAGACGAAGGAGCGGTCGATCTTCAGCACGTCGACCGGGAACTGGCGCAGGTGCGAGAGGGAGGAGTAGCCCGTGCCGAAGTCGTCGACCGCGATCCTCACCCCGACCTCCTTCAGCTCGCGCAGCCGGCGCGCCGTTTCCTCGGCGTCGGTCATCAGCGTCGTCTCGGTGATCTCCAGCGTCAGCGCCTCCGGCGCCAGGCTGCTCGCCGCCAGCGCCAGCTTGACGTCGTCGATCAGCGCGTCCGTATCGAGCTGCAGGGCGGAGACGTTGACCGAGAGACCCATCGGCCGCCCCTCCTGCTGCCAGCCGGCCGCCTGCGCGCAGGCCTCGCGCAGGACCCAGGCGCCGACGTCGACGATCAGCTTCGACTCCTCCAGCTGCGGGATGAACTCCTCCGGCTCGACGATCCCGCGGCCGGGACGGCGCCAGCGGATCAGCGCCTCGACCCCCGTCGGGGTCATCGTCTGCAGGTCGAAGGTCGGCTGGTAGACGAGGAAGAACTCCTCGTTGGCGAGCGCCGTCTGCAGGTCCATCTCGGTTTCCAGCCGCGCCTGCACCTCGTCCTCCATCCCCGACTCGAAGACTAGGTAGCGGCTCTTGCCGCCCCACTTGGCCCGGTACATGGCGATGTCGGCGTCGCGCAGCAGTTCTTCGGCCGATTCGCGGACGCCGGTGGCGATGCCGATGCTGGCCTTTGCACGGACCTGGGTCTCGCCTCCCTCCCCGAGCGCGAAGGGCTCGCCGAAGGCTTCCAGCAGGCGCTCGGCGATCAGCTCCGGTCCGGCTGCCAGCGACAGACCCTCGGCGACGACGACGAACTCGTCGCCGCCCATCCGCCCGAGGGCGTCGGTGTCCCGGATCACTCCCTCCAGCCGTTCGGCCACGGCGCAGAGCAGTTCGTCGCCGACACCGTGTCCGAGCGAGTCGTTGATCGCCTTGAAGTTGTCGAGGTCGACGAAGAGCGCCGCCACCGGTTCCTGGTTCTGGCGCGAGCGCCGCAGCGTCTGCTCGATCCGGTCGAGGATCAGGGTCCGGTTCGGCAGCCCGGTGAGGGCGTCGTGGGTGGCGAGGAAGACGAGTTCCTTCTCGCGGCTCGAGAGTTCCTCGTGGGCGCGCTGGCGCTCGTCCTCGAAGGACTGGCACATCCGCACCAGGGTGACGTCGAGGCTGCGCTGGACCATCGCCCGCGCCGTCGCCAGCGTCTCCCCGGCGAGGTCGAGGTCGGCGGAGCTCTCGTCGAGAACCTCGAGGGTGCAGTCGCGCCAGCGCAGGCAGCGTTTCGTCACCTCGTTCAGCGCCGCCTCCTGCTGGGAGGCGAGCTGGGCGAAGATCCGCCAGGACTCCTGCCCGACCTCGCGGGCGACCGCTTCGCCCTCGCCGGACATCCAGCGAGCGACGGCGACGGTGGAGACGGTGCCGACGTCGTGGAAGCTGTCTTCGACGACCTTCGCCAGTGTCTTCGAGGACTGCGCGGAGCGCTGCATCATCCGCGCCACCACCTCGTCGGTGCGCGCGCTCAGCTCCTGCCCCAGCCTGGAGAGCTCGCCGGCTTCCATGAATCGCGCATCGACCCTCCGCTCAGAGGTCTTTAGCGGAAACTGTCACCCTGCACGGATTTCGATTGGGGCAAACGTCCAGCCCCCGCCTTCATCCCCGCTACGACTTCAAATAGGCTCCCGCCCACATGGGGTCCACCGATCAGGAGGCCGGGTCCGCGGCCAAGCCAGACCGCAACCTAGCTCTCGAGCTCGTCCGCGTCACCGAGGCCGCCGCCCTGGCCTCGGCCCGCTGGGTCGGCCGCGGCGACAAGATCGCCGCCGACCAGGCCGCCGTCGACGCGATGCGCCACGTCCTCGACTCGGTCTCGATGGACGGCACCGTCGTCATCGGAGAGGGAGAGAAGGACGAGGCGCCGATGCTCTACAACGGCGAGGGAATCGGCGATGGCACCCCGCCGACGGTCGACATCGCCGTCGACCCCCTGGAGGGAACCCGCCTCTGCGCCCTGGGGATGCCGAGCGCGATCGCCGTCATCGCCCTGGCTGAGCGGGGGACGATGTTCGACCCCGGCCCCTGCGTCTACATGGAAAAGATGGCGGGCGGTGAGGAGATCGCCGACCTGCTCGACCTCGACCGGCCGCTGCCGGAGACCCTGAAGCTGATCGCCCAGCGCAAGGGCGGCTCGGTCGGCGACGTGATCGTCGTCATGCTCGACCGCCCGCGCCACGAGCAGGCGATGAAGGAAGTCCGCGAGGCGGGCGCCCGCATCCGCCTGATCACCGACGGCGACGTCTCCGCCTCGCTGCTGGCGGTGAGCGAACGCTCGCCGGTCGACCTGCTCTGGGGGATCGGCGGCACGCCCGAGGGAGTGATCTCCGCGGCGGCGCTGAAGTCGATGGGCGGGCAGCTGATCGGCCGCCTCTGGCCGCGCAACGACGAGGAGCGCTCGGCCGCCCTCGACGCCGGCTACGACCTCGACCGGGTGCTTACCGCCAACGACCTCTGCTCCGGCGACGACGTCTTCTTCTCAGCCACCGGCGTCACCGACGGCGACGTCCTCCAGGGTGTCCGCTACCGCGGCCCCGGTGCCACCACCGAGTCGCTGGTGATGCGGTCCCGCTCGGGGACGGTTCGCCGCGTGCATGCACGCCACGACCGTTCGAAGCTGCGCGAGATCATCGGCGAGAGATACGGCTGATTTCCCGCTGCCCGGGTAGCTGGGCTGAGTGATCGCGGTTGCCGGAGCAACTGGGTACCTCGGCGGGCTGCTCTGCAGGCGGCTGCAGGAGGAAGGGCGGGAGGTGCGGGCGCTGGCCCGCCATCCGGGGCGGGCAAATGATTTGAAGGAGGCCGGCTGCGAATTGGTCGCTGCCGACGTGCTCGAGCCGGAGACGCTTGCGCCGGCGCTGGAGGGAGGCGAGGTCGCCTACTACCTCGTCCACTCGATGGGGCGCGGCGCCGACGGCGACTACGCCGAGCGCGATCAGCTGGGCGCCGAGAACTTCGCCGCCGCGGCGGCAGCCGCGGGCGTGAAGCGAATCGTCTACCTCGGAGGGCTGGGGGAGGGGTCAAAGCACCTCGACAGCCGCCACCGGACCGCCGAGACCTTGCGCCGCGGCGAGGTGCCGGTCGTCTACTTCCGCGCCGCCGCCGTGCTCGGTGCCGGCAGCGAGTCCTTCCGCACCGCCTTCTACCTCGTCCGCCGCCTGCCGGCGATGGTGACGCCGCGCTGGGTCACCACCCGAACCCAACCGGTGGCCGTGGCCGACGCGATCGCCTTTCTTGCCGCGGCGGCGGATCTTGCGCTGCCGGTCGAGCGGGAGATCGAAATCGGCGGCCCCGACGTGACCACCTACGGCGGCATGATCGATGAGCTGGCCCGGGCCCTCGGCCGCAACCCGCCGTTGCGGATCACCGTGCCGCTGCTGACCCCGGCCATCTCCTCCTTCTGGATCGGCCTGGTGACGCCAGTCGACGCCGGTGTGGCGAGGCCGCTGATCGAGGGTCTCGCGACCGAGACCGTGGTCGACGACCCCTCGGGGATGGAGCTCTTCCAGGACGTCGAGCGGACGCCGTTGCGGCAGGCGCTCGCCGCGGCTCTGGCCGAGCAGGGCTAGCCGCCCGCCCGTCGCTGCTCGGCCCGCGCCACCTCTTCGCCGACGAAAGGAACGAGCAGTTCGTAGGTGAGGCCGGGCAGCAGGCGCGGCAGCTCCGCCGCCTTGCCGAGCACGACTTCCTCGTAGATCCGGGCCATGATCGCGCCGACCGCCAGGCCGGTCGCGCGCGAGAGCTCCGGATCGGGACCGTCGTCGCCGAGGCCCTCGTCGAGGAGCCTGGTGAAGCGGGCGTACTCGCTCTGGAAGATCGCCCGGAAGGCGGGCCCCACCGTGCTCAGCTCGACCAGGGTGAAGCGGGCGGCCTGGGGGTCCGCCGCGAACCACTCGAGCGTCACCGCGAGGGCCTTGCGGACCCGCTCGGGCCAGGGGCCCTGCTCGGAGTAGGCGGCCCGCACCTGCTCCTCGAGCGCGTCGATGAGGATCTTGTGCGCGGCCAGCATGCAGTCGAGCTTGTCGTCGAAGAGTTCGTAGAAGGTCTCCCGCCCGACCCCCGCCTCGCCGAGGATGTCGCCGACGGTGGTGGACTCGTACCCGTTCGTGGCCGTGACCCGCACAACCGCCGCCAGCAGCCGCTCTCGCTGGGAGCGCTCGACCAGCTCGCGCGGGAGGCCATGCCGTCCCCGCGGCAGGCGCCACTGGCGCAGGTCCTCGGGGTTGTCGCTCACCGCGATGCGACGCCGCCGATCTCGGTCTTGGCCGCCAGCCGGGACTGCCGCAGCGCTTCGTCGTGACCGCCGAATGGGCTGACCGTCAGGTAGACGATCTCCGGCAGCAGCTCTGGCAGGCGGTTGGACCTGCCGGTGGCGATCTGGTTGAGGATCAAGACCTGGGCCTGCCCGAAGGCGAGGCGCGGGTCGGTGTGGGCCTGTGCCCGGCCGTCGCCGCTCCAGAGGGCCTCCAGAGCCGGCACCGTCGCCTTGCGGTAGCGCTCGATCACGGCGGGGTCGACCGCCATCGCATCGCCGGCGAGCATCTGCGCCAGGCCCGGCCGCGCCGCCAGCGCCTCGACCACGGCCGTCGCCGCCATCCGCGCCGCCTCACCCGGCGTGTCGTCGGGGGAGTGGGACGCCGCCGCCACCCCCTGCAGCTCGGCGATGCAGAAGTCGATCGCGGCGTCGAAGCAGGCTCGCTTGTCGCCGAAGTGCTTATAGAAGGTGGTGCGGGAGATGTGCGCTCGCGAGACGATGTCGCTGATCGTCGTCGCCGGGTAGGTCTTCTCCGCGCAGGACTCGATCATCGCGTCGAGGATGCGCTGGCGCTGTGACTGGCTGGCCAGGTCGATCGGAAGGGTCGGGCGCAGGATGGGGCTGGAGGGTTGAGAATTCCGCTGTCGTTGGATCACCGTGGATCGTCCACCCCTATGCGTTTTTGGCTGGACGGCCAGTCCAACCGCCGTTCCGAATCCCCGCCCTAGGATACGACAGTTTTTAACTACTGGAAGGAAGGACCTTGAACGCTGGCCTTTCCGGTCAGTTCTCGTCGCAGCCCTCGCAGGGACGTGCCAGGGTCGAGAAGTAGGGCAGTTCCCCGGTGTCGAAGTACTCGAAGCGCAGCGAGTTGATCACGGCACCGACCATCAGCGCCAGGCTCAGCACGTAGAACCAGAGCAGGGCGATGAGGATGAAGCCGAGCGTCGAGCCGAAGCGCGAGAGGCTGGACACGTTGGAGAGATAGATGGGAAAGAGCCAGTTGGCGAGACCGGCACCGAGGGTGACGAAGAGGGCTCCGGGCCAGACCGCACGCCAGGGCATGTGGCCTTTGGGGACGGCCCAAAAGATCACCGAGCAGATCCCGAAGGTGGCCAGGAGCGCCGCGACGAGGAGCAGGATCGTGTCGATCGCCTTGATGTCGGAGAGCCCGAGCGGGAGGCGGTCGGTGCTGTTGACGACTCCGCTCTCGAGGGTGGGGACGAAGATGCTGGCGGCGATGAAGAGCAGGACCACGACCAGCATCGCGAAGGAGAAGCGCTTCTGTTCGACCCAGCCGCGGCACTCGACGTGGTAGATGCGGCAGAAGGCGGTGTCCATGGCGCCCCAGAACGAGGCGCCGATCCAGAGCGAGCCGGCGAAGGCGGCGATTCCGATCGTCGCGGTGTTGTTCTCGATCCGGTTGAGGGCGTCGGTCAGCGTCTGCTGCTCGGTGTTGGGGAAGAGGCGCTGGAGGTCTGCGAGGACGCTGCTCTCGACCCCCTCTATCTTCAGCACCTGGCCGAAGACGAAGAGGACGAGGAGGGCGAACGGGAAGACCGCCAGCATCAGGTTGTAGGCGACCATCCCCGAGAGACCGGTGACGTTCTCGCGGTAGGCACGCTGCCAGAAGGCGCGTAGCCAGGGGGTCGGATGGCGGAGGGGGCTGGGCATTGACTTCACAAACTGAAGCGAGTACCATGCGAACAGGCGTTTGACCTAAGGGCAGGCGTCGCCCGACAGGGCACAATGACGATGTAGACGCTACTTCGCGGACCAGATCTCTCGGGTCCGTTTTTTGTCGGTCCGGCGCGACTTTCGGCTCGCGACGGTATTTCATCGCCAGGACTAAACATCGACCGCAAGGGAACGAGTAAGAACGGATGCTGGTAGCAGAGCTTCAGGAACTGGACGAGGTCAAAAACCTCATCAATCGCGGGCAGCAGCTCGGCGTTCTGACCTTCGGGGACATCGCCTCCGCCGTCTCGGAGGTCGATCTCGACGAGTCTGACGTCGAGGACCTCTACGGCCACCTCGAGAAGTCGGGGATCGAGCTCGTCGAGGACATGGACCCGGCGCAGAAAGCCGCCGCGGAAGCGCTCCCCGCCGACACCGGCAAAAAAGGCCGCCGGCGCCAGAAACAGGCGCTCGACCTGAAACCGGACATGACGACGGACTCCCTGCAGCTGTTCCTCAAGGACATCGGCAAAGTCCGGCTGCTGACCGCCCAGGAGGAGGTCGAACTCGCCAAACGGATCGAGCGCGGCGACCTCGACGCGAAGCAGAAAATGGTCGAGTCGAACCTCCGCCTGGTCGTCTCGATCGCGAAAAATTACCGGAACCAGGGCCTTCCCTTCCTCGACTTGATCCAGGAGGGGACGCTGGGCCTGGTGCGTGCGGCGGAGAAGTTCGACTACCGCAAGGGGTTCAAGTTCTCCACCTACGCGACCTGGTGGATCCGCCAGGCGATCGCC
>Ga0190269_10000835_pt1 | contig 15366 bp, 14 predicted proteins | sample Popmic249IS_FD_133749 | JGI IMG/M metagenome (GOLD analysis project Ga0190269, IMG submission 133749) | Populus adjacent soil microbial communities from riparian zone of Blue River, Arizona, USA - 249 IS | ecosystem: Environmental > Terrestrial > Soil > Riparian zone | place: USA: Arizona...
TGGCCGGTGAGACACGGCGCTGCGGCCCCGGAACGGCGGCGATCATCCCGCCCAACACGCCGCACTGGGCGCGCGTGCTGCGCGCGGGTCGCGCGCTCGTCGTCGATCATCCGCTGCGCCACGGGTTCTGAGGCTCAGCCGCCCGGGCCGCTGCCGAGCTCGCCCGGGCCGCAGCCCTCGAGCAGCTTCAGCTGCTGCGCCGCATCGCGCAGCGCGGTGCGAATGCCTTCTTCCAACGTGGGGTGGTACACCGGCATGTGCAGGAGCTGCAGCAGGGGCTGCTCGCTCTGCACGGCCCACGCGAGCAGGTGCGCGGTGTGCTCGACGGCCGGGCCGATCATCTCCGCTCCGATCAAGCGACCGCTCGCGCGATCGGCGTACACGCGCACGTGCCCCTGCGGCTCGGCGATGACGCGCGCGCGCCCCTGATCTTCGTAGGAGCTCTCGCCAATCGCGACGTTACCGCGCACGGCTTCGGCATGGGTGCGACCGACGAGCGCGATGCGCGGACGCGTGAAGCCGATGGACAGCGCGGCCTTGCGCCCCACCTTCACGACGTTCGGGTAGCTCGCGGCGTTCGCCCCGGCGATCGCTCCGCCATCCACCGCCTCGTGCAGGAGTGTGCGAAAGCCCGAGACGTCTCCGGCCAGAAAGATGGGCGCCGTGCCGCACTGCGTCGTGCCCGGATCGCAGCGCGGGCGGCCGCGCTCGTCCAGCTCGAGCCCGGTGTGCTCGAGGCCGAGGCGCTCGAGGTTCGGCGTGCGGCCGACTGCGGCGAGCACGTGCTCGAAGTCCGCCTGTTCAGCCACACCGCTCGCGCTGCGATAGTGCAGGCGAACGCCATGCGGCGTGCGCTCGGCGCGCAGCTCGCGCACGCCGAGCTGCAGCGATAGCTCCGCGTTCCAGTATGCGCGGCTGCGCTCCTTCAGCACGGGATCGGTGAAGAAGCCGAGCTGATCGTTGGGGTTATAGAACACGACGCGCACGCCGAGGTCGGACAGCGCCTGCCCGAGCTCGAGGCCGATGGCGCCCGTGCCGAACACGGCGAGCGATCGCGGCAGCTCGGGCAGCTCGAAGATCGTGTCGCTCGTGAGCACCCGATCGCGCACGGGCTCGAGCGTCTCGGGCACGGTCGGACGCGAGCCCGTCGCCACCACCACCGCGCGCGCGTGCACGCGCGTGTGCTCGTCCACCTGCAGCTCCGTGGGCCCGACGAAGCGCGCATGACCGCGCAGCCGTGGCTCGGCGGGTAGCTCCTCCGCGTCGCGCGCCACCAGGCTCACGAAGCGGTCGCGCTCGCGCCGCACGCGCTCGAGCACCGCTCGCCCGTCGATGCGGATGGCCGCAGGCTCGACGTGCACACCGAATACGTCCGCGTGGCGCGCCCCGTGCGCCGCCTCGGCGGCCGCGATCAACAGCTTCGAGGGCATGCAACCGACGCGAGCACAGGTCGTTCCGTACGCGCCGGACTCGATCAACAGCCAGCGCTTGCTGGCTCGTTCCACCTCACGCCGTGCATTCAGGCCGGCCGTGCCGGCGCCGATGATCGCCACATCCGTCGTCAGCTCGCGCATGGTCCGGCAAGGGTAACCACCTTCGGACGGCCACGCGAGGGTGGCTCCAACGCGCGCTAACTTGGCCCCAGCTGTTCGTTACTCAGTTGCCACGTAAGAAATTGTTATGTTAGGGATGCGTCGTAGCACATGCCTGCGCGATGGCTTCGTAATCGCGAGCTGGCACGGCACTGCTTTCGAGCTGCCCTGCACCGGTCCCTGACAGTCGCTGAACGACGACGCCCCCGTGAAGCGCAAGACCAGCCAACTGCCGACGCGGCTCTACAAGTACGCGCTGGGCGAGCCTGGACACAACGCCGAGCTCGTGAATGAACAGCTGTGTCGCGCGCGCGTGTACCGCAACGCGCTGATCGAGCTGGAGCTGCAGGCGCGCGGCGCCTATCGCAAGCAGCGCTCCGAGATCTCGAGCATCCATGCGCTCGAGCAGCGCATCGCCGAGCAGCTGGCACAGCTCGAGGTGGTGCGCACGCAGCTGCAAGCGGCGGCCCCTCGCGACCCCGCTGCGCTCGAGGCGCGCACGCGCAAGCTCGAGGTGCTGGCGAACCTGCGCGCTCTGCGCGGCGCGCTGCGCGAGGAGCGACAGCGCGCCGCGCCTCTGTTGCGCGAGCGCGCCGACGAGATTCGCAAGCAGACGCTGGAGGCCATCAAGGCCGCGCGCAAGAGCTCCGGCGTGTACTGGGGCACCTACCAGCTCGTCGAGCAAGCGGTCGAGCAGATGCGGCGCTCACCCGCCGACCCGCGCTTCGAGCGCTGGGATGGGCGAGGCAGCGTGGGCGTGCAGCTGTCGGGCGGCATCGCGAGCGATGAAGTCTTCGGCAGCGACACGCGCATCCGCATCGAGCCCATCGCGCCCGATACGTTCGCGCGGCGCGGGCGCAGCTACCGGACGCCCAATCGCCTGACCACCTTGCACCTGCGCATCGGGTCGTGCGAGCTCGGCAAGCCGATCTGGGCGAGCTGGCCGCTGATCTTCGATCGCCCGCTGCCGTCCGATGGGCGCATCAAGTCGGCGTGGGTCACGCGCCGCAACGTGGGCACACACCGCAAGTGGGAGCTGTGCGTCGCGGTCGAGGCGGCCTCGTTTCTGCCTCCGGCCCGCGCCGATCTGCCGCGCACGGCGGCGAGCGTTCACTTCACCTCGCACAAGACGGCGCGCGGCGTGCGCGTGGCGTACGTGTGCGGCAGCGACGGCGCGCGGGAGGAGATCCTGCTGCCGCAGCGTTTCCTCGAACGCCATGAGAAGTGCGAGAGCCTGAGCGAGCAGCGCGCGCACAAGCTGAGCGCTGCCCGCGAAGCGCTGCGCGCGTACGTGACCGAGCACGAGGTACCGAGCTGGCTCGCGACGGGTGCGCGCGAGCCCACCGCCGGGCGGCTGGGTGATCTCGCGCTGCACTGGCGCGCGCACCGCTTCGAGGGCGACGAAGCCGCGTACCTGGCGCTCGAGACCTGGCGCAAAGAGGAGCGCCGGCTGCTCGAGTGGCAGGTGAACAATCGCGACAAGGGTTACCTGCATCGCCGCGAGCACTTCCGCCTCGCGAGCCGTGCGATCGCGCAGCGCTACGCGACGCTCGTGCTCGACGACACCGACTTTCGCGCCACGCAGCCGCGCGAGTCGCGCTCGCGCAGTAGCAAGCTCGAGCGCCGCGAACGCGCGCTCGCTGCGTGCGGTGAGCTGCGCGCGATCCTCAAGTACATGGCCGAGAAGCACGGCTGCCGCGTCGTGGTCGTGCCCGCAGGCCAGCACGCCGGACGCTGTCACGTGTGCGGCGGCGACGCTGGCCTGCCCCGCGCCTTGCCCGAGCGCCACGCGTGCGCGCGCTGCGGTGCGAGCTGGGACGTGGACGAAAACGCCGCGCGGCTACTGCTCGGCCGCGCGGCGCTGTTCGATGCCGCAGAGTGATCGGGCTCAGAACGCCTGCACGGTCTCGCCGGACTGCAGATCGCAGCTGCCGTTTTCGGGCTCGCCGCTCTTGCGGATGATGTCGTCCGTCGCCGGCTCGCTGTATTTGCCGGTCATCTCGATGTCGACCATGCGCAGGATGGCTTTGTCGAGCTTCGTCACGAAGTAGCACGGGATGCTCGGCTCCTTGTGCGCACCACCCACGCCGGAGTCGTCTGTCAAAAACAGATAGCGCCCGCCCGTGAGCTGCGCCGCGGAGCGCATGCTGATCTCGGTGAGCTCGTCCACTCCGCTCGAAGCGACCGGATACAGATGGATGCCCTGCTCGCGCGCGCCGCGAATCGCCGCGAGCATCGCCGCCGCCTTCTCCGTGTGGTGCGGTGCATCGGCCACCCAGAATGCCAGGCGCGCGACGCGCTCCTCGCTGCGCCAGCCGAGCTGCGCCATGGTCTCGAGCGCCGCATCCGGAGCTTCCGGGAAGTCGCCGCCGCCGCGCGCGGCCTGCATGGCCAGCTTGTCGCGGAAGTCTTCCGCGCTGTCGCGGAAGTCGAACCAGCGCGTCACGTACTCGTCGCCCTGATCGCGGTAGAGCACTAGCGCCCAGCGCTGCTCGGCGTTCGGATACTTCGACTCGATCGCGGACGACAGCGCGAGGAACTCGCTCTGCAGGTAGCTGATCTCATCGCCCATGCTGCCCGTGGTGTCGATGATCAGCGCCACGTCGAGCTGCTCGCGCGCGAGTTGCGCCTTACTGAACGCGTCGTGCGCCGACGCGTGCTCCTCATCGGTCGTGGCGAGCAGGCCCTTCAGCTCCTGCTGCTGAAGCTGCTTGCGGTACTTCGTGAAGCGCTCGAAGTTGCGGTTGTCGTCCCACGCGCCCGCGGTCAACACCGAGGCCGCGACCTGACCGCGTCCACCCCCGACCTCCTTCGCATCCGAGGACGGCGGCAGCGGTGCGCTGGCGCTCGCGCCCGAGCCCGCCGCGCCGCTCGCAGCGGCAGGTGGCGTGGCGGAGGAAGGCGCGCCGCTCGGAGCGGCGGGCGAAGAGGCCGGCCCTGACGCAGGCGCGCTGGGTGTCGTGGGTGCGGCCGCAGCCATGCCTGAAGCGCTGCTCGATGGCGTCGGCGAAGCTGCGCTGCCTCGTGCCATAGCGCTCGAGTCCGCCGATCCGCGGGACGGCTCGGCCGCCGCGGTGGCTACTTCGGGAGCACCCTTGCTCGCAGCGGGAGCGGCGCCGGGCTCCTCGCCATCGCCGATGCCCCCGGTGGACTTTTGATCGCTGCCGCCGCTCGCACAGCCGAGCAGCGTGCAGAGCGCAAGCACGGACAGCCGCCTGGTCGTCTTCCCCATCGTGGTCATGGTCAACCCCTTGTGTGTGCCACGACCACTCAGCAACGCATGTGCCAGGCGCGCAACGCGGCCAGGCCCGCCATGGCGGGTCCTGGACGGGCAGCGTGTGTCAGTCTGTGCCGCTGACGGCGGCTCAGGCCGGTGCGCCTGCGGGCTTGTCGACTTCGACCGACTCGCCGCGGCGCGCAGCCTTCTTTCCGGTGCGGACCGGCTGCGCTTCGCTCACGTCCGCGTTCGGGTCATCTCCCACTTCGAGGATGCACTCGCCGAACGTCAGCTCCAGCTTCTTGTCCGTGCTCTGCAGCTTGACCTCGAGGGTCCGCGCGCGAATCACCGTGTCGCTGCGCACGCTGCCGGAGAGCACGATCTCATCTGCGTCCACATGCCCGGCGAGCACGCCTTCCGAGCGGATCGACTGGGCCTTGACGTTGCCGACCACGGATCCGCTCTCGGCGATCACCACGGTCGGCGCGCTCAGATCTCCTTCCACCACGCCGCGCACCAGCACCTGACCGTTCGACTGCAGGGTCCCGCGGAACTGCGTGCCCTCCTCGACGGTCGTCTGCTTCAGCGGTGCCTCGCTCTTGTCCAGCTCTGACATGTGCCTCTCCTATTTGCTGCCTGCGACGGACGGCATGATGTGAACGCGCAGCCGACAGCCGCGCTCGAATGCAAAGCTCGTGGACTCCGGCGGCTGCTGCAAGGTCGCGCTCAGCGCGCCCCCGCCGCTGACGAACAGCTGCGTCGTGTCGATGAGCGCCGGGCTCTTCTGCTCCACGAACGCGCCGAGCACGCGCAGCCGGCCGCCCACGACCGTACAATTGAAGAGCCGTCCCTGAGGGCCGACGGTGAGCTCGGTGTCGCGACCGAGCCGGATCGTGCAGTGCTCGAAGCGGCTCTGGATCTCCACCTTCGCGCCATCGTGGAACTCCAGCTCCGCGTGGCGCAGCACATCGCCCGCGCCGAAGAAGCGGCGCTCGGCAGGCGCGCCGCTGCCGCCGAAGGCTGCACGCAAGGGAGCCTTGCGCTGCCCGTCCGCGCCCGGGCTCATGTCGACCCACTCCGCTTGCGCGACGTCGGCGCCGCCGGGGTCGCAGCTGGCACCGAACAGGTGCGCGCCCGTGAGCTGCGCGCCCTGCAAGCTCACGCCGTGCAAGTTGGCGCGGCGCAGGTCCGCCTCCGTCAGCTGCGCACCGTCCAGGCGCGCTTGCGACAGGTCCGCCTCCAGGAACCGCGTGCGCGTGCACACTGCGTTGTTCAGCTGCGCGCGATCCAGGTTCGCGCCTTCGAAGTCGGCCTCAGACAGCACCGCATCGCGTAGATCCGCGCGCTCCAGCACCGCGCGGCTGAACGTCGCGCGAATGGCACGGGCGCCGCTCAGCAGCGCGTCGGTGAGATCGGCGTGACTGAAGCTCGCGCCTTCCAGATCCGCGTCGGCCAGATCGCACGAGTCGAGCTGGGCGTAACGCAGGCGCGCGCCGCGCAGCTTGGCGCCTTCCAGCCTCGCGCCCGCAAGGTTGGCGCGGGTGAGATCGGCGTCGCTCAGATCGGCGCCGGTCAGGTTCGCGCCATCGAAGTCCGCGTTGCTGAGCACGGCGCCGGCCAGCTTCGCACCCACGAGGAACGCCTCGCGCAGGCTCGCGCCCTGCAGCTGTGCGCCCTGCAGGTCCGCGCTCTCCAGGTTCGCGCCATCCAGATCGGCGCGTTGCAGCTGTCCGCGGCCGAGCTTCGCACCGCTCAAGTTCATGCCCGCGAGCGGCAGACGCGGCAGCTTCTCTCCGCTCTGCACGCGCGTCTCCAGCTCGGCGACGCTAAGTGTCGTCATCTCGCCTCCTCGATCATGGGACTGCTGCATGCGATTCAACGCGCTGCATATAAGCCTCGACGCGCTCCAGCTTGGCGCGCACCGAGCAGCGCTTCAGCTCCTCGAGCAGCTCGAGCTCGCCGAGCTCGGCCACCAGCAGCTGCAGGTTGAGCACCGCCGCCTCGCGCGCGCGGCGCACGGTTTTTTTGGCTGCGCGATCTTCGGCGACCTCCGCGCGCTCGAACTCGAGCTGCAGCTGTGAGAGGCGGCCGGCCAAGGTGCGCAGCCGCGACAGCGCTTCACGCCGCTGGCGCTGCTCGTCCATGCCGCTGCGCTCGCGCTCGAACTGCTGCACGTGCGCGACGAGCGCGCGCGCCAGCTCGGGCTCGACGCCGGTGGCCTGACTCAGCTCTTCCGCAGTGCCCTGCGCGAGCTGCGCGACCGAGCACAGACCCGCAGCGTACAGCTTCGCGATGCCGCGCCGGTGCAGCCCTGGCACTTGCAGGAGCAGCGACTCGAGCAAGATCGTGCGCCGGCCATCAGAGGCGCGCGGTGCGCTGAACGCCTGCGGGAGCAGGAGGCCCAGCTTGCGGTAGGCCTCCTGGATGCTCACGCGCGACGCAGCGCCGACCAGCGCTCCGGTGTCGAGGGCAGCCCGCGACAGCGCGCCATCCAGGACCCGCAGCCCCGTCGCGAGCTCCGGCAGGCCGATCTGGGTTGCGGAGTGGATCAGGGGCGAAAGGAGCGGGCGGCAAGCGTCAGCCCAGGTGCGCGGCGTGGGCCCATTGCCGAGCTGGAACAACAGCTCGCGCAGCGGCTGCACGTACAGGTTGGCCACACCCGCGAACGTCTCGAGCAGCGCCTTGCGATCGCTACTGTGCTCGACGTGCGCCGGCGCGCGGCCGTCGGGCACGAGCAGCGCGGCGATCGCCTGGTCGACGTCGTCCGCCGCTGGCTCCACCGGTGGGGGCGTTGGTTTGAGTGCGCGTCGGGGCGCGGGTGGAGGCGGCAGCTTCGGAGGGCGGCGCACGGTGCGCGACACGCTCGCTTCCTGCTGCGCGATCGAAGGCTCCGAGCGACGGATGGCGGAGTCGGTGAAGCGCTCGCTCGGCGGATCGGCGGTGGGCAGATCGCTGCTCGTGTCCTCGGTGAGCTCGATCAGCGCGGTCGGCACCTCGATGACCGACGTGCGCGCACCGGACTCCGAGTCATCACTCTCGATGATGCCCGTAGACGGCGCATGGCCACTCTCGGATGTCTGACGGGCGTCGTGTGTATCAGCAACGGCCCCGCCCTCACGCGAAAAGAGTCTGGAAAAGACGCCCATGCTGCTCCGGAGCGATCGCGATGGACGGATCTCCTACTCCATCCTCCAACACGATTCATGTGAGAACATGCACCGTGTGCGCAAAGACACAAGCCCTGGCGTTACGGGTGTGTTCGTCCTGCTTGGTTTTGCGCAGTGCCGCGTCGCGAGCTCGTGGTACTCGAGCGCTCACACACTTCGGGGGAGGCTAGCGTGGAGATCAACGGTGTTGCTCACGTGATGCTGACGGTTCGCAGCATCGAGCGCTCGCGGCCGTTCTACGTGGCGCTGCTCGAGCACCTGGGGCTCAAGCGCGTCGTGGATGATAGCGAATACCTTTACTACGTGGGCGGACGCACGGCGATCGGCCTGCGACCCGCGCGCGCAGAACACCGTGATACGCGCTTCGACCAGGGCCAGCCCGGCTTGCATCACGTGTGCTTGCGCGCGCGATCGCGTGAAGACGTCGACTCAGTGCACGCGCTGCTCCAGCAGCTTGGGGCGCACGTGGTGCACGCGCCCGAAGAAGCGGGCTGGGTGCCTGGCTACTACTCCGTGCTGTTCGAGGACCCTGATGGGATCCGGCTCGAGGTGAACTACGTGCCCGGCAAGGGAGTGTTCGATCCCGGCGTCGAGCGGCTGAATCAGTCCGAGCCGCGGTGATGGTCACGGCGCGCGCGCGCTGAGCTGCCAGCAGGCCGCGCGGAACTGGACCTCCGCCCCGCGAACGTACGGCTCGAACGCGGCGCGCACGACCGCCGTCACCTCGCTGCGTGTGTGCTCGTCGGCTTCGCGCAGGGCGAGGCCGACGGGGCCGAGGCGCGTCACGTACAGGAGCAGCGCAGACTCGGGCATGCTGCAGGTCACGTCGATCGGCTGCAGCTCGATGTCGCGCCAGCCGGCTGCTTGCAAGATGGGGCGGACGCGGCTCGGCTCGGCGAACGCGAACTGGCCCGGGCCGTCCGGCGCGCGCACGGGCAAGTTGGGCAGGAGCGGCGCTGCGGCGCGCTCGGCCGTGGTCATGAACGGGTTGTCTGCTGGGCCGCGCCAGACACTGCAGCTGAGCGCGGCACCCGGGCTCGCGGCGCGCAGCAGGTTGGCGAAGGCGCGCTCGGGATCGGCGAAGAACATCACGCCGAAGCGCGAGATGAACATGTCGAAGCTCGCGGGCTCGAAGGCGTGGCTCTCGGCATCGGCGCGGATGAAGCTCGCGCTGAGCGCCTCACGAGCCGCGCGGGCGCGTGCGAGCGCGAGCATGGGCTCCGAGAGATCGATCCCCACCACGTTGCGCAGCGCCTGCCCGGGCAGCCGCGCGACGGCCAGCGTCGTGCCGCCGGTGCCGCAGCCGACGTCCAGCACGCGCTGCGGCGTGCCGCGGGCGCGGACGGCTTCCACGAGCAGCGCCTCGAGCGGAGCGAACAGATGATCGAGGTGCTCCTGCGCGTCGACCCAGGCGTGGCCGGCCGGTCCGTTCCAGAGTTGTGCTTGGGTGTCGTTGGTCATGCTGTCACTCCCTGCTTGCGTGGCGTTGCGCTCCAGAGGTCTACGCAGCAGACTGCCACTTCAAGTGCACTTGAGGTCAAGTCGAATGACGGGGTTGGACATCAGCGAAGTGGCGCGGCGCTCGGGGGTGTCCGCGTCTGCGTTGCGATTCTACGAGGACAAGGGCCTGATCGCCTCGAGCGGCAGGCGCGGCCTGCGCCGCGTGTTCGATCCGGGCGTGCTGGAACGGCTGGCGTTGATCGGCCTCGGCCGCGCGGCGGGTTTCACGCTCGAAGAGATCGGGCACATGTTCGCGCCGAACGGCGGGCTGCGCATCGATCGCCGGCAGTTGTCGAGCAAGGCAGACGAGCTCGACGGGACCATCCGCACGTTGACCCAGATGCGCGACGGCTTGCGCCACGCGGCGGCCTGCCGCGCACCGAGCCACATGGAGTGCCCCACCTTCCGCCGCATCCTGCGAGCGGCGATGAAGGGTGCGCTGAAGCCGCGCGCCGGGCGACCTGGCGCCTAGACCCCGGCGGGCGTTGGTGCGTGTGAGCTGCGCGGCAGCCGCCGTTTTCGCAACCACAGGTAGATGCCGAGCGCGCTCGCAGCGACGCCGGTCGGCGACAATGCGATGAGAAAGCGGCCCATCGAACGTTCCTGTCCGTCGTCGAGCCGTACGTCGTCTGGATCTGAGGGTTGATAGAGCGCTTGCACGGCTGACCCGACCTCGAGCCGCGGACGCTTGCCGGTGATGACGACGCGATACGGGACCACGTGCCCCTCCGGCGTCGTGATCTGATAGTCCTGCCAGCTGGTGTGCCGAGTCTCGTTACGCACGTGTTCGCGGGTCTCGTGATGACCCACGACAACGGCGCGCGCTTCACGCGCCGTTCGGCGGTACGCCTCGTCTTCCTCGAGCATGTACAAGCCGCCCCAAGCCAACGCGACCGCCATCACCACCCCGACAACCGTCACCACTGCAAACGCAATATAGTCGCGCCGATCCCGCTCGAGCATCCTGCGTCGTTACCGCCGTTTCCCGCGACGCACAAGCAAATCTCTTCGGAGTGCGCCGCGGGCATGAGCAGCCGCCAGCTGTGGCGCGTTGATAACAGCGCCGGTCTTACATTGAGGAAGCGTGCAATCACACCGCGCTTCAGAAACCGATATCGTCTTGCGTCTCCCGTTCGCCATCCGAGCCCGCGGACCAGACGTGAACGGATGTCGCTTCGCATTCGATGCTGAAGGGCCGTCCCCACCCGTCGTTGTGATCCGTCGTGGTGTCCACGACGTCCGCCTTGACCAAATCGTCTAGATCCGGGCAAACGCTCGGGTGCTCCATACGATAGGCGATCACAGCGCCCTGCAACGTGCGAGCGCGCGTCTTCGTGTTCTGTATGCGCGCGTTCTCGAGCGCCTTCAATACGGACACGCCGATGGCAGATGCGATGGCGCCCATGATCACCAAGACGACGAGTATCTCGATCAAGGTCATACCAGCGCGACGTTTACGACTTCGTTCCATTACTTCTACTCCTGCAAAACGACTGCAGAACGCATTTAGCAACCAGCGTGCCGCAGCGCGGGCGCAGGAACGATTGGATATTTGGGCTCGTAGCGAGCGGTTGCCGACGTGGCTTGTGACAGAGCGGCAGAGCTCGAGCGGCCTGACGTGACAGGGTGTCATTGCGCGTCGCAACAAGCGTTTCGGATGCCGCTCACGGCGGCATGTCGCTAGCTCGACCAGTACCAAAGACGGTGGACGTCGGCAGCAATGCTCCTACACTGGACTGCGAACAGGGGAGGCGCGATGAACGAGCGACGCATCGACGAGATCACAGAACGCCTGCAGGCCGGCGTGCGCGAGGGTCGGTTGCCCGGGCTGCATGCCGTGCTCATGCTCCAGCACGGCCAGCCCATCAGCGAGGTCTACTTCAGCGGCGTCGATGAGCGCATCGGCCACGAGCGGGCGTTGTGTCACTTCGGGCCAGACGTGCGGCACGACCTGCGTTCGGTCACGAAGAGCGTGGTGGGTCTGCTAGCTGGCATCGCGGTCATCGAGCGCAACATCGATGTCCACACACCTCTGCGTGAGCTCCTGCCGCGGCGCCGCGAGCAGTTCACGGAAGCGTCGGCAGCGCTGAGCTTGCACCACGTGTTGACGATGACCATGGGCCTCGCGTGGGACGAGACGCCGTCTTACCAGGACACGCGCAACTCCGAAATCCAGATGGCGATGGCGCCCGACCGCGTCGCATACGTGCTCGGCCGACCCGCCGCGGAGCCACCGGGCGTACGCTGGCACTACTCCGGCGGTGCGACGGAGCTGCTGGCCGAGCTCATTCTGGAGCACACGGGCACGTCCCTCGCTGACTTCGCAGCGCAGCGGCTGTTTTCGCCGCTCGGCATCGCCGCGGAATGGAATGGCGACAGCAAGGGCCCGTACGCCGCATCGGGCCTGCGCCTGACTGCGCGTGAGCTCGCGCAGATCGGGCAGCTGCTGCTGCAGCAGGGCGTGCATCAGGGCACGCAGCTCTTGCCTCGACGCTGGCTGGACGTGGCACTGCGCGAGCACGTAAGGCGCGACGCAGATCTCGGTTACGGATACCACTTCACGGTCGGCACCCTGCGCGGGCAACGCTTCGTCGCCGGTATGGGCAACGGCGGCCAACGCCTGTACGTGCTGCCAGAGCTGCAGGCCAGTGTGGTGTTGTTCGCAGGCAACTACAACGATCGCACCCTGGGCGCCGAGGTGCCTCGCCGCGTGCTGACCGATCACGTTCTGCCTCTTTTGGCTGCGGAACGGTAGCTCCAGCGCTGCGCCACGAGCAGCCGCGTGCGCTCTTGCGCCCGCAGGCCAGTGGGCAAGCGGTCGGCTAAGCTTCGCAGGATGGAATCGCTGACAGCTCCCACCGACGTGCTCGAGATCGCTTACGAGGCTCACGGGCCGACCGCAGGGCCCGTCGTGATCCTGCTCCATGGCTTTCCGTACGATCCTCGCTGCTACGATGAAGTCGCGCCCGCGCTTGCCGCCGATGGCTGCCGGGTGCTCGTGCCGTATCTGCGCGGCTACGGCGCGACGCGGTTTTTGACGGCTGCGACACCGCGCTCCGGTGAGCAAGCAGCGCTCGGGCACGATCTGCTGCAGCTGATGGACGCGCTCGGGATCAGGCGCGCGCTGCTCGCCGGCTACGATTGGGGTGGCCGCGCGGCGTGCGTGGTGTCCGCGCTCTGGCCCGAGCGCGTGCGGGGGCTGGTGAGCGGCAACGGCTACAACATCCAGGACATCGCGGGCTCGGTGAAGCCGGCGGCGCCCGCGCAGGAGCACCGTCTCTGGTACCAGTACTATCTACATACCGAGCGTGGCCGCGCAGGGCTCCGCACCCAGCGGCGCGCGTTCGCGCGGCTGCTTTGGGAGCTCTGGTCGCCGACCTGGGCGTTCGACGACGCGACGTTCGATCGCAGCGCGGCTTCCTTCGACCATCCGGACTTCGTCGACGTCGTCGTACACTCCTATCGTCATCGTTACGGCTATGTCGCTGGCGACCCTGCCCTGCGCGAGCTCGAGGCGCGCTTGCAGGCTCAGCCCCAGATCAGCGTGCCGACGATCAACCTCGAAGGCGAAAGCGATGGTGTCAGCGCGGTGTCGCGCAGCAAGGACTGGCACGCGCAGAAGTTCTCGGGCCCTTACGAGCGGCGCGTACTGCCGGGTGTCGGCCACAACATCCCGCAGGAAGCACCCGCCGAAACGACGGCGGCGATTCGAGACCTGTTGCACACCACGTCGTAGCGGGGTGCACGCGCTGGGCAGCTGAATGCTCGATCACTGCCGTGTTATGTCAGGTTTGTAAGTGGACCGGCGCAGTACTTCGGATCGCCGAACGTCATGCGCGCGTCTCCGAACAGGTTCAGGATGGAGACGAGCAGATCGTTGTGCGAGCGATTGTTGTAGCGCAGCCAGCGGCCGCCGCGCAGTCCGCCGCCTCCACCAGCGAGCAAGAGGGGCATGTTGGTCTTGCCGTGGCTCGGCGGATCTTGCAGCTCCGAGCCGAAGAACACCACGCTCTCGTCGAGCAGCGTGTGCCCGCCCATGTCCACCGCAGCCATCGCCTGCAACAGGTACAGATGCATCTCGGAATACCAGCGGCCGATCTTCTCGCATTCGGCGGGTCGGAAGCCTCCATCGTGCTGGTAGAAATGGTGGTGCTCGGACAGGTTGAGCCAGGGGAACGTGTGCTTGGCTTCGGTGTCGCTCCACTGCAACGTGCCCACGCTTGTCATGTCACAGGCCAGCGCCATGACCAGCATGTCGATCATCAGCTTGCCCACCTTCGGGATCTCCGCATCGGTGGAGGTGTCCTTGAGCGAGCCGTTGTCTGCGGAGTCGAGCCCGGTCAACGGATCGTAGTTCTTGGTGTCGATCAGGGCCGGCGCCTTGCACGTGTTCGTCTGCTTCGGGAGCTCCGCCAAGGTGCGCTCGATCTCGCGGATCTTCGTCAGGTGCTGCTCGAGCTTCGCGCGGTCCTCGCTGCCCAGGCGCCCTGCCAAGCTCGCGTAGCGGCGGTCGAGGAAATCGAGGACCGATTTCTTGCGCGCGAGCCGCGAGGCGGCATCCGCCGACGGAGCGGCCGTCTGCGCCTTGAACAGATCGTTCCAGATCTGCACCGGATCGAGCCGCGGCGGGATCGGCTTCCAACCCGGCGCGTTCTCGAAGCTGAGCGCGTTGATCGGCGATAGCAGTCCATGCGACTTGCCCGTCGCCCAGCGCACCGCGATCTCGATGCTGCGCCGCGGCTTCATCGACAGACCCGCGAGCACCTGGTCGATCGACGGCCCACCCGCGTAGTTGCGCTGCTTGCTCGACTGCGGCGTGCCCGTGAGCAACGCCACGATGCCGGCCTGGTGTTGCTCGCCGACGGCGCTCTTCATGTCGAGCCCGTCGATCACGAGCAGCTTCTGCTTGATCGGCTCGAGCGGAGCGAGGATCGGGCTGAGCACCGGCGCCGTCTCGCTGCCCGTTGGACGCCACTTGTTGAGCACGGTGCCGCCGGGCGTGTAGACGGCGACGAAGCGCTGCGCGCGTGCCGCTGCTGGCTGCGCACGCGCTTTGGGGTCGTGGAAGAGCTCGAGCCAGGGCAGCGCGATGAGCGCGCCACCGGCGCCGCGCAGAAAAGCTCGTCTTGTGGGCGCGCGCGTCATCTCAAGGTCCTGGCAAGTAGAGAAAGGCCTCGGTTTGAGTCAGATCCAGCAGCAGCTGGCGCACGTTGTAGCCCGCCGCCTTGAACGCCGTTTGAACGCGCTGGTTGACGCACAGATCGCCGGGATCGGATTCGTCGAGCGAGCGGCCGTACGCGTACTCGAGCCAGTGCAGGGCGAAGCAATCTTGCGCGTCCTCGGACTGCGCCAGCTTGCGCGCCAGCTCCACCGCATTCTGGACGGTGCCCGGCTCGCCCGGCAGCGCACCGCTGGCGTCGATCATCACGCCGTTTTCGGAGCTGCGGTACTGCCCGACGGCGTCGAAGTTCTCGAGTGTCAGGCCGATGGGATCCATCTGCTGATGACAGCCGGCGCACACCGGCTCGCGGCTGTGCGCACCGTAGCGCTCGCGCGCGGTCTTCCCCGAATACGGGTCGGGCGGCTTCACCTTCGCCAGAATCTCGGGGTCGCTCGGCAGCGCCAGCGGGCGACACAGCAGCTGTCGAGCCACGAACGCGCCGCGCAGCACGGGGTTCGTGTTGTTCGACCTGGTCGTGCCCGCCATCATGCCCGCCTGCGTGAGCAGGCCGAGGCGCTGCGTGGTGTCGAGCGGGACCTTCTGAAATGCCGTGCCGCTCACGGCAGGCAGGCCGTAGTACTTCGCGAGCGCCTCGTTCGCGAACGTGTACGGCGCCGTGAGCACCGACGGCCACGTGCCTTCGCCGCTGAAGATCTCGTGCTCCAGAAA
>Ga0190269_10000836_pt1 | contig 15353 bp, 11 predicted proteins | sample Popmic249IS_FD_133749 | JGI IMG/M metagenome (GOLD analysis project Ga0190269, IMG submission 133749) | Populus adjacent soil microbial communities from riparian zone of Blue River, Arizona, USA - 249 IS | ecosystem: Environmental > Terrestrial > Soil > Riparian zone | place: USA: Arizona...
CCGCCAGCAAGAAGCGCAAGGGTGTTCGCGGCAGCAGCTCGCCGTACACCGCGTTGATCTGGTGAGGCAAGGGATCCAGATCGCTGGTGGTCACCCCGAGCATCGGGTCGAACTGCGCAGCCATCCGGATCCGCATGGCCTCGGCCGCCAGCCTGAACAGCGCGGGGTCCCCGTCAAAGGCGTACGCGCGGGCGTGCCCGGCCAACGCCAGCGATGGCTCGTGGTCCCGGTACAGCAGACGCTGGCCGACCTGACCGAGGTCATCGCGGTAGGTCAGGGTGATGGCATTCGACCCGTGCCATCGGACGTCGACCACCGTGACAACCCCTGCGGCAGCCCCCGTCACTCGGCCGCCGGGAGTCAAATCCTCCAGACGTGCCCCGCTGGCATGGGGTTCAGGCGGGGGGCCAGAGAGGCGAGCAGAGTCCATTGAGCGCGCCCCCTAGCAAGCCACGAGTCACCCGACGTGATCGTGTTTACTAGCGCACTCTATGTGATTCCAAATCGGACTCCCGCTCCCGGTTCCGCGATCGGCTTGCGCAAAACGGCCAAATTCGCATTCGAACGCGAAATCGCCCGGGCCGTACTGTCATGTCTCCAGCCCGGCGGACGTCGGATGGCCAGCCGGAGCGCCGTCAGATCGCTGCGGCTGGCACGGCCAGACCGAAGGTCAGCACACTCCGGGCTGGTGGGACGGTTAGCTTGCGAGCGCCTTCTGTCAATACGAGTGGCTCGCCAAGCGTTCGCACCCGCGAGCCTGGCCGAGACGCTCACCGCGATGAGCGAGGCTCAGCGATCGATGGACCTGCAAGCCGGCCACGGTGTCGGGAAGACCGGCGACCAGGGCGGCACGGCCGAGCCACCCCGAGGTTTGCTGCGAACTCGTCTCGCTGACCCGGCCGACACCGCTCCACGGACCCAGCGCCGACCCTGACATCGACGTCACCGTCCGTCGTCCCGGCGGCCGGTGACCCGACGCCTGGCCGACTACCGGCTCGGGCTGTTCGCCGCACGCACTGGATGACCGCGCGGCCCGACAACCTCCGGCGCGCCAAGTTGTGCTCGTCGCCGACCCCATTGCCCGCCACGCCTTAGCGGCCTGTCAGTAGGAGCGCGGAAGTCCCAGCGAATGCTGCGCGACGTAGTTCAGGATCATCTCCCTGCTCACCGGTGCGATCCTCAGCAGTCGCGCCAAGCCCCATAGCGGAATGAGCCCGAACTCGGTCGCCACCCCGTTACCACCGTGGCACTGGATAGCCGCGTCGAGCGCGGCCAAGGCGGCTTCGGCGGCGGCGTACTTCGCCATGTTGGCCGCCTCACCCGCGGGCAGACCCTGATCGTGCAGCCACGCCGCCTTCGCCGTCATCAGCGCCGCGGTTTCGACGTCGATTTTCGCCGCGGCCAACGCGTGCGAAACGCCCTGGTGCGCTCCGATCGGGGCGCCCCAGACCGTCCGCTGACCGGCGTAGCGCGCCGCCCGGCCCAAGGCGTAGCGGCCGATCCCGACCAGGAGGGCGGCGCCGGTGACCCGTTCGGGATTCAAACCGTGGAACACCTGCCGGAACCCGTCGCCTTCGACACCGACGAGCCGGTCGGCCGGGATCCGGACGTCGTCGAAGAAGAGCGTGAATTGCCGTTCGGGTAACGCGACCGAGACCGGGATCCTCGTGGCGGTCAACCCGGGTGCGTCGGTGTCGACGATGAACAGCGACAGCGCCGCGTCGCCCGTCTTCTCGTTGGTGCCGGTGCGCGCGACGACCAGAACCGCGTCCGCGTCGTCGACGCCGGAGATGTAGTACTTCTGCCCGCGCAGCACGTACTCGTCGCCGGACCGGACCGCGGCTGTGGAGAGCCGGTGGGTGTTGGATCCCGCGTCCGGCTCGGTGATCGCGAAGACCATCTTCCCGTCACCGTCGGCCAGCCGGGGCAGCCACCGTTCGCGCTGTTCCTCGGAGCCGAAGGCGGTGAGAACCTCACCGCTGATCGCGCTGGACACGAGCAGGAGCAGCAACGGGCACCCCTGGGCGGCCGTCTCCTCGCACACGACGGCGAGTTCGACGAGTCCAGCTCCCCCGCCGCCGTACCGCGTCGGCACGTTGATGCCCAGGTAGCCGTGCTTGCCGAGCGCCGCCCAGAGTTCGCTCGTGTACTCGCGCGCCTCGGCTTTGCGCGTGTAGTAGTCGTTGCCGAAACCGGCCGCGATCTCGGCGACGGCGGCACGCAGAGCAGCGTGTTCGTCGGGAATGGCGAAGTCCATCAGGTCTCCTGGGAACCAGCGGTGTGCAGGTCTTCGACGATGCGTTGCCGCACGGCCCGGTCGAGCGGGTACGGCGTGTAGACGGTGTAGCGGTCCACGAGACCCCCGTATCGGTTGACGATTTCGGCGCCCACCCGCGCGGGTTCGGCGACGACCGCGAACGTGGACAGGACCTCCGCGTCGATGAGGCCGGTCATGGCGTCCCAGCGGCCGTCGCCGGACAGCGCGCGCAGCTCGGTGTGCAGGTCACCCCATCCGTGCAGGTCCAGGACGTGCCGGTAGGCCGGGGTCGAACCGTAGAACGCGATCTGCTTGCGTACCGCGGCGGCAGCGGAGGCGAACGCCTCTTCAGTCTCCCCGGTCACGAGCAGGCCCGGATAGCTGATCGTGAACTCCTCCCGGCGCCGCCGGTTCTCCCGGAGCGCCCCAGTGACCAGCGGTAGCGTCACCTCCCGCAGAAAGCGCTGGGTGGTGAATCCGTGCACGATCAGGCCGTCGGCCACCTCGGCGGCCACCCGACTCATCCGTTCGCCCACCGCAGCCAGCAGGACCGGTGGCGGACCCCAGGGGTTGGGCCCGGAGGTGAACATCGGGGTCATCAGCGTGTGCCGGTAGAAGTCGCCGCGGAAATCCAAGTCGGCCCCGGTCTGCCAACTCGCCCAGATCGCCCGCAACGCGAGGACGAATTCGCGCATCCGGGCGGCCGGCGCCGACCACGGCATGCTGAACCGGCGCTCGATGTGGGCCTTGATCTGCGAGCCGAGGCCGAGAACGAACCGGCCCCGGCTGAAGGACTGGAGATCGTTGGCCGCAGCGGCCAGCGTCATCGGGTTGCGGGCGAACGCGATCGCGACCGCCGAGCCGACCGTGAGCGAGCCGGACCGATCAGCCGCGATCAGCAAGGGAAAGAACGGATCGCGGCTGACCTCGGTGGCCCAGACCCCGTCCAGTCCGATCGTCTCGGCGTCACGGACCTGCGCGGTGACTTCCGCCAGGTCGCCGCCGCCCGTGCCGTCGACGGCGCCCCCGATGTTGCCGTCGACCTTCACACGCGGGCCCGTTCCCGCAGCGCCGACGGCGGGGAGAATCGCGGGCCGTGCTGTTCGGCGAGTCGCGTGGCCCGCCGGACGAAGCCGGCCCGGCCGTCCAGATACTGGTCGGCGAAGCGCAAGGCCCCACCCGTCCAAGCCGGGAACCCGATACCCAGCAGCGAGCCGACGTTGGCGTCCGCCTGCGAGACGACCACTCGGGCGTCATAGGCCCGCCAGGCTTCGAGCACCTCCGCGAACACCAGACGCTCGGTGACCTCGGCCAACGTCGGCTGCACCGGAGCGGGCGGGAAGCCTTCGGCCAGACCGGGCCAGAGCCCGGCACGCTTCCCGGACTCGTCGTAGTCGTAGAAACCGCCGCCGGCGACCCGCCCGGCCCGGTGATACTCGTCGATGAGGCGGTCGAAGATCGGCTCGCTCGGGTGCGCCGCCCAGGTCTTCCCGGCGGCCTCGGCCGCCGCTTTGGCCTCTTCCCGGATCGTCCGGGGCAGGGTGAGGGTGAGTTCGTCGAGCAACTGCAACGGGCCGGCCGGATAGCCTGCCTGCAAGGCGGCCTGCTCGATGCTGGCCGGATGGACGCCCTCACCGAGGAGCGTGACGGCCTCGTTGAGCCGGGCGATGATGACCCGGCTGGTGAAGAAGCCCCGGGAGTCGTTGACGACGATCGGGGTCTTACCGAGCTGACGGACCAGGTCGAACGCCTTCGCAAGCGTCGCCGATGAGGTTTTCTGCCCGGTGATGATCTCGACGAGCGGCATCCGGTCGACCGGCGAGAAGAAGTGCACTCCCACGAAGTCCTCGGGTCGGCTGACCGACCCGGCGAGCGCGGTGATGGGGAGCGTCGAGGTGTTGGACCCGAGTATCGCCTCGGTTCCGACGGCTCGCTCGAGGTCGGCGAAGACGCTCGCTTTCAGCTCGGGATTCTCGAAGACGGCTTCGATGACGAAATCGGCGCCGGCCAGGTCGGCGAGCTGCTCGGTCGGGTGGATCCGGGCCAGGACGGCGTCAGCTGTCGGTGGGGTGCTCCGGCCCCGGGCGACCGCCTTCGCTTCAGCACGCTCGGCGTATTCCTTGCCCTTCTGCGCGTTGGTCAGGGAGGTGTCGGTGAGGACGACGTCGATCCCGGCGCGGGCCGCGACGTACGCGATCCCGGCGCCCATCATCCCGGCGCCGACGACGCCGAGCCGCTTCGAGCGGAAAGCAGGCTGACCGTCCGGGCGGCTGTCGCCGGCCTTGATCCGCTGGGTGTCGAAGAAGGTCAAGTTGATGCGGTTCTTCGCGATCTGGCCGATCGCCAGTCCGATGAAGTATCGGGACTCGATCAGCGACGCCGTGTCCAAGTCGACCTGCGCGCCCTCGACCGCCGCGGCAAGAATCGCCCGTTCGGCGGGCACCGGCGCCCCGGCCGTACGTTGCCGCAGCGCGGAGGCCAGGTAGGGCAGCTGCGCGGCCAGCGGGCCACGAGACGGCGTTCCGCCAGGGATGGTGAAGCCCGGCCGGTCCCAAGGCTGGGCCGCGTCGGCGTGCTCGGCGATCCAGGCCTTGGCCCGGGGAATGAGGTCTGCGACACCGGGGACGACCTCGTCGACCAGACCGAGATCGCGGGCGTGCTCGGGACGGTAGCGAGTGCCCGATAACAGCACCTTGTCCAGGGCACTGGTGACGCCGAGCAGCCGGGTCACCCGGATCACGCCGCCGCACGCGGGCAGCAGTCCGAGACCTACTTCCGGCAACCCGATCTGGCAACCGGGGACGTCGGCGACGATCCGGTGATGCGCCGCCAGGGCGAGTTCCAGCCCGCCACCGAGTGCCGCGCCGTTGATCGCGGCGACGACCGGTCGTCCGAGCGTCTCCAGTGAGCGCAGCTGTGCCTTGATGTGGGTCAGGTGGGCGGTGAACCGGGGTGCGTCCTCCGGCCGCAACGCAACGAGTTCGTTGAGGTCGCCCCCGGCGAAGAACGTCTTCTTGGCGGAGGTGAGCACGACGCCGGTAAGAGTGTCGCGTACTTGCTGCAGGCGGGCGACGGTGTCGGTCAAGGCGGCGACGAACTCCCGGCTCAGGGTGTTGGCCGAGGCAGCCGGGTCGTCGATCGTCAGGACGACGACACCGTCCGGGTCGGTGTCCCAGCGGATGAGGCCCCTGGCGGTCGGGTTGGGGTCGGACGCAGTGGGGTCAGGCATGGTTGGCTCCTCAGGGAACGGGCGGACGAGCTGGCAGGCCGGTCAGAGACGTTCGACGACGGTGGCGATGCCGATGCCGCCCCCCGCGCAGAGCGTGACGAGCGCCCGCTTTGCGTTGCGTCGCTCCAGTTCGTCGAGGACGGTGGAGATCAACATCGCCCCGGTCGCCCCGAGCGGATGCCCCATCGCAATCGCGCCGCCGTTGACGTTGACGTTCTCGGCCGGCAGGTCCAGGTCCTTGATCCACTTGAGGACGACCGACGCGAAGGCCTCGTTGAGTTCGAACAAGTCGATGTCGGCGAGCTGCAACCCGGACGTGGCGAGGACCTTCCGGGTGGCCGGCGCGGGTCCGGTGAGCATGATCGTCGGATCGGAGCCGGTGATGGCGGTGGCGACGATCCGTCCCCGCGGTTCCAGGCCCAGGTCGCGACCGGCCCGCTCGCTCCCGATCAGGACGAGTGCGGCGCCGTCGACGATTCCGGAGGAGTTGCCGCCGGTGTGGACGTGCTCGATCCGCTCGAGCCAGTGGTACTTCTGCAGGGCGACCGCGTCGAAGCCAAGGGTCCGCCCGGGTTCGGCGAAGGAGGGCGTGAGGCCACCGAGTGAGCCGACGGTGCCGCCGGGGCGGCGGTGCTCGTCGCGGTCGAGGACGGTGACGCCGTTGGCGTCGGTGACCGGAACGACCGACCGCTTGAACCGGCCTTCCCGCCAGGCGGTCTCCGCGCGTTGCTGGGATCGGACCGCGTAGGCGTCGACGTCCTCGCGGGTGAATCCTTCGATCGTGGCGATCAGGTCGGCGCCGATGCCCTGCGGAGCGAAGTAGTGGTCATAGGTGGTGGTCGGATCGTTGAACATCGCCCCGCCGTCCGACATCAGCGGCACGCGCGACATCGATTCCACCCCGCCGGCCAGGACCAGCCGGTCCCAGCCGGCGGCAACCTTGGCCGCCGCGAGGTTCGTGGCCTCCAGCCCGGACGCGCAGTACCGGTTGACCTGCACTCCGGCGACGGTGTCCGGGAGGCCGGCGACGATCGCGGCGGCTTTCGCGATGTTGCCGCCCTGGTCACCGACCGGAGTGACCACGCCGAGGACGACGTCGTCGAGGTAGGCGGGATCCAGACCGGGGTACCGGGCCCGGAGCTCGGCGATGAGACCGACGACCAGGTCGACCGGTTTCGTCCCGTACAGGGCTCCCCTCTTGCCTTTGCCGCGGGGGGTGCGGATCGCGTCGTAGATGTACGCCTGGTGAACCACGTCGCTGTTCTCCTGTCTCGAGGGGTCACCGGCCACGCGCACGCGTCGATAGACGTCCGTACGAGGGCGGCCCGAAGGCCCGGGGAAGGGGGTCAGTCGCCGGCGGCGGTGAGGACGGCCAGCGCGGCTTGGTGCAGGAGCTTCCGCAACTGCGTGTCCGGAAGCCCCGCGGAGTGCTGCAGGGTGGACTGGATGGCGCCGATCGCGCAGTGCACGATCGTGCGGGCCGAAGCGTCGTCGAGGGCGGGGTGCACCTCGGTGAGCAGGTGGACCCACTCCTCCAGGTACAGCCGCTGCTTACGCCGCAGGGTTCGCCGGTCGGTCTCCGGCAGGTTGGCGATCTCGCGGAAGTAGACCTGCGCCACGTCGCGGTCGTCCACGACGAAGTCGATCTGCCCGTCGACGAGCTTCGTGAGCCCGTCGAGCGGATCCGCGTGCCGGTCGGCGGCGATCCGCTGTCCGTCGGCGAGCAGCCGGTCGATGACCCGGTCGAACATCGCCACCAGGACCGCGGTCTTGCTGCCGTAGTGGCGGTAGATCGCCGACGCCGTGATTCCGACGGCCTCGCCGATGTCCTCCATCGAGACCGAATGGAAGCCGTTGCGGGCGACCAGATCGGCCGCAGCGGTCAGGATGCGTTGTTTGCGGGCGGGGTCGCGCGTGCGGACCTGCGCAGGCAGATCGACGTCGCGCGAACCGGACACGCTTCGCAGCTTACGGTCACTGTTCGCCACGGGAATCATGAGCCGCCCGCCGGGCGGGGGGAGACGACCGGCAGCAGACCGGCCGGTACGTCCACCTCCCGGGAGCGGATGTACTCGCCGAGGCCTTTCGCCTGCGGATCCGGCCGGGTGGCGTCGGCGACGCCGTTGCCGAGCAAGCCGACGACGACGAAGTTGAGCGCATACAGATTCGGCAGCTCGTAGCGGTGGATCGGCAGCGCCGCCGCTTCGGGAAGCAGGTTCCGGAACGCCTCGACGGTCAGCGTGGCCCGCAGCCAGGCGTAGGCCGCTGGCGTGCGGGTCCACAGGCCGACGTTGGCGTTGCCGCCCTTGTCCCCGGAGCGTGCCCCCGCGACGCGTCCGAGCGGCACGCGCACCATCTCACCGCCGACCGCCGGCGCGTGCGGCCCGGCCGGCGCCGCTGGCCGCACCGCCGTCGCGTGCGGGGTCGTGTGCGCGACGACCTCGGTCGGACCCTCGAGCAGGGTGACCCGATGGATGACCGCCTCGGCCGGGACGAGCGTCGGCCAGTAGATGCCGAACTGGGTGGCGTCGGTCGGTGGCGTGGTGGCGTGGAAGCCCGCGTAGCCGCCGAGGAACAGCTCCATCGCGGCGTCGGAGAACCGGCGCCCGACCCGCGTCCGGTCCTGGTCCTTCACCGTGATCTGCAGGTGCGCGGTGGCCTGCGGGTTCGTGGGAGCGTCCGGGCGGTCGAAGCGCAACAATCGGACGTCGACGTCGTCGAACTGCTCCGTACCGCCGAGCAGATCGAAGAGCTGGGCTTCGGCACCGGCCGCCTTCGCTTCGACGTCCAGGCCGGTCAGGACCAGCGTCATCGTGTTGCGGTACCCACCGACGTAGTTGAGCGCGACCTTCAGGTGACCGTCAGGGGCGGCGCCGCGGGTGCCGGCGATCCGCACCCGGTCCGGGCCCTCCTGGCTGATCACGGCGGTGTCGAAGTGCGCGATCACGTCGGGGTTGGCGTACGCCGGGGCGGCGATCTCGTAGAGGAGCTGAGCGGTGACCGTGCCGACGGTCACCGCGCCACCGGTCCGATCATGCTTGGTGATGACGGCTGACCCGTCTTCGGAAAGCTCCGCGATCGGGTAGCCGAGCCGTCGCGTGTCGAGGATCTCGTCGGGCCAGGAGTAGTTGCCGCCGGTGGCCTGCGGGCCGCACTCGATGACGTGCCCGGCCGCGACGGCACCGGCGAGCCGGTCGTAGTCGGTGCGGCCCCACCCGTGCCACCAGGCCGCGGGGCCGACGACGAGGGAGGCGTCGGTGACCCGGGGGCAGATCACCACGTCGGCGCCGACTGACAACGCCCGCGCGATTCCCCAGCCCCCGAGATAGGCGTTGGCGGTGGCGGGTGTGATGCCCGAGCCGCGCAGTGGCCGGCCGGTGTCGAGGTGCGCGAGATCGTGCCCGTCGGCGAGGAGTTCGTCGAGGCGACCGGACAGGTCGTCGCCGTCGATCCAGGCGATTCGCGGTGCCAGACCGAGCCGGTCGGACAGTGCCCGGACATCCCGGGCCAGACCGGCGGGGTTGAGCCCGCCCGCGTTGACCACCACGCGGATACCCCGGTCGAGAACGGTGCCGAGCGTCTCCTCGAGCTGACCGAGGAACGTCCGGGCGTAACCCGCGCCCGGGTCCTTCCGCCGCGCTTTCCACAGGATCAGCATCGTCAGCTCGGCCAGGTAGTCACCGGTGACGACGTCGATCGGGCCGCCTTCGACCATCTCGCGGAACGCGGCGAACCGGTCGCCGTAGAAGCCGGAGGCGTTGCCGATCCGGATCGGCCGCGACGCAGCCGTGGCGCTGGCGGTGCTCATCGAGTCTCCGGCGGTTCGGGGGCCGATCGCGGCGGGAACAGGCCGGCCGGCCGAGGGTCGGTGGCGGCTCCGGCGAACGCCTGGGCGATCGGGATCCAGGACTCGGCGACCGGCCCGGTGACGGTCAGTCCGGTGTCGGCGACGTTGCGCCGCTGGGTGACGACCAGGCAGAACTCAAGAGCGTCTCCGGTGACCAGGTCGGTGGCTCCGGCCGGGCCCCAGGTCCACGGCTGGCCCGCCGGTCCGGTGAGTTCAACGCGTACGGGGGCGTCCGGGACGGAGCGGCCGCGCAGGGTGTGGACGAACGCGAAAGTCCGGATCCCCAGGTCGGCGATGTGCCGCAGCCGCGGGGTAGGGACGGCCGGAACATCGAGGGTGTCGCGCACGTCCTGGCCGTGTGCCCAGGTCTCCATGAGCCGGCCGGTCGCCGACGAGGCGACGCCCATGTCCGGTCCGAACCACGGCAGCCGGACCGCCGGATCCGCCGCGCGGTAGGCGGCGAGCAGGTCTGCCCGGGCGCGGGCCGCCCACTCGCGGCATCGCGCGCCGTCCAGGTGCCGGTGCCGCTCGGCGACGACGTCCGGAAATCCGTCGCCGAGGGCGAGCAGCTGCGAGCGCTGGCGCAGGAAAGCGTCGCGATCGGTGAGGGCGAGCACGGTGGCGTCGTCGAAGAACGCCAGGTGGGTGACCTGGTCGAGGATGCTCCATCCCGCCGCCGGGGTGGGACGTGACCAATCCGCTGCCGTCAAGTCGCCCAGGAGGGTGTCGAGTTCCTGGGACTCGGCGGCGAGATCGGCGACGACTCTGCCGAGGACCGCGGCCCGGTCGACGGGTGTCCGGCTCGTGGCGGCGGTGCTCATCAGCGTCCTTCCCAGTTCGGCCGGCGCTTGTCGCGGAAAGCGGCCGGGCCTTCTTGCGCGTCCCGGCTCGTGTAGACCGGTGCCCAAATCCGCTCCGCTTCGTCGAAGGCGGCCGGGAGCGGGTGCTCGGCGAGCAGCCGGACGGTCCGTTTGGCGGCGCGCACCGACAGTGGCGCGTTGCCCGCGATTCGCGTCGCGAGCGCCTGCACGTGCTCACGCAACCGCTCGCCCGGTACGACGTGGTTGACCAGACCGATGCGCTCGGCCCTGGCGGCGTCGACGAAATCCCCGGTCAACAGGATCTCCATCGCCAGCCGGGGTGGAATCAGCCAGGGCAGCGGAGCGGCCCAGGGCGCACCACGGCCGACCTTCACCTCGGTGATCGCGAAGCGGGCCGTGTCGGCGGCGACGCACAGGTCGCACATCTGCGCGAGCAGGAACCCGCCGGCCAGCGCCGGGCCGTTCACCGCGGCGATGGTGGGTTTGGTGATCTCGATGTTGCGGCCGAACTGCGGCAGGAAGTCCGGCGGCGGGATCTTCAGGCCGGTGTCGGCCATCTCCTTGAGGTCTCCCCCGGCGCAGAACACGTCACCTGCGCCGGTCAGCACGAGCACCTTCGCGTCGTCGTCGGCGTTGAACCGGCGGGCTGCGGCGAAGAGTCCTTCCCGGACCGCCCGGTTGAGAGCGTTACGCGCTTCGGGACGGTCGATCGTCACCCAGGCGATACCGTCGCGGACGTCGTAGCGCACAACCTCGGTCTCAGGCATCCTCGGATCCCCCGTCGACGATCGCCAGCACGGTGCCTTGGTCGACCGAACCTCCGGTCACGACGCTGACGTGAGTGAGGGTGCCGGCGTGGGGAGCGCGCACCACGTGTTCCATCTTCATCGCCTCGAGGACGATCAGAAGCGCTCCAGCCTCGACGGTGTCACCGACGGCCGCCTCGACCCGGACGACGGTCCCGTTCATCGGCGCCAGCAGCGACCCGGTGGGCGCTTCGACGCCGACCTCCGGGAACCGTGGCTGCTCGATCAGCACGCTGGCGCCCAGCGGTGAGTCGGCGTAGCGCACGTCGCCGCGGCGGGCGACCCGCACCCGGTGGCGCACGCCGGCGACCTCCAGGTCGATCAGCTCCGGCGTACAGGCCCGCACCCGCACGTGCTCGAGGTCGACGCCGTCGACGCCCGCTTCGACGTGCGTGCCGATGAGCCGGTACGTCACCTCGGTCACCTCGTGGCCGCGATCGGCCAGTGCGTAGCTGACCCGTTGACGGTCGTTGGGAACATTGCGCCAGCCGGAGGGAAGGGTGGACAGTGCGGCGGTGTCGCGGCGGCGCCCCGCCTGATCTGCCAGGGCCGCGGCCAGCACGTGGACGCGGTCACGGCGGGGGTCGCCGGCGGACAGAGCGACCGCGTCGTGGCGTTCGAGGTAGCCGGTGTCGATCTCTCCGTCGAGGAAGTCCGGTTCCCGCAGGATTCCGACGAGCAGGTCGCGGTTGGTGACCACGCCGTGGACGCGGGCCTCGGCCAGTGCCCTGGCGAGGAGCCGAGCGGCCTGGTCACGGGTGGGCGCGTACGCGATGACCTTGGCCAGCATCGGGTCGTAGAACGGGCTGACCTCGTCGCCGGATCGGAATCCGGCGTCGATGCGTACGCCGGGCAGCGCAGGGATCTCGAAGGCCTGCAGCGTGCCGGTGGCGGGCAGGTAGCCGGCCGGCACGTCCTCGGCGTAGAGCCGGGCTTCGATCGCGTGTCCGCCGATGCGCGGCGTGAGCGCGGCAGCCGGCAGCGGCCTTCCTTCGGCGACCGCGATTTGCAGGGCGACCAGGTCCAACCCGGTGATCAGCTCGGTGACCGGATGCTCGACCTGGAGGCGGGTGTTGACCTCGAGGAAGAAGAACTCGCCGCTGGCGTCCAGGATGAACTCGACGGTTCCGGCCCCGACGTAGCCGATCGCCTTGGCGGCGGCGATCGCCGCCGAGCCGAGTTCGTGCCGCAGCGCCTCGCCGACGGCGGGCGACGGGGCTTCCTCGATGATCTTCTGGTACCGGCGCTGGATCGAGCATTCCCGCTCGAAGAGGTGCACGACCTGGCCGTGGCTGTCGGCGAAGATCTGCACCTCGACGTGGCGGGGACGCTGGGCGAGCCGTTCGAGGAAGACGGTGCCGTCGCCGAACGCGGCTGCGGCTTCCCGCTGGGCGGCGGCCACCGCGTCCGCCAGCTCGGACGGCCCGGTGACCACCCGCATCCCGCGTCCACCGCCGCCGAAGGCTGCCTTGACCAGGACCGGGTAGCCGATCTCGGTGCTCACTCGCGAGGCCAGGTCCGCGGGTTCCCCGGCCTCGTCGAGGGTGATGCCGGGCAGGACCGGCACGCCGGCTTCGGCCATGAGTTGTTTGGCAGCGGTCTTGGAGCCCATCGCCCGGATCGCGGCCGGCGGAGGACCGACGAAGGTGATCCCGGCGGCGGTGACGGCCTCTGCGAACTCGGCGTTCTCCGACAGAAATCCGTAGCCGGGATGAATGGCATCGGCGCCGACCGTCCGCGCGGCCGCCAGCACGGCGTCGGCGCGCAAGTAGGTCTCGGCCGCGGTACGGCCGGGCAGCCTGACGGCTTCGTCGGCCTCGTGCACGAACGCGGCCTGCGCGTCCGGGTCGGAGTAGACCGCCACGGTGGCGACGTCGAGGGTGCGTGCCGTCCGGATGACGCGGGAGGCGATCTCGCCCCGGTTGGCGATCAACAGCTTGGTGATGCGGGTCATCGGGTGTGCCCTTCTACATTCGGAAGACGCCGAAGCCCTGGCGTCCCTCGACGACCTGGGAATGGGCTGCGGACAACGCCACGCCGAGCACGCTGCGGGTGTCCCGCGGGTCGATGACCCCGTCGTCGTACAGGCGGGCGGTGGTGAAGAACGCGTGGGACTCCCGCTCGATCTGCGCTTCGATCTCGCGGCGGCGAGTCTCGTCGGCGGCCTCGTCGAACTCGCGCCCGGCCGCGTCGGCGGCTCGCCGGTCGACGATGGACAGCACCCCCGCCAGCTGCTGGGCGCCCATGACGGCGAGTTTCGCGTTCACCCAGGCGAACATCAGCCGCGGATCGTAGGCACGACCGGACATTCCGTAGTTGCCGGCCCCGAATGAGGCTCCGATGTTGATCGTGAAGTGCGGGACGGTGCTGTTGGCGACGGCGTTGATCATCTTGGCGCCGTCCTTGATGATCCCGCCCTGCTCGTAGGTGGTGCCGACCATGTAGCCGGTCGTGTTCTGCAGGAAGATCAGCGGTGTGCCGGTCTGGTTGGCCAGCAGGATGAACTCGGTGGCCTTCTTCGCCTCGTCGCTGAACAAGACGCCGTGGTGGTTGGCCAGGATCCCGACCGGGAAACCGTGGACGGACGCCCAGCCGGTCACCAGGCTGGTGCCGTAGCGACCCTTGTACTCGCTGAACCGCGACCCGTCCACGACCCGGGCCAGGATCTCGCGCGGGTCGACCGGGATGCGGAAGTCCGCCGGCGTGATCCCGAGTAGCTCGTCCGGGTCGTAGAGCGGCTCGTCGGGGACTCGGGTGGGGCCGGGGCCGAGCTTCCGCCAGCTCAGGTCGGCGACGATCTGGCGACCGATCCGGAGGCAGTCGCGCTCGTCGACGGCGAAGTGGTCGGAGAGGCCGGAGACCTCGGAGTGCATCCGGGCACCACCGAGCGCCTCGTCGTCGGTGTCCTCCCCCGTGGCCATCTTGACCAGCGGTGGTCCGCCGAGGAAGACCTTGGCCTGGCCGTCGACCAGAACGGCGTAGTCACACATACCGGGGACGTACGCGCCGCCGGCCGTCGAGTTCCCGAAGACCAGCGCGACCGTCGGTATCCCGGCGGCGGAGAGCTGGGTGAGCTTCTGGAAGATCTTGCCCGCGTCGACGAACAGGTCCGATTGGGTCGGCAGATCCGCACCGCCCGACTCGACCAGGTAGACGACCGGGAGTCGGTTGGCGCGCGCGACATCCAGTGCTCGCAGGTTCTTCTTCAGCGTGTACGGATTCATCGAGCCGCCGCGGACCGTCGGGTCGTGGGCCAGGATCATGCACTCGACGCCCGACACCACACCGATGCCGGTGAGGATGCTGGCGCCGACCGTGAACCGGGTACCCCACGCCGCCAGTGAGGACAGCTCCAGGAACGGGCTGTCGCGGTCGAGCAGCAACTCCAGCCGCTCGCGCACGAGGAGCCGGCCCCGGTCGTGGTGCCGCCGGGTATACCGCTCGCCGCCACCGGCCCGAACCAGATCGAGCTGCTCAGCTAAGGCATTCAACGCCGCCAGATGTGCATCACGATTCTCTTTGAACGTCTCATCTGTCGGATCGACAGAAGATGTCAGGACGGACATCGTCGCCTTCCTGCAGGTCCTAGGCGCGTTGCGCGCGAACCTTATCCGGTTGCTCGCCCCACCTTAGTGAAGGACGATTGACTTAGACGGGTACAGCGACCTTTGCCACTGGGGTCAGCTGTGCCGGACCGTGCCGGACCCGACCAGAACGCAGACGCCGACGACGATCAGCGACATCCCGGCAGCCGCGCGCCAGCCCAACTGCTCGTCGAACAGCGCTGCCCCGGCCACGGCGACGGCCGCGGTGCCGATCCCGGACCAGAGGGCGTACACCACTCCGACGTTCAGCGACCTCAGTGCCAGCGCCAGCGAGCCGAAGGACAGGACGTACGCCAGCACCACGACCGCGACGTTCCACCAGGTGACACCCGCCGCGAGCCGACGAAGACCTAACGTTCCGACCAGTTCCGCGCCGATGGCGATCCCGACGAACAGCCACGCCAACATCTGTCGGTCTCCGATCGAGTCGTCCGATGGCGCACCTGCACCGTGTGCGCCGTGGCGGGTGGCCGCCGGAGCCCGCCACGGCGCTTCCGCCCCTACGACGGGGGCGGGGTTCCCACCACGAGGCCGAACGCGCGGTTCGCCACGGGGCCGGCGCGGTCGATCGAGATGTACTTCTGCTCGGTGTACTCGTCGAGCGCGTCCGGACCGCCTTCGCGCCCGAGACCGCTCTGCTTGTAGCCGCCGAAGGGGTACTGCGGATTGATCACGTGCCAGTCGTTGATGTAGACCATCCCGGCTTCCAACCGGCGGGCGACGTCGAGAGCACGAGCCTCGTCGCGGCCCCACACCCCGGCGGACAGGCCGTACGGAGTGTCGTTGGC
>Ga0190269_10000837_pt1 | contig 15344 bp, 14 predicted proteins | sample Popmic249IS_FD_133749 | JGI IMG/M metagenome (GOLD analysis project Ga0190269, IMG submission 133749) | Populus adjacent soil microbial communities from riparian zone of Blue River, Arizona, USA - 249 IS | ecosystem: Environmental > Terrestrial > Soil > Riparian zone | place: USA: Arizona...
ACCGGGCCGCCGGGAACCGGGCCGCCGGAGACCGGGCCGCCCGGACCGCCTCGCTGCGCCGGGCCACCCGGTGTGCCCGGGTGACCCGGTGCGCCCGGGTGACCCGCTGGCCGATCGACGGCGTCGGCCATCAGGATCGCGCCCTGCGCCACCACCAGCTCCGGGTTCTCCACCACCGTGGGAGCGACGCCGAGCTGCTGGTGCAGGAGCGTTCCGGCGAGCGGTAACCGGCTCGACCCGCCGACGAGCAGGACGGCCGCGAGGCTGCCTGGCGGCGTGGCGGCGCTCCGGATCGCGGCGAGCGTCGTGCCCACGGTCCGGTCCAGCAGCGGGCGCGCCAGCTCCTCCAGCTGCTCGCGCCCGAGCGGCAGATCGTCGTCGAGCAGCGGCACGTGGACGTGGACCGACGACGCCCTGGACAGCGTCTCCTTCGCCTGCCGGACGTCGTTCCAGAGCAGGCGGGCCGCACGCCGGTCCGCCGCGGTCGCCGGCGTCTGCAGCCGCTCCCACACCTCGCTGGCGCGCGAGCCCAGCGCCGACCCGAGGTGGCGCATGATCGCGGCGTCGATGTCCAGGCCACCGACGTCGGCCAGCCCTTCGTACGCCACGACGTCGAACCCGGCCGCGCTGCGCCGCACGACCGTCGCGTCGAACGTGCCGCCACCGAAGTCGTAGACGACGAGCGCCTGCCCGGGCGCGAGCCGGGCCCGCGGCATCGCCAGGAAGCTGAACGCGGCGGCGACGGGCTCGGGGACCAGCAGCGGCGCGGTGAACCCGGCGAGAGCCGCGGCCTCGGTCAGGACCGCGATCCGGCGGGCGCCCCACGCCACCGGGTGGGTCAGCACGGCCCGCTCGGGCGGCCGGCCGGTGGCGCGGGTCGCCTCCGCCCGCACGCGGGTCAGGACGGCGGCCAGCAGCTCCGGCACCGGTACGTCCCGGCCGCCGAGGAGCACCATCCCGTCGTCGATGCGTCGCTTCGGGTTCGGCTCGTAGGCGTCCGGGCGGGTCCGCGCGACGTGCACCGCGTCCCGGCCGGTCAGGAACCGCCCGTCCGCGTCGAGGCAGACCGCCGAGGGCAGCACGGGCGAGCCGTCGAAGAGCAGCGACTCGGTACGGCCGTCGGGGTAGCGCAGGACGCTGACCGTGTTCGACGTTCCGCAGTCGATCCCGATGACGTACCCGGCCGACGGCATGCAACGACCCTATCCGGACAGAGGTTTACTCCGTGCACATCACCCGGCCCCGCCATCCTCCATCCGGAGGACCTCCGGGTCCATCCGGGGCCGACCACCTGACGCCTGCCGCCCGGCCGACGCGGCGACCACTCTGGAGGGACACCACCCGCGACCACCTCGGAGAGGAGCCGACCGTGCCGGCGATCACCGCACGCGGACTCCGCAAGAGCTACCACGGCCGACCCGTCGTCGACGGCATCGACCTCGACGTCGAGGAGGGCGAGATCTTCGCGCTGCTCGGCCCCAACGGAGCCGGCAAGACCACCACCGTCGAGATGCTGACCGGCGTGCGCCGGCGCGACGCCGGGGAGATCAGCGTCCTGGGTCTGGACCCCGACCGCGACCGCCCCCGGCTGGCCCACGTCGTCGGTGTCCAGCTGCAGGACTCCCAGCTGCCCGACAAGCTCCGCGTGGGCGAGGCGATCGCGCTGTTCGCGTCGTTCTACCGCGACCCGCTCGACGGCGACGAGCTGCTCGATCGACTCCACCTGACACAGCTGCGCCGACAGCCGTTCGCGAAGCTCTCCGGCGGGCAGAAACAGCGGCTCGCGGTCGCGCTCGCGCTGGTCGGGCGGCCCCGCGTCGCCGTGCTCGACGAGCTGACGACCGGCCTGGACCCGAAGGCGCGCCGCGAGACCTGGGGCCTCGTCTCCGGTCTGCGCGAGTCCGGCGTCACGGTCGTGCTCGTCACGCACTTCATGGAGGAGGCCGAGTACCTCGCCGACCGCCTCGCGCTCTTCGAGGCCGGGCGGATCGTCGCGCTCGACACCCCGGCCGGCCTGATCGCCGAGCGGACGGCGGGCCGCCAGGAAGTCCGCTTCCGGCTCGACGGCGACGTCGACGCCGCGGCCGACGCGCTGCGCGCGCTGCCGGACGTCCGCAGCGTCACCACCCACGGCACGACGATCGTGGTGACCGGCGGCGGGGACGTCGTGCTGGCCGTCACCGCCCACATCGCGCGGGCCGGGCTGACCGCCCGCGACCTGCGCGTCCGCCAAGCCACCCTCGACGACGCCATCCTCATCCCCGGGAGCGACGCATGACCACGACCGCCGCACCCCGGCGCCCGATGCTTCGGACGCTGGTCGTCACCGAGGCCCGGCTGCTGCTGCGCGAGCCCATCCTGCTGGTCTGGACGACCGGGCTACCGATCATCGCGTTCACCGTGCTGGCGCTGGTGCCCGGCACCAGCCGGCCGACCGACACGCTGGGCGGCCTGAGCTACGCGCAGGTCTACCTCGGCATCATCGCGCTGATCGCGCTCGCGTTGCTCTCGACGATGAGCCTGCCCGCCGTGCTCGGCGCGTACCGGGAGCGGGGCGTCCTGCGGCGCCTCTCGGTGACCCCGATGCGACCGTGGCGCCTGCTCGCCACCCAGATCGGCATCAACCTGACCGTCGTGCTCTCGACCGTGGCGGTGATGCTGATCGTGGCGACCGCGACGTTCGACGACGGCTTCCCCGGCCATCCGCTCGGCTGGCTCGTCACCTACCTGCTGGCGGCCACCGCGCTACTGGGTCTGGCCGCGCTGGTCGCGGCGGTGGCGCCGTCGGCGAAGATCGCGAACGCGATCACCAGCATCCTGTTCTTCCCGCTGATGTTCTTCGCCGGCCTGTGGATGCCCCAGCAGCAGATGCCCGGCTGGCTGCGGACGATCTCGGAGTACACGCCGCTGGGCGCCGCGAGCCAGGCGCTGACCGCGTCGATCGAGGGCGACTTCCCGCCGATCACCGCGCTCGCCGTCCTCGCGGCCTACGCCGCGGTGTTCGTCGGACTCGCGATCCGCACGTTCCGCTGGGAATGAGCCACCCGTCATGATGACGACCGGAGAGGAGGCTGCCGTGAACGACTTACCGCCGTCCCAGCCCAGCCTTCGCCGCTGGATGCCACTGACGCTGCTGGCGGCCTCCGCCGGGATAGCCGTGGTCGACACCTTCCTCTCCGAGGGACGCCAGCAGCCGCTCCCGGTCCTGCTGGGGTGCACCCTCCTCGCCGTCGCCTGGACGTGGCTCGTCCACCCCTCCGTACGCGACCTGCCCATCGTCTACATGGCCGTCCGCATGCTGCTCACGGCCGTGCTCGTCGGGCTCAACCCGTGGTTCGGCATCTACACCTGGTACGCGTACGTCGAGTCGCCGAACTACCTCCCCGAGCGGCTGATCTACCCGGCGCTCGGAAGCGTCGCCCTGATCGCCTCCGCCAGCTACATCGGCGGGTACCCGACCACACCCGTCCTGATCGTGGTGTGGTTGGTCCTCAGCGCCGGAAGCTTCGCGCTCGTCCGGTTCGTCACCGTGGCGGTCGTCAAAGCCAGGGAGCAGGAGCTGGAGCGGAACCGGATGTTCGAGGAAGTGACGATCGCCAACCAGCGCCTGGAGGAGGCCCTGGCCGAGAACCGCGGCCTGCAGTCACAGCTGGTCACCCAGGCCAGAGAGGCCGGCGCGCTGGACGAGCGGGCCCGGCTGGCCGGCGAGATCCACGACACGCTCGCGCAGGCGCTCACCGGCATCATCCGTCAGCTGGAGGCCGCGGAGCGCGGAGGGGAGCTCGCCGACCGCGGACGCCCGCACGTGGACCTGGCTGCCGAGCTGGCGCGCGACGGCCTCGCCGAAGCCCGCCGGTCCCTGCGCGCCCTACGCCCGCGCCAGCTGGAGGGGGCGACCCTGCCCGACGCCATCGCCGACGTCGCCCGCCGCACCGGGCTGCCGGTGGAGGTGGACGTGACCGGCGCGGTTCGAGCGCTCCCCCCTGATCAGGAGGTGGTCCTGCTGCGCGTCGTCCAGGAGGCACTGGCCAACGTCGCCAAGCACGCGGAGGCCGGCCGCGTCGGCGTGACGCTCTCCTACTTCGCCGACGCGGTGGTGCTCGACGTCCGCGACGACGGTGTCGGCTTCGACCCGGGCACCGTCGGCGTCCGGCCGGACGGCACCGGCATGGGGCTGGGCGGGATGCGGGAGCGGTTGGCGCGGATCGACGGATCTCTCGTGGTGGAGAGCGCCCCCGGCGAGGGCACCGCGCTGGTGGCCACGCTTCCGTGCGCGGTGCCGGCGGACGCGTCGTGATCCGGCTCCTGCTCGTCGACGACCATCCCGTGGTCCGCGACGGCCTGCGCGGAATGTTCGACAGCGTCGAGGACATCACGGTCGTCGGTGAGGCGGCCGACGGCGAGCAGGCGGTGGCGCTGGCGATCACCGAGCAGCCCGACGTGGTGGTGATGGACCTGCGGATGCCCGGGGCCGGCGGGGTGGAGGCCATCCGCGAGCTGCGCGCCCGCGGCGTCCCCGCCCGCGTCCTGGTGCTGACGACGTTCGACGCCGACGCCGACCTGCTGGACGCCGTGGCGGCGGGCGCCACCGGCTACCTGCTCAAGGACGCGCCCGGTGAGGAGCTCGTCCGGGCCGTGCGCAGCGCCCACCGCGGCGAGGCGGTGCTCTCCCCCGCGGTCGCGAGCCGGCTGATGAGCCGCGCGGCGGCGCCCGCGGTCACCACGCCGACGCTGAGCAAGCGCGAGCTGGAGGTCCTGCGGCTGGTCGCAGGCGGCGCCACGAACCGCGAGGCCGCGCGCACGCTCTTCATCTCCGAGACGACCGTCAAGACGCACCTGCTCCACCTGTTCGAGAAGCTCGGTGTCCGCGACCGCGCGTCGGCCGTGGACGCCGCCCACCGCGCCGGGCTGCTCGACTGACGCACCCCGGGCGCGGGCACGCGTTGTGCAGACGCCGTTCACCCGGCGCCCACCTGCCGGTGGACGCCGGGCTCCCTGGAGCACACATCGTGGCGCCCGTGTCCCTTCCGCTGGTAACTGTCGTCATCCCCACGCGCGGGCGGCCCGAGCTGGTGCTCCGGGCGGTCCGCACGGCGTGCGCGCAGACGCTGCGTGAGATCGAGGTCGTCGTCGTCGTCGACGGCCCGGACCCGGCAACGCGGGACGCGCTGGCCGGCGTGGGAGATCCCCGGGTGCGCGTCGTGGCGCTGGACGAGTCACGCGGCGCGCCGGGGGCACGCAACGTGGGCGTCGCGCACGCGCTCGCGCCGTGGACGGCGTTCCTGGACGACGACGACGAGTGGCTGCCGGAGAAGCTGGAGACCCAGCTGGCGCTGGCCGCGGCGTCGCCGTACGCGCGGCCGCTGGTCGCCAGCCGGCTCTTCATGCGCACGCCGCGCGCCGACCTGGTCCTCCCGCGCCGGCTGCCCCGCAGCGACCAGCACCCGAGCGAGTACCTCACGGTGCGCCACGGCCTGTTCCACGGCGACGGTTTCATCCAGACCTCGACGATCATGGCGCCGACCACGCTGCTGGCCGAGGTGCCCTTCACCGTGGGGTTACGGCGGATGCAGGAGCTCGACTGGAGCCTGCGATGCCTGGAGCTCGACGGTGTCGGGCTGGTCTACGCCGATCAGCCGCTGGTCGTCTGGCACGCGGACGAGAACCGCAAACGCATCAGCTCCGACTCACCGTGGCGCGAGTCGATCGAGTGGCTCAAGGAGAGCCGCGGGCGGGTCACGCCCCGCGCGTACGCGGCGCTGGCCATGAGCAGCGTCGCGTCGGTGGCGGTCACCAGCGGAAGCCCGAAGGTCTTCGTCGGCCTGCTCGGGGAGGCACTCCGCCACGGTAAGCCCGGCCCGATCGACTACCTCACGTACGCCCAGGTCTGGCTGTTGCCGCCGGGGTTCCGGCGGGTCGTCCGGGACCGGGTTCTCGGCCGCCGACCGGCCGCCGGGGAGCAGGTCGTCGCCGGATGAGCGGCCTCGTTCCCGGGCGTGCCCGCGGCGCCGTCCCCGGCAGGGGTGTCGGCCTCGCGGTGGCGGCCGTCCTGGTGGTGGCCGCCGCCCTCGTCGAGTTCCTCCGCACCGACGACCTGCTCGAGGCCGCTGAGGCCGGGGTCGCGGCGATCATCGCCGTGGCGGTCGGCCGGCTCGCGCTGACGCTTCCGGGCACGACGCCGCGCAGCGCGGTGATCGGTGGCTCGTTCGTGCTCGCGGGCATCCTCACCTGGACGTCCACCGACCGGCCGATCGTCATCTGGGCAGTGCTGGCGGTCGCCGGGGTGCTGTTCGCGGTGTGGGGAAGGCCGTGGCTCGGCGGGCTCCGCGAGTTGCCGCGGCTCGGGGCGGCGTGGACGGGGCTGGCGTACTGGCCGCTCGGCGTCGTCGGCGCGCTGCTCGTCGGCCACGTCACGGTCGGCGCCCAGCGGGCCGCCTACGCCGGTGTCTTCACGCTCGCCGCGCTCGCCCTACTGGCGTACACCCGCGCGAGCGGCGTCGGATCCGACGCCGTCGCGGCCGGCCGGTCCGCGGCGGACGAGGTCACGCCCGGGCGGTCGGCGGCCGGGCGCGATCCCAGCGTCGGGATCGCGGCAGCGATCCTGGTCGGCGTCGCGGCGCTGCTGCTGGCCGGCTCCGGCAGCCTGTTCGACAGCGTGCGCGAGGCTCCGGCCGGGGCCGCGCAGGCGATGCGGGACCGTTTCTGGGGCGGCCTGGACCTCTTCTACCACCCGAACTCGCTGGCCGGCCTCGCCGTCGTCGCGGCGATCCGGATCGGCGCCGACCGGGCGTTCCGGCTGTGGCAGCGGCTGGCGGTGACGGGCTCGGCGGGCCTGCTGCTGTTCCTGAGCAACTCCCGCACCGGCATCGTGTTCGCCTGCGCGGCCGCGGTACTGCACGGCGTGCTGCTGCTCCGGCGGCGCCGCGCCGACCTGCCGGAGTACCGGCGCCCGTGGCTGGCGATCGCGGCGCCGTTCGTCGTCGTGGCGATCGTGCTGTTCTTCTCCGGCGGCATCGACTACCTGACGCGCGACCGGCTCAACACCGCGGCCACCCCCGGCAGCAGCCAGGCCGCCGTCACGACGAGCGGCCGGACCGACACCTGGCGGCAGGTGCTCGACGACTGGCGGGAGGCCGGGATCGCCGAGAAGCTTTTCGGCGACGCGACCACGTCCCGGGCGGTCGTGACCCGGATCAACGACGGCGCCCCGGTCGCGGGCCCCCGGCGTCAGCTCAACACCGACAACGCCGCGGTCGGCGCGTTCCGGCGCGGGGGCGTGCTCGGGGCGGCGGCGTTCGTCGCCGGCGTCGGCCTGTTGCTGCTCCACGCGGTGCGCCGACGCCGGGAGGGCGCACCACCGGCCGCGTGGTTCACCGTGGCTGCGGTGGCGGTCGTCCCCACGATCGCGACCGAGGACTGGATGCTCGGCGGCACGAACGGCGCGCTCTGGCTCCTGGTGCTGGCCGGCGAGATCGTCCGGGTACGGGGGTCCGGGGATCCTGGGGGTGCTGGGGGTGCTGGGGTCGCCGGGGCCGGACCGAACCGGGCTCAGGCGCTGACGAGCGGCGCCGCCGCCGGCACGACCCCGAACGTGTCGTTGAGTCCGACGCGAGCTAGCACCCGGCGTACCGCGTCGGACGGCGGGGCGTCGAGCAGCAGCTGGATGGCGTGCTCATCGGCGTAGCGGCGAAGCCGCAGCAGGAAGGTCGCACCCTCGGCGGAGAAGAACGAGACCGCGGACAGGTCGGCGTCGATGCGGCCCGGTGCGGCGTCGCCGGTCGCCTCCAGCGCGGCGCTGAGGCCGGCGCGGCTCTCGAGGTCGATCGCGCCGGCGAGCGCGATGCGCAGACAGCCGTCGGGGTCGGACAGCAGCGAGCAAGTGAACAGCGACATGGAAAGGCTCCCGAGGTAGGAGGAGGGCCCGCCCCGGTGAATCCTGCGAGGCGCGAGACGTTCCGCTCCGGTCACCAACCCGAAACCCGTGCAATACGTCCAGAGTGCGCGTGATAGGCCCGAACGGCAAGTCGAGAACCGACGCCGACGGGCATGCGCGCAGTTGGAACCACGCAAAAGGCCCGTACTCGCCGTTCGGCGAATACGGGCCTTTTGGATGTCAGTGAGCTGGCACCCCGACGGCGCCTGCGATCAGAGCGGCTGGATGTTGGCCGCCTGCGGGCCCTTCTGGCCCTGGGTCACATCGAATTCAACCTGCTGACCGTCGGTCAGCTCCTTGTAACCCGATCCCTGGATCGCCGAGTAGTGGGCGAAGACATCCGGGCCGCCCCCGTCCGGGGCGATGAATCCGAAGCCCTTCTCTGCGTTGAACCACTTCACGGTACCAGTAGCCATACTGTTCTTCCTCCGAAAATTCACGCGGCCCAACGTGGGCCACGCCGATCAGCTTTCCGTACGTGTCAAGCCCGTCCGTTCGGGCCCACTCGAACCTAGTACCTCATACCTGCCAAACTATGCTGAACCGCGGTAGCAATCTCTGCGAGCTGCGTCGATGTCTCCGCGGCCTCCGTGGCCCCACCCGTGCTCGGCGCCGGGCGCGGGTGATGAGTGCTTCGTTGAACCGCCGGTGCGTGGTCGATCGTCGGCCCGGGCAGAGGTTCCTCGATCCGCAGGGAGAATGATCCGCGTGACCCACCCGGAAGCACCCGCGACGCCCGTGTCCACTCCGGAGGTGCCCGAGCCGGCCGGGGCGCCGGCGACGCTCCCGCGACGTGCGGCGGCGCGCACCGCCGACGTCGCCGGCTGGGTCGCGGTGCTGTTCGCGCTCGACCGGCTCACCACCGACCTCACCGTCGTGTGGTCGACCCTGTGGTCGCTGGCGTGGCTCGTCCTCCCGGTCTGGCGGGGCGGCGCGACCGCGGGCAAGCGTCTCTGCCGGCTCCGCGTGGTCCGGGGCGGCGGCGGTCCGCTCTCGCTCGGGCGGGCCCTGGCGCGGGAGGCTTTCTTCCTGGCGAGTGTCGCCGTTCCGGTGATCGGCGTGCTCAACGTGCTGACCGTCGTCAACGATCCGCGGAGGCAGAGCCTGTCGGACAAGGTCGCCGACACGCTGGTGGTCGACCGGGCCGCCTGAGGTCCCGCCGGCCGGCGGCGCGCGCACCGGGCCCGGTCAGCGAGCTGGGGCCGCTCGGCTGCCTCGTCGCGCACGCGGGGGTCACCGTGTGACATGTTGGAGAGGAGTCCCGAACCGGACTCCCGGACGAGGGGTGCCGTACCCGGAGAGCGACAAGACGGCCCGTGGAGGCCACGATGTCGTGGATCGCCCTGGTGATCTCGGGAGTGCTGGAAGCCGTCTGGGCCACGGCGCTGGGCAAGTCGGACGGGTTCAGCCGGCTCGGTGCGTCGGTGGTGTTCGCCGTCGCGCTGGTGGCGAGCATGTGCGGGCTGGCGTTCGCGCTGCGCGAGCTGCCGGTGGGTACCGCGTACGCCGTCTGGGTGGGGATCGGCGCCGTGCTCACGGTCGCGTACGGGATGAGCACCGGCGAGGAGCCGGTCTCCGTCCTCAAGGTCGTCTTCCTGACGATGATCGTGGGCGGCGTGGTCGGGTTGAAGCTGCTGCACTGATCGCCTCGGATCGTCGCCCACGGTGGGTGGGACCGCCCGTGGGCATACTGGGGGCGGTCAACCAGCGTCACGACTCGCCCACCCGATAGGTCACCGTCATGGTCAAGCGTCAGTTCCCGAAATCCGCCGACCTGCGCGAGCTCGTGCGGTTCAAGAAGCCCGACTTCGACGCCAAGCGGCGCCGGTTATCGGCTGCGCTCACCATCGCCGACCTGCGCAGGATCGCCAAGCGCCGCACCCCGGCTGCCGCCTTCGACTACACCGACGGCGCTGCGGAGGAGGAGCTCTCGCTGGCCCGCGCCCGGCGGGCGTTCCAGGACGTCGAGTTCCACCCGTCGGTCCTGCACGACGTGTCGAAGGTCGACACGTCCACGACGATCTTCGGCGGGCCGTCCGCGCTCCCGTTCGGGATCGCGCCGACCGGCTTCACCCGGCTGATGCAGACCGAGGGTGAGATCGCCGGTGCGGGCGCCGCCGGTGCCGCCGGTATCCCGTTCACGCTCTCGACGCTCGGCACCACGTCGATCGAGGACGTGCGGGCGGCCAACCCCACCGGACGCAACTGGTTCCAGCTCTACGTGATGCGGCAGCGGGAGGTGTCCTACGACCTGGTCGCGCGCGCCGCGGCGGCAGGGTTCGACACGCTGATGTTCACCGTCGACACCCCGATCGCCGGCGCACGCCTGCGCGACAAGCGCAACGGGTTCTCGATCCCGCCGCAGATCACGGCCCGGACGGTGCTCAACGCGCTGCCCCGGCCCTGGTGGTGGTACGACTTCCTGACCACGCCGAGGCTGGAGTTCGCGTCGCTGTCGTCCACCGGCGGCACCGTCGGTGAGCTGCTCGACGCGGCGATGGACCCGTCGATCAACTTCGACGACCTCGACGTCATCCGCGGGCTGTGGCCGGGGAAGCTCGTGGTCAAGGGCGTGCAGACGGTCGAGGACGCCAAGCGCCTGGTCGATGTCGGCGTCGACGGGATCATCCTGTCCAACCACGGGGGTCGTCAGCTCGATCGGGCGCCGGTGCCGTTCCACCTGCTGCCCGCGGTGGTGCGCGAGGTCGGCAACGACACCGAGGTCGCGATCGACACCGGCATCATGCACGGCGCCGACATCGTGGCGTCGATCGCGCTCGGTGCGAAGTTCACGCTCGTCGGGCGGGCGTACCTCTACGGGCTGATGGCGGGCGGCCGGGAAGGCGTCGACCGCACGATCGAGATCCTGTCCGAGCAGATCGTACGGACGATGAAGCTGCTGCAGGTGGCGAACGTCGCCGAGCTCGAGCGCAAGCACGTCACCCAGCTCCACCGCCTGCTGCCCCGGCCGGCGCAGCCCTGACGGAGTGGCCGGGCCCGAGCGGTGATCGGTTACCGGTCGCCGCCGACGACGAGCCCGGCCGCTGCGGCCGCGTGCGCGGCCGCAGCGAGCACCTCGCGCTCCGGACGCCGCTGCCGCCGTGCGACTGCGGCGACGTCGTCGAACTCCGGCATCACCTGGACGAGGACGCCGCCGGCGTGCCCGACCTTGATGCGCACCGGCTCGCCGAGGACGGTGACGTTCGTGGCCCGCCCGTCGAGGGCCTCGTGCACGGCGCCGAGCAGCAGCGGGAGCGGACAGCTGCGGGTGCCGTCCGGCACGATCACGCAGACGCTGCGTCCGTCGAGGTCCTCGGCGGCGAGCCGCTCGGCGACGAACCGGCGGACGGCCGCCTCGTCGAGCACCCCGGTGGCGCCTCCGATGATCAGGTCCTGCGCAACGCTCATGTACGCACCATGCGCGCCCCGCGCCGGATCCGGCAAGGTGGCCGGGCAACGACTGGCAACCGCTTGCCGACGGGCCGGCCGGTCAGTCGATCCCGGCGGACGAGCGGCGTCGCACCGGCGACGGCGGCCGGGAACACGACCGCGTTGGCGGCCGGGATCAGGCTCTCGGCCATGACGCCGGGGTACCGGCGGGCGAGGAGGAACCCGCGGCCGAGCAGCCGGAGGCCCCAGCGGAGTTCGTGTGCGGCCGAGCCCTTGACGAAGGTCGGCGGGTCGAGCGGGGATGCCGGGGTCTCGAGTACCGCGGCGGCGCCGGCGTCAGCCGCCCCGGGAGCAGCGTTCACTGGCGGGAGCGTAGATGTCGCCGCACCGTCCACTCTCGCCGGGCTGCCGCTGCTCAGCCGCTGGAGGAGTACGGTCGATCCACCCGGTGGCGGAGCGATCCGACCGTGTTGCCGAGGAAGGATGACATCGTGAACGAGGAAACCGCCGGCCTGCAGGTCGACCCCGCACTCCGGGCTTTCGTGGCCGATGAGCTCCTCGACGGGCTCGACGTGGAGCCGGTCCGGTTCTGGTCGATCGTCGCCGACCTGCAGGAGCGGTTCGACGGGCGGGTCGAGGACCTGCTGCGCCGCCGCGACGCGCTCCAGGAGCAGATCGACGCCTGGCACCGCGAGCACGGCGCCGGCGACGTCGAGGAGCTCGAAGCGTTCCTGACCGGGATCGGCTACCTGGTTCCGGTCGAGGAGCCGACGATCTCGGTGACCCGGGTGGACCGGGAGATCGCCGAGGTCGCCGGGCCGCAGCTCGTGGTGCCCGCGACCGTGCCCCGCTACGCGCTGAACGCCGCGAACGCCCGCTGGGGCTCGCTCTACGACGCCCTCTACGGCACCGACGCGCTCCCGGCCGACCACGAGCCGGCCCCCGGCTACGACGAGCGGCGCGGCGCCCAGGTCATCGCCGAGGGCGACCGGCTCCTCGACCGCTACTTCCCGCTCGCCGACGCCACCCACGCCGACGTCGTCGCCTACCGGGTGACCGCCCCCGGGCAGCTGGCCGTCGACACGCACGACGGCACCACGCACCTCGCCGACCCGGCGCAGTTCGCCGGGCACCGGGAGGACGCGGTGCTGCTCCGCCGGCACGGGCTGCACCTGGAGCTGGTGATCGACCCCTCCACCCGGGTCGGCGCCCAGCACCACGCCGGGGTCTCCGACCTCGTGCTGGAGTCCGCGGTCTCCACCATCGTCGACCTCGAGGACTCCGTCGCCACGGTCGACGGCCCGGACAAGGTGACCGCCTACCGCACCTGGCTGGGTCTGCGCACCGGCCGGTTGACCGCGACGTTCACCAAGGGCGGCCGCACCGTGACCCGCACGATCCACGGCGACCGCACCTATGTGGGACCCGACGGCAACGACTACGTCCTGCCCGGCCGGTCACTGCTGCTCGTGCGCAACGTCGGCCACCACATGCGGCTCGACGCCGTGCGCACCGCGTCCGGGCAGCCGCTGCTGGAAGGCATCCTCGACGCGCTGGTCTCGGCCGTCGCCGCGCTGCACGAACTGCGCGGCAACGGGCGGTACGCCAACACCCGCACCGGCAGCGTCTACATCGTCAAGCCCAAGATGCACGGCCCGGACGAGGTGGCGCTCACCGTCGAGCTGCTCGCCGCGATCGAGGAGGCACTCGGCCTGGAGCCGACCACCCTCAAGATCGGCATCATGGACGAGGAGAAACGCACCTCGGTCAACCTCGAGGCCTGCATCGCCCGCGCCGCCGACCGGGTCATCTTCGTCAACACCGGCTTCCTCGACCGCACCGGCGACGAGATCCACACCGACTTCCACGCCGGACCCGTCGTCGGCAAAGACGACCAGAAGACCCAGACCTGGCTGCGCACCTACGAGACCCGCAACGTCGACGTCGCACTCCGCGCCGGATTCGCCGGACGCGCGCAGATCGGCAAAGGCATGTGGGCCAAACCCGCAGCCATGCGCGAAATGCTCGACACCAAGAACGCCCATCCGCAGGCCGGCGCGAACACCGCCTGGGTGCCCTCCCCCACCGCCGCCACCCTCCACGCGCTGCACTACCTCGAGACCGACGTGCGCGCCGTCCAGCAGCAACTGCTCGACCGGCCCCCGGCCGACCGCCGCGACCTGCTCGTCGCGCCGGTACTCCCCGACGGCGGCGCCGGCCTCTCCGACGAGGAGAAGCGCCACGAGCTGGAGACCAATGCCCAGTCCATCCTCGGCTACGTCGTGCGCTGGGTCGGGCTGGGCATCGGGTGCTCCACCGTGCCCGACCTGGAAGGCGTCGGCCTCATGGAGGACCGCGCCACGCTGCGGATCTCCAGCCAGCAGATCGCCAACTGGCTCCACCACGGCCTGGTCACCGAGCAGCAGGTCCGCGAGACGTTCGCCCGGATGGCCGCCCTCGTCGACGAGCAGAACGCCGACGAACCCGGCTACCGGCCGATGACCGACGACCTGGACACCAGCCCGTCGTTCCAGGCGGCGCTCGAGCTGGTGTTCACCGGGCGCCAGGAGCCCAACGGCTACACCGAACGCGCGCTCACCGGCTGGCGGCAGCGGGCGAAGGCGGCCGGCGACGAGGACCCGGCCCGCGCGGCCGTCCTCGCCGACGGTGCCCCCACACCCTGAGCCGAGGACGGGTCGCGGACGCGGCCGCCCGCCGCCGGTGCCGATCCGCGGTCAGGCCGGCGCGCCCTCCAGCAGCAGCGAGACCCGTGCGGGCCGTGCGGGCAGGCGGTACCGCGGCAGGACGCCGACTCCACAGGTCGCGGTGCCGAGCCCGGACTGCGCCAGGTCCAGCGAGACGTGCGTGCGGCCGTCGGGCACCAGGGCGTGGTGGTGGGTGGCCGCGGCGATCGCGGCCCGGCTCCACGGGGACACGGTGACCGCGATCTCCTCCGCTCCACCCGGCAGCACCGTGACGCTCAGGCGCCCGGCCGACGTGGTGATCGACGCGCTGCGCACCCCGGCGCGTGCACCGCTCTCCTGCGGCCGGACGAACGGCGTGACCAGCTCGTCCGGGCCCGCGCGGTGCCACCCGTGGAACAGGCCGGCGGCCAGGTCGGGGTAGGCGGGGCCGGGGCCGAGGCCGCACCACTCCAGGCCGGTGGGGCTGCCCGGCAGCACGAGGTCGAACCCCAGCCGGGCCCACTCCACCGGCCACGGCCCGCGCGGGGTCAGCACCGCGTCCAGGAGCATGGCCCCGGAGTCCAGCTCCCGCCAGACCATCTCGGCGTCGACGGCGAAGTCCCGTCCCGGCGGCGCCGTCCTGGTCAGCGTCCGCAGCGCGTCGTGCTCGTCCTCGGCCAGCACCAGCCGCGTGCTCATCCGGTCGATGCCCGCCTCGGCCCAGCGCTCGGCGTAGGAGGGCAGGTGCGGTTCGTCCCAGCCCCGGGCGCGGTCGTTGTCGGTCGGGGCACGCCACAGGCTCACGACCGGCCCGTCCAGCTCCAGGCCACCGAGGCTGCGCAGGCGTTCGGTGATCGGGTCGAACGCGGGCCGGTCCGGCGTGATCGTCTCCCGCGGCCGGGCCACGGGCGCGAACGCGGTCAGCTGGCCGCGGCCGACCACGTGCCCGGCCTCGGCCCAGGTGGTCCGGGCGGCGAGGGTCGCCTCGACCGTCACCACCTGCCCGGCGGCCGCCGCCGGGAGCGCGACCTCGACGGTCTGCCCCGGGCCTGCCGGGGGCACGTCGAGCACGCCGTCGGCGACGACCGCGCCGTCGGCCTCCGCGCGCCAGACGAACCGCAGGTGCCCCAGGTCGACGTGGTCGTAGCGGTTGCGGATCCGGACGGCCGAAGCGCTGACGTCGATCCGCACCGGCGAGAACCAGTAGGCGAGCGCCGTGAGCCCCGGACGTACCTCGCGGTCGGTGCTGACCAGGCCGTCGATGACGAAGTTGCCGTCGTGGGTCAGCTCCCCGAAGTCGCCGCCGTAGTGGATGCGCCGCACGCCGTCGTCGCCGG
>Ga0190269_10000838_pt1 | contig 15341 bp, 11 predicted proteins | sample Popmic249IS_FD_133749 | JGI IMG/M metagenome (GOLD analysis project Ga0190269, IMG submission 133749) | Populus adjacent soil microbial communities from riparian zone of Blue River, Arizona, USA - 249 IS | ecosystem: Environmental > Terrestrial > Soil > Riparian zone | place: USA: Arizona...
GAACGGTCGACGTGCCAGCGTCGATCTCGATATTTCCAACCTTGTACCGCAAGGCTCTCGACTCTAGCGGGTTCATGGGCGCCTGCAATTCAACATGTGGTGCAATCGACAAATGTCTCGAGCCAAGCAGAGTTGTGGCGCGCAACGAGACAACATCACGGCGACTTCAGATCCAGGCGTCATGCTCTGTTACATCCGGCCGGCGCATTTGAAACTTTCCGAATCTTAAAAATTTGTGACATGTGAAGTTAGCTCGAGCTGTGCGCTGCACCGCAAGAACCCGCGGGACGCGCGGAATTAGCGCCTTTCCGACCGTTTTGGATAGGTCTGTCCGCGAGCAGTGTCTCCCAACAAGTTGCGCACATACGATTGAGTCACAAAGCAACTGTGTTGTTCGATCGCGTTACCAATGCAGAGGACACAGCTCATTCGGTCAACATGCTAGCGGGTTGGGCTTGCACGCTGACGGCGGCGGAGCCCGAGCAACTGTGTTACCGCGAACAGCATCTGCGTGGATCACACTCTTTGTCTATGACCGCGCGAAGCAAATCCTTGGCCGAGTCATGACCTGACAGTCTGCGGTCGTCGCGGCTGTCGCGCGTGGACAGGTGCATCCCAGGCTGCGCGTCCGCCGCGGCTACGAGGGCAGTTCGTAACGCCACACATCCAAAATACGGAAGACTGCTGCGCTTCTGGTGTGTATACCCGAAAGCGACTCGTGCAGGCTGCTGCTGATGTTGTTCACCAACGGGCGAGTGCGACATGAAAGAGCTGCAGGGCTACCGAAAACCCTTCCTGAATACGCAGCCGGAGTTTCTCTCTCCAGGCTATGCCTCGACGATCAAGCGTGCTCCCTCGCTCGCGCCCATTGCGCTCGAGCCGACTTTGTCGGAGCTCACTGGGCCGCGCTTCGACCCGCGTCAGCTCGGGGCGTCCGCAAACGATCTGACTGCGGGCCACAAGGCTAAGCCGATCGGTGAGCGCATCTGGGTCTCGGGCCGTGTGCTCGACGACTCGGGCAAGCCGGTGTCGAACACTTTGGTCGAGATCTGGCAGGCGAATGCTGCCGGCCGCTACCTACATGACGGCGATCAGCACAACGCGCCGCTCGATCCCAACTTCACGGGCGCAGGTCAGGTATTCACCGACGAGCACGGGCACTATCGTTTTCGGACGGTGCGTCCTGGTGCGTATCCCTGGCGCAATCATCACAACGCTTGGCGCCCTGCGCACATCCACTTTTCGCTGTTCGGTCCAGCTTGGTCGACGCGACTCGTGACGCAGATGTACTTTCCGAACGATCCGTTGCTCGACTTCGATCCGATCTATCTCTCGATCGCCGACGAGCAGGCCCGCAGGCGCTTGGTGAGCACGTTCGATTGGGAGACCACCGAGCCCGAAGAGGCGCTCGGCTATCGCTTCGACATCGTGCTGCGCGGACGCACCGCCACGCCATTCGAGAAGGGGAAGGGTGCGCAGCCATGAGTCTTCGCATGACAGGCTCACAAACAGTCGGGCCATTCTTCAAGATCGGCTTCAGCTGGCTCTATCGCGCGGACATCGGCTCCGCGGCGCGCGGCGGTGAGCGCGTGCGGATTCGCGGGGTGGTCTACGACGGCGACGGACAGCCCATTCCTGATGCGCTGATCGAGCTCTGGCAGGCGGACGCGCAAGGTCGCTACGCGACCGACCCCGATGGCCAGGCGACAGCGGAGGCCGAGCTGATGGGCTTCGGGCGTGTTCCGACCGATGCACAAGGCGCGTACGAGTTTCGTACGGTAAAGCCGGGCCGCGTGCCGCACCCGAGCGGCAGGCTGCAGGCGCCGCACTTGTCAGTGACGGTGTTCATGCGCGGCTTGCTCAAGCCGGTGCACTCGCGCGTGTACTTCCCGGACGAGCCGAGCAACGCCGATGATCCTGTGTTGCTCTCTGTGCCTGAGGCGCGCCGTCGCACGCTGATCGCGCAAAAAGGCCCCGAGAGCTTGCTCGAGTGGGATGTGCGCATGCAGGGCGCGCACGAGACAGTCTTCTTTTCCTACTAGGGGGATCGCATGCGTACACAGGTCGGAATCATCGGTGCGGGGCCTGCGGGCTTGCTCTTGTCGCATCTCTTGCATCTGCAGGGCATCGAGTCGGTCGTGCTCGAGAACCGCTCGCGCGAGTACATCGAGAAGCGTGTGCGAGCCGGCGTGCTCGAACAGGGCACCGTCGATCTGCTGCGCGGCTCGGGCGTGGGCGCGCGTATGGATCGCGAAGGCCTCGTGCACAACGGCATCGAGCTGCGCTTCAACGGGCAAGGCCATCGGATCGCATTCGAGAAGCTCGTGCCGGGGCGATCGATCGTCGTGTACGGGCAACAAGAGGTGGTGAAAGACTTGGTCGCGGCGCGCCTGGAAGCGGGGGGCAAGATCTTGTTCGAGGTGAGCGCGGTTCGGCCACACGGCTTCGAGAGTGATCAACCGTTCATCACCTTCGAGCAGAACGGTAAGACCGAGCGGCTCGATTGCGACTTCATCGCAGGCTGCGATGGCTTTCACGGCGTGAGCCGGGAGGCGATCCCCGAAGGCGTGCTCTCGATCTACGAGCGTACGTACCCTTTCGCGTGGCTCGGCATCCTTGCGCGCGTCGCGCCTTCCGCGGAAGAGCTGATCTACGCGTACACCGAGCGTGGGTTCGCGCTGCACAGCATGCGCTCGCCGGAGATCTCGCGCTTTTACCTGCAGGTCGAGCCGGATGAGTCGATCGACAACTGGTCGGACGAGCGCATCTGGCAGGAGCTGCGTACGCGGCTCGAGACGGTGCCGGGCTTCAAGCTGAAAGACGGGCCAGTGATCGAGAAGAGCGTGACGCCGATGCGCAGCTTTGTCGCGGAGCCCATGCAATACGGTCGTCTGTTCCTCGCCGGCGACTCGGCGCACATCGTGCCGCCCACCGGCGCCAAAGGCTTGAACCTCGCTGCCAACGACGTGCGCCATCTGTCGCGGGCGCTGTCAGACTTCTACAAGCAGGGCAAGCGCGAAGGTCTCGATGGCTACTCGAGCCTGTGCTTGCGCCGAGTCTGGCGCGCGCAGCACTTCTCGTACTGGATGACGCAGCTCCTGCACACGTTCTCGGGCGACGGTGCGTACGCGCACAAGCTCCAGCTCTCGCACCTGGACTACGTCGCGAGCTCCACGCCAGCGGCTACGACCCTCGCAGAGAACTACGTCGGAACGGAGTTTTGAGCATGCCGGGAGGCTCGCTGCAGCTGTTTTCCGCGCTGTTTGCCCGCGGTGCAGTGGCGGGTGAGCTCTCCGACCGTGCTTGGGTGCAAGCGCTCTTGGATGTCGAAGCCGGGCTGGCACGCGCGCTCGCACACGCGCGTGTCGTGCCGCTTTCAGCGGCGCAAGCTGTGACCGCTGCCGCGCGCGCCGAGCGCATCGACTTGGACGATCTCGCGGAAGCCAGCGCAGCTGCCGGCAATCCTGTGCCAGCGCTCGTGAAAGCGCTGCGCGCGCTCGTGCCGCCGGAAGCTGCAAGCGCAGTGCATACCGGTGCGACCAGCCAGGACATCGTGGACAGCGCGCTCATGCTGATCTTGAAGCGTGCGCTGCCGCACCTGCAGGATGACCTCGCGGCGTGCGCCTCCGTGTGTGCGCGGCTCGCCCGTCAGCACGCCGCGACGGTCATGGTGGGGCGCACGCTCTTGCAGCAAGCCACACCCATCAGCTTCGGGCTGAAAGCCGCAGGCTACCTGCACGCGCTCGATCGATCGCTTGCCGGCCTCCGCCGCTGTCAGCTGCCGGTGCAGCTCGGCGGCGCGAGCGGAACGTTGTCCGTGCTGGAGACGCAGGGCGTCGAGATCGCACGCTTGCTCGCGACGGAGCTGGGCTTGGCTGAGCCGACGTTGCCCTGGCATACCTTACGCATGCCGGTGCTGCAGATCGCTACCGCGCTCGGTGTAGCGGCCGCGGTGCTCGGCAAGATCGCGCGCGACATCACCCTGCTCGCGCAGAGCGAAGTGGATGAAGTGTCAGAGCCAGGGGGACCCGATCGCGGCGGCTCGTCGACCATGCCGCACAAGCGCAATCCGATAGGCTCGACGCTCGCGCTCGGCTGCACCAAGCGCGTGCCCGGGCTGGTGGCGACCATGCTCAGCGCTGCAGAGCAAGAGCACGAGCGCGCGGCGGGTGCGTGGCACGCCGAGTGGGAGACGATGACCGACATCGTCCGTCTGACTGGCTCCGCCGCGAGCTGGCTGCGCGAGGTGCTCGAAGGCCTCGAGGTGAACGTCGAGCGCATGCGCGAGGGCTTGGAGGCTGCGCAGGACTTTCCGCTGGCGGAGCGTGTGAGCTCGGCGCTCACGCCCACATTGGGTCGCGCAGCTGCCCAGAACGAGGTGCGCGAGGCTGTGCTGCGTGCAGCTGACAGCGGCGAGCGCCTGCGCGACACCCTGGATCCTGCGCTGCTCGAGCGCGCCGGCATCGACGCGACCACGCTCGCTGCGCTGCTCGACCCGCGAAACGACTTGGGCAGCGCGGCGGCGTTCATCGAGCGCGCGCTCTCGGAGCACGACAAGCAGAGGCAAGACCAGTGAACAGCGTCACGGTGAACCATCGCATCGAAGGCCCTGCGGCTGCGCCCGCGCTGCTCTTGATCCATCCCATCGGCGGCGATCTATCGATCTGGGAGCCGGTCTTGCCCGAGCTGCTCCGGCATTTTCGCGTGATTCGCTACGATCAGCGCGGGCATGGCGCGTCGCCCGTGCCGAACGGCCCCTACCAGATCGCGGACCTGGCCGCGGACGCGCTCGCGCTGCTCGATCGGTTGGGCGTCCAGCGCGCCCACGTCGCTGGCACATCGCTCGGCGGGATGGTCGGGCTGTGGCTGGCTGTGAACGCGCCAGAGCGCGTCGAGCGGCTGGCCGTGATTTGCTCGTCGGCGCGGCTCGGCCCGCCCGACGCATGGCGTGAGCGCGCCGCGTTGGTGCGCGCGCAAGGCAGCGCGGCCGTCGCGCAGACCGGCGTCAGCCGCTGGTTCACGCCGGCGTTCGCAAACCAAAACCCCGCAGCCATCGCGCGCTACGAAGCGATGGTCTCGCAGACCCCGGCCGAAGGCTACGCAGCATGTTGTGACGCGATCGCGCGCTGGGACATCACGTCTGAGCTCGGGAAGATCACAGCGCCCACGTGGATCTTGTCAGGGCAAGACGACCCTGCGACGCCACCTCCGCACGGCTACCTGATGGCAGCGCTCATCCCAGGTGCGCGCATCGACGTGGTGGCGGGCGCGGCGCATCTCGCCTTGGCAGAGCGTCCCGCGTTCGTTGTGCGGCTCTTGATCGATCACCTCTTGGGTCATCCTGATACAAGCCCCGCGCCCGACCCAGAGCGCGCCAAGCGCGGTGAGCGCGTGCGGCGCGAAGTGCTGGGGGACGCACACGTGGATCGCGCAAAGGCGAACGTCAGCGCGCTGACGGCGCCCTTCCAGGATTTCATCACTCGCTACGCTTGGGGCGAGATCTGGAGCCGACCTGGCTTGTCGCGCGCGGAGCGCAGCATCGTCACGCTCAGCGTGCTCGCGGCCATGCAGCACGAAGAGGAGCTGGCCATGCATATTCGCGCCGCGCTCCGGAATGGTCTGACAGTGACGCAGATCCAGGAAGTGTTGCTGCAGGTCGGCTTGTACGCCGGCGTCCCCGTCGCAAATCGCGCGTTCGCCATCGCGAAGCGAGTGCTAGAGCCATCGGACGAGTGATCGCTTCGGCTACACACTTGCGCTCTCGACGCTCGTCGCCGCTCCCACTTGCGCACGCAGAAACGGCAGCAAGATGGCCAGCACAGCCTCCGGATCATCGACGAACGGCCAGTGCCCGAGCCCTGGCAGCTCATGCACCTCTGCGCGCGGAAAAAACTCGCGCTGCAGCTCGGCCAAATACACCGGCACAAACAGATCCTCCGCGCCCCAGATCACACAAGCTGGCCGATCTAGCTCGCGCGCGAGCGGCAGATAGCGCTCGACCTGCGCGCCGAGCTCACGACTCGCACGGTACAGCTTGAGCACCGCGCGTTTGTGCGGCCAATCTGCGTAGCTCATGATGCGCTCGGCGAAGCCTTCGGGAAACGGGCGCGGATTATCCCGGTTGAGCGCCACCTTGAACAACGGCAACGTCGCGCTGAGTTGAAACAGCTCGCCGAGCACAGGCGTCTGCCAGATGCGAGCGTACTTGTGCCAGCGGAACCCGCGAAGCACGCCGGTGTTGATCAGGGACACGCTCGCAAATTTGTCTGGATGCGCCGCGGCCCATGCGAGGCCGAATGGACCACCGAAGTCGTGCAACACCAGATGCGCGCGCGTCACGCCGAGCTGCTCGAGCAGCAGGCCCAAGAAACTCGCATAGCCTTCGACAGTGAAGTCGAAGTTGTAAGGGTGCTCTGCGCGACCGTAGCCAGGCAGATCCATCGCGATCGTGCGAGCAAACGCCGCGACGGAAGGTGCGAGACGATCCCAATCGTCCGATGGGCCCGGGTTTCCGTGGACAAACACGACGGCTTCACCACCTGCTTGCGGCGCGCTGTCGTAGACCACTGTGCGAATACCGGCCACTACGAGATGTTGAACGGGCAGCATGAGCACCTCCGGCAAAGTGCGCATCATGCCCCGCGTGTGGTCACACGTCACCCGCGAACTCAGCGAAAATACGTAATTTCTAATTAACTGCGCTACAGGTCATAGACGTGGACTGTGGTGGAGCTAGAGATGCATTCGAAGCTTCGAAGTGGCTTGCCTTCGTGATTACGCGGTAGTGACGCTTCGTCGTAACGATCGATGTTTAGTTGTGGGTGGGTGGCTACACGCGTGGCTGTGCGCGATGCGTGACCACAACCGCGAGACGAAGCGATCGTTAGAGTGACTTGCAGTACATTGCGCCGCGCATTGAGCCGCAAGGCTCGGTAATACAGCCCACGATCCGCCGTGTTACTGCGGCACGCGACATGCATTCGATTAGTTAGGGAATGGTTAACTAACAGATGCAGTTACACTCGAGTCGAACGCTGAAGATCCGCCGCCTACTGCGAGGAAAAAGTAGGGCATCGTCGGTGTTTCCCCATGTTGTGCAGGCAGCGCAAATTGGGAGCGGGCAGCTATGAAGCGAACAGTTGGATCTAGGAATATCCACCACTCAGCTCCACACGATCAGCCACGGACGGCGCGCAGAGTTTCCGGCACAGTGCGCGTCTCGAACGTCGGGAAGACGAGCGCGCAGCATACGGCCGATGCGACGCAAAATGCCACCACCGACTACACCAGCGCAGCGTACGTAGCCAAGCGTGCGCAGACCGGTGCGGAAGTCGTGGCGACGTCGATACCGAGCCGAGCGACCGTCTCGGAGCGGCTGTCCAGCCCGGTCATGATCGCGGGCGCGATCGCTGCTTCTGCGATCGCAGCCCACTTCGCGTTGCCGACAGGTTGGCCACAACTGATCGTTCCGCTCGCGCCCCTCTCGTTTGCGTTGGTTGCGCCTCATGACAACCGGCGCATGCAGTGGGCGGTGTACGCAGGGTTGTTCTGGTTCGTGCTCGCATGGGCCGAGCTCGTGCACCCGATGTCAGGGGCGCGGAGCGCGATCTACCGTTTGGTCGAGCTGACAGTGTTGGGCGCGATCCTCGTGCAGTTGTATGAGGGCGCACGCTTCATGCAGCACCTCAGTCAGCGCGATCCGCTGACAGGTCTGCTCAACCGGCGCGGCTTCGAGGAGCTGACCGCCTCGGAGCTCAAGCGCGCCGCGCGCTACGACCGCCCGATCGCGTTCGCGCTGCTCGACGTGGATCGTTTCAAAGCTGTGAACGATCAGTACGGTCACGCGGTCGGTGATCGCGTGCTGAAGATCGTGTCTGAGGAGCTGTTGAAGCTCCGCACGTCCGACATGGCTGTGCGCCTCGGCGGCGACGAGTTCGGCCTGCTCATGCCCGAGACCGACGAAGTGGGCGCGGAGCAGCTGATCGCACGCTTGCGGCAGCGCATCCACATGCGGATGTTCGAGCAGGGCTGGCCGGTCACGATCAGCGCAGGCGTAGCGACCAGCGCGCAGTGCCGCAGACGGCTGCCGGACCTCATGGCCGAAGCCGATAAGCGCATGTACGCCTGTAAGGTCGCCGAGCGCTAACACCTCAGCGCTAAGTCCTACCGTAGCGTCCCAACCGTGCTCGTGCCCGCTCTCCTGCGCCCCGCCGCGCGGGGGAGCGCGTGTACGGGCACGCGTACGCATTTAGATAGTTATCCACATCGTGTGGATAGCCGGAGGATAAGATCGTCCATCTGACGTCAGTGGGTGATCATGTGTGTCATCGCGATGTCTTACGGTTGTCGCCGTAGTGTCTGCTACAGCGCATCGTGGAAGATGACACCCAAGGTCATGCGGTGGCCGCGACGAACGCGGCTGACGCCATGACGCATCTTCACCGCGTAATCGCCGCGACTGCCCGCGACGGGCCGCTGCGCGCCGGCAAACACGACCCCATCGCCGCGCTCCATGGGCACCACCTCGACACGTGACTGCATGCGCGGGCGCTGTTCTGTCAGCACAAACTCTCCACCCTCGAAGTCCTGCCCGGGCTGACTGAGCATGATGACTACCTGTAGGGGGAAGTGGAGCTCACCATACATGTCCTGGTGCAGGCGGTTTTCGTCATCTACGCCGTACTTCAACAATAAGGGTGTGGGTTGTGTCTGCCCGAGCGCCGCGCACGCCTGCTCCAGCGCCTCGTGCGTCTCCGGGAAGCGGGTATCCCGCCTCAGCCGCTGCATCCAGCTGTTGGCAAGCGGGACCAGCGGGGCGTAGAGCTCCTGCCGCAAGCGCTGCACGAGCGCGGGCAGCGGCCGCGCGAAGTATTGGTACTCGCCGCGCCCGTACCCATGGCGCGCCATCACGACGCGGCTGCGGAACAGCGCGGACTGCTCATAGGCGGCGTTCAGCCCGGTGCAAGCCGCAGCATCGAGCAAACCAGACAGCTTCACATAGCCCTGCGCATCCAACTGTTCGATGCGTTGTGTCCAGTCGTGAGCGCGCATGCTCGCCACGCTAGGACCAAAAGGGCTGACTTGCTGCATGAAGGGAGTGTGCATCTCGATGACCGCGCATGTCGGACGTTTTCGGACGCCGCTTCCGAGCCGATACGCGTAACCCACATTGTCAAAACGAAGGGGTGGTTGCACGCGCTCGCGCGACCATACGACCATGGTCGTCATGAGGCTCCGCTGTTTGGCCATGCTGCTATGTGCTGCATGTGCAGACGACCCCAATGGAGACGGCACACCCGTCTCGGAGTCGATGGTCGATCCCGGCATCGCTGCGCTGCGTGAGCGCGCCGCCAGCAGCTTCGGCGCGCTGGATGCGCCGGCGATCCCCGACGACGAGAGCGATCGCCGCCTGTTCGATCTCGGTCGCCAGCTGTTCTTCGATGAACGCCTGTCGGCAGACGGTCAGGTTTCATGCGGCACCTGCCACCTCACTGAGTTCGGGGGTGCAGATGGTCTCGCGCTCTCGGTGGGTGTCGAAGGTCGCAAAAACCCGCGCAATGCGCCGACGGTTTTCAACACCACACTGCAGTCGTCGCAACACTGGCGCGGCGATCGCTCGTCACTCGCAGATCAAGCCGCGCGCGCGCCGCTCGGCATGGCATCGTTCGGCAACCAGGACGAGGCGGAAGCGGTCGGGCGCCTGCGCGACGCGGGCTACCAAGCTGCTTTTGTCGCTGCGTTTCCCGATGCAAATGCGGATACCGCGCTCTCCCTTGCCAACCTCGGAACCGCGATCGCCGCGTTCGAAGCCACGCTGATCACACCGGGGCGCTTCGATGAATTCTTGCGCGGTGACGACCAGGCGCTCGACGTGCGCGAGCGCGCCGGTCTCGCGCTGTTCCTGGACACCGGCTGCGCCGATTGCCACGCGAGCCCGGGCCTCGGTGGTGAGCAGCTCACGAAGTTCGGCCTGATCGAGCCGTACGAACAAGCCACGGGCTCACCCGCCGTCGATCAGGGGCGCTTCGATGTCACAGGCCGCGAAGAAGATCGCTTTGTGTTCAAGGTGCCGATGCTGCGCAACGTGGGCGAGACCGCACCTTACTTCCACGACGGCCATGTGATCGGCTTGGAGCAAGCTGTAAGGGTGATGTTGGATGTACAGCTCGGCGTGCAGCTGCAAGACTTCGAGGTCGAGAACCTCACTGCGTTTTTGCGCGCACTCTCAGGCCAGGTTCCGGACTGGTACTCGGAACCTTAGGGGCATCACGAGACCAACCGGTACAATCCACACGCGTAGCGCCGCGCCCAGGGCGTGTGCGGATCGCGCAAGCGCTTGACCGCGCGCCAGCCGTCCAACTCGGGCACGGCTTGCAACCACTGCGCGATCGGTGTGGCAAAGCCGGTCTTCGGTCGATTGCGCACGGCCGCGGGCAGGGCGCGCTCGGGACTGTTCGCGAGCCAGCGCTTGCCGTGCAAGCCGGGCGCGTGGATCAAGCTCGGGGCGAGCTTCGACAAAAGCACGTGATCCACGAGCGGCACGCGCACTTCCAAGCTGTGCGCCATGCTCGCCCAGTCGGTGTCCCGCAGCAGCTGGTTGCGCATGTATTGCGTGGATTCGAGCACCGCGACTTGAGCCCATGTGCTGCGCGGCGTCGGATCCAGCAGGCGTTCGAGCGTGAGCTGTGGCGCGAGCTGAGCGAGCCCATCGCGCACGACGTCCACCGGTAAAAGCTCGGGCAGCTCCCACGGCATGAACAGCGCGCGCTTCACGAAGTACGCTCCTGCAGTGGTGTGACCGTACTCGAGCGCCCCCGCGAGCTTCGGGTGCACGCGGGGCACACGCTCGAGCCACGGTATCAGCAGGCGCCGAAGGCCGCGGCCCAAGCCGGGGATTCGGCCGGGCAGGGCGGCAACGCGCATCATGCGCGGAACCGCGCGAAACGATGGATAGCCGCCGAACAGCTCATCGCCGCCGAGCCCGCTCACAGCCACTTTCAAGCCGAGCTCTGCGGTCGCTTTGCTCACAAACCACGTGTTTAGGCCGTCGATCGTCGGCTGGTCCATCGCGCTGACGATCGCGGGCCAGTCCTGTATGAGCTCGCTGCGATCGACCGTCCGCACGTGGTGCGCGAGCCCGTAGTGCCGAGCGACTGCGGCTGCGAGCGGCGTCTCGTCGTGCGCGGCGCCGCTGAATTCCGCGAAGCCCAACGTGATCGCATGCAGCTGATGCGTGGCCTGCTCGGACATCAAGCCGGCGAGCGCACCCGAGTCGATGCCCGCGGACAGGAATGTGCTGACTGGAACATCCGCGACCAAGTGACTCGCGACCGAGTCGCGCAGCGCAGCGCCGACCCGCGCCTCCACATCTTCCGGCGCGCACTCAGCTGGTCGCTCGGCGCACGCCGCCGCCCACGTCGCCGCGACCGAGAAGTGCGTGTGCGAGGTCAGCGCGCCCGTCTCGTCGATCACCAGCGCGGCACCGGCCGGCAACGCATGGATCGCAGCGTAGTGCGTGTGCGGCTCGGGCACCGAGCCCCAGAGATAAAAGCCCACGGCCGCGGCGTTGCTGCGCGTCCGGCTGATGCGTCCGCCCGCGAGCAGCGCCTTGACCTGTGAGGCAAAGCGCACGCAGCCATCCTCGTTCGCGTAGTAGAGCGGCTTGATCCCGAGCGGATCGCGCGCGAGCACGAGCGATCGACTCTGATCGTCCCAGAGCGCAAACGCGTACATGCCGCGGAGCGCGTCCAGCATGCCGAGGCCGCGGTCGCGGTACAAATGCAGCAACACCTCGGTGTCCGAGTTGGTCTGGAACGTGTAGCCCTTGTGCTCGAGCTCCGCGCGCAGCGCGCGATAGTTGTAGATCTCACCATTGAACGTGACGTGCAGGCGCGCGTCGGCGCTGTGCATCGGCTGTGCAGCACGCTCGTGCAGATCGATGATCGCGAGCCGCCGGTGTCCGAGGCCCACGCGCCCGTCGCGTGAGATCCACTCGCCGCGACCGTCCGGACCACGCTGGCGCATCGCATCTCGCATCGTTCGCAGCTCCGAGACATCCACGGGTTGCGAGGATCCGCGGTACGCAAAAATGCCGACGATGCCGCACATGGAGAGTCAGCGGTTCTGATAACACACCGGCCGTAGTGCGCGCAGCACCATGCTGCGCTCTCGCTCCCAGCTGTACGCGCGCCGCCGCTGCCACATGCGCTCACGGGCGTACACGTCGACAGACCTAGAGCGTGACAGATGTCCTCTGCTGCTACCAGCTGCGCTAGACTGAAGCTGAATGCGCATGCGCTTAGGTTTCGGGTTCCTGCTAGGAAAGCTGGGGCGGCTCAGAGCCTTTTTGCTTCTGCTCGTTTGCGCATGCTCGAGCTGCGGTCGCTTCGGTGTGCTCGTGCAGCCATCTTCCGACGCGGGTCGCACGCCGGACGCGGGTGGGCCGTACATGGGCTGCGATGCTGCGAGCTGCGATCCGACAGCCATGCCTTGCGACGATCCCAACAGCGTCTCGCCGCAAGGCATTTGCGGCTGTGGCCGAAGCGATCAAGACGACGAGGACAACGACGGCACGCCTGATTGCATCGACTTTTGTCCGCGCGTTCGCGATCTGACGCAAAACGCCGAGTGCGCCTGCCCGGCCGCGCAAGAGGACGCGGATGGCGATGGCGTGCAGAACTGCAGTGATCGCTGCCCGTTCGACGCTGCGAAGCGCGAGCCAGGCATGTGTGGCTGCAGCCGCGCCGACGAGGATCGCGACGGGGATGGCGTTCCGGATTGCATCGACGAATGTGACGATGATCCGAACAAGAGCGTCGCAGGCGTGTGCGACTGCGGCGCCTCGGACCTCGACAGCGATCTCGATGGCACCCCCGATTGTAACGATCGCTGCAGCGGCGCGAACGACGCGACCTACGAGCCGATCTCGGATTGCGGTCAGGGCTACTGCCGCCAGACCAACACGGCATCGATGTGCGTTGCCGGCACCGAGACCGCGTGCATGCCCGGCATGCCGCTCGCAGCGGCTGACAGCAGCTGCAACAACCTGGACGACGACTGCAACGGCAGAGTGGACGAAGACTACCCCGCGACGACCCACAGCTGCGGCTTGGGTGTTTGCCTGCGCATGGGCGCATTTTCATGTGCGAACGGCGCGGTCGTGGACAGCTGCGTCGCGGGTGCGCCGCGGGCGGCCGACGACAGCACCTGCGATAACGAAGACGATGACTGCGACGGCTTGGTCGACGAGAACGTCCCGAGCGTGCCGAGCAGCTGCGGGCCAGGCGCTTGCGCTTCTGCCGGCAGCATCGAGTGTGTGAGCGGACAGCTGGTCGACAGCTGTCAGGCCAGCGCACCGATCAGCACGACCGATGCGACCTGCAACAACATCGACGACAACTGCAACGACGCGCTCGACGAACAGTACGTGCCGACGAATACGAGCTGTGGCTTGGGCGCGTGCGCGCGCACCGGCATGTTGACCTGCGTTTTGGGGACGGAAGTGGACAGCTGCACACCGGCGCAGCCCGCGGTCTCGGTCGACAGCTCGTGCAACAACAGAGACGATGACTGTGATGGTAGAATCGACGAGCAGTACATGACGGGAAGCACGAGCTGCGGGCTCGGCATCTGCGTTGCGAGCGGCACCCGGCGTTGCCAAAACGGCACTGTGGTCGACAGCTGCAGGGCGGGCACCCCCCGGCCGGGCGACGACGATCCCGCTGTACCAGGCGACGGCTTGGACAACGACTGCGACGGCCGCGTCGACGAAAACCTGCCGGCATGTGACACGACGCCGCGCACCTATGAGGCCGGCTCTTACACTTTGCCCATTCCTGGAAACTGCCGGCGCGTGACTGTCCGGCTGTGGGGAGGCGCGGGTGGCGGCGGCCAAAATGCGGGCATCGCCGGCAGCGGCGCGACCGGCGGCCCGGGTGGTTATGCGAGCGCGAGCGTGCTCGTGCAGGCGCCGCTGCAGCTCTTTGTTGGAGCGGGCGCATCCAACAACTGCAACACCGCTGGCACGAACGCTGGGTCGGGAAACTACAGCGGTGGCGCGGGAGGAACGGGCACCGGCGCGAACGGTCAAGATGGCGCGGTCAGCGGTGGTGGCAGCGGTGGCGCACCGAGCTCCGGTCAGCGCGGTGGCAACGGTCACTACGGTGGTGGGGGCGGCGGCCAGGGCGATGGCGGCTTAGGGGCATCTGGCTCAGGTGGTGGCGGCGGTGCTGCCAGCGTACTGATCGTCAACGGAGTGCTCGCAGCAGTCGCTGGCGGCGGCGGTGGTGGTGGTGGTGGCCAGTCGCTCTCCGTGCTCGGCACGTTGTCAGCGACAGGCGGCAAGGGCGGATCGGGCTGCCGCGGCAACGGGCAGGCACCGAACGCCAACGGCGGAGGCGGCGGCGGGGGCGGGATGTGCTCCGGCTCCTCGACGCAAGCGGGCTCCGATGTGACCCCTGCACAATCCGGAGACATCCCGAGTGGCCGCGCGCGCGGTGGTGCCTCGAACTGTGGCGCGGGGGGCGACGGCTACGCGATCGTCACGTTCAGTCCGTCGTGACTTGATGTTGTGATTACATCAGAACTGACTCTATAACATCCACTCTCGTGGCAGTCTGACCAAGTTTGGAGTGTGGCCACCCAGCGGGACGGGGTCTGCCACTCCCATACTTCTTGGGGGCATTCCTAGGTTTCTGTTGCGCTACGGCGGGTTGGCTACGATCGGCTCCCCGCCTCGGCGCGGTCCGGCTCGCAGCCATCAGCGGCGGGTGCGTCCGAGCGCAGGCTCCGGACGACGTTTTGCGATGCGAGTCGTTCTCGCAAGCGACTCGATTAGGCTTATGCTACAAGCTCTCGGCGTGCGCTGATCGGACGATCGCTCACGCACGCCGTACCTTGTCCATTTCGCTCCAGCGCAGACCTCACGGTCGCGGTGGTGCGAGGGACAGATCCTTTGTACTGATGCATGCGTAACCCCCGCGCGTAGCGCGGTGACTGGTAAGTCCAGTCCTCGACAAGAACAGGCCGTCTCAAGCAATGCGCAAGATGGTGATCGGCAGCTCAACACCGGCCGCTCTGGTTGTTCCAGCTCATGGTGCCCAAGGCGGAGTCGTGAAATGCTTTCTGGGTGGGGGCGATCTGCCGATGCGACTGCAGTGCACGCGCGGTGCACGAGCTGGCGTTCGGCAACGCGCTCTGACTCGTCAGTTTGCGAAGCTTTGCAAGATGGTGCGTTTGAACCGTCGTCAGAGGTTGCACAATGCATATTAATGCGACTAAACCAGGAGACGAGAGGGCTAGAGAAGACATGCAGGTAGAAGAGACGACGCCATCGACGCCGC
>Ga0190269_10000839_pt1 | contig 15325 bp, 14 predicted proteins | sample Popmic249IS_FD_133749 | JGI IMG/M metagenome (GOLD analysis project Ga0190269, IMG submission 133749) | Populus adjacent soil microbial communities from riparian zone of Blue River, Arizona, USA - 249 IS | ecosystem: Environmental > Terrestrial > Soil > Riparian zone | place: USA: Arizona...
GCCGTCGGGCCGGCCTGTTCACACATGAGCGTGTAGCCGAAATCCACCATGTTGCGGCCTTACCCGCGCTGTTCGTCCGTACGCGGCCTCGCGTCGATCGTGCGTGGCAGGATCGGCGCCGATGCTTTTCACCGACGCCGATCCGGTCTCGGACGACGCCCTGCTGGGCCTCGTCCACGCGGTGTGTCCCCGCTTCGTCGCCGGTTCGGTGCTCCATCGCAGCTCGACGTCGTTCGTGGTGGCCGGCACCGTCGACCTGAGCCCGGTGGTCGCGAAAGTTCTGGCCGGTGGGTCTCCGTTCTGGCGGGAGCACTTCCTCCGCGAGCTGGAGGCCTACCGGCTCTTCCGCACCGTGCCACCGCCGGTGCGCACGCCGCGGATGCTCACGGCGGACGCCGAGCGGGGTGTGCTGCTCCTGGAGCGGGTTTTCGGCCGGCCGCTCGCCACCGAGCGGCACCCCACCGCCCCGATACCGACCACCGAGCTCGCCGGTGCCCTGACCGAGTTACGCCAGCTCGGGAAGTGGCAGCCCCCGGTGGGTCAGGCCTGGATCGTCAACTACACGCCGAGGATCGATCGCGCGCGGCGTCAGGGCGTGTTCGACGACGCCGACCGGGCCGCCGTGGCGGAGCTGGCCAAGCGGTCCGCGGGGCGGTGGGAGCTCGCGCACGGTGACGCGGTGCTCGACAACGTCCTGAAGACCCGGGACGGCTTCGTGTTCCTGGACTGGGCGACGGCCGGCCTCTACCTCGCCGGGTTCGACCTGGCGCAGCTGTGGGTGCTGCTCGGCGAGGTGCCCGGCCCGCGTCGTGCGATCGAGGACGTGATCGACGACGGTGGCCCGGCGGCACAGGCACCGTTCCTGGTCAACCTGGCGCTGCTGCTCGGCCGTGAGCGGCGTGCCCACCAGCACCGCACGGACGACGTCGGGGTCGCCAGGCGAGCCAGACTCGCCGAGGCTTGGGCGGAGGTCCGCGAACGCGTGCATCGGGCCGCGGGAGTGACCGGTTGGTGACTCCGCGGTTGACGTCGCGCTGTCGCCTCGGATAGATCGAAGCATCCCCCGAACGAAGGTCCCCTCGATGACTCGCTGGTCCCGACGTGCCCTGCTGCGCTGCGGCACCCTCTCGCTGACCGTGGTACTCGTCGGCGCGGGCCTGGGCGTGCTGATGCCGTCCACCGCCCAGGCCGCCGGCTGCACGCCTCGCACCGGGCCGGCGCAGCGCCAGGTCGAGGCGTACCTGGGGCTGTCCGTCGACGGCGTGGCCAGCAAGTCCGACTGCCTGGCCGTGCAGCGCTTCCAGCGCCGCATGGACATCCGGCCGACGGCCGGGTACGCGGGGCCCCTGACCTCCAGCGTCGTCTCCCGGCTGGCCAACGCCTCGCTCGGTTCCTGTGGGTACTCGGCCGGGGTGCGGGTCTGCGTCGACCTGACCCACCAGGTGATGTGGGTCACCCGATCCGGCAAGCGGGTCCACGGCCCGGTGCCGATTCGCACCGGCCGCACGGGCCTGATCACGCCGACCGGTTCGTTCCGGATCCAGGACAAGAAGCTCTCGACGATCTCGTCGTACTTCAAGGTGAAGCTGCCGTACTGGCAGCGCTTCTACCGCGACATGGGCTTCCACCAGACCACGACCTGGCTCTACGACCCGGGATCGCCGGGCTCGCACGGCTGCATCAACCTGCTCCCGGCCGACGCCAAGGCGCTGTGGTCGTACACGAAGTCCGGTACGCCGGTGAAGATCTTCGGCCGCAAGCCCGGAACCTGATTCCCAGGAGCGCCTAGGGTCCACCCGGCCGCACCAGGCCGCTCTCGTAGGCGAACACGGTTGCCTGCACCCGGTCCCGCAGTCCCAGCTTGCCCAGGATCGCGTTCATGTGGGTCTTGACCGTGCTGGTGGTGACCACCAGCGCGGCCGCGATCTCGCCGTTGGACAGGCCCTTGGCGACCAGGCGCAGCACGTCGCGCTCCCGCCGGGTCAACTGACCGAGCCGGGTGCTCGAGCCCGGTTGCCGCGGTGGCGCGGCGAACGCCGTCGCCAGCGTGTTCGTCGCCGTCGGGCTGGTCGGCACCCCGCCCTCGGCGGCGCGGAGCATCAGCTCGACGACCGTGGCACGCCGGGCGTCGGCGCGCAGGAAGCCGATCGCGCCCGCGCGCAGGACCGCGCGCAGCTCCGCGTCGGGGACTCCGGCGGCGAGCGCGATCAGCCGGCTGGGCCGCCCGTCGACGTCCCTGACCTCGCGAGCCATCAGCGCGGTGAGATCCGGTCGGCCCGGGAACCGGCCGACCAGGACGACGTCGGGCTGGGCCCGGTCGAGCGTCGCCAGCCGATCGCGGCCGGCCGAATGGTCGGTGAGGACGTCGAAACCCGGCTCCGACTCCAGAAGACCCGTCGTCCGGTGCAGCCCTGGATCCCGATCGCCGCCGACGACCGCGATCCGAGCCCGGTAGCGCTCGGCGGGCCGGGCGCGTGGCATTACCGGCGCAGCGATTGGGTCACCCCCGTCGTTTGTCACGTACGGCGGTGTTCCGCCGTCCGATGCGTACCATATTGGGGGGTGTCCTAGCCGTAGTTTCCGCCACTAGCTGTTACTCGGTGATCGTGTCGCGTCACTAACGGGCGCTTCGGACGTTGGGCCGTGCGTGAAGCGGGGGATCGGAGGCGGGCGCCGGGCGTCCGCCGTGGGTGCGCTCGGCGGACTGGCCGTGTCCGCGTTCGTACTCGGCGCGATGCTCGCCGGGCCGCCGCAGGCACCGGCGCCGCGACCGGCGACCGACGCGGATCGCGCTCCCGGCCGCGCGGCCCTCGGCCCCGCTCCGACCACGACGCAGGACGTCTCGCCGGCGAGCGAGAGCAGCGCCCGGGACGTCGCCGCGCTGCCGACGGCCACGCCAGGGCGGCGGCGGGACGCCGGCGGGCCGGCCCGGCTGTCCGTGCGCGTCACTCCGCCGGACGCCCCGTTCACCAGCGACCAGCCGGTGCGCTTCCGGGTGCGGTGGTCGGACGGGAGCGGTCGGTACGCCGGACTGACCGAGGACTGGGGCGACGGTACGGCCGCCAGTTCGGTGCAGGTCGTGAGCTGCGACGGTGCGGCGGGGCCGCACGGCGGTGAGCTGACCTCCGCTCACCGCTTCCCGGCCGGTCGCTTCCGCGTCAGCATCACGGTCGTGACCGCCGAGTGCGACGGCCGCACCGAGAGCCGGACCGGCGAGGTCACGATCGACGTGCGCGCGCCCGGACGAACGCCCGGTCCGCCGTCGGCCCGGCCGGATCGGCCGTACCGGCCGGAGCAGCCGGCGCAGACGCGCACCGGCCCTCGGCCGGAGATGCGCTCGGAGCCGGAGAGCGGCGCGGGAGTCCCGTCACCGGAGCCGTCCGAGACGTCGTCGCCCTCCGGTGGGCCGACGGGAACCCCGTCGTCGACGCCGTCGGGCCCCGCTCCGCTGCTCCCGGATCACCTCGTCCGTACCGCCGAGGCCGACCGCACCGATTCGGACACGCCGTAGGGGTCCGCTCGCGATCGGTGGTTCCCCCCGGGCAGACTGAAAGGCATGCCCGAGCTACCGGAGGTCGAGGCGCTCGCCGCCTACCTGCGCGAGCGTGCGGTAGATCACGCGATCACCCGGGTGGACGTCGCCGCGATCGGCGTGCTCAAGACGTACGACCCGACGCCGCTCGCGCTGCACGGTGCGCTGGTGACGGGCGCCACCCGGCACGGCAAGTTCCTCGACGTCGACGTCGACGGCATCCACCTGGTCACGCACCTGGCCAGAGCCGGCTGGCTGCACTACCGCGACGCCCTGCCCGCGGCACCGCCGAAGCCGGGCCGCGGGCCGATCGCGCTGCGCGTCCACCTCGACGACGAGTCGGGCTTCGACCTCACCGAGGCCGGCACGAAGAAGAGCCTCGCCGTCTACCTGGTCCGCGACCCGAGCGAAGTGCCGGGCATCGCGCGACTGGGCCCGGACGCGCTCGCGATCAGCGAGGCGGAGTTCGCCGAGCGGCTGAAAGCCCAGCGTGGCCAGATCAAGGGCGTGCTGACCGACCAGACCGTGCTGGCCGGTGTCGGCAACGCCTACTCCGACGAGATCCTGCACGTCGCGAAGCTCTCCCCGTTCGCACTCGCGAACCGGTTGAATGACGAAGACGTAAGTCGGCTGTACGGTGCAGTGCGATCGGTGCTGACCGACGCGGTCGAGCGCAGCATCGGGCAGGGTGCGGCGACGCTCAAGGCCGAGAAGCGCTCCGGGCTTCGGGTCCACGCGCGGACCGGACTCCCGTGCCCGGTCTGCGGCGATCTCGTGCGCGAGGTGTCGTTCGCCGATCGGTCGCTGCAGTACTGCCCGACCTGCCAGACCGGCGGTAAGCCGCTCGCCGATCGCAGAATGTCCAAGTTGATCCGATGAAGCCCATGCCGTCGGTGACCAGTCACACCAGTCACCGGTGTCCCTGGTTTCGCAGCGGAAGGAGGAGCGCTACCGTGCTCTATCCGACGCCTGCCGTCGGCGACCGAAGTGGGGAGTGGACCTTCGTGCGGTCGAGGCGACTGTCGTGACCCAACGCGCTGAACGGACTGGCGCACCCACGTCCACGTCCTCGGCTTCCCCGCCAGCCGCCAACGGAGCGCCGGCCAACGGCGCCCCCGACAGAAGTGGCCGCATGCACGACCTCGCAGCACCCCCCGCCCCGGCAACTCCTCCTTCGACCGCGACCGCGGCTCCACCGCCGGTCTCCACGTCACCTCCCGCGGGGTCCGCGCCGGGGGCCGTCGGGAACCCGGCCGCGCCGACGCTGGAGAGCAGCCTGGTGATCGACCCGGGTGGCGTCCAGCGCTCGCCGCGTACGCGTAGCGGCAGCGGGCGGCCTCGCTGGGCACTGCGCTACCGGCTGATCCTGCTGTTGCTCGACTTCCTGAGCTGCTCGGTCGCCGGCTGGACGGTCGTCCACCTCTACAAGCAGGCCGACGCCGGCTTCTTCGACCGCACGGTGCTGAACTGGACCGCGCTGGTCATCCTGCCCGCGGCCTGGATCTTCTCGCTCTGGGTGCACGGCGCCTACGAGGGCCGCTACCTCGGCCTCGGCCCCGACGAGTTCAAGCGCGTGCTGAAGGCGATCATCTCGCTCACCGCGGTGGTCTGTTTCCTCGCGTTCACGCAGAAGGCCGACCTCTCGCGCCTGTCGGTCGGTACGGTGCTGCCGCTGACCGCCACCGTGACGCTGCTGATCCGGTTCGGTACGCGGAAGGCGCTGCACGTCGTCCGTAAGCGTGGCCGCGCGTCCCAGCGGATCCTGCTCGTCGGGACGCTCGGCGAAGCGCTCTCGGTCTACCGGATCACCACCCGCAACCCCAACGCCGGTCTGGTGCCGGTCGGGATCTGCCTGACCGAGCCCACCGCCGAGCAGGCCTCGCTGCCGATCCCGGTCTTCAACGGCAAGGTCGAGCCACTGGACCGGGTCAAGCAGGTGGGTGCGGACACGATCGCGGTCTGCGGTGCCCGTGGCGTCTCGCCGGAGGCGCTCCGCCGGCTGGCGTGGCAGCTGGAGGGCAGCGGTATCGAGCTGGTGGTCGCGCCCTCGCTCACCAACATCGCCGGTCCGCGGGTCCACATCCGCCCGGTCGAGGGCCTGCCGCTCCTGCACGTCGAGGAGCCGACGATCTCCGGCGTCGGCTGGCTGCTCAAGGGCCTCTTCGACCGGCTGGCCGCGTTCTTCGGCCTGATGCTGATCTCGCCGATCCTCGGCATCGCCGCGCTGGCGATCAAGATCTCCGACCCGGGCCCCGTCTTCTTCCGGCAGGCCAGGGCCGGCCGGGGCGGCGAGACGATCCGGGTGTGGAAGTTCCGGACGATGTATGTCGACGCCGAGGAGCGGCTGGCCGAGCTGCTCGGCAGCAACGAGACCGACGGCCTGCTGTTCAAGATGTCGAACGACCCGCGGATCACCCGGGTCGGACACTTCCTCCGCAAGACGTCGATCGACGAGCTGCCGCAGCTGATCAACGTGCTGCTCGGCGAGATGTCGCTGGTCGGTCCGCGTCCGCTGCCGGTGAAGAACGAGGAGTTCGCCGGCGACGTCCGCCGCCGGATGCTGGTGCGGCCGGGCATCACCGGGCTCTGGCAGGTATCCGGACGCTCGAACCTCTCCTGGGAGGACGCGGTCCGGCTGGACCTGTACTACGTCGACAACTGGTCGCTCGCGTTCGACTTCATGATCCTGTACAAAACGCTCTTCGCAGTCATGAAGCGGGACGGCGCGTACTAGACCGTTCCGCTCGCGCACCGCGGTGCTCAGCCCCCATCATGGGCCGATGAGCAGCGCGGCTCCGGTGTCACCGACCGCGGCCGTCGTGGCCGCGGTCGTTCTCGTCGCCGTGCTGCTCGGCGTCGCGCTGGTCTTGCGTTCGCGGAAGCGGCGGGTCATCGCCACTCCGACGCAGCGCGCCACCTACCAGGTGCTGCACGTCGCGAGCCTGGCCGCACCCCCGCTGCGCTCCGGGCTGACCGAGGCGAGTGCCGCGAAGGCGATCCGCCCGCTGCACCAGCTGCTCGGCGGGCCTGCGGTCGGGCTCGTCGCGCCGGACCGGGTGCTCGCCTGGGAGGGCCCCGGTGAGCACCACGCGCCCGCCGTGCTCGCCGCGCTCGGCGCACCCCGCCAGGGGGGCGGGCACGAGGGCACCGGACGCGTGATCGCGTTGCGCGCCGACGACCTGCACTGCGACCTGCTCGAGTGCCCGGTCCGGGGTGCGGTCGTGGCGCCGCTGTCGACCGGCGAGGAGGTGGTCGGCGCGCTGGTGGCGATCGTCGACACCGAACCGATACCCGGGCTGGTCCGCGCCGCGGTCGAGACCGCCGACTGGGTGTCCGCGCAGCTGGCCTTCGCCGAGCTGGACGCGTCCCGCGAGCGGCTGGCCGAGGCGCAGCTGCGGGCGTTACGTGCCCAGATCAGCCCGCACTTCATCTACAACGCACTCTCCGCGATCTCCGCGCTCGTCCGCACCGATCCGGATCGCGCGCGGGAGCTGATCGAGGAGTTCGCCGAGTTCGTCCGGTACAGCGTCCGGGCGCACGGGGAGTACACGACGCTCGCCGAGGAGCTGCGCTCGATCGACCGCTACCTGCTGATCGAGCGGGCCCGGTTCGGCGAGCGGCTCCAGGTACGCCTGCAGGTGGCGCCGGAGGTGCTGCCCGTGGTCGTCCCCTACCTGTGTTTGCAGCCGCTGGTCGAGAACGCGGTCCGGCACGGGTTGGCGGGCAAGGCCGGCACCGGAACCGTCAGCATCATCGCCTCGGACGCCGGTTCGGAGTGCCTGATCAGCGTGGAGGACGACGGCGTCGGGATGGACCCCGATCAGCTGAAACGCACCGACGACAGCCGCAGTGCGCACGTCGGCCTGACTAATGTGGACGACCGGCTGCGCTCGGTGTTCGGGCCGGGATGCGGCCTGGTCGTCGAGACCGCCCCCGGCGCTGGCACGAAGGTGAGCATGCGAGTACCGAAGTTCCAGCCAGGAGTCCGGGTGGCGAGTGGGTGGTCGGCGTCATGAAGCTGCGCGTGCTCGCGGTCGACGACGAGCCACTCCAGCTCGACGAGCTGGCCTACCTGCTCCGCGGCGATCAGGGCGTCGGCGAGGTGGTCACCGCCGACGACACGACCGAGGCGCTCCGCCGGCTGCGCGACCAGACCGTCGACGTCGTGTTCCTGGACATCCGCATGCCGGGCCTGGACGGCATGGAGCTGGCCCGCGTCCTGGGGCGGTTCGCCTCCCCGCCGGCCGTCGTCTTCGTCACCGCGCACGACGACCGCGCGGTGGACGCGTTCGACCTCGGCGCCGCCGACTACCTGCTGAAGCCGGTGCGCGCCGACCGGCTGGCCGAGGCCGTCCGGCGGGCCGCGCGGGCGCGGGCGGCCACCGTGGGTACCACGCCGAGGGAGGAGCCCGTCCTCGACGACGTGATCCCGGTCGAGCTGGCCGGCACCACCCGCATGCTGCCCCGCTCGTCGGTGCGGTGGGTGGAAGCGCACGGCGACTACGCCCGTCTGCACACCGCCGACGCCAACCATCTGGTGCGGGTGCCGCTGTCCCTGCTCGCCGAACGCTGGGCGGACGCCGGGTTCGTGCGCATCCACCGGTCGTACCTGGTCGCGCTGCGGGTGATCGCGGAGCTACGGCTGGGCTCGAGCGGGTACGTCGTCGTGGTCGACGGCCGGGAGCTGCCGGTGAGTCGACGCCACACCCGGGAGCTCAAGGACCGTCTGGTGCGGGCCGCGAAGACAGGATGGCGCTGAGGTGGAGGAGACGACCCGTCCTCAGCGTGTCCGCGTCGTGCTGGGCGACATGCCGCAGGCACGCCGGACGCCGCCGGTGCGGGCCGAGCTCGACCAGCAGACCGGGGTCGGCGAAGTCCTCGTCCGCGGCCTGGTCCGGGCGCAGCTGGGCCTCGCGGTTCGGATGGCGGCGCTGGTCGCACTCACCGTCGGCTCGCTACCCCTGCTGTTCGCGCTCTTCCCGGTGCTGGCCGGGGTGACCGTGCTCGGCATCCGCCTGCCCTGGCTGCTGCTCGGCGTCGCCGCGTACCCGTTGTTCGTGGGCGCCGGCTGGATCTACACGCGGGGCGCCGAGCGCAACGAGCGCGACTTCGTCGAGCTCGTGGAGCGGTCCTGAGATGAACGTCGCCGGGCTGGTCGCGGTCGTCGCGGTCACTCTGGCGACGATCTCGCTGGGGCTCTACGGCGTCCGGCTGGCCCGGACCACCAGCGACTTCCTGGTCGCCAGCCGCGAGGTCAGCCCGACGTGGAACGCCGCGGCGATCAGCGGTGAATACCTGTCGGCCGCCAGCTTCCTCGGCATCGCCGGCCTGGTGATGAAGAACGGTGTCGACATGCTCTGGTACCCGGTCGGCTTCGCCGCCGGCTACCTGGCGCTGCTGCTGTTCGTCGCGGCTCCGCTGCGTCGCTCGGGCGCGTACACGCTGCCCGACTTCGCGCAGATGCGGCTCGCCTCACCGCGGCTGCGATCGCTGACGACGGCGTTCGTCGTGTTCATCGGTTGGTTCTACCTGGTACCGCAGCTGCAGGGTGCGGGGCTGACGCTGGGTACCGTCACCGGTGCGCCGTACTGGGTGGGGGCGATCGGCGTCGCGGTCGTCGTCACCGCGAACGTGGCCGGCGGCGGCATGCGGTCGATCACGTTCGTGCAGGCGTTCCAGTACTGGCTGAAGCTGACCGCGATCGCGTTCCCGGTCGCGGTGCTGCTCCTGGCCTGGCAAGCCGATCGGCGCACGGACCTGGCGCCGCCGAGCGCGCCGACGTTCCGCGTCGTCACGGACGTCGACGTCCGCGCACCCGTGCGGGTGGAGCTCGGGGAGCCGGTGGTCGTCCGGGTCGACGGCCGGCTCGACGGCGTGGAGCGGAGCGGCTCGGTCCCGCTCGCGCCCGGGGTGCACGAGATCGGTCCGGCGACCGTCACGTTCCCCGCCGACGCGCCGGTGCCGCACCTGGTCGGGCTGGCCGTGCGGGACGGCGTCGCCTGGCTCACCCCGTCGACGACGGGCGAGACCGCGCTGTTCGGCGTCTACTCGCTGATCCTGGCGACGTTCCTCGGCACGATGGGCCTGCCCCACGTCCTCGTGCGCTTCTACACCAACCCCGACGGCGCGGCGGCCCGCCGCACGACGCTCGTGGTCCTGGGCCTGCTCGGCACGTTCTACTTGTTCCCGACGCTCTACGGAGCGCTGGGCCGGATCTACACGCCGGAACTGTTCATGACCGGCAACACCGACGCCGTCGTGCTGGTGCTACCCGGCGCGATGCTCGACGGGTTCGCGGCCACTGTGGTCGGCGGGCTGGTGGCGGCGGGAGCGTTCGCGGCGTTCCTCTCGACCGCGTCCGGCCTGCTCGTCTCGGTGGCCGGGGTGCTCGCCACCGACGTGCTCGGTACCGGCGACGTCGGTCGCTCCGCCGGGTCGGTGACCGGGTTCCGCTGGGCGGCGGTGCTGGCCGGAGCGGTTCCCGCCGTTCTCGCTCTCCAGCTGCACGGGCTCGACGTCTCGCAGGTGGTGGGGCTCGCGTTCGCGGTGGCGGCGTCGAGCTTCTGCCCACTGCTGGTCCTCGGAATTTGGTGGCGAGGGCTCACCGACGTGGGTGCCGCTGCCGGTCTGCTGGTGGGTGGGGGTGCTGCGGCGATCGCGGTGCTGCTCGCCGTGGCCGGGCCGGAGCTGGGCGGCTGGCCGGCGGCGCTGGTCGCGCAGCCGGCCGCGTGGACCGTCCCGCTGGCATTCGCGACGATGGTGACGGTTTCGATGGCGACCCGTCGGAGAATCCCTGCGAACGTCGGCGCGACAATGCTCCGCCTGCACGCACCGGAATCGCTTCGTCACTGATGGTGCGATCCGGCTGATCATTAGCAAGAAGATGCGCCGGTACCCCAAAATGGGGGTCGCGATACCGGGGAATCTCTTCCTAACGGCAGCAAACAAACGCTATACCCGAGGCAATCATGTCGTGGCGCAGCGCGCGACCGAGAGGACGGGGACAATGCACCGTTTCCGCGATGCCACTCAGGGTGGCTCCGTGCGGCGCACCGGCCGGTCCCACCTGTCGGCCGGAATGCGCGCGCAGCACGATCCGACGACCGCAGGGCTGCCCTGGTACGGCTGGCTCTTCGACCGCATCCTCACCCACACGCCGGACGTCGCAGCGGTGCTCGAGGTCGGCGCGGGCGCCGGATTGCTGTGGACGTACAACTACGACCGGCTGCCGATGGCGTGGTGGGTCTGGCTCACCGACGTCTCACCGGACGTCGTGACCGAGCTGCGGAACGCGGTCGACGGCGCCCCGCAGGTCACCGTCACCCAGGGGGAGTTCGCCGACCTGCCGCTGGGCGACTCGGCGTTCGACACGGTGGTCGCCAATCACCTGCTCGAGGCGCTCGACGACCCGGCGCCCGCGCTGGACGAGTTCGAGCGGGTGCTGCGGCCGGGCGGCTCGATCGTTCTGGCCGCCGACGGGCCGACCCACCTGATCGAGCTCGACCGCCTCCTGGCCGGCCGGGTCGAAGGGTGGCGCCCGCTGGAGGTCCCGCGCTTCCACCTCGGCAACGGCGCACTCGTGCTCGCTGACCGATTCGCCGGTGTGCACCTCGAGCGGTTCTCCGACGAGTTCCGGCTGCTCGACCCGGACGCGGTGATGGCGCTGCTCACCGCCGTGTGCGGCGCGGAGCTCTCGGCGGAGCACGCTCAGGAGATCCGGGCCGAGGTTCTGGCCGCCATCGAACGCGACGGCCACTTCCGTCTCACCACCGACACGGGGCTTTTCGTCGCGACGGCCCGCTGAGAGCGCGCTTCGAACGCCCGCCTGGCGGGCAAACAGATGGGCATGACACCGGTACGCTTCGCTGCCCGCACGCTGCTGGGCTACACGTTCGTCCGCGGGGGCTACGCCGCCTTCCGCAATCCCGACGAGTCGGCGGACGCCGTGCGTCCGCTGGTCGAGCGGGTCTCGTCCCGCTTCCCCTCCGTTCCCAAGGACGCGACCACCGTGGTCCGGGCCACGGCCGCGGTCCAGATAGTCGCCGGTACCGCGCTGGCGCTCGGCCGCGCACCGCGGCTGTCGGCGCTTCTGCTGGCCGGCACGCTGGTCCCGGCCGGCGGCATCGTGCCGCACAAGACCGAGCACGCCACCCCGGAGACCGAGGCACGCCAGCGCGCGGAGTTCGAGAAGAACCTGGCCGTCCTCGGTGGCCTGGTCCTGGCCGCGGTCGACACGCAGGGCCGCCCGAGCATCTCCTGGCGCGCCCGGCGCGCGGCCAAGGAGGCCCGCAAGGCGACCGAGCACGCCGCGAAGTCGGCCCGTAAGTCGACCGAGCACGCGGCGAAGTCCGCCCGCAAGTCGACCGAGCTGGCGGCGAAAGTGGCCCGGGAGAAGCTTCCGGTCTGACGGTCGCCGTAGCGCGGTGACCGCCCGCCGCTGTGACGAAGGCCACTGAGCGCCTTCTCCCGACCGCTCGCCGCAGCGAGCGGCCCGGCGCCCGTCCGGACCGGTCGAGCGCGCTTAGCGTGCGTGCACCTGACGAGAGTTGTTCAGCCGCCCCTCGACCGCGCAGGGGCCGGCTGGACAACCCTCACTCGATCACCGGGGAGGTGCCCGCATGTCCACCGACGTCCACCCGCCGGACGCTGACGCCCCTGACGAGCGTGCCGCACGCGCGCTCGCGACACAGGCGAGCGAAGAGTTCGGCGAACTACGCCGCACGATCCGCCGTTTCATCTTCCCGATGACCGTGGCCTTCCTGGCCTGGTACCTGCTCTACGTCGTGCTCTCGGCGTACGCGCGCGACTTCATGGGCGCCAAGGTCGTCGGCAATCTCAACGTCGCCTTCTTCTTCGGCATCCTGCAGTTCGTCTCGACGTTCCTGATCGCCTGGCTGTACTCGCGGTACGCGGCGCGTCGGTTCGACCCGCTGGCCGGGAACATCAAGGCCGAGCTCGACGCCGAGGCGGCCAAATGAGCGCCGGGGCGGTAGTGCTCGCGGCGGAGGCGAGCGGCACGAGTTCCGGCGCCCGCACCCTGACGATCGTGCTGTTCGTCATCTTCGTCGCCGCGACGCTCGGCATCACGATCTGGGCCAGCAGGCAGACGAAGACCGCCACCGACTTCTACGCGGGCGGACGCGGCTTCTCCGGCTTCCAGAACGGGCTGGCCATCGGCGGCGACTACATGTCGGCGGCCTCGTTCCTGGGCATCGCCGGCATCATCGCGCTCTACGGCTACGACGGCTTCCTCTACTCGATCGGCTTCCTGGTGGCCTGGCTGGTCGCCCTGCTGCTGGTCGCCGAGCCGCTGCGTAACTCGGGCCGGTTCACGATGGCCGACGTGCTGTCGTTCCGGATGCGGCAGCGGCCGGTCCGCACGGCCGCGTCGCTCTCGACGATCGTGGTCTCGATCTTCTACCTGCTCGCCCAGATGGTCGGCGCCGGTGCGCTGGTCGCGCTGCTGCTCGGCATCAAGGCCGGGGAGACGTTCCTCGGCATGACCGCCGACACGGCGAAGGTCGTCACGATCGTGCTGGTCGGGGCGTTGATGATCGTCTACGTCACGGTCGGCGGCATGAAGGGCACCACCTGGGTGCAGATCGTCAAGGCCGCGCTGCTGATGACCGGCGCCGCCCTGATGACCGTCCTGGTGCTCGCGAAGTTCAACTTCAACATCTCCTCGCTGCTCGGTGACGCGGCCGAGTCCTCCGGCAAGGGCACGGCGTTCCTCGAACCAGGTCTGCGCTACGGCGTGGAGACCGCAGGCGACGCCACCAAGACGCTGATCAGCAAGCTCGACCTGATCAGCCTCGGCCTCGCCCTGGTGCTGGGCACCGCGGGCCTGCCGCACATCCTGATCCGCTTCTACACGGTGCCCACGGCCAGGGCGGCCCGGACGTCGGTCAACTGGGCGATCACGCTGATCGGCATCTTCTACCTGATGACGCTCGCGCTCGGCTTCGGCGCCGCCGCGCTCGTCGGTAGCAAGGCGATCTCGGCCCAGGACGCCGCCGGAAATACTGCCGCTCCACAGCTGGCCGAAGAACTCGGGAGGGAGTTCGCCGGCAACGGCGGTGGAGCGGTGCTACTCGCGGTCATCGCAGCGGTGGCGTTCGCCACGATCCTCGCGGTGGTGGCCGGACTGACGCTGGCCTCCAGCTCGTCCCTCGCGCACGACTTCTACGCGAACGTCGTGAAGCGCGGCCAGGTGGACGAGCGCAAGGAGGTCAACGTCGCGAAGATCTCCGCGTTCGTGATCGGCGCGATCTCGATCGTCCTGGCGATCTTCGCGCAGCAGCTCAACGTGGCGTTCCTCGTCGCGCTGGCGTTCGCGGTGGCCGCGTCGGCGAACCTGCCGGCGATCCTGCTGTCGCTGTTCTGGAAGCGGTTCAACACCACCGGTGCGACCGCCGGCATCTACGGCGGCTTGATCGCCGCGGTCGTGCTGGTGTTCTTCTCGCCGGTCGTCTCCGGCAAGGGAGTCAGCCCGGTCACCGGCAAGAGCCTGTCGCTCTTCCCGGCAGACGTCGACTTCCACTGGTTCCCGTTGGAGAATCCGGGTCTGGTCTCGATTCCGATCGGGTTCGCCTGCGCGATCATCGGCACGTACCTGTCGAAGGAGCGCGACGAGGAGAAGTGGGCCGAGCTCGAGGTTCGGTCGCTGACCGGGTCCGGAGCGGTCTAGCCAACGTCTTCCCCGCCCGATGGCGGCGTCGCACCCCTCGTCCGGGAGGGTGGGGCGCCGCCATCGTGGTCTCTGCTGAGATGCGAATCTCGTCCACTGCGGGCTGCGAGGATAGAGCGCGCGAACGCTGGGTACCCTTTCCGAAACCACAGCCGACACACCCGGGGCGGTCGCACGCAGATGGCACAGCGGTACGGAGCCGGTGACCGGATCTTGTTGACGGGCGGTGCCGGCTTCGTCGGCTCCCACCTCTGCGACGTACTCCTTGCCCGCGGAGCCGAGGTCGTCGTCGTCGACAACTTCCTGACCGGTAGCCGCGAGAACATCGCGCACCTGGCCGACGAGCCCCGGTTCACGCTGGTCGAGGCCGATCTGATCGAGGGACTGCCGGTCACCGGCCGGTTCGACGCGGTGCTGCACTTCGCCTCACCGGCGTCGCCGACCGACTTCGAGAAGCTCGCCTTCGAGGTCATGAAAGTCAACTCGGCCGGGACTTTCCACTGCCTGGACCTGGCCCGCGAGCAGGGTGCCCGGTTCATCCTGGCGTCGACGTCCGAGGCCTACGGCGACCCCGAGGTGCACCCGCAGCCGGAGACCTACCGCGGCAACGTCAACCCGATCGGCCCGCGCGCGGTGTACGACGAAGCCAAGCGGTTCGCCGAGGCGGCAACGTCCGGGTACCGGCGGATCCACGGCGTCGACACCGGCATCGTGCGGATCTTCAACACCTACGGGCCGCGCATGCGCCCGGACGACGGTCGCGCGATCCCGACGTTCGTCTCCCAGGCACTCGCCGGCGCGCCGATCACCGTCCACGGCACCGGCGGCCAGACCCGGTCGATCTGCTACGTCTCCGACCTGGTCGACGGCATCCTCGCGATGCTCGACTCGGGGCAGCCCGGACCGGTCAACCTGGGCAGCGAGCACGAGATGACGATGCGCGAGCTGGCCGAGAACATCGTCGCGCTGACCGGGTCGCGCTCGACGATCAGCTACGTCCCGCGCCCCACCGACGATCCGGAGCTCCGGCGTCCCGACCTGACGCAGGCGCGTGAACTGCTCGGCTTCACGCCGAAGGTCGGCCCGGCCGACGGCCTGGGCCGGAC
>Ga0190269_10000840_pt1 | contig 15320 bp, 15 predicted proteins | sample Popmic249IS_FD_133749 | JGI IMG/M metagenome (GOLD analysis project Ga0190269, IMG submission 133749) | Populus adjacent soil microbial communities from riparian zone of Blue River, Arizona, USA - 249 IS | ecosystem: Environmental > Terrestrial > Soil > Riparian zone | place: USA: Arizona...
AACCCCTATCGAGTATGCCAAGAATCACACAATCGGGAACTGTAAGGTAGAACTAACAATCTGTATACAATTTATCGTTTATTAGTAGATAGTATAGGGACCAATGACCCATGACGATAGCCAATGAACTGGAATAAGTAGCGAGATGGATAAATGAGAACCCCTTCCCTAAGGTGGCTACTCAAAGCTAAGCCTCTCAGTGAATCCGGGTTAGAAAAGCAAATGATGCCCCGAAGATAAAGGATTCAAAATCCCAGCTGTCCCTATAGACATACCTCAAATCTTAGCTGAGAGACAAGCTAAATTATTCTAGGTACTTTTTTCTAAGAAAAAAGGTAGGCCATAAAGCGTCCCCTCACTGTTGGGCAGAAAGAGCCACGATTCCTACAAGTCTTATCCAACCCCATAGATTGTTCAATCCTAAGTCTGATAAAGGTGGAATGAGGTGATTGTATTGTTGTGTCATAAACTGAGGTGCGGATACTGTTCTTGGCCAGATGTAGTAGAGGAACGAAGAAATAGACAGAGTAGTTAGAACTCCTATCACCTTCTTTAACCAGTCCCATCTCTCTTGTTCTTTTAGCATTTTACTAACCTTGGAAAGGTATTCATTGAGTATTCTTGTACGTTCATCTCGTTTTCTATCTGTCTCCCTCCTTTTCTTAATCATTTCTCCGTCGTTCCTTTTTCCCACCTTTTTTGTCATCCCTTTTTTATCCTATAAAAAACTCCCTAAAACTACTTCAACACTGATCATTTTTCCATTATTAACAGTGGGTATAAAGGTAAACCCATTATTATGGAGAGAAAGCAAAGGAGCTAAAGATAAATAGATATCATACCCAGCCCAATTGTGAAAGTAGACTATACTTCCACGGGCATGATTGATTAAAGACATCCAAAACTCACGAAGCATTGTATAAGAATGATTTGCATAGGATGTAATATTAAAGAGTTGGGTTATTGGTTTGCCTCCTTTAAACCCATACCAGGCAGCCATATAGCATATCTGAGAGTTGTCAGACATTAAAAGAGCTTCTAAATCAGCGGTAACAATAGATTCAAGGGGTAAGCTTTTAGTAGTATTCATAGGAGTAATATAAGATGGTTCATGAATTGGGGAATTTAAGGAAGTAGTAGAAAAAGGGGATCCCTTAGGGGCAGGAGAAGGAGGGGTTTCAGGGGGAGATATTGGAGGGGGAGGGGTTGAATCTCCCTCATCATCAGAAGGGACTTCAGGAACAGGAGCTGTAAGGTGTTCAAGGTTAGATACTCGAGTATTAATAGAGGAGATAAGTTGGGTAAGCTGGTTCTGACCTTCAGAGATAACCTTAAGGGATTGGGAAAGACTACCGACTGTAGTAGTTAAGGTATCCAGGGTTTTACCCTGTTGGGAAACTGTAGAAGTGAGGGTTTCGAAGCCGGATGTAAGTCGATCAAGGATGGGCATAAGGGAGTTATCTGAACCTGATATTACAGGGGTAGTAGCAGGGGTAGAAGGTATAGGAGCCGTAGAACCAGTGACAGAAGCAGGGGCAGGAATAAGAGTTAGAACTCGCTCTATTCCCATAGCTAAGGACTCTGCTAATTTCTCGTAACCCTGAGAACGTCTTTCCTGCCTTCTCTCGGAAAGGTACAGTTTATCTAGCTTAGACGACATAGAATTAAGGTTTGAATTAATAGTATCAAGAGAACCTACTATAGTCTTTGGACTAGGCATAGTATTGATCTGCGGACCTGCTTCAATAGGAGCCGGACCAATGGAGCCAGGGGTAGGTTGAGTTGTAGGGGCAGTAGAAGAGGCAGCTTTAATCTCTTTGATACGAACTTGACAAGTAAAGTAGAATTGCTCTTCGTATGATTCCTCGTGTTGAGCAAGAATTACTTCAAGGTAAGCACGGAGAGCAACAAGATCAGTGGTAGAATCCACCAAGATGGAAGGACCTAGGGTTACCATACCTAAATTAGAAGAAGGGTGGACTAGCATTGCATAGGCCGTACCAGGAGTCATATTAGAAAAGATAGTTTTAAGGTCAATCCAAAATTGCTCCTGGTGAGGTGAATCAAGAAGGTAGGATACCCAAGCACCTTTAGGGATAGGATCACTTATTTTCCATTGAGTGAAACCTAGAAGTGATGAAAAGTTGGGTCGGAGAAGCTCCGAGGTAGAGCTATAATGACGGACAAATTGAGGGGCGAACCCTTGGAATGGGAAAGTGGATAAGAATAACATTCCTTCTAAAGACGGCCGCTCTCTACCAAGGAACCAACCTAACTAAGCTGGTGAGCGCTCGAAGCAACAATACTTATCTCAAATTTCGCTCTGACACAGCTGACAAGTGGGATGATATCAATGTCCTAAGCTGAGGGAGCAAGTTTATCCATCAAAGGTGCGGGACTCGTCCTTACAGCACTACTAAGAAAGCCCCAAGTAAACCGGATTTCCCTACGGTTCCGCCCTTAAGCACGGATTGAGTTTATTGACATTATAACCCCCTGTACCAGTAGTGAGAAATAGTTCTTAGACAAGCCGGGAGAGGGTATCTTTTATCCAGACAAGGTAGAGTCTCTTTTTTTGCAGAAGTATCTTTTCCTTCCTTCATCATCTTACTAAACTCTTGTCTTCAGTCCACAGTTTAACCTCTTTCTTGTTTTTCCTCTAAGTATAGCAAAGAAAGCTTAGCAAGAACCATTCTTAGTAGGTGGGTGAGGCTCTTTATCAGTCTATCTGTAGCAAATAGTCGTGGTCTATCCGTTCCAGTTTATGAACTAAGACAGGCTCAGAGGACTCAGGTGGGGATGAGCCTCCCCGGAACCCTGGAAAGGTGGAGAGAAGAAAAGAGAAGAAGTGGTGCCCTCAATAAAATACCCCTTGACCTTGTCGTCTTACTCCTTCTGTCTTCATTAGTTGAAGCTTTCTCTTAGAGCATGGTGTACCCATAGAGCTTACTATATTCTTGAACAATCTTAGCATCATAGTACGGTTCATCTTCTACTCTCTTAGTAATCTTAGTCTTAAAGTAATCATCATCGTCATCAAAGTCTCATAAGTAAGTAGTGTGTTTAATCTTAGGAACCCCTATTGGTAATGCACTTACTAGGGAGTAGGTCATGTGGAGCCTGAGTAATGTTCAAATTCCCTACTTACTACCTTATAAGTACCATTCTCTTGGATAGCGAAGAGGTCTGCTTCTACATCAGCACTTACACTAATCATTTCTTGATAAGAAAATAAGGGAAAGGAAAACCTTGGCTTCCCGTTTTGTAACTGCTCGACACTCTTCTTAGGGCTATCATCTAAGTACGCATAAGCATCGTCCTCATAGTGTTCTTCTTCATGATGATACATTCCATTCTCACATCGGAACTTGGACTCTTATAGGCACGTCAAGCCACTAGCCCAGCATTTAATCCCGTCCGGGTGTTATTCATAGGTACAAACACCACATCTCAAGTATCATCGTTATACGCTAGTTGATTAGACAGCTTGGCGCGTTTCAAGGAACCTTCTTAAACTCGTTAGTCACTATCTGTAAATCGGTCTTGGCTACTATCTCATGGAGAGGTAGTCAATTCTTATCATTCTTCATCCTCATCGCTAGGAAATAAACCCCTATATGACATGGCTCAGGTAGTACTTCTCCGGGCTCTGCTGGTGGTAAGTTGGGTCGCCTCTGAATATCGGCTAAGATAGTCCGTGGGTATCGATACTGATACTTGTTACCATCTTCATCATAGATTACTGATTGACCAAACTGTATCGTGGTACTTTTTTCTAAGAAAAAAGGTAGTCCAAGCTCTAGTAGAGTTACGTACACTAGCATAGCTCCGGAATTTACCTTCTCAGATGCTCACTTGCTCATATCCATATTTAGTGGGGTCTTGAGCGAAGAACGTCACTTCAATATCCCCGGCTCCGATAGCTTGAATACTCACTTGGTTAATGGTATACAGTCTCCGGTTATCACTGTCAAATCCAAACCTCACAATCATATCCGGGTCACGAGGGTCTAATAAGAGGCTTAAGTTCTTGTCCACTAACACTACCTCTTCTTCCTTCCAATCGTAGTCATACTTCGGATTTCAAGGGTCACCTTCACACAGATTCCTATCATATCATGGATGCTGTCCTACATGGACCGTAGACACCTTCTCTACTCGATTTCCTCCTTGTTTCGGGTCACTGTCATCAGTATCGTAGACCCCCATCTCGGCTAGGTCGGTTAACTTGAAGTTGAGTACCGTAGCATTAGCTCTTGCGGATACCATTTGGCTAAGATTATCGTCTCCTTGTTCTTAAAAGGCATTAAAAGGGATGAGTCTTTTTGCTTCCCGGTCATTGTTATTCTTACGAGGAGCCGTGTAGAATAGTACATCTCAGCACTCATAATTCCCACCATAGTGTCTCCATAATACTGAAGTCGATAGTCGACTCCCCCTTTTTTAAACCCACTAGGACTAGCGCCAAAGGCTAAGTTATGAAACCCTCTAACGATAGTGTTAAAGATACCCCCTAGTAACAGAATCCGAGAGGTAGTGTCATCTACTACATCTAAGGTCTCGGTAGTCACTGTTTGATTAATCCCCATTGGTAAGGTAATAATGTCATGGTGAGCAAACTTATTAAGGGCAAGGATATTAGCAATCAATGGTGCTTTCAAGTCTTTTCACATAACCTTCTCGTTAATATTACCGTATTGAGGTAGCTTCCTACTGTAGATATTGGCAAAGAGGCTTCGCATAAAGTCAAGTACCATATCAACCCCCTCCACTCACATCAGGAAGGTAAAACTAAGGCGGTCCACTAACCAATCCGGTCAAGAAGTGATATCGGGGTCTCGGTTCCTTCCTTCAAAGAGTATCACAGCATTCTTCCATATCTGAGAAGCACGTTCAAAGAAGTTACCAATATTGCCTTGAGTATCATTAAGTCCATAGGCTTCAGCCAACGCCGAATCTTCCAAATTAGGAGGGTCACAATTTAGCAAGATGCAGGAACCAGGTTATTTCTTAACTAGATAATTAGTGATAACAAGAGCACGGATACCAGACTGAGAAGGACCCAACAGATAATATCTATAGCCAGAGAACAATTTACGAATGAAGATAGTATCCGGAAGGAAAATTAGCCATTTGACCCCTTTACGGTCCATTTGAACTAAGAAAGCATGAGTTTCGTTTAATGCCTCTTTAACCGAAGCATACTGACAAAGGAAAAAAAAGACCCCCGCACCCTTGGCCATAGACCTAGGGGGGTCATCTAAAGGGTGAAGGCTATTATTACGATGTAAATTCTCTATATCCCACCTTTAATGAGTAAGAATCCTTACTTTTGGATGGTAGAATTTCTATTGTTCTTTACTAATTTATCTCTAAAGAATTCCCCTGTTAGATTGTTGCCAGCCCTATAGGTTTTGTGAGGAAACTGGTAGCCCTGCTGAACTTAAGATTCAGTGCTTAGTGCGTGTGGGTTCGACTCCCACCAAAACCACTAATTGTTTTACCTCCTATACCTCAAGCACCATCAACTCCATCTATCCCTTTTAGGTACTTTTTTCTAAGAAAAAAGGTACGACAATTCTCAATTATGTTATATGGCGGGGTTGGAGTGATATGTTGGAGATGTAAGAATTCCTTCCATGAAGCACACCACACCGGTGGTGGTAGGGTAAGCGATCCAACATAAGACACGGGCTAGTGAAATCCATTGGCTAATTGGGACAATTGGGACTATAAATGGGGTGAGACCATAGATGGTAGCAATGAGGAACCAGTACCATATGACGATACAGAATCCACTATGGAAACCAACATGGCAATTATGGGGCATGAAATATCATCTCACGAGTAGGAGGCCAGTACGAAATAGGGGGCAATCCAATGAAAGTAGCAATCAGCAGAGAGTAAATCCACTACAAGGGTAGAAAGGACCATAACTGGCTACATCGTACTAGACTCTAGAACTCCTCAGGCAAGGCTACCCGCATTGCTATAGCTGGAACTAACTCCGTAAATTGGGACTAGTACAAGGCCAGGCTAGTGAAAATGCACCAATAAAAAGAGGAATCGTAATTCCAGGCCCTCGTTTAGTTAGGAAGTGATGCGCTATTCAAGGAAACCAACAAGGAATCTGAGATGCCACACAGAACCAGAGGTACTCACACCATACATATAACGATAAATCCCGGAAATTCACTACCTTTTTTCTTAGAAATAAGTACCTGCAACAAAAGAGATTCAGCAGATCCGACGATCCGATAAATGCTGAAAGTGTGGTGGATTTTAATGGAGCGTAACAGTACGATAGCCCTTAGGGGGCATTGAATCAATCATCAATCCACTGAACGATGTGGGGCAACTAGGATTAGTGAATAAGCGCTAAATGCTACAGAGCACTTCGGAATTACTGCATCCATAGAAAAGGATCAGGGTAACATCTAGGCGATACCATGAAGAATCGTGAGCTGCAGATAGGAAATTACGCTGCAATGAAGGAGCATTTAGCAATCCAATTTAAATCCAAATAGATCTCACTCTTCCAATGAGGAGATCCAATGAGCCATAACGATGCCAGTAATAAAGTATGCACCAATCAGAGGGGAATTCAACTACCAAACACCACTCATCGGATTACAGTCATGCCATGAGGTCTAAAAGAACATTACGAAGCATAGAGTCTACTAACATAAGGATCAGAATTGGAACATTGGGACAGGGGCCTTGGAGAAGGTACGCTAGAATCAAGGCAATTAAAACCTACGAAAGATAGTGATAGTGAAAGTGCCAATGCAGTATTAGGCGCCACTAAGACACCATGGAGGCACTAATACCGGCACCATATCCCTGGAAGTAGAAATGGCTACCCCCCCCGGTCCGTGGGCCAAGGCCCAGGCCTTGGAACCTAGGGCTCCAGTCCTTAGGGCCAAGGGCGCTATCAGGTTACCACTGAATGATTAGATACGATCGAGGCCTTACCAGTGACACCTACCAAAACAATGAACACTAAGGTATTACTCAGTGAAGAATCGCTAGACCGGAAAGTAGGCCGAGAGAGTTACGTAGCTAACCAATGGAATCTAGACTTTACGAAGTGTGATGCCAATTGCCAATAACGTGGTACCAATGGCTAACCCCACTAGAACACCTAGCCAATCCCAAGAGAATAACTATTGCTATCAGGATATAGTGTAAAATCACTTCAAGAAATCACTACAAGATCCCAGATGGCTTGAAGTAGGAATATAACGATTGTTAGGATTGAACTAGTACTGCATAAGTCATAACTCTAGACACCAACAGATTGGAACTCCATAGTCAATAGGTATAAGAGAAAATCCCGTAAACGTCATCTGATGAGCAATCGAAGCTTACAGCAAAGACTATCGTGTTAGGTAGGAGGGTAGAGGGACAGCATGAATAGCTATAGGCATCATGCCGTGCTAAACACCACATAATTCGCTACATTGGCCATAGAAGAGTGCAGGCCTAGAGAGTTGTATTCCGGTAGAGTTCAACCTACCTTTTTTCTTAGAAAAAAGTACCATGAAACTAGAAATGGAACCCTAGGATCTAGTTAGTGGCCACTCATAAGTCCAATACCACTGATTCCCAACAGCTTTCACGGTAATTTCAGCATCCATAATTGAATCCATCCTAATTGAAAACTAGGTAAACCTATGGCCCACTAAATGAATGCCGGGGCTAAGTCCAACCCTAATTCAATCTAATTACCATGAGAGGGCTACGAGGTATAACCCTACAGTGCAATGAGCTAGAACCAGCTTACTACCACCTACTTGGAAATTTGCCTACCTTTTTTCTTAGAAAAAAGTACTCACCAATGAAATAGTTTGAATCTTCTTGGATCGCATAGCATAGCATGGGGCCTTATTGAGGTCTCTCTTCTCAGTGCTCTCATTGGATTGTATTGTGGGGGTATTGATAGTTGATAGTTGCCCTAGAAGATCAATGGTCTCCAATGTTGAAATAGATACTAACTCAATGAGATGAGTGCAGTCACTTTTAGCCTAACCCTCCAGGTTATCCAGGTTGTTTCAAGAAGAAGAACTATCTCAAGGCTATCACTGAGGTGGGCTCTCACTCTTACCTTTGCCCTTTTTATGTGGAGGTATCGATAAACCAAATCCGATCAAGATTGTAACCTAGTGGCTCGTAATATCCTATCGGAAATAACTCACCTTGCCGTGGAGTGGGCTAATCGATCTATTTGAATAGGGGTTACCTTGATCATGGCATTGGGGCTAATACTCTTTTCACCCTCACATGGTGGTAGTGGTGACTCCATTGTATTCTTCCATGTAACAGTAACAGACTGCTGTTCATTGAGTTCATTAGGTCTTCCTTTTGTATTGGGTTTCTGATTACTTATACTTCCAATATAATGGTTACCTATTCTGGAGGTGGCACCACTTTCTGTGATTGATTACTGCCGTGGTGGTCTATTTTCCTTACCCCTTCCAGGATAGCCAATGGAGGGGTGGCCTAACATGTCATACGTATCGTTACGTTATCCTTGAGATGGTCATTACATGGTCAGACTCTAAACGGGATTCATCACTTAGATCGATTTACTTCTTACCGATCCTCAAAATGGTGTGGAAAGAGAAATGGTTGGCAGCATACTAAGTAAGGCTATGATAGTGGGCAATGCCGATTGCAGTTCTACCAGCACCGGATCGTAGCCAAATTCCATGAGTAGGGCATCGAGGATAAACTCTAGCCACCGCCCATTTATCTTGGGGGGATTGATCATGTGAGTGGGCCACCCACAAAGCTTGTATCAATAGATTCCTGAGGTGACCGGTAACTGGACCCTAAAAGTAGGGAGTTCAAAGGGCCAAACCATCGATACCATCAACCAGGAGGCTCAGGATGATCAGAACAAATTAGCTTGGCCACACCACACCGGAGAGAGTCCAATCAATAGAAATATTGGGAGTGTGACCCCGCTACGATAACCAATGATCAGGAGGAAGATTGACATTTGAAGAGGGTATAAGCAAGAATGGGCTGTCGATAGTAAGATGCAGAAGGCTACACTAAAATAAGTAGACCAGAAGACAATCCAATGAGTGCCTAAGCCAAGAAGCCAAGGGTCAGTAAGATAGAACTAACAACATAATCTAACAATCACCAAACCATAAACCATAGAAGGATTGTGTATTTACCATTGGTCAGAGGAGTGATTGATCTATTGTTAAGGCATCCAGAGGGTCAGCCCTGAAATGGAACGAAGCCAGTAGTGAATGCACCAATAAGTAACCAATCCAAAGTGGACTCCATTAACGAAGCCTGTTGAGCAAATCAATAATCCTGATAGCCCTACAGATCCAAACCATATTGGAGTGTAATGCAAAGGGAAAGGGTGATTACAGGAATCCTAGCCACCTCCAAAGAGTCAATCTGATAGCCCCGGAAGATCATTACCATCCTGCACACATAAATGCACCTGGGCTATTGTGGAGTGTAAAATGGAAGGATGCCCTGGATTCCCACATGAATCCATACCTCCAAACCATAAGTATAATAGCTGCTGAATGGAATGAAACCCTGACATATGCTCCCTAGTCCAAAGTAGAAGCACTAACCGGCACTGAATCCTGATTACGAACATCGCACTCAAGGATTAGCTAGACCGGATTCGCCATCGAGCCAAAGAGTCAATAGTCAAAGTAAATACCATCAACCTAAACCAAATACCTACGATCTTTATACTAATTGGTAACCAGAGTCAGAGTCCCCAAGTCCAATGACCACACACCCCTACGTTATCAATCAAGGAATTCCTAGGTTTCAACATCAAAACCGAAGCCAATCTATCTAAACGACCTATGAGCCTCAGAGAGTCACCAAATAGCGTACAAATATTGCCAACTTGTCAGGGAGTAGAAAGGGAAGAGAATGGTAATCTAAAAGAATCAAACACCAAGACCTAGCACGTAAGCCTAATCAACCCAGTAACCCGTAGTCTGCTATTGGTTCCTACGATGACCCTCTGTCTTCCATCGAGTAAGCTATAAGTTCCCAATTCATAGGCTCCAAAACCCTTAATCTCTAAAGATTGTCTATCGTAGGTTGAATGTATCTTCTCAGGCCTCTCTTTCTACACACAGCAGATACCTCTTCCCCCCCCTAAGGACCTAGGCCCTTGGTCTGCGGGCCTGAGGGTTGGAGAAGAACAGTTAGCTGTAATTTGAGAACGAATTGTCATGGACGATGCTAGTTACATACTTAAAAGTGTCTTCGATACTAACAAGATTGAAATTCCTTCCTTTTTATCAAGGTGATGGTAAAGATGGCGTACTAGGAGAAATAGTTACTCTTGGTGAATCTCGTAAACTAGCTGGTTTCTTTGGATGGCACAGTAGACATCAAAGAGGAATACGATCATTAGCGATAACGAATAAACTATCCAATAACGATGACCAATCAAAACACGATGAGCTCCATTGAACACCAAAAAGTAGCAAACCACCAACCAAGGATCATTCTAATATTAGCAATGCCCCAATACAGCTAACCAATAACAACCTAGGTACAGGTCCAAATGGAGGAATAGAGGAAGAATTGACTAATGGTGTTTGAATCTGGTCACCTCAAATGGCTAATTGTTTATGACGAGTCGTTGCACTTAGCAAAGCCATCTCAGAGTGGAAGCCAAGAAGAAATAGCTCCTACCAACTAGCCAAGAGGTTGAATACCAATTCCAGTACCGATAACCAATAACCAAATAGCAAATGGAATCTCAATCGATTTCAGCTTAAGTTGGCCACGATAGGCAGCTATGGAGGCCGAGATTGGCGCATGAAGAAATGGTCCGATATTAGAAGTTGGTTCTAGATGCATCAGGAAAGACAGTAAAGGTATGGCTACCTAATAGGTATCACCCTGCTGATACCCATTTCAAGACCAGAAATGACCCAAAACCAACAAATCTCTGGCAATACCGATAAGGCCCCAATGACTAGGGAATCACACTCTACCACCTAGGTATCCACCACTACGATATAAGCTGAATAACCGGTGCACCATCTACAAGCAGAGAGATAGGAGCAGAAAGTCCAGTAAGCCAACTAGAATAGAAATAAGCAATTTTACCCCTTCCTTTTTTCTTAGAAAAAAGTACGCCGAAGCCATCCAATCAACCCGAGGCCAATCCATCACTACAAATGGCCCATTCCCTATGAAACCATAAGTTAGTTCACCATCCATGAAATAGAGTAGGAAGTAGTTTCTAAAAGGTAGAACGTTCATTACAGGTAGATCCCGCTAGCTCCAAAGTTATATGCCACGGTCATCGTGAGGGAGAGGCCACCATAAGTAGGATAGCTCCTCTTTTTACGCTGACAGAAGCTCCAACCGCTAGCAAATAGTAGTTGGTAATTACTAGGCTGAATAGCATTTAGGAGCAGCTAATGGCAAGATAAACTAACAAAGGGTGGTAAGTCTCTGCCAATCTAAGGAATCAGTTGATTGCCCCTTGATTGACTAGGGAGAGAGCCATGAGTTCACATTACTAGGGTGCAAGAAAGGGAAGTCGATCGGGGTTATCCCAAACTATCCAAACAGAATGGAGTAGCCCCCATTGCCAAGATGATTTCAGCCAAGCAACCCTAGAGGTATGCAATCTAGCATTGAGAAGCCAGAAGATGGCTAGAATTCAATGGTGCACTTTGAAACAACTACACCCCACCCATAAATAAACCAAGAGCGATAAGGCTCCAAAGTGAATCCTCCTCCACCCTGCAAAGAGATTAGCTAGGAAGCCATAGATTACCAGTTGATCCGCAGAAGTGGAGCGTAAAACCATCCAGTAGTTCATCTCAGCTCATCGATTAAGCCATAAGTAAAGCCATAAGGGATCACTGGTCAATAATAGAACCATTAGGGATCGATCAGTAATGTAAATCCCACCAGCTGACCCAATAGCCCATTCATAAACTAGCTCCACTCAAATCAAATGGAATGGGAGAGAGTGAGTATTAATCCTATGAGGCCTTGAACTACCCCCACCTACTAGAATTATCTCTAGTGAAGAGGTGATGAAGGAAGCCATGACTCTATCCTCAGGAGTTGGTAAGCAATTAGTAAGTGCAACTATTTCATTCGGTCAATTGATGAAGCCTAAGCATGAAATACTATTGAGTCCATTCTAGCTAGAGCTTAGGAACTCATTGGCTAATCTTACTAGCTCTGGACTTTTCCTTTTCTCTTCTGAGCTTTCCGGACAGGCTGCCCCCCTCAGGTCCTCTGAGTTTACCCTAGGGGGTATTGTGGAACTTCTAGAACGACGACAACAAACTACATTTTTGCTTAGATGATGGCTTTGTTCCCTTGAAGATAGACCGAAAGGTGGTACTTCATAGAGCAAGAATGGTTAGTGCTTCCACCAGGAAAGACATGAGACAAAAGCAAACAAAGATGAGCACTAAGAGGTAAAAAGTACTTCTAAAGCTCTACAAACCAGGAGAAGATGCTTGCAAAGATGAAAGAACTCAGTTTACTCAGAATCTGAAGGCAGCTCTGGTACAGGCTTACCAGATCAATGATAAGACCCAGATATTCGGAGCTACTGATGGAAATCAATATCTCAAAGTAATTGCACGAAGTCTTACCACCACTCAACAACCATCATTATCTTCGTTTCATACGAAAAGAATGGTCTATTTCTCCCTACCTCTCCATCTCCGTAAGCAAGCCAAAGCTGAAGTTAGGCATCTTCTTGGTGGTTGTTCTGGTCCTATTAGAAGGATCTTACAAAGATTAGGAACAGAGGAGAGTAAGTGAGCACTCCACTATATATCTAATAATAGAGAAGCAATTGCTCAGTGAAAAGACAAGACTAGATTGAACTATTGAATTGAGGGAGACATTGGCAGAGTACTAAAAAGTAAGATGGGACAAGGCAAGAGAATTCTGAGTGTTGACAGCTTTAGGAATCTCCTTCAAGCAGATGGAGTCCACCTTTTGTAGAAAGACTATGTACCGGTTTCTGGTAGATTCTAAGAAGGTTTAGAAAATAGTTGACAAGTAGAAGATTATAAGTAGTATCTAAGTTACTAAGTAAGCATTAGGTCTTACAAACTCTACGTTCTCCTTCCTTTTTTCTTAGAAATAAGTTCCGATAAAGATAGGAAAATTAGAAGTTGGTAGTTAAGATTTCAACCCTTACTTGGTAACAATAACTAAAGGAGGGATGAAGATCCATGAAAACTACTAATACTACCAACTCTGGTAAGAATCTAAAGAAAGAAGTTGTTAAGCTAAACAAGGAAGTGCTTGAATTGAAAACAGATATGAAACTAGTTAAAAACTTAGTAGTTGAAAGTAAGACCCGTTATAAGGAGCTTGAGGAGAAGAAAGAAGTAAATGGGAACTAAACTTACTTTTTTAGGATACTACGGAGAAGAGTAACTTAACTCTGGATTTGACTTGAGAGAGATGATAGCTAATCATGCTCGTAGGTTGCTCTGAAGTAGAGGCTATACTCTCCATGGTAAGGATAGAAAAAGAATTGAAGACATACTAGAAAGATGTCATTTCGAAACACTAGCTGGAGAAGTAACAACACTTAAATTGAAAGAAGGACACTGTCTCCTTGTTTTCGGACTACTTTAGATGGAAAGAGACATTGAAGAATTCCAGCACTGTGAGGGACTTCTAACGTCGCTAAAGTATTTGAGAATGAAGAACTAGCAGTAACATGAGAAAGAATAGTCTTTGACCACACTAACTATATTATGAAAGTTACTTATGACCGAAAGAAAACAGAGATCACATTTTATCAAGAGCATCAATCGGGAGTACTTGGTGATGTTGTTGTTTTAGGAGAAAGTAGACGTATTGCTCAGTACTTAAATATGCCATTAGTTGATCCTCATAATTGAGGAATTGTTCCTGTGCTTTTGATGAAGAATTTACCACCTTTTTTGTCATCCCTTTTTTATCCTATAAAAAACTCCTAAAAAAAAGACCCTAAAAGAAAGGTTCCCCATTAATCCTATGAAAGTCTTATCTGCCCCAGGTACAGCCTTTAAGGTATGGAAAACAGTGCAACTCCCCTTATTAAACAATGACCTTCTAAGAGTCTATGATTTCTCTCGAAGTCTTGATGCTAAGTTTAGAGGGGCTTACTTAGGAGGTATAGTTGATGTATATCGCCCTCGCCTTGAAGGAAAAGGGTATTATTATGATGTGAATTCCTTATACCCGACAGCTATGTGCAAGCCAATGCCTGTTGGCATCCCCACGCCTCAAACCCTAGCTCAACAAGAATTAGGAGCCTTCTTTGGCTATGTGGAGGCAACTGTTGAAGCCCCCCTTCGGCCCTGAGCCCAAAGGGCCCACGGTCCTCAGGCCAGGCTACCCCTGAAACGCCAGGAGGATACATAGGGCTTTTACCTATCAAACATAATGGAAGACTAGTTTGCCCTGGTGGGACCTTTTCAGGCTTCTTTTTCTCAGAAGAACTCAAATTTGCTTAAACCATGGATATAAATTGCTTAAAACAGGTGAAGCCTTTGCTTTTAAAAGAGGCGAAAATACCTTCAAAACTTGAATCGAGAAATTAAACGAGATGAAGATCAATGCCCAAATTGAAGGACGGCCAGTTTTAAGAAACATAGCAAAATTGCTCATGAACTCCATGTATGGGCGCTTCGGAATGCATACACCTGAGCTTAAACATGCAATAGTCAATTCTCTTCAGTTAACTGATCTAATAAAAAACTATCAAATCTTAGAACATATAAGTTTAGGAGACTTAGAATTAATCACGTATGCATTAGAAACAAGCCTTATGGACATCTCTGAAACAAAAGATGCGCCTAAATTCAGGAAGTTTCTTAAGGGTTTAACGGGACAGACTAATGTCCCTATAGCGGCGGCAGTAACCTCTTATAGTAGAATCATTATTAATGAATTCAAGTTACTAGCCCTTAGTCTAAGATTAGATATCTATTATTCAGATACTGATTCCCTAGTGATCAATGGAAAACTACCTGCTAAGTACTGTGACTCTGCTAATCTTGGCATGCTTAAGCTTGAACATACATTCAAAGAAGGAATATTTGCAGCGCCTAAAATCTACTTTCTTGAATTAGAAGACGGGACAGTTGTTACTAAGTGCAAAGGATATTCTGGCAAATTAAACAAGGAACAGTATTTTGAACTGTTGGAGGGAAGACATCTAGATTTAACAGTAACACGTTGGACAAGAAGTTTAGTAGAGGGACCGTTCAAATTATGAAGAATAAGCCTTATATTCTTAACCCTTTATTCAATAAGAGACAGAAAGTCTT
>Ga0190269_10000841_pt1 | contig 15315 bp, 14 predicted proteins | sample Popmic249IS_FD_133749 | JGI IMG/M metagenome (GOLD analysis project Ga0190269, IMG submission 133749) | Populus adjacent soil microbial communities from riparian zone of Blue River, Arizona, USA - 249 IS | ecosystem: Environmental > Terrestrial > Soil > Riparian zone | place: USA: Arizona...
AACGCCGGGCTCCTTTTGGAGGCCCGGCGTTTGCTCATCCCTGGAGTGACTCGTTACGCCAGACGATTCAGTTGCCTTCTTCGTATTCCGCGTCGATCACGTCGTCCTGAGACTTCTTGCCTTCAGCCTTACCGCCGGGCTTCGTGCCTTCTGCTCCCGGTGCCGCTCCTGGTTGCCCCGGCTGTCCCGGCTGTCCACCAGCCTGCGAGTAGGCCGCCTGCGCGATCTCGTGCATGAGCTTCTCGAGCGCTTCGGTGCCGCTCTTGATGGCCGGCGCGTCTTGCTTGTCGATCGCGCTGCGCAGCTTGCCGATCTGATCGCGGATGGCCGCGGTCTTCTCTGCAGGCAGCTTGTCCTTCGTCTCGTACAGAGTCTTCTCGACCTGGTAGCAGAGCTGGTCTGCGCGGTTGCGCTGCTCCACCTCTTCGCGACGCGCCTTGTCCTCGGCCTCGTGCTTCTTGGCCTCTTCCACCATCTTGTCGATCTCGGAGTCCGACAGGCCGCTGTTCGCGGTGATGGTGATCTTCTGGTCCTTGCCCGTCGCCTCGTCACGCGCGGTGACGCTCAGGATGCCGTTCGCGTCGATGTCGAACGTCACCTTGATCTTCGGCACGCCGCGCGGCGCGGCCATGATGCCTTCGAGGTGGAAGCGACCGAGCGTACGGTTGAGCCGCGCTTCGGCGCGCTCACCCTGCAGCACGTGGATCTCCACCTTGTTCTGGTTGTCTTCTGCAGTCGAGAAGACCTCCTCGCGACGCGTGGGGATCGTGGTGTTGCGCTCGATCAAGGTGGTCATGACGCCGCCCAAGGTCTCCACGCCCAGAGAGAGCGGGGTGACGTCGAGCAGGACCATGTCCTTGACCTCGCCCGAGAGCACGCCGGCCTGGACCGCAGCACCCACGGCCACGACCTCGTCCGGATTCACGCCCTTGTGCGGTTCCTTGCCGAAGAACTTCTTGACCGCTTCCTGCACCATCGGGATACGCGTCGAGCCACCGACGAGCACGACCTCGTGGATGTCCGACGGGCTCTTGCCGGCGTCCGAGAGCGCCTTCTTACAGGGCTCCAGGGTGCGCTGCACGAGGTCGTCGATCAATGCCTCGAACTTCGCGCGCGACAGGCGCAGGTTCATGTGCTTCGGACCGGAAGCATCCGCGGTCAAGAACGGCAAGTTGATCGTGGTCTCGAGCTTGCTCGACAGCTCGATCTTCGCCTTCTCCGCGGCATCCTTCAGGCGCTGCATGACCATCTTGTCATTGCTGACGTCGATGCCCTGGTCCTTTTTGAACTCGGCCACGAGGTGGTCGATGATGCGGTTGTCGACGTCGTCACCACCGAGCTGGGTGTCGCCGTTGGTGCTGATGACCTGCACCACGTTGTCACTCACCTCGAGGATCGAGATGTCGAACGTACCACCGCCGAAGTCGTAGACCGCGATGACCTCGTCGCCCTTCTTGTCGAGGCCGTACGCGAGCGCAGCCGCGGTCGGCTCGTTCACGATGCGCTTGACCTCGAGACCCGCGATCTTGCCCGCGTCCTTCGTCGCCTGGCGCTGGCTGTCATTGAAGTACGCCGGGACGGTGATCACCGCTTCGGTGACCTCCTCACCGAGGTAGTTCTCTGCGGCGCGCTTCAGCTTGCGGAGCACGTGCGCGCTCACCTCCGGCGGAGCCATCTCTTTGTCGCGCGCGGTGAGGCCCACGTCGCCGTTGCTGCGCCGCGATACCTTGAACGGCACGCGCTTCGTGTCCTTCTCCAACAGTTCGTCGTAACGACGCCCGATGAAGCGCTTGGCCGAAAAGATGGTGCCCTCGGGGTTGGTGATCGCCTGACGTTTCGCGATCTGCCCAACCAAAATCTCACCCTGCTCGTCCCACGCCACAACCGAGGGCGTAATGCGGTCGCCCTCTTCGTTGACGATGACTTTGGGCTCCTTGCCCTCCATGATCGCGACGACCGAGTTGGTCGTGCCGAGGTCGATGCCGATAATCTTACCCATGGTTGGCTGTCCTCCTGGTGCGTCCCGTGCTCCCGACGGCCACGCTTTGTTGCCGGCTCTCCCTTTTGAGGCCGATTGAAACTCCACCGGCCTTCGCTGCCGGTTCACCCTGCCGGAAGGCCTCGTCAGCCCGCCGCTTGTCCTGTCTGGCGGGCAACTTAACCAGTGACGTTGCAAGGTCAAGAGCGGGACACGAAGCATTTCAGCGCCGCATGCGCCACGCCAACTTGCTGAAAGCACTGAACAATCAGCCGAGTCCCCAAGACACGGCGGCGCGCCGCCAGAGTCTTCGAGCTGGCGCGCGTTCAGAAACAGGAAGCCGTAGTGACTTGACCAGAGCGACGCTGGCGGGCACACGTAGCCGGCCGTGAACGAGGCCAGGGCAGACGAAGTCGGGAGCGCTCCACGCGCGAAGGTGAGCGCGGACAGCGCGCGGCGCGCCGGGCGCGGCATCCTGAGCATCACCGCCTCGAAGCTGTGGTTCCTCGTGGCGGGTTACGCGGCGCAGCTGCTCCTGCCGCGTCTGCTCGGCAGTCCGGAAGCGTTCGGGCTCTTCTCCACCGCGCTCAGCTTCGTGTCGATCCTGAACAACGTGATGGTCGGCGCCACGATCCAGGTGGTGAGCAAGCGCGTGAGCGAGAGCCCCGAGCGCGCGCCGCACACGTTGCGTCAGGGGCTCGAGCTGCAAGCGGTCCTCGGGCTCGCGCTCGCGGGCACGCTCTTCCTGTGTGCGCCGCTCTTGGCTGCGAACGTGCTGCTCGATCCGCTGCTCACACCGCTCTTCCGCCTCGCGGCGGCGGTGGTGCTCGCGTACGCGTTGTACACCGCGTTCGTGGGCGCGCTGAATGGGCAGCAGCAGTTCCGCACGCAGGCGCGCTTCGACATGGCCTACACCACGATGCGCTCGGGGGGCATGATCACGGCTGCCGCTCTCGGCTTCGGCGCCGTCGGTGTGTTCTACGGCTTTGCGCTCGCGTCGTGGCTGGTGGTGCTGGCGTCCGCGTTCGTGGTGGGCCTCGGCAAGGCGGGCCGGCGCACACCGCTCCGCAGCTGGCTCTCGTTCATGGCGCCGCTCTGGGTGTACCAGCTGTGCCTGAACCTCGTCATGCAGATCGACGTGACCCTGCTCAAGCGCTCGGTCGCTGCGCTGCTGCAGGCGAGCGGCAGCGACTTCGCGAGCGCGGCGGAGACGGCGTCGCGCTACGTGGGCTTCTACCGCGCGGCGCAGACCTTTGCGTTCGTGCCGTACCAGCTGATCATGCCGGTGCCGCTCGTGATCTTCCCGATGATCTCGCAGGCGCTCAGCCTCGGCGACGAGGCCGCCGCTGCGCGCTACATCCGCGCGGCGCTGCGCTTCTCGCTGTTGATGCTGCTCGGCGTGGCCGCACCGATCGCGGGCGCCGCCAAGGGCGTCATGATGCTCGTGTATCCCGCAGCGTATGCGGCCGGCGCGCCGGCGCTCGCGGTGCTCGGCGTCGCGATGGTGTGCCTCGCGCTGTTCGTCAGCTCGGCGACGATCATGACCGGCGCGGGCCGTCCCGGTCTCGCGGCGGCGGTCGCGTCCGTCGCCGTGGTGTGCGTCGTGGGCGGCAACATCGGCTTCGTGAAGTACGCGGGCGTGGGTGAGCACACGCTGCTCGCAGCGGCGCTCGGCACGGGCTGCGGCACGCTGGTCGCGCTCGCGCTGATGGGGTACGCGGTGTACGCGCGCTTCGGCGGCTTCATCGCACCGCTGAGCCTCGCGCGTGCGCTGGTCGCTGGCGCGGCGGCGTACCTCGTCGCGCATGCGCTCGCCTCCAGCGGGGGCAAGCTGCACACGCTGATTGCAGCCGCGCTCGGCGCGGCCAGCTTCGTGGTGACGCTCATCGTGCTGCGCGAGCTCACACGCGCCGATCTGGATGCCGTCTCCGGCATGGTCCGGCGTAAGCGTGGATCCTGAGCCCCTGGGGCAGGCTACCCCGCCGCACAACCGGGCCGAACCTGAGCTATCAGGCGCGAAGGGCTCGCTTTAGCGCGTCGCGATCGAAATTTCTGTCCGCTGCGGCGACTCACGAGGGGATGGCAAACGCTCGCCGAACATCCGCCGCTGTCAGCGGCATGACCGGGCTCGTGCTTGAGGCGCTGGCAGGCCTCTCGGCACACGTGCACGCACAGGCCGCAGCTCCGCTGCCGCTGCGCGCGCGCACCACACTCGGCGCGGCCGCGATGGTCAGCGACAGCCAACGTGGGTGGCTCGGGTACGACGCGCTCGGAGGCGTGGGGACGCTCGAGCTGGGCTATGCGCTCATACCGGGCCTCGAGCTGCGCGCCGGTGCCGCGTTCGGGGGATTCCCCGCCGAGGACCACACCGGCGGCCTGTTGCAGCCGCAGCTGGGAGCGGCACTGCTGTGGCCCGACCAGAGCACGCGCCCGTGGCTGCAGCTCGACGCCGGCCTCGGATTCACGGGTAATCTGCTGCGACCGGTGCTGCGCGTGAGCGCGGGCGTGGATTTCCAGATCACGAGCCACCTCAGCCTGGGTCCCGTGCTCGGCTACTCGCAGCTGTTCCAGCACAACGGACCGGGCGCGTCCACGGATGCCCGCTTCGTGTGGTTCGGTTTCGCGCTGGGCCTCGGGCCGAGCCGCCCCGCCGCGCAACGCGTGCACGTGCTGGAGCGCGAGAACGTGATCACGCGCGTGCAGACAGTGCGGCGCGAGCCGGAGCCCGAGCCGCCGCCGCCGTCCGCCGCACACGAGCCGGTGGCAGAGCCGAGCCCCGAGCTGCGCGCGCTCCTCGAGACGGCGCTACCTTCGCAGCGGCAGGAGTGGCTCGCGCCCGTGCTCTTCACGTTGAGCTCCGCGGAGCTGCAGCCGCAGGGGGTGGCCATGCTGCACGAGGTCGCGCGTGAGCTCAGCCGCCGCACGGACATCCGCGCGGTGGAGATCCGCGGCTACGCCGACGCGCGTGGCGACAGCGAGCACAACCTGCAGCTCTCCGAGCGGCGCGCGAACGCCGTGCGCAGCTGGCTCATCGCGCACGGCATCGCCCCGGAGCGCCTGCGCGTCGCACCGCACGGCGCGGCGGACTTCGTGGAGCCCGGCACGAGCGAGCCCGAGCATGCACAAAACCGCCGCGTGGTGTTTCGCGTGGTCGACGCGAAGGAGGGCTCACCGTGACGAGCCGACGCGAAACAGACGGGCTGCCTGTGCAGGCACGTGCTCGCGGCCGCGCGCACAAGACGTGCGCTCGGCCTGCTGCAGCGCTTCGACTTCGAGCTGCAGGGCGCGCGGCGCGGTCGCACCATCCAGCCTCTTCGCCGCCATCAGCGAACAGCGTGCTGCTGCTGGCGCTCACGCTGCTGTGCGCGGCTTGTACGGTGGGCTCGCCGCTCGTGGACGAGCAGGACCTGAACGGCGGTCTCGCCGCGCTGGAGTGCAACTTGCCGCCGCGCTGTCAGCCACGGCCGTGGGAAGCGCCCAGCGTGCGCGCGAGTGACCCACTCGATCTGCAGGGCTGCGCGTCCGAGGCGCGCTGTGCACCGCTGGCCGCGTCGAGCGACGAGCCCACACCGGGCGGCGCGCAGTGTGGCAGCGAGACGGTGGAGTCGCTGCCGCTGGTGGCTGCCTGCAGCCGAGAGCGGCTGCGCGCACCGGTCGGCGTCAGCGAGCTGAGCTACCAACAGTCGAGCTGGTCCCGCTTCGATCTGGCCATCGAGACGCACACACCGCTGCAGATCACGCTGCGTGCACCCGAGCTGCGCGCCGTGGCCATCCGGCTTCAGGGCCCGGTCACGCTCGAGCTCGAAGACGCGCACGTGGAGGACGTCCGCATCAGCGGCGCGGCGAACGCAGCGGGTGAGCCGCGCGTGTCGATCGTGCGCATGGAGGCGCGCGTGTTTCGCGTCGGGGATCTGGAGCACAGCTTTGCAGGTGCGATCGTGCTGCGCGCGAGCAAGCTGCGCGAGGTCGAGCTCTACGCGCGCGAGCTGCACACAGAGAGCACACGGCTCGAGCAAGGCAGCGTGCGCGTCGCGAGCCTGAGCGCCGCCGACACCACGCTTCTCCAGCTCGACGTGCAGTCCGAGCACACACAACTGGCCGAATTCGACACCCAGGACACGCGCTTGCAGCTCTGCGAGCACGCGACAATCATCGGCGGCCGGATCGATCGCAGCATCATCAGCGCGTGCGAGGGCAGCACGGTCCGCGTGTACGCCACGATCGTGGGCTCGAGCGCGCTCGACGGCGCGTACGAGGCGGACGACAGCAACTTTGAAAACAGCATCTTCGGGGCCAGTTTCAGCACGCGCGTGCAGAGCTTTCAGAGCAGGTTCAGCTCGGACGCGCTGTGCGACGGGCTGCAGCTGCTGGCGCTCGACGCGGCGTCCAACATCAAATGCAGCGATTGTGACAAGGCCTTCGAGACGGGCGATCGCGCATGCTTCATACCGCCGCTCGCGATGCCGCCTGGGCCCGTGCGCGCGAACTATTGCGCCATCCTGCCCGAAAAAGGCCTCCTGCCGCTGTGCGATCCACAGCTGCCTGCACGCATGCGCCAGCGCTGAGGCGCTTCTCTAGCAGCGTGAAGCGCTCCAGCGCCGTAGCGCGATGAACGCGCGCCAAAACACTTGACCGCGTTGCGTTCGCCCTGCGAACTATCGGCGCGTGGTTTTACGGCGTCCGCACTGGATCTTCAGCGCGTGTCTCGCGACATGTGCATGCAACAATCCACCCCCGCAGCGCGCCATGAGCCCGACCGCTGCGGGCGTGGTCGCCGGGGCACCGGCGACGCTCGACGCAAGCACGCAGCAGCAGCCCATGCCTGCCATCGACGACATGGATTCAGGGGCGGCCATGTCACCGGGGCAGAGCGCCGGCGCACCTGCGCGAGGCGTGCTCGCCGCTGGGGGCGGCAGCGCTGCGCAGCCTCCCGCAGCGGGCTCGGGCGGAGCCGGCGGCGCGGCGCCCGCAGCGGGTAGCGGCGGTGCTGCGGGCGGTGACGCGCGGGCATGCACCACGCCAGGCCCAGCCGAAATGCCGAAGAGCGTGCGCACGAGTAGCCCGGTGCGCGCGCAGGACCCCGCGATCATCGCGCACGAGGGCGAGTACTTTCTGTTCCACAGCGCGGCGGGCGTCGCCATCAAACGCTCGAGCGATCTCATGACGTGGCGCGATGCGGGCAACGTGTTTGCGCGTCGGCCCGCGTGGATCGCCGAGCGAGTCGAGGGCGTGACGGAGCTCAGCGCGCCTGACGTCGCCGTCCTGGGCGGCAAGCTCCACGTCTACTACAGCGCTGCCACGCCGGGGACCAACCGCGCGTGCATCGGCCACGCGACAAGCGACGCCCCCACGCGCCCTTTCACGGATCGCGGCCCGGTGATCTGCTCGAACGCCGTGCGCGATGCGGACAACTGGAACGCGGTCGACCCACAGGTCGTGCAGGACGACGCGACCGGCAAGGCGTATCTCGTGTTCGGCAGCTACTGGTCGGGCATCAAGCTCATCGAGCTGGACGCGAGCGGTGCGCGCGCGGGAGACAGCCTGATCGCGCTCGCGGCGCGCGCCAAGGCTGGCAACGCCGTCTCCGCGCCGTTCATCGTGCGACGTTGCGACGCGTACTATCTTTTCGTGGCGTTCGATCGCTGCTGTGATGGCGTGAACAGCGACTCTCGCGTCGTGGTGGGACGCTCCGCGGTCGTGACCGGTCCGTACCTCGATCGCAGTGGTGTGCCCTTGCTCGACGGCGGTGGCACGCCCTTCGTGCAAGCGGACGACACGTGGAAGGGCCCGGGACAGAGCGTCATCCTCGCCGCTGGGGAGAAGACGTACGAGCTGCACCACGCGTATTTCGCCGGCGCGGCGAGCTGGCAGATGGAGCGCGGCGCCGCGTACCTGCGCATCTCCGAGCTGAGCTGGGACGCAGACGGCTGGCCCGTCTCCGCAGGTCCGTAGCGCGGGCTTGCCGCTGTCAGCTGCAGGGTCGGCTCCGCGCAGCGCGTGCCCGTGCGCGAGAGGCTCGCTGCGCAGCGATATCTGACCCCGCCGCGCGGGGCTGCGCCACCTTCCTACCCGATGATGATTGCCAGCGACCTCCACCCGGCACGATGCGCAGCGACGCGCTCAGCCAAGCTGCTGCTCGCAGCGGCGCTGTGCGCGTGTTCGAGCGCAGAGTCGGCGACGTCCAGCTCCGGCGCAGAAGGGTCGGCCGGGACCTCGGCTGCAGCCCAGGCACCCGGCGCGGCGGCAGGGCGCGGTGCCGGGGCCGCCGTGCAGGCGGCTGCGGGTGCGGGCGCCTCGGGCCCTGGCCTTGTGGGCTCCGCCGCCGCGGGCCGATCAGGTAGGGCCGACTCGTCGGGCGCAGGGGTGGCCGGGAGCGGCGTTTCGGCGGGCAGGCCGACCCGATCGGTCGCTGGCTCCTCGGCGCCAGCACCGAGCGCAGGCGTGCCAGCGCAAGCGACAGGCGGCCGCGACGCGACTGCAGCGCGCGGCGGCAGCGCGGGTGCTGGAATCGGTCTTGCCGCAGGCGCCGCAGCGGGCGGAAGGCCCGGCGGCAGCGCAGGCGCTGGAACCGGCCCGTCCGCAAGCGCCGGAACGCACGCCGCCGGCGCACCCGCAGCTGGGAGCGGCAGCGGCGGCTGCACCCCACCCATGCCCGGCTCGCGCGGCAAAAACCCCTTGTTCACCGACCAATACACCGCCGACCCTGGAGCGCTCGTCGACGGCTGCACGTTCTACATCCACTGCGGTCACGACGAAGGCCCGAACACGTTCGTGCTCAAAGAATGGTTCGTGCTGTCGTCCACGGACATGGTGCACTGGAACAAGCAAGTCGCGCTGAACGGCGTGCGGGTGGGAGGGAAGGGTCCTGACTGTCGAGCGCGATGTGCATGACGTTCTCCTCGGTTTCGGGCTCTCTGGCCCGTTCAGCCTGAGGACGAAGCCGAGGTCGGCGTCTCGACATGACCCGAGCACTTTTCGAGGGGCGCCGGTCAACTTTTTTGCGGGCCTACGCGAGCCGGGCCTAGGCTGGGCCATGGACAAGCAGTTCATGGTCGATCAGCTTGCGGCGCGCATCCGTGACACGCTGGACGTTGCGCTGCGTGAACAGGAGGCCGCGGCCATCGAGGCGCGCGACGGCGCATCGCCCAGCGAAAAGCGCGATGACGCGCGCGTCGCGCTCGAGTTCTCGAACCTCGCCCAGGCCCAGGGCCGCCGAGCGCTGGCCGCGCGGGAGGAGCTCTCGCGCATCGAGAGCTTCCGACCCGGCGAGTCCGGACCCCGCGTGCGCCTGGGTGACATCGTCGAGATCGAAGACGGCACCACGGGTCGCACGGTGTTTCTCGCGCCGGTCGGTGCGGGCATCGAGCTCACCATGCCGGAGGGCGACGGCTTCGTGACCGTCGTCACGCCGGCATCGCCGCTCGGAAAGGCGCTGATCGGCCGCGAGCTCGGGGACACGGTCGAGATCAGCGTGCGCGGCGAAGAGCGCGACTGGACCGTGACGTACATCGGATAGCGCGCTCAAACGAGTGCGCGAGCCTGTCAGTGTCTGCCACTGACATGACTCGCGCGGAACGCGTGGCGCCATCGGCGCCGCGCTCAGTGACGATTGACCACGATCTCGACGCGACGATTGGCCGCGCGGCCTTCCGCCGTGTCGTTGTCCGCGATGGGCTGCGCCTCACCGCGACCCGCCACGCGGATGCGCGACGCATCGATGCCCTCGGCCGTCATACGATCGGCGACGGCTTGCGCGCGGCGGCGCGACAGCTCTTCGTTCTCCGCGTCGGAGCCCGTGTTGTCGGTGTAGCCGTTCACGTCGAAGGTCGTGTCCTTCGGCTGCTGCGCGAGCGAGTGAGCGACCTGATCCATGGTGCGGTTGGCGATCGGCGACACGTCGCGGTCACCCGAGGGGAAGAGCAGGTTGCCGGAGAGCGTGATCACCGCACCGCGCGAGTCCTCTCGCACGTTCGCGACCGACGCGAGGCTCTGCAGCGCGCTGTTCGCGTCGCGCTCCGAGCGGCGCGCGCTGCGCGACTCGCGATCCACCGGCGCGGTCGACACGCGCTCATCCGCACGCCGCGAGTCGGACTTGGCGCTCAGTGACGCGCTGCGCCGCTCGGCGAGGGCTTCGCCGCGCTCCTCGGCGATGCGCGCCTTGCGCGCGGCACGCTCGGCGAGCCGCGCTTCGCGGTCCGAGCCGGGGTCCTGGTCATGCGCCGCCTCGGCGCGATCCAGCGCCGCGCGGGCTTCCGCGAGATCGCCCGGGGCGCGAGTGCGCGCTGGGCTCTCCTCGGCCTCTGCGTACGCGCGGCGCGCGTCGCTGAGCTGACTGGTGGTGGTGCCGCCGCAAGCTGCTGCGAGCACGATCAACGCGCCGGCACCGAGTGTACGACTGACATGCGAGGTTAAGATTTTGAGCTCCACACGATCCTCCGTAGGTTGTGTCACGTGCGCCCAGCTTCGCTGTCGCTGCGCAACGATCACGCCTCGACGCGGACGACCAACCGCTTCGCCGCGCGCCGACCTTGCAGCGTGCTCATTGCAAAGCGCGCACCAAGGCAGCGTGCTGGGCGCGCGCGCCACACTGTGCTCTCGGGAGCGGCCCGCCGCCCGGTCGCGCGATCTTTACCTGGCAGGTCATCGCCCTGGCCTACGCGGGCCCCTACGTCATGCCTGCAGCGAGCTGTTCGCCGCAAACAGGGAGATACAGCATGAGCGGTTTCAACGATGACGTTCGCGCGGCAGACGAGACACTGCTTTTCGTGCGCAGCTGGGGCGAAGGTGCCGCCATCGTGTTCCTGTCCGGCTGGACCTTGAGCTCGGCGATGTGGGGCTACCAGATGGCGCCGCTGTCGACTGCGGGCTTCCGCTGCGTGGCGTACGATCGACGCGGCCACGGCCGCTCCGGCGACTCGGGCCGGGGCTACGACTTCGACACGCTGGCCGATGACCTGCACAGCGTGTTGCGCCGCCTGGAGCTGCAGCGCGTCTGCCTCGTGGCGCACAGCTTCGCGGCAGGCGAAGCCGTGCGCTACATCTCGCGGCACGGAACCGAGCGGCTCGCAAGTCTCGTGCTGCTGGCGCCGGCGTGCACGCCGTTCCTGCAGCAGACGCCGGACAATCCACTCGGCCTGGACAGCGCGTCGATCGACGCTCTGCGCGCGCAGCTCGCGCAGTCTTTTCCCGCGTGGGCAGAGGCGAACAGCGAGCCTTACTTCACCCCGGGCACCTCGCAGCGCCTGATGGATTGGACGCTGCAGATGATGCTGCAGACCTCGCATCAGGCCATGCTGGAGTGCAACCGTATACAGTTGACCACGGACTTTCGAGCAGAGCTCGCGCGCATCGAGCTGCCCACCCTCGTCATCCACGGCGATCGCGACGCGTCCGCACCACTCGAGCTGACCGGCCGTCCGACGGCGCAGCTCATCCCCGGCGCGCGGCTGCAGGTCTACGAGGGAGCACCCCACGGCCTGTACTACACGCATCAGGAGCGCCTGAACCGCGACCTCGCGAGCTTTGCCAGCGAACACGCCCGCAGTCAGTGATCGTTCTGTCCTTCGCGGGGGCGGAGCGGCCCTGTGTAGCTCCGCTCACTGTCGAATCTCGGGATACGCGACGTATTGAGCACCTCGATGGGTCGCATGGCGATACTCGATATCATCCTTGCATGTCCGAAAGTGCTCCATCAGGATGAGCACGAACTCAGCCGTGTCAGTAGAGCGCGGCGCGACAGCCAAGGGGATTCGCGATGCGATCAGCGCATGAGATGGCGTGGGCTGCTCTGTTAGTGCTCGCAGCAAGCTGCGGAGATGACAAAGCGCAAACCACGGAGCCTGTGACGGGCGCCGCAGGCAGCGCGGGCAGCGCTCCGGCCGCCCCGGCTGCGGGCAGCTCCGGCGCTTCGCCGCGCCACGCAGGGAGCGCAGCCCCCAGCAGCCCCGCGACTGCAGGCAGCAGCGCGACCGCAGGCAGCAGCGCGACCGCAGGCAGTAGCGCGACCGCAGGCAGCAGCGCGACCGCAGGCAGCAGCGCAACGGCGGGCAGCAGCGCAACGGCGGGCAGCAGTGCAGCCGCGGGCAGCAGCGGCGCGGCCGCAGCGCAGGGCGGCGCGGGCGGTGCCGGCGCTCCGGCGACCGGCGGCACACACCTGCCGGACGGAACCGATCCGACGTTCCAGAACCCCTACCCCAACTACAAGAGCGAGATCTACGGCGATGACAAGCTGTGGATGTGCAAGCCGGGCCTGAGCAAGAACTACTGCCTCGAGAACATCGCGGATGTGACCGAAGCGCTGCCGGACGGCACGTTCAAGCCGTTCATGGATGATCTGCGCACCGATCATCCGTACGACTGCATCTTCTGGTACCCCACGGTGAACCGCAGCGAAGAGCCCACGAGCCTCGACTTCTCCAACCCGGAGCCGATGCTGAGCTCGATCCGTGGTCAGGCCGCGCGCTTCTCGCGCGTGTGCAACGTGTACGCGCCGTTTTATCGCCAGGTGTCGCTGAACAACGGCGGCGACCGCGAGCTCGCCTACAAAGACGTGGTGGACGGCTTCAAGCACTACATCGCGAACTGGAACAAGGGCCGTTACTTCGTGATCTACGGCCACTCACAGGGCACCGGTCACGCTGCCAAGCTGATCAGCGACGAGGTCGACAACAACCCCGTGCTGCGCGAGCGCATGATCTCCGCGCTGCTGATCGGCGGTGGGCTCAGCGACAAGACGTTCACCAACATCCCGCTGTGCAGCAAGCCCGATCAGTTCAACTGCTCCGTGGGCTACCGCGCGTACGGTAAGCCCACGCCGCCGAGGGGCGATGCCATCCCGCCCGGACTCGCGTGCGTCAACGCAGCCGCTCTGGGCGGCGGCTCTGCCCTGGCACGGGGTTCCTTCTTCTTCACGAAGGGCTCGCCGTATGCGCCGGCGCTCGGGCCAGACTTCACGGGTAGCTTCGGCCTGTACCGCAAGTTCTTCAAGGTCGAGTGCAAGAGCGCGCCGTCGGGCGGCGGCCAGTACCTCGAGGTCGATTACGCGAGGGAGGCAGGGGACATGCGCAAGGAGTTCCTCAACCTGACCATGGAGATCGGCTTCGGTCTGCACGTGTTCGACTACAACTTCATGATCGACGACATGATCGAGCTGGTGCGCTCGCAGTCGGCGGCCATGTCGAAGGCCAAGCCCTGAGCTTTGCAGCCAGAGGCGGCACCGGCCCACGGACGGGATGCTCGCCTGACCGGTTGCTGGTCAGGACGGCTCAAGAGCGCTAAGCCTGACAGCCAGCTCCTTCAGTCTTACATTCGCCCTTCGCAGACTGTCTGACCGGACCGAAGCGCGCTCCGGACTCCACAGGTTCGCAACGAATTGACCGAGCCTTGCATTGTAACCGACAGCCTGGCGTGACACAGAGCCCAGACTAGCCACTATATCGTCTCTGATCGCCCGCGGCGCTCGTTTCGCAAGCTGCAGTAGATGTTCCTTCGGATCTTGCAGTCGATCTGGGTCGAGAGGTAGGCGGCTCAAACACCACCTGCCGAAAAGCTGGCCGACGCCGTCATGATCGGCAAGCACCCAGGACTCGATCTCGCGAACGGCCACTCGCACGACCAAATTGCCGGGCCGAGTCCGAGCACCGAACCATTCCTCTATCAGTCTAGGGGCACATGTCGTGCGGTCCAAATCCGCGAACATCACTAATGGCTGAACCTGTGCAAGCTCGCACCAGCTCTGAGCGCGTGACCGCAGATAGCCGACTCCGTTGCGTCGCAGAAGCAGATCCGGATGGAGCTGATGGCTTGTCAGCAGCCGCTTACCGATGGCCTCGCTGAGAGCGTCCTCGGTTGCCATCGCGACTCTGATCACAATGCAAGCCCAAGCTGTTCCACCGTTGTTGGCCGCGTCTTCGGTAGGATTGCCTCTGCCACCGACAAACCTGCCGTGAGTGCGCTCGTCTCTTCGGCACTAATTGTTCGGGCGCTCGTGCCCTCTGGCCCCGGAACGAGCACCACCACACCACGTCCATCGATCCCTGGATTGCTAAGCAGCGCCTCGCTATGCGTGCTGATCAGGATCTGACGTCTTGACTTCTTCGACTGCTGAGCTCTCCGCAAGATTAGAGGGATCTCCTTCACAATCGCATCGTTCAGTGAGATCTCGGGCTCCTCTAGGAGAAGCAATGAATCCCCCGACAGGAGCGACCACAAGAACCCCAACAAGCGGAGCGTGCCATCGGAGAAGTGCTCTTCGGATTGCCACCCAGCGTTTGGCCTGTGGTGCGAGTACAGCGCTTTCAGATGCGGGTGACCAAGCTCATCACGGTCGAACGTAAGCTCCTTGAATTGAGGAACAGCAAGCTTGAGAGCCGCTTCGATCTTGCGCAAGCGAGCGTTCCGCGTTTTCTCAGGTGTACGTGCGATCTGCTCGAGAAAACCTTGGCCAAACGGATCATCTTCGAGTCGCTGCCCTCCTAGCTTGTCCGCATACTTGAGTAGCTGCGGAACCAGGTGCAGGTAAGTGGTCCTACCGAAAAAGTCCGCGAGCTCTCGGAAATCTGAGTTCGCTTGGATCTGCTCGAGATAGGTTTGCGTGAGTTGGATTGGATCGACGGAATCACGCTCGTTTGGTCTCTGCAGCAGGCAACGCTTACGATGCCAGACTTCCTCGCGAGACAGCAGGATACGCTGGGCTCCTTTCCCCTCCGGCTTGAAGCCCAACACGTAGCGCCACGACTGCGCCGCGTCGAGGGCGTCGGAAAGCTCGACCTCGACAAGGACCTCAGGATCGCGGCGCGCGTGCAGGCAGCGTAGCTTCGTGATGCCCCCGCGGTCGGCCACGGCTGTTTGCAGACCTCCGCCCTTGGACTTGCTCACGTCTCGAAGAAACCGGAAGGCGTCCAGCAGGTTGGATTTGCCTGAAGCATTCGGCCCAAGGAAATAGGTCGTATCGCGCAGCGGGACATCGATCGCTCGGAAATTGCGCCAGTTCTTCAGATGGACGCGCGTGATGAGCATGGGCGCGGATCTTGCCACAGCACGCTCCGTGGGTCACTACCCTGACGCCGAGGCGCGCGGTCGCGGTCCTCGCCAAATCCGAAACACCGGTGGCTTTCTGACTACACCAAGCTCGTGACGGTGGCGCTTACTGCAAAGCACTCCCGCAGCACGGGCTCGGAGCCTGCCGCGCTATCGTGAGCAGGTGCGCAAGCCCTCGGCGAGGTGCCGGCGCGCGACGGCGAGCATCGCGGGCTCGCGCTCGACGCCCGTGATGTGCGCGGCGAGTGGAGCCACGAGACGCGTCACGCGTCCCGTGCCGACACCCACCTCCAGCACAC
>Ga0190269_10000842_pt1 | contig 15309 bp, 11 predicted proteins | sample Popmic249IS_FD_133749 | JGI IMG/M metagenome (GOLD analysis project Ga0190269, IMG submission 133749) | Populus adjacent soil microbial communities from riparian zone of Blue River, Arizona, USA - 249 IS | ecosystem: Environmental > Terrestrial > Soil > Riparian zone | place: USA: Arizona...
CTGGCCTGGCTGGCCGCGCGGGTGCTCGCCCGCTGGCGTCGGTCGCTCCAGCTCCGCGTGGTCACCAGCACGCTGCTGGCGTCCAGCGTCATGACCGTCGCGCTGGGCCTGTTCGTCGTCCACCGGGTGACCGACGGCCTCGTCGCGGCGGAGAAGGAGCAGGCGCTGGAGCAACTGGCCAGCGGCACGAACTACCTGGGCGACGAGCTCGCCGAGATCAAGGGACAGGACGACCCGGAGCTGGACAACGTGCTCCGGCAGGCGGCGATGAACCTGTCCGACCGCGGCTCACGCGCCACCGACTTCGCGGTGGCCGTGCAGCAGACCGGCAACCGGCGGCTCCCGCCGAAGTACGTCCCCCGCTACTCGCCCGACGACGTCCAGCCGCCGGCGCAGCTGACCGGGCTGATCGCGTCCGGGGAGCGGCGCGGCTACCAGTTCACCCGTACGTCGCTCGACGACCGGGCGGATCGCCCGTTCCTGGTGGTCGGCGCGCCGGTCGACACCCAGGCCGGCCGGTTCGACCTCTACTACTTCGTGCCGCTCGACGACCAGGTGGCCACCGTCAGCCTGGTGCAGAACTCGCTGACCGCGATCGGCGCCCTGCTGTTGCTCCTGCTCGCGGCGATCGCGGGCATCGTCGCCAGGCAGGTCGTGACGCCGGTCCGGGTGGCCGCCCGCACCGCCGAACGCCTCTCCGCCGGGCTGCTCGAGGAGCGCATGGTGGTGCGCGGCGAAGACGAGCTGGCCCGGCTCGCGCACTCGTTCAACCAGATGGCGGCGAACTTGCAGCGGCAGATCGTGCAGCTGGAGAACCTGTCGCGGCTCCAGCAGCGGTTCACCTCCGACGTCTCGCACGAGCTGCGGACGCCGCTGACCACCGTGCGGATGGCCGCCGACGTCATCCACTCGGCCGCCGACACGTTCCCGCCGGCCCTGGCCCGCTCCACCGAGCTGCTCTCCAACGAGGTCGACCGGTTCGAGACGCTCCTCAACGACCTGCTCGAGATCAGCCGCTACGACGCGGGCGCGGCGGTGCTCGAGCCGGAGGACACCGACGTGCGGCGGCTGGTGACCCGTACCGCTGAAGGCCTGGCCCAGCTGGCCGAGCGCACCGGCTCGGAGCTGAAGGTCGAGATGCCCGACGAGCCGGTCGTCGCCGAGGTCGACCCGCGCCGCGTCGAGCGGATCCTGCGCAACCTGGTCGGCAACGCGATCGAGCACGGCGAGGGTCGGCCGGTGCGGATCACGCTGGCCAGCGACGCCGACGCGCTCGCGATCACGGTCCGCGACTACGGTGTCGGGCTGCGGCCGGGGGAGGCCCAGGCGGTCTTCGACCGCTTCTGGCGGGCGGACCCGTCCCGCGCCAGGCAGACCGGCGGTACCGGGCTGGGGCTCTCGATCAGCCGTGAGGACGCCCGGCTGCACGACGGTTGGTTGCAGGTGTGGGGGTGGCCGGGGCTGGGCGCCCAGTTCCGCCTGACGCTGCCGCTGCGGCGGGGAGCGCGGCTGGCAGCGGCGCCGCTGCCGCTGGCACCGGCCGACGCCGGAACCCGCTATCCGCGCGCGATCGAGGCGCCGCGCGGCGAACCGCCGCGCGCGGTCAGCCCGCCCCACCCTGCCGACCACCCGACCAGTCCCGCCGACCCGGTCGACACCCCGGAGACGGACGACGTGGACGACCGGAGCGGCACGGACGGCCGGCACAGCACGGCCGAGCCGGTCGCCGGGCCGGTCGTGGCGGTCGACGCTGCCGGGTCGCAGGGATCCGGCGGAACGGAGGTCAGGCGTCGTGCCTAGGACCCCTCTCCGGAGCGGGCTCGTGCCGCTGGTGGCTGCCGCGCTGGTGGCCACCGCGCTGAGCGGTTGTGCCCGGGTACCCGACAGCGGCCCGGCCGTTCCGGTAGCCATCCCCGGCGCGTCGCAGAGCGCCGACTCCACGGTCACCAGCGTGAACGCGCAACTGCCCGACCCCGGCCCCGACGTCGCCGACTCGGTCGGCGCGTACGTCAACGCGCTCGTCACCACGCGCAACCCGGGCCCGCTCGGCGACCGGTACCTCGCGACGCCGGCGCTGCGGAACACGTTCAGCCAGAACCCCTCGATGGTGGTCGTCCGGAGCGACATCAAGACGTCGGTCGAGTCGGCGGACACCACCGACACGGCGGCGGACACCACGGCCACGGCGACGTTCGCCGCGGACCTGATCGGCACCGTCGACAGCGACGGCGTGTTCGAGGAAGCGAAGAACCCCAACTGGCAGGCGCAGGTCCGGCTGACCAGGGTCAAGGGCGTCTGGCTGTTCGCCGAGCCGCCGCCGCTGATCGTCAAGGAAGACCAGTTCAACCAGTCGTTCACCGAAGAGACGGTGTACTTCGCGGCGCGTGCCAGCAGCGTCACCGGCCCGAACCCCCGGCTGGTGATCGCCGAGCGGCGCTGGCTCAACGAGGACATCGGTGACCAGGTCACCCAGATCGTCGACTTCGTGCTCGCCGGCCCCTCGGATGCGCTGAGCCAGGTCGCCGAGAACCCGCTCCCGAACATCAAACGGACGAGCCGGGTCGCGATGCAGGACGGTGACCTCGTCATCGAACTCGAACCGCAGGCCGAGGCGATGTCCAAGGACGATCTGAACGCGTTCGTCGCCGAGGTCGGGTGGTCGCTGAGCCGGAAGTTCTCCGGTGCGGTGCGGCTGACCGTCGGCGGGCGCGTGATGGACGTGCCGGGGTTCGAGGCGACCCAGGACGTGAGTTCGTGGAGGCGCTACAACCCGGCGATCGTCGAGCGGAACCTGCCGACGTTCCAGGTGCAGAAGGGCGCGCTGAAGGTACTGAGCGACCGCGGCCGCACCGGTCCCCGCCCGTTCCGGCTCAACACCCCGGTGCTGTCGAAGGGCGTACGGTCGGCGGCGATCTCGATCGATCTCACCCGGATCGCCGCGGTACGCGACGACCAGGACGGCGGGCAGCGGCTCTGGATCGCCGACGCGTCCGGCACCATGCAACCGACGCTGCGCGCTCCGGCGATCGGACGTCCCACCTGGGGCGGCAACCGTGCGACGGTCCTGGTGCCGGTCTCCGGCCGGGTCTTCGAGGTGGGTGTCGGCAACGCGGGCAAACCGTCGGAGATCCAGGTCGTGGGCCCGAACGGCCGGGCTCTGCGGAACGTCACGTCGGTCCGGCTCTCCCTCGACGGCGTGCGGGCGCTCATCCTTGCCGGGGTCGGCAGCAGCGCGCAGGTCTACTTCGCGACGCTGACCGGGTCGTCGGGCAGCGCGCAGGTGCTGAGCGCGCAGCCGCTCGAGGTGAGCGGCGTCCCGCTGGACGTCTCGTGGTTCGGGCCGGCGGAGGGCCTGGTGGCGGTCTCCCTCCCGGACCAGGGCAACCGGATCGCGCTGGTGATCGTGCCGGTGGACGGATCGCTGACCGAGCAGCACGGCGCGCTGCCGTACCCGGGCGGGCCGGTCTCGGTGAGCGGCGACGCGACCGAGAACCCGGAGCAGGTGGTCCTGGTGGAGATCAACGGGAAGCGGTACGTGGAGCGCGCCCGCGGCGGCACCACCGACGTGCCGGTAGCGGCGGCCACGGCGCCGTTCTACCCCGGCTGAGCCCGCCGCCCTGTCCACAGGGGGTGTCGCCGCGGTCCGCGCGGCGGCACCGTGTGGGGGATGTGGCGGGAACTGGTCGATCTGGTGCTGCCGGTGCCGTGCGCCGGGTGCGGTCGCGACGAGGGGCCGCTCTGCCCGGTGTGCGCACGGCATGCGCTGGATACCGAGCCGCGTCCGGTGCCGGCCGCGGCACGCCCCGGCGGTGGTCTGCCCGACGTCTGCGTTGCCGCGGGGGCCTACCGGGGCGCGCTGCGCTCCGCGCTGATCGCGTACAAGGAACGCGGCCGCCGATCGCTGGCCGGCCCGCTCGGTGCCCTGCTGGCGGCCGCGGTGGCCAACGCCGTAGCCGGGTCGGGGGTGCCAGCGGCGCGCTGGGTGCTGGTTCCGGTGCCGTCCTCGGCGGCGGCGGTCCGGGCGCGCCACGGCGATCATCTGGTCCGGCTGGCGCGTCGCGCGGCGAACACGCTCCGTCAGCGGCGGATCGACGCCTGCGTGGCGCCCTTGATCACGATGCGTCGAACCCCGGCGGAGTCGGTGGGGCTCAGTGCCGCGCAGCGTCGAGTGAACATCGCGGGGGCGTTCGCACCCGCGCACCGCGCCGCCGGGTACCTGGCCGGTCCGCTCCCCGGCGGCACGGCGATCGTGCTGGTCGACGACATCGTCACCACGGGCGCCACGCTCACCGAGGCCTGCCGCGCCGCGCTCGCGGCCGGGCTGCCCGTCCCGGTCGCCGCGGTGATCGCCGCGACGCCCCACCCCGGTGCGTCCACTGATTCCGTCAGTTACGGGAAGTAGCGCCTGAGTTGCGGTGTGGGTGCAGTGTGCACGCACGGCGTGTCGCCACGCGCCGTGTCTGATTCCATTCTGCTGGAGCCGAAAAGCCGGTCACCAGGCATTACAAGCGTACGGTTTCCCAAACCGGGCGAATTGGTCGGAGTGGAGGGGTGACTACCCCTCGCTGAAGAGTTAGCGTCATGTTCCACAGCAGTTCTCGCCCTGAGTAGATGGACGTCATCGAGGGGAGGTTGCCGCTTACCGGTCCCTCCCACCCTGTGCGAAGCGCCAGGGGTGTCACGTCGCGGGCAGGGAGCCGGTACCTCGCAGATGAAGCCGCCCAACACTGGCCGGCTGACCAGATCGCGGAAGCGTGGAGGTACGTGTGGACATCGTCGTCAAGGGTCGTAACGTCGAGGTGCCCGATCACTACCGGCAGCACGTCAGCGAGAAACTCTCTCGCACTGAGCGCTACGACCAGAAACTGATCCGTATCGACGTCGAACTGTTCCACGAACCGAACCGTCGGCAGGCGCAGACCTGCCAGCGGGTCGAGATCACCGTCAAGACCCGGGGCCCGGTGATTCGCAGCGAAGCCGCTGCGGCGGATTTCTACTCCGCATTGGACCTCGCGATGACGAAGCTGGAGAACCGTCTCCGGCGCGCGGCCGATCGCCGTCGCGTCCACCACGGTCGTCGCACCCCCGTCTCGGTCGCCTCGGCGATGGCGGACGCGACCTCGGAGATCCCGGCGCCGATGTGGGCGCCGCCGAACGGCTCGGAGCCGCACGAGAGCGTGGGCTTCGAGGAGGAGCGAGGATCGGTCGCCGTACTCGAGGAGTGGGAGGACGGTCCCTGCCGGATCGTCCGGACCAAGGAGCACCCGGGCGAGCCGATGACCGTGGACGATGCGCTCTTCGAGATGGAACTCGTCGGGCACGACTTCTACCTCTTCAACGACAAGGACACCGGCCGGCCGAGCGTCGTGTACCGCCGCAAGGGCTACGACTACGGCGTGATCTCGCTCGGCATCTAGCGGGCGGCCCGCCCAGGCTCTGGGTCGAGGGTCGGTCGCGCAACTGCGTGGTGCGGACGTCCGGCGGGGGGCCGGGCGTCCGCGGCGGTTGACGGCGGGGACGCGAGGGCACGGGCCGCACCCCGACGGCGGAGCGGGACCCGCCCACGGTGGCTCGCCGAGCGGCGTGGATCCCTCGCCGGAGGCGGCTACAGGTCCGACGGCAGGAGGGAACCGATCCACGCGTCGGCTCTCGAACCGTCGCGGCGGCGGATGCGGTCGCGCAGCGTGCCTTCGACGGTGAAGCCGGCGCGCTCGGCCACCGCCCGCGAGCCGTCGTTGCCGACCTCGGCGAGCCAGGTCAGCCGCGCGACGCCGAGCGACTCGAACGCCCAGCGAGCGATGGCGAGGGTGCCCGCCGTGGCCGCTCCGCGCCGTCGTGCCCACGGCGCGACCCAGTAGCCGACCTCGGCCAGACCGTCGGCCAGGTCCATCGAGACCAGGCTGATCGTTCCCAGCCCTTCGCCGCTGACGCCGTCGAACACGCCGAAGGGCGCCGCCCGCCCCGAGGTCCACGACGCGTCCACGAACTCGGTCACGTAGGCGAGCGCGTCGTCGAGGCGGTAGGGACTCGGCACCCTGGTCCAGCGCTGGATCGCCGGGTCCTGACAGGCGCGGTACACCCAGTCGGCGTCGGCGGCGTGGCACCGACGCAATCGGAAGCGGCCGGCGGCGATCTCCACGGTGTCCACCCCGCCATCCTGGCCGGTCGGACCGGGTGAGGCACCCGCGCCCCTGGCGCAAACGGGGAAATCTTCGGCAAATAGCTCCGGCCGGACTATTGTTCGGTCTTCTGCGCCAGGTTGCCGCTCCCGGGAACTGATAGTTCTCCGCTGCGGTTTACTTGGGTGGAGTGCCGTGCCCCGACCGGTGGACGGCTGGCCGCGTAGCGCGGGAGGCCCGCCGCCGCCCCCCGCGCCTACGATGGCGGTAGGACATCCGAGGGAGCTGACCGAACCCGTGATCTTCGAGAAGATCCTCCGCGCCGGTGAGGGGCGGATCATTCGCCGTCTCAAGGCGATTGCCGACACCGTGAACTCGATCGAGGACGAGTACACGGACCTGACGGACGCGGAGTTGCGCGAGCAGACCGACCAGTTCAAGGAGAGGTACGCGGACGGCCAAACGCTCGACGATCTCCTTCCCGAAGCGTTCGCGGTCGCCCGTGAGGGCGCCAAGCGCGTACTGGGGCAGCGTCACTACGACGTCCAGCTCATGGGCGGTGCCGCCCTGCACCTGGGGAACATCGCCGAGATGAAGACCGGTGAGGGCAAGACCCTCACCTGTGTGCTCCCGGCCTACCTGAACGCACTCGCCGGTCAGGGCGTGCACGTCGTCACCGTGAACGATTACCTCGCCCAGCGCGACGCCGAGTGGATGGGCCGGGTGCACCGGTTCCTGGGGCTGTCGGTCGGCACGATCCTGCCGAACGCGCTGCCCGGTGCGCACAAGGCCGCGTACGAGTGCGACATCACCTACGGCACGAACAACGAGTTCGGCTTCGACTACCTGCGCGACAACATGGCCTCGTCGCGGTCCGAGCTGGTCCAGCGCGGCCACTTCTTCGCCGTGGTCGACGAGGTGGACTCGATCCTGATCGACGAGGCCCGCACGCCGCTGATCATCTCCGGCCCGGCCGAGCAGTCGGCCCGCTGGTACACGGAGTTCGCGCGGATCGTCCCCCGCCTGCGCCGCGAGCGCGACTACGAGGTCGACGAGGGCAAGCGCACGGTCGGCATCACCGAGGAGGGCGTCGAGAAGGTCGAGGACCAGCTCGGCATCGACAACCTCTACGAGGCCGTCAACACGCCGCTGATCGGGTACCTGCAGAACGCGCTGAAGGCCAAGGAGCTCTTCAAGAAGGACAAGGACTACATCGTCGTCGACGGTGAGGTCCTGATCGTCGACGAGTTCACCGGCCGCGTCCTGCACGGACGGCGCTACAGCGAGGGCATGCACCAGGCCATCGAGGCCAAAGAAGGCGTGAGCATCAAGGACGAGAACCAGACTCTCGCCACGATCACGCTGCAGAACTACTTCCGGCTCTACGACAAGCTCGGTGGCATGACCGGTACGGCCATGACCGAGGCGGCCGAGTTCCAGAAGACGTACAACGTCGGTGTCGTCCCGATCCCGACCCACCGGGACATGGTCCGCAAGGACCGGCCTGACGTGGTCTACAAGACGGAGACCGCGAAGTTCGAGGCCGTCGTCGAGGACATCGCCGAGCGCCACGTCCAGGGCCAGCCGATCCTGGTCGGTACCACGAGCGTCGAGAAGTCCGAACTGCTCTCCACCATGCTGGGGCGCCGGGGTATCCGGCACGAGGTGCTGAACGCGAAGAACCACGCGCGCGAGGCCGAGATCATCGCCCAGGCCGGCCGGGCCGGCGCGGTCACGGTGGCCACGAACATGGCCGGTCGTGGCACCGACATCATGCTCGGCGGCAACGCGGAGTTCCTGGCCGCGGCCGAGCTGCGCAACGCGGGGCACACCCCGGACGACGAAGACTGGGACGAGCTGCTCGAGGCCACCGTCGAGCGGGTCAAGGGCGAGGTCGACGAGGAGGCCGAGAAGGTCACCGAGGCCGGCGGCCTCTACGTCCTGGGCACCGAGCGCCACGAGTCCCGCCGTATCGACAACCAGCTGCGTGGCCGGTCGGGCCGGCAGGGTGACCCGGGCGAGTCCCGGTTCTACCTCTCCCTCGGCGACGACCTGATGCGGCGGTTCAACTCCAACGCGGTCGAGGCGATCATGGACCGCCTCAACATCCCCGACGACGTCCCGATCGAGTCGAAGATGGTCAGCCGGCAGATCCAGTCGGCGCAGACGCAGATCGAGCAGCAGAACGCCGAGGCGCGCAAGAACGTCCTCAAGTACGACGAGGTGCTCAACAAGCAGCGCCAGGTGATCTACGCCGAGCGCAAGCAGGTGCTCGACGGCGCCGATCTGCAGGAGCAGATGCGGCACATGCTCGACGACATCGTCGAGGCGTACGTCGGCGTGGCCACCGGCGAGGGCTACGCGGAGGACTGGGACCTCGAGGAGCTGTTCAAGAGCCTCAACCTGATCTACCCGGTCTCGTTCACGCTGGAGGAGCTCGAGGAGGAGGTCGGCGGACGCGAAGCGATCGACGCCGAGCTGCTCACCGCGCGGCTCACCGAGGACGCACAGGCGGCGTACGACCGGCGCGAGAAGGAGCTCGGGAGCGAGCTCATGCGCGACGCCGAGCGCCAGATCGTCCTCGCGGTGCTCGACCGCAAGTGGCGTGAGCACCTCTACGAGATGGACTACCTGCAGGAGGGCATCGGCCTGCGCGCGTACGCCCAGCGCGACCCGCTGGTCGAGTACCAGCGGGAGGGCTTCGACCTCTTCAACGGGATGATGGAGGGCATCAAGGAGGAGTCGATCCGGCTGCTCTTCCACGCCGAGATCCAGACCGAGGAGGCCCCGGCACCCGAGTCGCAGGACGCGGACGTCGAGGACTCGTCGACGGCCGAGGCGCCGCTGCTCCAGCACGCCGAGGTCCACGGCCTGATCCGCCCGCGGCCGTCGAACCAGCCGCTGCAGTACAGCGCGCCGGCGATCGACGGCGAGGCGGGCACCGGTGGCGGCGTGGCGGTGGCCACCGAGTCGCCGCTGGGTGCGGCCGCCGGTTCCTCCGGTGGCCGGAAGGCGACGACGCCGGGCCAGAAGGTGGGCGCCGGTCCGTCGCGGAACGCGCCGTGCCCGTGCGGCTCCGGCAAGAAGTACAAGCGTTGCCACGGCGCGCCGGGCGGACCCGCCTGATCGCTCCGGTCACTCCCGCTCACGCCCGCCGGCCCCGTGCCGGCGGGCGTTTGCGTCGGCCGTGGGCGTGGGTACTCGCTGGTAGGGTTGTTAAACGGCAGGGTCAAGCGACGCGTCGCCATCGACGGCGACGCAATGCGTCCGGCTCGCCGTCCGCACCCGGCGGCGACCTGCTGCCGAGGTGAGCCTTACGGCTCCCGAGAGGAACCATGGACTCCGTCGGTGCCCAACTGGCACTCGTCGCGCTGCTCGTCTTGCTGAACGCCGCGTTCGCCGGCAGTGAGATCGCGCTGATCTCCCTCCGCGAGAGCCAGCTGCAGCGGCTGGCCCGCCGAGGCTCCGGAGGCCGGGTTCTCGCCCGCCTCGCCCGCGACTCCAACCGCTTCATGGCCACGATCCAGGTGGGCATCACGCTCGCCGGCTTCCTCGCGTCGGCGACGGCCGCGGTGTCGCTCGCGAAGCCGCTGATCGGCCCCCTCGGGTTTCTCGGCGATGCCGCGAACCCGGTCGCGATCATCATCGTCACGATCCTTCTGACGTTCGTGACGCTGGTCTTCGGTGAGCTGGCTCCCAAGCGCATCGCGATGCAGCGTGCCGAGGGCTGGGCGCTCGCGGTCGCCCGGCCGCTCGACCTGCTCTCGACGCTGAGCCGCCCGGCGATCTGGCTGCTCGGCGTCACCACCGACGCGGTCGTGCGGCTGGCCGGTGGTGACCCCGATCGGCAGCGCGAGGAGGTCACCCGCGAGGAGGTCACCGAGATGGTGAGCTCCCACAAGGGCTTCACACCGATGCAGCAGACGATGATCGTCGGTGCGCTCGAGGTGGGCGATCGGGTGCTGCGCGAGGTGCTCGTGCCCCGCCGGGAGGCGTTCGTGCTCTCGGCCGAGTTCGACCTCCCGCGCGCCAGGGCCGCGCTGCTGGAGTCGGGGCACAGCCGGGCGCCGGTCGCTCCGCGCGGGCAGTTGGACGAGGTCATCGGCGTCATCCACCTGCGCGAGCTGCTCGACGACGAGGGGCGCCTGGTCGACCGGGTGCGCCAGGTACCGGCGCTGCCGGGCAGCATGCGGGTGCCCGACGCGCTCCGTGAGCTGTCCACCGCCCGCGCCCAGATGGCGCTCGTCGTCGACGAGCACGGTGACATCGACGGGCTGGTGACGGTCGAGGACCTCGTCGAGGAGGTCGTCGGCGAGATCTACGACGAGACCGACAAGGACATCCAGTCGGTCCAGATCGCCGAGGACGGCTCGATGGTGCTGCCCGGGTCGTTCCCGGTGCACGATCTCGTCGACATCGCGATCGAGCTGCCGCACCGCCCGGAGGGCGACTACACGACGGTCGCCGGCCTGATTCTGGCCGTGCTGGGTCGGATCCCGCGCTCGCCCGGCGACGTGGTGACCGTCGACCGCTGGTCGTTCGAGGTCCGCGCGGTGCGCCGCCGGGCGATCACCGAGGTACAGGTGCGGCCGGAGCCGAACGCGGGCGTCGAGCCCCAGGAGAACGAGGAGCCCGCCACCGCGGAGTAGGCGCCGGGCCGAGTCGGCCCTGGAGCCGGGCCTGGAGCCGCCGGGTCAGAGGACCGTCAGGACGGGGCAGCGCCAGCGGCCGTCGAGGCCTTCCAGGCGGACGGCGATCGCCCGGGTGCGGGCGCCGACCCGGGCCAGCACGGTGATCTCCGCGATGCCGTCGGCCGGTTCGCAGACGAGCGTGCTGCCGATGTGGATGCGCGTGCGCGTGACCGGCCGCTGCCCCGGCGGGCCGGACGGCGCCGACGTCCGCACCGACCGGGCGGCGGCCCGCGCCCGGTGCAGGCGGCTGCACAGGCGGGCGTAGGCGTCCTCGGTGAGGTGGGGCCGCAGCTGCCGGACCGGACGGCGTCCGCTGAGCACCTCCAGCAGGGCCAGCACCAGTGCACGGGCGTGCCCGGCCGGGTCGGGCAGCGCGCCCCGCGGCGTCGCCTGGGGCTCGAACGAGAACTCCGCCGGACGGTCGGGCGGCCGGTCGAGCGGGAACGGCAGCTCCGGCGACGCGGAGGGCGCGGCCGGCCCCGCTGCGGGCCGCAGCAACGAGACGGCCGGTGGCTCCAGCGCGGGCGGCCGGCAGATCACGGGAATCTCCACGGTGTCCTCCTTCGCGTTTCCCTCATTTGCTTTTGTTTGCATGTAGGAAACGGCCACGCCGTGTCTCTGTGCAAGGGTCTGATCGCAGTCTGTGGACAATCACCCTCACGGCCCACTGCCGATGGTCGAGAGTGGAGCGGTGGAGAAACGGTGGGAGTCGCTGTTCGGCGACGCCGAGGTGGAGTTCGAGGCGCTCCGACGAGCGGACATGGTGGCCGAGGCGGTCGACCGGAGCCGGCGTGAGTTCGCGCTCGTCCGCCTCGGCGACCGGCTGCGCGGCGCGCTCGGCGTGGGCGTGGAGGTATGGCTCGACGGGCCGGGCGCCGGGACCGTCCACGGCGTTCTGCGGCGGGCCGGTCCGGATTGGATGCTGCTGGCCGACGACGGTCGGCGCGAAGTGCTGATTCCGCTCGCCGCCGTGGTGGCCGTCGGCGGGCTCGGTGCGCGCACGGCGGCGCCCGGCGGCGAGAGCGCGGTGGAGGCGAAGCTCGACCTGCGCTACGCCCTCCGCGGGCTGGCTCGCGACCGGGCTCCGGTTCGGGTGGTGCTGCGCGGAGGCAGGACGGCAACCGGAACGTTCGACCGGGTGGGGCGGGACTTCGTGGAACTCGCCGAGCACCTACCCGGCGAGGCGCGCAGGACAACAGCCGTCAGTCGGGTGCGCAGTATCCCACTCGACGCGTTACTGGCCGTCCGCTCGCGTTGAGGGGATCAACCGACCTCGTCCTCGGTGGAGTCGGTGTACGTGAACGGATGGGCGCGCACGAAATCGCGTGTCTCCTTGTACATCCGCTCGATGTACCGCTCCAGTTCGGCACGTTCGACCCGCCACTGGCCACGACCGCCGATCTTGATGGCCGGGAGATCGCCCGACCTGACCAGCGCATACGTCTGCGAGGAGGAGATGTTCAAAATTTCCGCTACGTCGGAAAGCTGGAGAAATCGCTCGGTCGTCATGTCACCTCCCACAGCCTTTCCTGAGTTTGCCATTGCTGCGACTCCCACGGTTTGGCCCGTCCACAGCGATCCACGCTCCTGTGGATAGTTGGCACACGGGTCGCTCGAGATACGGGACGATGTGAAGGGTTCTAGTCGCCTCGATCAGCCCGAATAAACCCGCACGGCTCCTGTTTCCTGCCATTCTTTTCGGCTCGCGTTCAGGTTCCCGCCATCGTCGCCCTCCGGCGCCAGTCGGCGTCCCGGACGAAGGGAAGCGGATGTCAGATCCGGTGCCGGCGTCACCGCCCGCTCGTCGGCGGCGAGTTCCCTCCTGGTTCGACCTGCGGTTCGTCCTGGGTGTCCTGTTGGTGCTGGGTTCGGTGGTGGCCGGTGCCCGGCTCTTCGCCGTGGCCGACCGAACCGTGCCGGTCTGGGCGCTCGCCCGCGATCTGGGGTCCGGCACGGTGCTGGCGCGGGACGACCTGGTCGCCGTGCGGGTGCGGCTGCCCGAGAGCGGCGATCGGTACCTGGCCGCGCGGGGAGCGACGCCGGTCGGCCGGCCGCTGGCGCGCGACGTCGGTGCCGGGGAGTTGCTTCCGCGGGCCGCGGTGGCCGCCCGGGTCTGCGGCAGCGAGGTGAGCATCCCGGTGAGCGCGCTCCACGTACCCGCGACCGTCCGGCGAGGTGTCCGCGTGGACGTGTTCGCGACGCCGCGCGGCGGCGGAACCACGCGGGTGCTGGCGGCGGTCACCGTGCAGAACGCGGTCCGTGGGTCCGAATTCGAGGGTGGCTCGGCGCTGGTGGTGCGGGTGGCCGACGAGCTCGCGTCCGCGGTGGTGCGGGCGGTGCGCACGGCGGAGATCGATGTCGTCCTGGTGAGCGGGCGCACGGCGGGGGACGGGTGCGGTGCTCCCGGGACGGTGGCCACACCGTCCGGACCGCCAGGCGCGGGTACGCCGTCGGCATTTCCCGGTGAGGGAGCACCGGCGGGCGGTGCGCCGAGCGAGTCGGCGGAGGGGCCCACGGCGGGTCCGACGAGCGAGTCGGCCGAAGGGCCCGTGGCCGGTCCGGCGAGCGAATCGGCTGGTCCGGCGAGCGAGTCACGACCCGGCGGCGGTGGCGCGGCTCCCGGGGTGGGCCGATGACGCTGCCGGTGCTCACCGTGGTGACCGACGGCGCCGACTGGGAAGCCGCGCTGGTGGCGGCGTGGGGGAGCGGTAGCGGGGGCGTCACCGTCGTGCGCCGCTGCACGGGCGCGGCCGATCTGCTGGCGGTCGCCTCGACCGGGGTGGCGGTGGCCGCGGTGGTGCCGACGGACCTGCCGCACCTCGACCGTCCGCTGCTGGCGCAGTTGGCATCGGTGGGCGTCGGGGTCGTCGGCGTGACCGATCCGGACGACGGCGCCGGTCGTGACCGGCTGCGGGCACTCGGCGTCGGACACGTCCTGCCGACCGATGCGGCGCCGACCGCGGTCGCGGCCGCCCTGAGGTCGGCGGCGGCAGCGCAGTCCACCCACGGCGCGGGCCGCCCCCGGCGTCGCGATCCCGTGCTGCCCGTGGGGCCCGCACCGCCCGGGGCACCCGAGGAGGCTCGCGCGGGCAGCGCCTCGGGCTGGCCGTCGCGGTCCGGCGGGCAGCCACCCCCGTCGGTCGCGCGCTCCCGGCTGACCGGCCGAGGCACCGGGCACGTCCCCCGCGCTCCCGTGCACGCCGGACCCCCGGGCGGCCCACGGCACCCCGCCCCGGCGGCTCGGCCGCCCTCGGCGACCACCGCACCCCGCCCCGACCGTGCCCCGGCGTCGCTCCCCACCGAGGCGACGCCCGGCCGCGTCGTCGCGGTCTGGGGCCCCACCGGCGCCCCCGGCCGCACCACGGTCGCGATCGGCGTCGCCGACGAAGCCGCGCGGCTGGGCGTCCCCACCTTGCTGGTGGACGCGGACACCTACGGCGGGGCGGTCGCACAGCTGCTCGGCCTGCTGGACGAGGCGTCCGGGCTGGCGTCGGCCGCCCGGCTCGCCGACACCGGCCGGCTGGACCGGACGAGCCTCGCCGCGCTGGCCAGGACGATCCCGCCCCGGCTGCGGGTGCTGACCGGCCTGTCCCGCCCCGACCGCTGGCCGGAGGTGGGCCCGGACGCGATGACCGACGTCCTCGACCAGGCCCGCACGCTCTGCCCGCTCACCGTCGTCGACTGCGGCTTCTGCCTGGAGCAGGACGAAGAGCTGGTCTTCGACACTGCCGCGCCCCGGCGTAACGGGGCGACCCTGGCCACACTGGAAGCGGCTGACACCGTGCTCGCCGTCGGCGCGGCCGATCCGGTCGGGCTCCAGCGGCTGATCCGGGGGTTGGCGTCGCGGCGTGAGCTGGCGCCGAGCGTCGAGCCGGAAGTCGTGGTCAACCGGGTCCGGCGCGGGCCGGTGCCGGGCGACCCCGGCACGCAGGTCGCGGCCGCGCTGGAACGGTTCGCCGGCGTCCGGGGGGTCCGCTCTCTGCCGTACGACCGTGCAGCGGCCGACCGGGCACTCGCCGAGGGACGCACGCTCGCCGAGGTCGCCGAGAAGTCGCGGCTGCGTACGGCGCTTATTGAACTCGCGACGTCCGTATCGGTGCAGGATCGCTGATTCCGGGTACTGGGGAGTAGCCCGTGTCACGATGTCAGTGTCGTCGATGTCACACTCCTGTGACAGCGTCGCGTCGAGGAGGTGAGAACGGTGCCCGATCGCCTCCACCCGGTCGACGTCTCGTTCCTCTCCGCCGAGACGCCGTCCACGCCGATGCACGTCGGCGGCCTCGCTCTCCTCGAGCCGTCCGACCGCGGCTTCGACGTCGCCGCGCTGCGGCGCCGCGTGGAGCAGCGGATCGCCCTGGTGCCGCGGTTCCGGCAGCGCGTGCGCTGGATACCCGGTGGGCTCGCCCGGCCGGTGTGGGTCGACGACTCCCGGTTCGACCTCGCCTACCACGTGCGGCGAACCGGATTACCGACGCCGGGCACCGATGAACAACTGCACA
>Ga0190269_10000843_pt1 | contig 15294 bp, 22 predicted proteins | sample Popmic249IS_FD_133749 | JGI IMG/M metagenome (GOLD analysis project Ga0190269, IMG submission 133749) | Populus adjacent soil microbial communities from riparian zone of Blue River, Arizona, USA - 249 IS | ecosystem: Environmental > Terrestrial > Soil > Riparian zone | place: USA: Arizona...
GGACGCGCACGACGTGGCCGTGGGCAACCAGCCCTTGCTGGACGCGCTGGGCATCGCCGACAACGGTCTGCCGGCACGCGCGGATGCGTATCGGCGCGAGGGGCAGACGGCGATGTTCGTGGCGATCGACGGCAAGGCCGCGGGGCTGCTGGTCGTCGCGGATCCCATCAAGTCATCCACGCCCGAGGCGCTGCGTCTATTGCACGCGGCGGGCCTCCGCGTGGTGATGCTGACGGGCGACAGTCAAACCACGGCGCAGGCCGTGGCGCGCAAGCTCGGCATCGATGAGGTGGTGGCCGAGGTGTTGCCCGAGCAAAAAGGCGCTGCGGTCAAGCGTCTGCAGGCCGAAGGTCACGTGGTGGCGATGGCCGGTGACGGCATCAACGACGCGCCGGCGCTCGCGCAAGCCCACGTGGGCATCGCGATGGGAACCGGCACGGACGTCGCGATGGAGAGCGCGGGGGTCACCCTGGTGAAGGGCGACTTGCGCGGCATCGTCAGGGCGCGCCGGCTCTCCCATCGCACCATGCAGAACATCCGTCAGAACCTGTTTCTGGCGCTGATCTACAACGCGCTGGGTGTGCCGGTCGCCGCCGGCGTGCTCTTTCCGGTCTTCGGCCTGCTCTTGAGCCCGATGCTGGCGAGCGCCGCCATGAGCCTCAGCTCTGTCTCGGTGATCGCCAACGCGCTGCGCTTGCGGCGCGTGCAGCTGTAAGCTGCTGCGTCAGGGGTTGTAGGAGATTGCATGGAGACGTGCCACTGGCTGATGCTGCCCGAGACCTGCTGTAGATCACCATGATCCATGACGCGCGCTGTACCTGTCGTTCCCACCCACTGCCTGCATCACTCGGTGTACGCGAAGCCCGAGACGGCTATCTCGCAGAGAACGGCTTCACCACCGCCGCATACATGAGTCCCCGAATGCACGCGCATGCGCCGTCACGCCACACATAGCCAGTCGCCGTGAGGCTGTGCAAATGCCTCGCGGAGATCTGCGCGGCACTATTCGATGCCCCTTGAAAGCGCACTGCGTTAGTGGCAGCTTACGTTAGTGCAGACTAACGCAGAGCGAGTCCTCGATGCCCTCGGCGACCCCACACGGCGCGAGGTGCTCAAGCGCCTGCGCTCGGGCACACGCTCAGTGAGCGAGATCGCCGCGGGCTTGAAGGTGACCCGCCCGGCTGTGTCGCAGCATCTGCAGATCCTCAAAGCCGCGCGGCTCGTGTTCGACCGGGCCGAGGGAACGCGCCGGTTGTACGCGATCGACACGCGCGGCTTCGGCGAGGTCCGCAAGTGGCTCGACGGCTTTTGGGATGAAACGCTGGCCGCGTTCAAGCACGCGGCGGAGCTCGAAGCGGCCAAGGAGAGGAAGCGCCGATGACCGACAGTGGAATCGATCCCAACGCGGTACGAAAGTCGATCGTGGTGGAGGCTTCGCAGGAGACGTCCTGGCGAGTGTTCACTTCGAACATGGGCAGCTGGTGGCCGCTCGCCCACTACAAGATCGGCAAGGCCAAAGCCGTGGACGCAGTACTCGAGCCGAAGGTGGGTGGCCGTTGGTACGAACGCGGAGAGGACGGTAGCACCTGCGAGTGGGGCAGCGTGCTCAGCTGGGAGCCCTGCTCACGCCTCGTGCTCACCTGGGACATCACGGCCGATTGGCAATATGACCCCACGCTGAAGACGGAGATTGAGGTCCGCTTCATCCCGGAGAGCGCCGAGCGCACGCGCGTGGAGCTCGAGCACCGCCGTCTCGATCGCTACGGCGCCCGCAGGGACGAGATGCGCCGGATCTTCGATACCGAAGGCGATTGGGGTCGGCTACTCGCCGGATTTGCGCAGCTCGCGGCCGCTGGAGCTGCCCAATGACGGACATCGCCGCGGCACGCCGCGCGCTCCTCGCTTGCATGCTCGACGCTGACGGCGCAGCTCCGAAAGCGCAGCGGCGTGCCGCGTTTGAAAACGCCGGCGTCACGGGGCCCGTGCGAACGCTGCTCGAGAAGATCACACGCGACGCGCATCGCGTGAGCGACGACGACGTTCACGCGGCGCGCGCCTGCGGACAGACCGAAGATCAGCTGTTCGAGCTCGCAACTTGCGCGGCGGTCGGTCAAGCCAATCGACAGTACGAATCGGCCATGGCCGCGTTGGCCCAGGCCAGCGGAAAGGAATGAGCATGCGCCTCTCCATCCTCGACAAGGGCCACGGTCTCGGCACGAAGGCGCTGTTCGCACTGATCGGGGCGGCCTCGCGTCAACCGGTCCTCGACATCATCAAGCTCGTGAAGTACCGCGCGGACTTCTACGGCAAACCCATGTCTGCCGTGACGCATGAGGCCATGCGCGGCCCGTCGGAGTGGTCCGTCGGCGATCGAGAGCTCATGGCCGCGATCGTCGCTCAGGCGAACGCCTGCAGGTTCTGCATCGAGGCACACTCAGCCGTCGCCAGGCTCGCATACGCCGACGAGGCCAAAGTGGCTGCCGTGCTCGCCGATCTCGATGCCGCACCGATCCCGGAGCCGCTGCGGGCCACGCTGCGCATGCTGAGAAAACTCGTCATGGAGCACAGCGTCAGCGCAGACGAGATGCGCGCGGTGCTGGCGACGGGCGTTTCGCGTCAGCAGGTCGAAGACGCGCTCGCCGTGGCGTTTGCATTCGATACGACCACGCGCCTGGCGGAGGCCTTTGGCTTCGCCATACCGAGCTCCCAGGCCATGAACGCGGGAGCGAAGTTCTTGCTCGCGCGCGGCTATCGTTGAGCGCAGCTGCATCGCGGGCGTAAACGAGCTCACGATTGGCTTTGGCACCACGATCCTGGGCGGGATCTTCACGTACATCGCGGGTCAGCGTGCGGTGTTGCCGAGCGGCGCCGGCGCAATGCCGTTCCACGTGCGCATCACACGCGCGCTCAACCGACAGGCAGCGGCACCAAACGGCTGGTTCGGCCGCATCCTCGGGTCGATCTGGAGGCGCGAGCACGCGCGCCTGAACGCCGAGGTTCTGGACCTGCTCGAGGTTGGCGACGAGCACCGCGTGCTCGAAGTCGGCTCTGGCCCGGGCGAGGCGCTGGCGGAGGCCGCGAAGCGCGCGCAGCGCGGAGGCGTCGTCGGCATCGACGTCTCGGATGTCATGGTGAAGCTCGCGCGGCACCGCAACGCCCGCGCTGTCGAGCAAGGCCACGTCGAGCTGCGCATGGGCGACATCGCTTCCGTCGCGGTCGAAGAGGCGAGCTTTGACCGGATCTTCTCCGTGCACTCGATCTACTTCTGGCGTGACGCAAACGCTGTCCTCGCGAAGCTGGCACACGCGCTCAAACCGGGCGGCAGGCTCGTTCTTGCCTTTCGCCCCGAGGGCGACGACATCCCCGCGCGTTTCCGCGATCCTACCTACCGCTTCCCGCGCGTCGAGGCGGTCGCCAGCACCCTTCGTGAAGCTGGGCTCGTCACGCACGCCTTCGAGCGTTCTGCAACCTCGCCGGGCGTCGTGCTTGTCTGCGCGTCGCGCATCTAGGACCGCGGCGCGAAGGTGATGATCGCCATGCCGATCAGGCACACGGCTGCGCCGATGATGTCCCAGCGATCCGGGGTTTGCTTGTCCACCAACCAGCCCCAAGCGACCGCGGCCGCCACGTACACGCCGCCGTAAGCGGCATAGGCTCGCCCGGCGTTCGGGTGGAACGTCAATAGCCAGGCAAAGATTCCGAGCGACACAGCTGCTCCTGCCAGCAAGAATGCCGACCGCTCACCGCGCATCCAAAGAAACACGAGGTAGCAACCGGCAAGCTCGGCGATGGCAGTAACCAAGAAGAGAGGCACGATCACGAGCGGGTTCATCAGGGGAGACCGTACCTCTTGCGTTCGCGTGGGCTCAAGCTACGGCGGCGAGGCCGCGCTCGTCCCTGACGAGCCCAGCAGCGCCCAGCCTGCGCATCACCGCGTCCAACTTCGCAGCGCGCGCCAAGCGCTGCTCGCGCGCGGCCAAGTCTTCGATGCTGCGCCTCTGGCCGCGCAGGTCGATGGTGCAGCGTCGCAGGAAGAGCTGCTTCTGTCGCAAGAGATGGCAGCTGTTGAAACGTGCAGTCGGCGCGCTCACCGAGGATCAAGTGTCGCTCGGTATTCGAGCAGACGTTTCCAACGCGGAAGGAGCCACCCTTCGAAAACGCAAGCAGCGCTCGAGCGCTGGCCGCCGCCTTGGCCGCGGCGGCCCGTCATAGGTTAGTCACCCTCGCAAAAAGAGCTTGACCCTGGAATCGGTTCCAGAGTGTACGGTCTTGCTCGTGAAGCACAAGACACTGCGCCTTCGCATCGGGGAGCTCGCTCGCCAGTCAGGGCTGAGCGTGGACACGTTGCGTCACTATGAGCGACTGAAAGTTTTGCCAGTGCTTCCGCGCACGGTCGGTGGCTTTCGCGAGTATCCGCCGGAGGCAGTTCGCCGAGTGAGGATCATCCAGCAGGCGTTGTCGATGGGCTTCAGCCTTGATGAGCTTACCCAGTTCTTCGCCGCGCGCGGAGCAGGTCGGCATCCGTGCCGCGCAGTTCGGCGGCTCGCCCAGCTCAAGCTCGACGCGCTCGAGCAACAGATCGAAGCCATGCTCGCGGCGCGCGATGTGTTGCGAGCGGTGCTGCAGGACTGGGATGGACGCTTGGCACAATCTCGAGCGCAACCGGCGGCCTTGTTGGAATCGCTCGCCGACGCACCCCTATTGGACAGGCCTGAAAAGCGCCGTATTCGGCGCGTCAAACGTTCGTAAACTCGTGAGGAAGGAAAGAACTGTATGCGTTCTGATGTCGCGCGCACCCTCGTTTGTGTCTTGGCGGGCTGGCTCGTCGGCTGTGGGGCTTCGGGAGCCGCTGCTCCGGGCTCATCGCCGTACGCCGGCAACAGCTCCGCTTTGATTCCGAGCCTCACCACCCAGGAGGTCGAGGACCTGTTGGCCGGTCGCGGGCTGGGCATGGCCAGGGCCGCTGAGCTGAATGGGTATCCAGGCCCGCGTCATGTCTTGGACCTGCAATCACAGCTCGGGCTGAATGATGAGACTGTTGCCGCGGCCGAAGCCTTGTTCGAGGAGATGAAGGCGGAGGCGCAGCCGCTTGGCGCACGCGTCGTCGACCTGGAGAAGGAGCTCGGTGAGCTATACGCATCTCGAACCATCAATGAAACCGTGCTTCCGCAAAAGGTCGATGACCTGGCGTCCATCATGGGTCAACTGCGCGTAGCCCATTTGCGCGCGCACATCAAAATGACAGCGCTGCTCACGCCACAGCAGATTGAGCGCTATCGGCAGTTGCGCGGTTACTCGCCCAGGGCCACACAAACTCCCGTGCGCGCCGAAGCCCAGCCTGTCGCGGGTTCAAGCGCCGATCCACACAGCGCTCACCACGGCGGATGACGTGATGTGCCTCGACCCGTTGCCGCGATTGTCTCATGACGCGCACGCGACGCACGGGAGGCTCGAAGGAGTCGGAATCCCCTGTACACGACCCATCGCGACATCCTGGCAGAGATCGAAGCGTCCGTCGCACTGCCAGCCGCAACCGTCGACCTCGGAGCCCGGATTGATCAGCTTGAGCTTGCGAACCGCGCACTGCGCGACGTCGTTCGGAAGCTGCAACTGGAGCAGCGCCATCTGGCCACCGAGAACCTCGGGCTTCTTCATCGCGCTCAAGTAGCCGAGGCGAGACTCGCCATGCACCGAGCGAAGTGATGCCGGTCGTTGAGCCGGAGCGCCGACGTGATAAGGTGCCGACTGGGCCGCTCGCCCGACTTGCGAGTGGCCAGAAGGTAGCCAGAACGTTTGAGCAAAGTCCCTGCATATCGCCCTCAGCTCGCCACGCTCGTCGACGAGCCACCCGCTTCGAACGACGTGCTCGTCGAGCTCAAGCTGGACGGGTATAGGATCGGCGCGATCCTGGAGTCCGGCAAGGTTCGGCTCGAAAGTCGCCGCAACAACGACTGGACGCAGCAGTTCCCTACGGTCGCAGCCGCTGTGAAGCGATTGTCGGCAAAGGCGGCGCTCATCGACGGCGAAGTCGCCGCACTCTTGCCCAACGGAGTGACGAGCTTCCAGGCGTTGCAGAACGTCGCGTCCTCCGGGGCTACGCTGAAATTTTTCGTCTTCGACCTGCTTTTCCTCGACGGCGAGAACGTGGCCGCCCTTCCGCTGGAGCAACGCAAGCAGAAGCTGCGTGAGCTCATCGAGTCGTCCAAGGCCGGCGAGACCATCAAGTACGTGGAGCACGTCGTCGGAAACGTTCAGCGCGTGTTCAGCGAAGCCTGCAAGCTCGGCGCAGAAGGCGTGATCGTGAAGAAGGCGAGCGCACCGTATCGCGCTGGCCGCAATACGGTGTGGCTGAAGGTCAAGTGTGTACACCGGCAAGAGCTCGTGCTCGGCGGCTTCACGGAGCCAGAAGGCTCACGGGCCGGTCTCGGTGCGCTGCTCGTCGGCTACTACGACGCGAACGGGAGGTTCATCTTCGCGGGCAAAGTTGGAACCGGCAAAGGCTTCACGCGCGAGTTCCTCACGGGCCTTCGCAAGCAGCTGGACGCCATCACGCAGACTGACTGCCCATTCACGCCAAAGCCCAAGGGGCTGAAGCTCTCGAGCACGCATTGGGTTCAACCCAAGCTGGTCGTGGAAGTGCAGTTTGTGGAGTGGACGAGCGATGGGCATCTGCGGCATCCGTCCTTGCTCGGACTGCGCAAGGACAAGAAGGCCAGAGAGGTCGTGCGCGAGCAGCCCCTGTCGCGCTGAAATGCAGAGCGCTTTCGTCGGTGCGGACGGCGGAGGCCCGCCAATGAGCTGCGCCCGGCCGAGATTGAGTGCATCTCGACGCGACGTAGCTGCAGGCCGCGCACGGCGGGCCCTTCGTGCTGACAAGCAAGACGCCCTTCGTCAGTGGGATGTCTGACCAGGGTAGAGACTCATCGTGCAGCGTTTTTCAAGGCGCATGGTGGCCTTCGGGTTGACGATGGAGCCACGGAAGTTTCAGCCGGCAGCAGCCGGTCCAAGAAGAGATGAGGAGTGCGAGCTCCAATGTGGCGAGCAGTATGCCGCTGGCCGCGATGAGCTCAGCCTGCAACACGAGAAAGTCGGGATGCGTGACGGGCCGCAGGGCAGTCGGCAGCAAGCGCGCGTGCCATCCGTCGGTCACGAACAGGGCGGCGATGGCGCCGAGTGCGGTCGTCCCCGTATTGTGGATGAGGGCTTCTGCGGTCGGAACGCCGCCCCGCGCGGCACGACTGCGGGGCTCGATCGCAACGTCGATGAGGCTGTTCAGAAAGTCGATCGCGAACAGCGCCGCTACCGCCCAGAACCATGCACCTTGAGGTCGATAGTGCGCGAGAGTCCACGCGAGGGCGGCAAAGACGAGACTCCGTAGAACATGCGTCAGTGTTTCCGCACGGGATGCGGGCGACGCGAACAAACGGAACTTCCACAGGTGGAAGTACAGCATGTCGAACGCGCCCACGGGGGCGATGGCGACGAGCAGAACGAGAGGCAAGGACATGTGCGCTCCTTGTGGTGTTGCAGCCGAGTGAGGTGTTAGATCCTGGATGCGAGCTGTCGGCGAGCTGCGTGGACGAGCGCTCCGAAAGAGCACATCGCAATCAACAACATGATCGTGAGGGTCCCTCGGATGCCGGTCATGTCCGCTAGGAGCACGAAACCGACGGGCGCTGCAGCTCGAGAGAGAAGCGATGGGGCACTGAAAGTCCCGATCGTGGCACCCACTCCATCGAAGCCGAGCAGCTCGACGGGGATCGCCGCCTTCACGATCGTCAGCAGCCCATTCGCTGCGCCGTACAGCAACACGAACGGGAACACGAGCCAGGGGAAGTCTACGATTCCGAGCAGAACCCAGACAGAAAGGGCGAGCACACCGAATGTCGTCGTGCCCAGCGCGAGCGCACTGTGCCGCTGACCCACTAGGCGCTCCAAGAGCCGGCCGCCGACCTGTATGATGCCCAGCGTGGAAGCGAGCCAAACCGCGCGCTCCGTGGGAATCTGCAGCGCCTTCAGTGTGTAGATCATGTGAGCACTGAACGCGCTCGCGACGAACGCGCTACCTGCGAACGCCAATGAAAGCGTTCTGGCTCTGTTTCGGAGCTGCAGCGCGAGTGTTGCGACACGTTCGGAGTGGGGAGCCGCGCGCAGCGGCAGGCGTATGCCGGGTAAGCGGTGCGGAAGCACCGCAAGATAGATGAGTGAGCAAACGAGTAACGCGCCGGCATAAGCGCAGCACGCCCCTCGCCAGCCGATGGCGGGAAGGAGATAGTGGGACAGGGGCCATGCGACAGTGCTCGCTAGCCCGCCGAGCAGCGTCACGCCGGTCACGTTCGCTCGATACTTGAAGGGCGTTGCCTGTGCGAGCGCCGCAAAGCACGAATCGTAAAGACCCAGCGCCATTGCCAGTCCCAGCACGATCCAACTCGTGATGAAGCCAAGACGCGTGCTCGTTGCCGCGAGCACCACGAAGCCGCATGCGCCCACCGCGCCGCTGGTGGCGAGCACCTTGCGCCCGCCCCAACGGTCGATCAGCCTGCCTGCCAATGGCGCGAGCAGACCCGACAGCGCGAGACTGCAGGCGAACCCACCAAAGAGCTCCGCGTTGCTCAAGTGCAGCTCGCGGCGCATGGGCTGACCGAATATTGCGAGCGCGTAATAGAGTGTACCCCACGCGAGCAGCTGCGCCGTGCCCAGTCCGAGCACGAGCGCAGCATGCCGCGTAGTCAGATGCTCCTTATCCACAGCATCCCGAGCTCTGCGTGGCCGGCTTGGCAGGTCCGCAGCACCCTGTGGCTTCAGCTTTGCGCGGCGCTGGGCCGCAGCAGGCGCTTGCGGTTGACGGGGCCACGAAGTCGACGCTGCACACGCCTGTCTCTGGCAGCACAAGCTGAACGTCGTCGGCTGCCGCCATGTCGCCTGCCACTGCAGCCGCGACGGAGCGCGCTTGCTCGTATCCAGTCGCCAAGAGGAAGTTCGGCGCACGGCCGTAGCTCTTGGCACCGATGGCGTAGTAGCCAGCCTCCGGATGGGTAAGCTCGCGGTGCCCGTGGGGCGGGACGCTGCCGCAGCTGTGCACGTTGGGATCGATCAGCGGCGCGAGCAATTCCGTGCTCTCGAGCCAAGGGTCGAGGCGCAGGCGCAGTTCCCGTGCGAGGGATAGGTCCGGGCGCGAGCCTGTTGCCACGATGATCTCATCGACGCCTTCGATGTTGCGGGGGGTTCCGTCAGCAGCATGCCCCTGCACCTCGAGACGACCTGCACTGGCGCTGACAGCCTCTATCTGAAGGCCGGTAAACATCTGCAGTACGCCGTCTTGCGTTAGCTCTTGCAGGGTCAGCCCGAGCTTGCCGCGATCCGGCAGACCATCCTTGGCCCCTCCGCCGAAGATCCGCTTGAGGTTCGCACCGCGAACGGCCCAGCTGACGCGCGTTCCCGCGTTCTGCTGCGCCAGCTCGGCGAGTCCAATCAGACTACCTGCCGCAGAGTGTCCCGAGCCGATCACCAGGACGTGCTTGTTGGCATAGCGGGCTTTCTCGCTGCCGAGCACGTCTGGCATGCCGTAGCGGATGCGTGCAGCATGCTCCTGTTCGCCGCGCGCCGGCAGCCCGTGCGCTCCGATTGGATTGGGAGTCGCCCAGGTGCCAGTCGCATCGATCACTGCACGGGCCGCAAACTCCTGTTCACGACCTTCCACGAGTGCGCGCAACACGAATGGCGCGCTCTCGCGCCCTGCAGTTTTCACCTTGTCGAAGCCGCGACGCGTGATGCCGGTCACGAGCACATTGAAGCGAACATGCGGTGCAAGTGCCCGCGCGAGTGGCTCGAGATAGGCCGAGCACAGCTCGCCCGCAGTAGGCTTGTCGTCAGGATTGGGGGCAAGCCAATCGTGCGCCTCCAGCACGCGGGCCGCTGCCCCGTCGACGTTCATTCGCCAGGGCGAGAACAGCCGCACGTGAGCGGTGCTGCGGAAGCTAGCAGACACGCTCGAGCTCGCTTCGAGCACGAGAAACGGCAGCTTGCGAGTGAACAGATGGGCGGCTGCTGCGAGCCCCACCGGGCCCGCGCCCACTACGACCACGGGTAAATCTTGCAGTGCGTTCATGGCGAGTTCCTCTTCTTGCCGCGGCCAGGTGCTGAGGCACAGCCGTTCAGACATTCAAGTGCGTGACGAACAGAGTGGGGCGTCAGGTGTGTGACCCGGCCGCGCGCATCCATGGTGATCGCGCAGCAGTGTTGCGTGACGCGGACGAACTCCTTGCGAGCTCGCTGCACGCGGCTCTTCGCCGCGGTCAACGAGATACCAAGCTCGTCCGCGATGGCTTGCATCGAGCGGCCCTCCATGTCCGCCCAACGCAGGAGTTGTGACTCCGCGTCCGGAAGCGCGTTCAGAAGCGGCTCCATGCATGCAATGACTTCGGCGCGTTCAGATTCGGTCTCGCCGATGGTGGGCTCGGCCTCGAGAGCCTCTGCCGCCCGCTCCAGCCGCTGAGCTTGCGCGCGGTAGTGATCGGCAACAGTGTTGCGCGCGATGCCGAAGAGCCACTTGGCGACGTTGTCGACTTGTGACTTTTGTGCCTTCGACATCGCGCGCTCCAGGATCAGCTGCACCAGATCGTCCGCATCGGCGGGGCTGTGAACGCGGCGCAACACGAACTGCTGCAGCGGCGCGTAGAAGGCAGACCAATCGATGTCGTGAGTCGTCATGGTAACTCTCGCGCGAGGATGTTCGGTGTCCATCGCATCAGGGTTGGCAGCCACACGAGCCCGAAGCCGAGGCGGGCGCGTCGGGCCGGGGACCACAGCAGCTCGCCTTCTCGGTTGGCTCGCAGCAGGTCGCTTGTCGCGTCGCCGAGCAACACGAGTGCGGAGCCTCGGCACTCGTCGGCAGCAGTGCAGATGATTGAGAGGGATCGTGCGAGTGGGTCATCGTCGTTCTCCTTGAGTTAGCGCTCGTTGCGCTCTGCATGGAAGACGGCCCCGGCGGCGATCGGACGCAGACTTTTTCGAGTTTTGACCCCCTCAGCTCCACCAGAGGCTCAGGTGGAGCGCCGATACCGTCAATGAATACGGTTGGTTAGCTTGGGAGACAGCCGCTTTCGCCGCTCCACCGGGAATACGGATGCGCGCGATGCGGTAGGGAAGCGTGCTGACGCCAGGGACGATGCCGGCGTGCTCCGCAAGCGCGCGAGGTCGTACGCGCCAGCCGCCGCACGTTCACTGAAGCTCACGGCGGTGCGACTGAGAAGCCGCGGACCGGCCAGCCGAGTACATGGCGAGCGGCCACTGTGGCTGCGACGGAAGCTCACTGTTCAGCAGTCAGATCCGATGCTTTGACTCCGACGGTTGAGCCTCGTCCTTGAAACAGCGATCCCAACAAGCGGTGCTCGAAGCGGCTCAGCACGCGCTCATAGCTGGCCTCGGAAAGCGCGACGTATCCGACATTGGTTACCGTGGCGCGCGCTTCGTGCACGAAAAAACGCCCGGTCCCGCGACTCGGTCACGCATACGCCATGCGTGCTGGCTATCGTAGCGGCGCTGGCCCACGCCGTGCAATCGTTTGGCGTCGCGCACGCCACGCAAAGACGTGGGGCAGCAGCTTGCGTGGCTACTTCGACTATATTAGAAGCAGCGAGTGACCTCGAAGCTCGAGCGGCATGCGCTTCAGCTGCAAGCGCTAGGACATCCTATCCGCTTGTCGATCGTACGCATGCTGGTCCAAGCCGGCCCTGAAGGCGCGAGTGCAGGTGATATCCAGGCACGTCTCGAGATGCCCGCGTCTACTCTGAGCCATCATCTGAGTCGCCTGGTAAAAGCAGCGGTCGTGAGCACTCGCGCCCAAGGCACGTTCCACTACTACGCCCCAGACATCGCCGCACTGCGCGCGCTCACCAACTATCTCTGGCAGGACTGCTGCAGGGGCGGCAGTTGCTGACTGCAATGCAAGATGACCATGGAACAATCTGGAAGGGCTGGGTTCATACATGCCAGCTGATCTCGCGCGCAAGCTGACAGCAGAGGCGCTTGGTACTGCGCTCCTGCTCGCGACGGTCGTGGGCTCTGGGATCATGGGTGAGCGGCTGGCCGCTGGTAACGTGGCCATCGCGCTGCTCGCGAGCACCATTGCGACGGGCGCGGCATTGGTCGCGCTCATCCTGACGTTCGGGCCGATCTCAGGGGCGCACTTCAATCCAGTGGTGACCATTGCGGACGCGAGTCAGAGCGGGATGTCGTGGCACGAAGTGCCGGGCTACGTGATCGCTCAAGTCGCCGGCGCCTTCGTCGGGGTAGCGGTGGCGCACGTCATGTTTGAAGAGCGGGCGTTGTTCTTCGCGTCGCAGCACGTGCGCTCCGGACCAGCTCAGCTCGTGAGCGAGTTCGTGGCGACGTTCGGGTTGCTTTCCACGATTTGGGGATGCGTGCGCCGGCGGCCCGGCATTGTGCCGTTCGCGGTCGGCGCCTATATCACCGCCGCGTACTGGTTCACATCGTCTACGTCTTTCGCCAATCCCGCGGTCACGCTCGCACGCGCCGCGAGCGACACGTTCGCAGGGATTCGGCCCATCGATGCGCCCGGCTTCATCGTAGCGCAGGTGCTTGGTGCGGCTGCGGCAACGTTCCTCTTTCGCTGGCTCGTGCCTGCGCTGCCTGCCGTAGCGCCGCGCGTTGTCGACCGCGCAGCAGAGCCAGCTTCGGAAAGTGCAGAGGAGTTCTCATGAAAACGGTGATCTTCGCATGTGTGCATAACGCCGGCCGATCTCAGATGGCGGCAGCGTGGTTCAACAGGCTCGCTGACCCAGCAGCCGCTCATGCAGTCTCTGCGGGTACGGCTCCCGGCACACGAGTCCATCCGGAGGTGTTGGAAGCGATGAAAGAGGTCGGCATTGACCTCTCTGCGCAGACGCCGCAGAGGCTCACTGACGAGCTGGCGAGTGGCGCCGCGTTCCTGATCACGATGGGCTGCGGAGAGCAGTGTCCTGTGGTTCCAGGATTGAAGCGGGATGACTGGCCGCTCGAGGACCCAAAAGGCAAGCCAGTGGCCCGCGTTCGTGAGATTCGAGATGAAGTGAAGGAGCGCGTGCAGAGCCTTATCGAGCAACAGGGCTGGGCGCGGAACGACGCACAATAGAGACGTTTCCGATGAGCAGCGACCTACCGAATATCCGCGTGGAGCAACTGCGGGCGCCAGACCACGACAAGCTGTTCTCCGCGCCCACCTCCACGCATTCGCCTCGCATCTTGTTGCTGTATGGTTCGTTGCGTCAGCGCTCCTTCAGCCGGCTGTTGACGCTGGAGGCGGAGCGCATCCTGCAGCAATTCGGCGCCGAGACGCGCGTGTACGACCCGCGGGATCTTCCGCTTCCCGACAGTGTACCAGCGTCGCATCCGAAGGTCGTGGAGCTGCGCGAGCTCTCCAACTGGTCGGAGGGCCAGGTGTGGTGCAGCCCCGAACGACACGGAGCCATCACCGGCGTCATGAAGAGTCAGATTGACTGGATCCCGCTCGCCGTTGGCAGCGTTCGCCCGACTCAAGGACGGACCCTCGCGGTCATGCAAGTCAGCGGAGGCTCGCAGTCGTTCAACGCGGTGAACACCTTGCGACTCCTGGGACGGTGGATGCGCATGTTCACGATTCCGAACCAGTCTTCGGTCGCCAAGGCGTACCAGGAGTTCGGAGACGACGATCGTATGAAACCGTCAGCGAACTATGACCGCGTCGTTGACGTCATGGAGGAGCTGATCAAGTTCACGCTGCTCCTGCGCGATCGAACCGACTACCTGACCGATCGGTATAGCGAGCGGGTCGAGGACGCCAAGAAGAATGCTGCGATGGAGCTCGCCGCGCAAGCCATGAGTCACGAAGCGTCGAAACGCCCGTAGACCGCGCGCGAGATGCTGCAGTGCCAGCACTTCTTCGCGGTGCCCCATGCCCGGATGTCTATGGGCGCGGACCGAAGCTGATGATGGCCGTGCCGACCAGGCATACGGCCGCGCCGATGAGATCCCAACGGTCCGGCGGCTGCTTCTCCACGAGCCATCCCCACATCACCGCGGACGCCACGTACACGCCTCCGTAGGCCGCGTACGCGCGCCCGGCATTTGGGTGAAACGAAAGCAGCCACGCAAACACCGCGAGCGATACGGCGGCGCCAGCGAGCAGTAGAGGCGAGCGCGAATCGCGCAACCATAGAAAGACGAGATAGCAGCCAGCGATCTCAGCGAGCGCGGTCACCGCGAACAGCGGAACGACGGCAAACAGGTTCATCGAACCCGCAGCCTACGCCATCAGCGCGGCTCAGTGTCTGAGGACTCGGACGCGAACGTCAGCCCTGCCCTGCGCAGAGCAGCCTTCATCGCATCGAGCCTCGGCGCACGTTCGAGGGTTTCAGGCAGGCGTCTGAGCTCCTCGGCCAGGGCAGCGGCCTCTTGTGGCGCGCGCGTCTCCCACAGCAGCTCGCCTCCCTCGCGCGTGATGCGGAAGTCAAAGAACTTGCAGCACTCGTGCTCACGCTGTGCGAGACCACGAAGCAGCACCTCCAACGTGGCGTCATTCCGGAAGTTCCACCGGAAGCCGCCATGCATGGACTCGGTGCGTTGCAGGTGTTCGAACGCCTCTTGGAACTCGGCGGCGCGCTTCGCTTGCTGCTCGCGGCCTACGAGAGAACAGGCGATCGGTTCAGTCGGAGCGCATGCGATGGTCCCGCATCCGCAGGAGGTCGCTTCCGCTGACATCACTCCCTCACCATCTGCGCGCCGCGCGCGCAGCAGCTTCCGTCCGCGGCGCACATCGAGCCGCATCCGCCCGCTGCACCCTTCCGGAGCCAGCTCCGGATCGCCATCGTACCGAGCGCGATGACGAACACCGCACCACCCACGAACAGCTCGTGCCCCGGCCGAAAAACTGCCGACAAGGCGCCGAAGATGCCGCTTCCAAGGCTGGTGGCGACAAGCAGTGGCATCGCACAGCATGCGGCGCAGCCGATGAAGGCGGCCACGCCCGCCAGCCCGAGGCGGCGACGCGTGAGGATGGGTGCTGAAAGCTGGGACGAACTACGCATCGTGAGCTCCTTGGGCGGCTCGAAACGAGCCGCGCTTCCCCACTAGGCGGACGGCGCGCGCGTGTGACACCGGCGCGAGCACTTTTCCTGTCACGTTCGTCGACCTACCGCCTACCGTAGCGTGCCCGAGCGCTTGCATGGGCTTGGGACTGAGACGCATGGACGCTGCACGCCGGAAAGCCATCCACGAAGCCATGGTTCGGCTCGCTGACGGAGATCGTACAGCTTTCGA
>Ga0190269_10000844_pt1 | contig 15263 bp, 15 predicted proteins | sample Popmic249IS_FD_133749 | JGI IMG/M metagenome (GOLD analysis project Ga0190269, IMG submission 133749) | Populus adjacent soil microbial communities from riparian zone of Blue River, Arizona, USA - 249 IS | ecosystem: Environmental > Terrestrial > Soil > Riparian zone | place: USA: Arizona...
CTACGCCGACCGGCTCGCGGTCGAGCTCACCGGCGTACCGGACGTGCTCGTGGTCCAGGGCGGTGCCTCGGACACCGGAGCGAGCGAGGCCGCGCTCACCCGGGCCGCGGGCACGACGCTGGCCGGCCTGCAGCGACGGCTGCCGCGCACGACCCTCGTGCTGGTGGGCCCGGTGGCGATGGAGCAGCCGCCGGACCAGTCGCTGGTGCGGGTCGACCGCGTGCTCCGTGCCGTGGCGCTGCAACGGGGGATCACCTACGTCAGCCCGATCGCCCTGGGCTGGGTGACGGCGGCGAACGTCGAGGGCTACCTCTCGGCAACAGGCTTCTACCCCAACGCCGCCGGCCACGCCTATCTCGGCGCCAGGCTCGCGGGCGTGCTGCGCTCCGTCGTGCCGGCCTCCGGCTGACCGGGCTCCTCGAAGGCGGGATCCGACCGGAGCACCAGCACGAAGAGCACGACCAGCAGGGCCGCCCGGCCCCAGACCCCGATGACCAGCGCCTGCTTGGCCAAAGTGAAGTCCAGCCCGCGCGACAGGTCGTGGTACCAGCGGAACACACCGACGTACATGAGGGCGTCGACCACCATGTACGCCGCCCACCAGCCCCAGCGCAGCCGCACCAGCGCGAAGAACGGCAGCAGCCACAGCGCGTACTGCGGCGAGTGGGCCTTGTTGGTGACCATGAAGAGCATGAGGATCGCGGCGCACACCTGCACGAACGGGAAGCGATCCTCGCCCGAGGCGCGCCACCAGCCCACGCCGCAGGCGATCAGCGTCCCGGCCACCAGCAGCGCCGGGACGAGCAAGTTGAGGTCGTCGGTGCTCAGGCCTGGGAACCCCCAGTACCAGATGCTGTTGGCCGTGATGTCGGCCGCGCGCTCCTTCTGGAAGGCGAACGGCGCCCACCAGCCGTCGAAGCCGGCGACCATGAACGGGACGTTGACCGCCGCCAGCACACCGGTGCCGGCGCCGACGGCCCGCACGGCTCCTCGCCGGTCGCCGGCCGCGAGCCGGTCGAGCAGCAGCGGGAGCAGGAAGAAGAGCGGCCACAGCTTCAGCGAGGCGCCAACTGCGAGCCACGCGGCGGACCAGGCCCAGCGGCCCTTCCACCAGGCGTAGCAGGCGGCCGCGGTCGCGCAGACGACGAGCAGGTCCCAGTTGTGGAACGAGTACCAGACCAGCGGCGGCGCGGCGGCGTAGAGGAAGGCGCGAGCCCCGGCCATCCGGTGCAGCAGCCAGGTGGTCACGAGCGTGAAGGGCAGCAGGAACAGCGCGGTCAGCCGCAGGTAGTCGCCGTCGTTGTCGACGAACAGCGCCGGGTACCAGGCGAACAGGCCGGTCAGCACGGGGTACTCCAGCGCCCCGCCGACGAGCTTGTGGTCGACCAGGTCGCCGTTCACGTACGGGAACGGGTGGTGGACCATGTCGCGCCAGATGTAGAGCACCTGGATGTCGTTGCTGCAGAGGTTGCTGTCGCGCAGCTCGACGTAGTGGCCGATGCACTGGGCCTTCAGCAGGTACCCGGCGAGCGTCAGCAGAGCCGTGGAGGCCAGGAGCAGCACGAGCAGCCGGGCTGGGCGCATGCCCAGGAACCTAGCCAACGGCGGCCCGCTCAACGGGAGAAGTGCCGCCCCGCGCTGGAGGTCCAGAGGACGCCCGCCGTGGCAGCGGCCAGGGACGCGAGCCCCAGCAGGCCGAGGACCACCATCGTGCCGATCCCACCGAGGCTCACGGGGAGCGCCGCGGTCGCCAACGAGCCGGTCGCCTCGCTCGCCTTGGACGTCTGGTAGAGCCAGTAGAGGACCCACCAGCCGCAGACGCCGGCCACCACCAGCCGGGCCGCCGCCGCCCCGCGCAGCAGCTGGTAGGCGAGCGCGACGTTGAGGGCGGCGTTGACCAGCAGCAGCAGCGCCCGCACGAGCGCGCCCTCGGCGTCCATGCCGGCCCCGAGGCCGTTCACGGCGACGACGACCGTCACCCCGACCCAGGCTGCGGCCGCCCCGGTCAGCACGAGGACGGTGGCAGCCGCGACCACCCAGATCGGGGGCTGGTCCGACGTCGCGGCCGGTGGCTGCGCCGGAGCACCGCCCCAGCCGCCGGTCTGGGCCGGAGGGGGCCCGTAACCGGGCGGGGGGTACGCCGGTTGCGTGACCACGGGGCCGGCGAAGTAGCCACCGTCCAAGCCACCCGAGACCTGCGGGTACGTCATGCTGCTCCCTCTTCCGTGCGGCACGCGAGCCGCCTTCCTCGTGTCGGCGCCTGGCATGTCCGTTTCGATCCCCCGCTCGGCTGCCCGCAAAGTGACGTTCGGCCCATCCAGATCTGGCTCCCGCGGGCCACAGACGCGACAGCAGGTCCCCGCGAGGCTGGGCGCAGGAGGGAACCCGCCATGTCGACGACGAACCCCGACACCCGTCCGGACACGATCTACTTGCCCGCCGGCGAGGCCGAGCGGCTCGCCGCGCAGCTCGAGAGCGTGCTCGCCTTCCTCCACAGCGAGGCCGCGGACGAGGACGCCGGGTCCTGGTTCGGCGACCACGTGCGGACGGCGCTGTGGGCGCTGCAGGAGGTGGCCGGCCGGCTCGAGGAGCACGGCGACCAGGTGCGCGGGCGGCAGCTGCGCGACCTGCGGCAGGCGATCCTGAAGAGCTGGGACCTGTAGGAGCGGTGGCTCCCCCATCTGGACTCGAACCAGAAACCCTTCGATTAACAGTCGAATGCTCTGCCAATTGAGCTATGGGGGATCGGCTCGGCACGGGCCGAGACGCGACTAGACGATAGCGCAAGCACGTACGGTGGTTGCCGTGCTCGGACGCCTCCGCCCCGCCGCCGCGCTGGCGGCTGCCCTCGGGCTCGTCGCCCTCGCCGCCTGGCCCGCAGCGGCGGCGACGGCGCGGCCGGAGCAGCCCTCGTGGCACGCGACGCAGATCCGGGCGGACCGGGCACACGACGCCGGCTACCACGGCCGCGGCGTCGTCGTCGCGGTCCTCGACGGCTGGGTCGACGCTCGGCACGCCGACTTCGCCGGCCGGGTGAAGAGCGCCGCCGACTGCGTGGGCGGCACCTGCCGCACCAAGGTCACGGCAGACGGCTGCGGCCAGCACCACGGCACGCACGTCGCCGGGACCGTGACCTCCTCCTCCTACGGCGTCGCCGACCTCGCCACGCTCATGCCGGTCCGGGTGCTGGCGTCCGACGGCTCCGGGGAGTGCGCCGGTGACCCCGACGACGTGGCGGCCGGCATCCGCTGGGCAGTCGCCCACGGCGCCGACGTGCTGAACCTCTCCCTCGGCCCGGACGTCCCGGGGCTCGCGACCTCGAGCGCGATCCCCACCGCCGTGCGCGAGGCGGCGGCCAAGGACGTCGTCGTCGTCTTCTCCGCCGGCAACGCCGACCTGCCGGTCGCCCAGGCCTACGGCCAGGACGCGCTGGTGGTGGCGGCCACCGGGCCCTCGGGGGCGCTCGCCTCCTACAGCCAGCACGGGCAGGGCGTCTCGGTCGCCGCGCCCGGAGGCGAGCCGACGTCGTCCGACGTGTGCTCGCCGCGCCGATGCGTGACCTCGCTGTACGCCGGCAACCAGTACGCCGTCGCCGCCGGTACGTCGATGGCGGCGCCGCACGTCGCCGGGCTCGCGGCCCTGCTGCGCGCGGCGCACCCGACCTGGACCGGCACGCAGGTCCGGGACCGCATCACCGCCACCGCCCGGCCGCTCGACGGCGCGGGTGCCGGCCTGGTGGACGCGGCCGCCGCGCTGGGCGTCCGGAGCGTGAAGAAGGCGTCACCGCGCCCGTCGCCAACGCGCAAGCCGGTGGTCCGCACGGGCAGCAGCCCGCGACCACGGCCGGTCGCGACCGCGACACCTCGGCGTACCGCTGCGCCCGTCGTGATCCCGACGCCGGCGCCCACGCGCGCCACCGCGCCGAGCACCGCCTCCCCCACGCCGGCGCCCGTGCTCGCGGAACCGCCGCTCGTGAGCACCGACGAGGACGTCCCCGTGGCACTGGCCGCGGTAGCCGGCCTGCTGGTCGGCCTGGCCGCCACGGGTGTGCTGGTGCTGCCCCGCCTGTAAGGAACCGGCGCTAGTCGCCCTTCCACTCCGTGTGGGTCTTCGCCTTGGGGTTCAGGAAGCCTCCGAGGGCGCGCCTGCTCTCGTAGACCTCTCCCGAGATGGCGTCGGTCTTCGGCGACGCCAGGTCAGGGACGGCCCGCTCCGCCTCGAGCTGCTGCCGGGCGAGCTCGAACCGCCGCGCCCGCCACCGCTGCCGTGCCCTGCGCAAGAAGCCCATGGCGCATCCTGGCACGCCGCGTCCGCGTCAGAGCGCGCCGAGGACCACCACGGCACCGATCAGCATCAGGACGCCGGCGGCGACGTACCGCACGACCCACTCGAAGCACTTGGTCCGCACGCCGGTGGCGACCACGTCCCGGATCTCGAGGTAGGGGCCCGGACCGCGGCGGTACCAGCCGCGGACCGCCACCTCCTGGCCCATGAACCGCTCGGCCTTGAAGAGCGCGAAGAGCCCGCCCCAGAAGGGCAGCGGTTGGCGGTAGAGCAGGGTGAGGAAGCCGGAGGCGTCCTGCACGCACAGGTCGGCCGAGAGGACGTAGCCGGGGATGCCGCGGCCGACGATCCGGCCGCGGAGGCTGACCGGGATGCCCTGCATCGGCGAGGCGTCCATCCGGGTCAGCAGCGACGTGCAGCGGTCGACCGGGCGGAAGTCCGTCGGGTAGCGCACGAGCTGCTTGACGAAGAAGAGCACGCCCGCGGCGACCAGCCCCAGGCCGAGGTCCATCCCGTCGAGCGCCGCCAGGGACAGGAGCAGCACCCCCCACGGCGCGACCATGACGGCCACCTCGATCGGGAACAGCTTCTTCGCCTCGGGCGCCGGCCGGCGCGCCTCCTCGCCGACCACGTCGCCCCAGCCCCGCGGCGCGCCCGGCAGCCCCGAGGCGGCGAGCTCGTCGATCCGGCGCGCGGTGAGCGGGTGGGACGAGAGCTTCTCCAGCAGCCGGCCCCAGGGGTTCTGCAGCTCCCACCGCATCGCGGCGCGCAGCTCGGGCTCGGCCAGTCCGGCCTGCAGGATCGCCGACGTGCTCGAGCCCTGGCGCGGGTCGGCGATGCCCATGACGCTCATGGCCTTGACTCGCTGGCTCTGCCGCTGCAGCCGGCGCGTGGCCTGCTTCCCCTCCTTGCCCTGGTCCCGCAGGGCGAGCAGCTGCTCCCGCTCGGCCGCGCGGACCTCGCCCATGCCGTAGGAGATCTTCACCAGCGCCGACGCCAGCGCCGCGCCGTTGCCGGTGGTGGCGCACGACCAGTGGTCGGCCGTCGACTCGCGGGCCCGCGACAGGGCCAGCACGAACAGCTCGCTGAGCAGGTACCCGCCGTAGGCGACGACGGCCGCGTTGGCGACCTCGTCCCGCGGCACGGACCGCATCATCGTGTAGAGGAAGTACAGACCCAGCGGTACGGCGGCTGCCGCGGTCATCAGCAGCACGTCGTTGTTCTTGACGTGGGCGACCTCGTGGGCGATCACCGCGTCCACCTCGGCGAGGTCGAGCCGCTCGAGCAGCCCGGTCGTGACCCAGATCCGGGCGTCCCCGCGGTGGTGGCCGAAGGTGAACGCGTTGGGGTTGCCGTCCTGGACGATCCCGAGGGTCACCAGCGGGATGCCGGCGTCGTTGCAGCGCCGGGCCAGTATCTCGCCCAGCGGGTGCTCGGTCAGGTAGCGGGTGCCGTCGTGCAGCACGGGCTCCGCCGGGATCAGCCGCTCCATCAGCCAGGGCGCGATCGCGTACTGCACCCCCATGAGCAGCAGGGCGAAGCCGAAGGGCAGCCACAAGGGCAGGCCGGCAAGGACGACAGCGACCAGCCCGACCCCGACGAGCACCGTGAGGACGCCGACGAGGGCAGGCAGGGCACGGCGCAACGCGAAGCCGGTCAAGGACGTTCTCCTCCAGGCAGGGGTACCAGCCTCTTGCGTCGGCCTCCGGGACAGGCGTCTTGACCGCCCACGGGTCAGCCGGGCAGGTTCACCCGAGTGTCGCCCGAAGCGCCGCGACGAGCTGCTCGACCTGCTCCCGCACGGCCGGGTCGTCCGGGTCGGTGCCCTCGAGGTGCACCGCCTGCCACTCCATCGCGTCTCGGCCGGGCACCCGGCGCCCGACGAGCCGCACCTTGCCGCCGCCCCTGAGCGTCCGGACCTCGGACCAGCCCACGGAGGAGGTCACGCATGCCCGGACGGTGCCCGCGAGGTCGCGCTCCTCTTCGAGGTGGAAGCGGTGCGCCCGTCCCTGCCCCTCCCGCTCGGACACCTCGCGGACGCTGAGCAGCGGCGGGGCCCAGACCGCCTTCTCCACCTGCCACCAGGGCAGCGCCTCGGCACCGAAGTGCAGCGCGGACGGCGTCGCCACGACCGGCAGGCCCTCGTCGGTCACGCCCCAGGCCAGCCGCCGCTCGGTGAGCGACAGGGCCCGCACCTGGTCGGGCACCCTCCTGCGGAGCCGGATCACAGGTCCGCGATCCCGGCCTCGCGGAACGCGCGCACCGTCTTCTCCAAACCGATCAGCTCGGCGTAGGTCCGGTGGTAGCGCTCGGGCTCCTCCACCGGGTTCATCCGCTGCAGCTTGCCCTTGAGCTCCGCGACCCGCCGGGTGGCGGCGTGCATCTGCAGCTGGCTCAGCGTGGCCTGGCCGTAGCGAGGGAGCTCCCAGTCCGTGAGCGGCGCCTCGACAGCCAGGGCTGTGACGTAACGGCGTACCTCGTCGTCGGGGCACTCCTCGAGCAGCCGGGCCACCCAGGCCTCCCCGCCCGGACTGGCGCTGACGCCGCCGGCCTTGACGACGGTCTCCTGCACCCGGCGGTGCATCTCCGCGGTGAAGACGTCCTCGTGCAGCTCGTCGAAGATCGGCGCCACGGCCACCGGCGACTGCACCGCGATCTTCAGCGCCTCCCGCTCGAGGCGGACCAGGGCCGCGTCGAGCTGCTGCGGCGCAGGTCCGGTACGCCGACCCGCCGGCGCCTTCTCCCCGCCGACCTCGGCCACCGCGCCCGTGACCTGCTCGACCTCCATGCCGAGCCAGCCGGCGAGCCGCCGGGCGTACTCCGGCCGGAGCGAGCGGTCCTTGATCCGGGCGACCAGCGGCGCCGCGTGCTTGAGGGCCTGCACCCGGCCCTCGGCCGTCTCGAGGTCGAACTGCGCAAGCCCGGCCCGGACCGCGAACTCCACCAGCGGCACCCGGCCCGCCACGAGGTCGACCACGGCCGCGTCGCCCTTCGCGAGCCGCAGCTCGCACGGGTCCATGCCCCCCGGGCTGACGGCGATGAAGGTCTGCGTCACGAAGCGCTGGTCGTCGCCGAAGGCCTTGAGCGCGGCCTTCTGCCCGGCCGCGTCGCCGTCGAAGGTGAAGATGACCTCGCCGCGGAACTCGTCCTGGTCCATCAGCAGCCGCCGGATCACGGCGATGTGGTCGGCGCCGAACGCCGTACCGCAGGTGGCGATCGCGGTCGGTACGCCGGCGAGGTGGCAGGCCATCACGTCGGTGTAGCCCTCGACGACGACCGCCTGGCGCCGCCGCGCGATCTCCTTCTTCGCCAGGTCGATGCCGTAGAGGACGCTCGACTTCTTGTAGATCGGCGTCTCGGCGGTGTTGAGGTACTTCGGGCCCTGGTCGTCGTCGTAGAGCTTGCGGGCGCCGAAGCCGATGACCTCGCCGCCGATGTCACGGATCGGCCAGAGCAGCCGTCCGCGGAACTTGTCGATCAGGGTGCCGCGGCTCGACTGGCCCACGAGCCCGCCGGCCTGGAGCTCCTGCGGCGTGAAGCCCCGGCCCCTCAGGTGGTTGACCAGGGCGTCCCAGCCCTTGGGGGCGTAGCCGACGCCGTAGGCCTGGGCGGCGGCCTGGTCGAAGCCGCGCTCGGCGAGGAACCGGCGGCCGGTCTCGGCCTCGGGGACCCCGAGCTGCTCGACGTAGAACTGCGCGGCGGCCTTGTGAGCCTCGATCAGCCGCGACCGCTGGCTGGTGGTGGAACGCGCGGCGGCGCCGCCCTCCTCGTACTGGAGGTCGACGCCGTACCGCCTGGCGAGGTGCTCCACCGCCTCGGGGAAGGACATGTGGTCGTGCTTGGTGACGAAGGAGATGACGTTGCCCGACTCCCCGCAGCCGAAGCACATGTAGTAGCCGTTGGCCGGGTTGACGTTGAACGACGGCGTCTTCTCGTCGTGGAACGGGCACAGCCCCTTGAGGCGACCGCCGCCGGCGCTCTTGAGCTGGACCCCGGCCTCGATGATCACCTGGTCGATGGCGGCGCGCTCGCGGACGAGCTGGATGCTCTCGTCCCTGATCCGCCCTGCCACGGGCTGGAGTCTAGGTGGCGGGACCGACCCTCGCGGCCGCTGGCACCTTCGTGGAAGGAAGCCCGCGCCAGGGCAGAGGCGATCTTCCACCAAGCACCAGGAGCTGAGGACTGCAGGGGCACACCGCTCAGTCCGGCACCCACTCCAGCAGGTCGCCCGGCTGGCAGTCGAGCACCCGGCACATCGCCTCCAACGTGCTGAAGCGCACCGCCTTCGCCCGGCCGTTCTTGAGGACCGCGACGTTCGCCGGCGTGAGCCCGACCCGCTCGGCGAACTCACCGACGCTCATCTTGCGCCGTGCGAGCTCGACGTCGATGCGCACGACGATGGCCATCAGATGACCGCCTCGAGGTCGCTGCGCAACTCGGTCGCCTGCCGGAGCAGGGCGCGCATCACCACCATGAGCAGCCCCACCACGGTGACCCCGAGCAGGAGGAGGAAGAGCAGGAGCGGTCCGCCCGGGTCGTCCGCCTTGAAACCGACGTAGAGGAAGAGGCCTGACAGCACGGCCCAGCCGGACCCGATAGCGACCAGGGTCGCGTCGACCCACCGGAAGGCGACCTCGCTGAAGATCCGGTCGGCCACCACGAGGGAGAGCAGCTGCCAGGTGCAGACCACGACCGCCTGCGCGCAGAGCACCAGGAAGACGGTCACCGCCGTCAGCGGCCAGCGGAGGTAGGCCAAGTCGGGCTCTTCCTCCGCCATGTGCCGGAACTGGCCCGGCAGCGACACGGTCTGCAGCAGGACCAGCAACCCGAAGAGCGCCACAAGGCACAGCCGCAACAGGACCACTACACGAGAAGCGATGCGCATACAGCGAGTCTCGTGCGTTTTCTATCGATAGTCAATCGCTATCCACGGACGACGCGGGCATGGAGGCCCCAGGCTGCGGCGTCGGTCAGCGAGGCGAGCTGGTCCACCACGATGCGCAGCGCCGCGCCGTCGGAAGCCGCGTCCTCCCACAGCTGCAGGTACGCCGGCTCCATCAGGTCGGGCCGCCGGCACAGCGCGTCGACGAGCTCGCGGAGCATCTCCCGCTCCCGCGTCTGCCGCCGCCGTGCCTCGTCCCGGTCCATCACGAGGACCGCGGCGACCGCCTTCAGGACGGCGATCTCCGCGGCGACCTCCGCCGGTACGACGAGGTCCGCGTCGTACCGCTGCAGCGGCCCCTCCCCCGCAACGGCGCGGGTCTCGTGCTCCGCCCGCGTGCAGAACCGCCCGATGAGGCTGCTGGTCAGGTCCTTCAGCACGGCCTGGTCGCCGAGCCCGCCCGTGTAGGGGTGGCCGACCCAGAGCTGCGCCAGGAGCGCGTCGTAGGTCGCCTCGAGGTCCCACTCACCCACCGGCAGGTACGACGTCCGCGCCCGCTCGAGCACGCGCCCCCGCTCTTCGGCCCGCCGCAGGCCGTCGAGGTCGATGAGGCCGGCGACGACACCGTCCTCGAGGTCGTGCACCGAGTAGGCGACGTCGTCGGCGAAGTCCATGACCTGCGTCTCGAGCGGCCGCCGCTCCCCCGAGGCACTCGCCCGGACCCAGTCGAAGGCCGGCCGGTCGTCGTCGTACACGCCGTACTTGGTGCGCCCGTCCTTGGTCCACGGGTACTTCAGCGTCGCCTCGAGCGTCGCCCGGGTCAGGTTCAGCCCGGCGCCGTGGACCTTGGGCTCGAGCCGGGTCAGCAGCCGGAACGACTGGGCGTTCCCCTCGAAGCCGCCGGCGCCGGTGGCCGCCTCGTCGAGCGCCTGCTCACCGTTGTGGCCGAAGGGCGGGTGCCCCAGGTCGTGGGCGAGGCAGGCCGCGTCGACCAGGTCGGGGTCGCAGCCCAGGGCGGCACCGAGCTCCCGGCCGATCTGGGCGCACTCCAGCGAGTGGGTCAGCCGGGTCCGCGGGACCAGCGGGTGCTGGCCCACGGGCTCGACGACCTGAGTCTTGCCGGCCAGCCGCCGCAGGGCGCTGCTGTGCAGCACCCGGGCACGGTCGCGTTGGAACGCCGTGCGCCCCGGCCGCTTGTCGGGCTCGGGGACCCGGCGCTCGCGCGCGGCCTCGTCGTACATGCGTTCATCCCACCACGCCCGTCCGACGGATGCCGGCTGCGCCAACCGGCGCAGTGCAGGACTCACAAAACGTGACACGCTGGACGCCAAGCAGCTCCCTACCCAGCCAGGGGACCAGCTCGTGACCAAGCCCTTCCGTTTCGCCGACGCGGCTCCGCCTGCGGTGCACGCGCCCGCCACAGCGCGCCCTGAAGCCGACTTCGTCATCCGCCCCGCGGCGGTGCTCCACGAGAACCAGGCACGCGCGATCCTCGCGTGGCTCGACGCCAACTCGCTCGCCAACGGCGGCCTCTGGAACATCGGATCCGCCACCGGCATCTGGCAGCGCTACGACAAGGCGCGCAACGGCCCCTACGGCGGCTGCGAGGACAGCCAGCTCGTGGGCGGCATCTACGTCACCTACGACCTGCCCCGACGCCACGAGGTCGTGCTGCACCGGGTGCAGGTCACGGACCACGGCCTGATGCTGGGCTGGACGACGACCCTCCTCGTGGACGAGCTGCTCGGCTACGTCGGGCTCTCGATCGCCACCTGCCCGCGGGACACCACGGCCCCGACGTCGTACAAGAAGGACCCGTTCCGCAACGGTGGCGGCTACGGGGCCGCCGCGGTCTAGGGGCGGCCCCGGTAGTTCGGCGCGGGCTACTTGCTGAGCTTGACCGTCTGCTCGCGGTAGGACTCCGAGCAGAAGACCTCGCCGCACGCGAAGCCGTAGGCGAAGGAAGCCGCCGTACCGCCCGCGGAGTTGCCGTTGTACGGGACCCCCGTCGTCGGACTCCTCCGCCCCCGCATGTCTACGCAACTCCCCGCCGACGGGCTCCTCCGACCGTCGCCAGCCGGGGAGTCGCCTAGACAAGCGGGGTAGAAGGCACGGGGTCAGGGGCGGCCGCGGAAGTGGGCGCGCTGCGCCTTGGCGATCGCCTTCCACTTGCGGGTCTCCTCGGCCTGGAGCCGGACGTCGTGCCGGCGGGCCTGGAAGGCGAGCTCGCGCTGCAGCTTGCGCCAGGCGTCCACCCGGTCCTGCCCGAGGTCGCCGGCCTCGACCGAGGCGAGCACCGCGCAGCCGGGCTCGCTGACGTGCGCGCAGTCGGCGAACCGGCAGGCCGTCGCGAGGTCCTCCACGTCGGAGAACGCGAGCGAGAGCCCCTCGTCCGACCCGGCGTGCAGCGCCACGCCCCGCAGGCCCGGTGTGTCGATGACGAGGCCGCCGGTGGGCAGCACGAGCAGCTCCCGGTGCGTGGTCGTGTGGCGCCCCTTGCCGTCGGCCTCGCGGATGCCGTTCACCGCCATGACCGGCGCGCCGAGCAGCGCGTTCACGATCGTGGACTTCCCGGCACCCGAGGCGCCGAGCAGCACCAGGGTGGAGGAGACGTACGGCGCGATGCCGGCGAGGTCGCCCTCGGCCGCCGACACGGTGACCACGTCGACGCCCGGCGCGTGCGGCTGCACCTCCGCGACGGCGGCAGGGACGTCCTCGCACAGGTCGGACTTGGTGAGCACGACGACGGGGACGGCACCGCTCTCCCAGGCCAGGGTGAGCAACCGCTCCAGCCGTCGCAGGGGCAGCGGCCCCGAGAGGCCGAGGCAGATCAGGACGTGGTCGACGTTCGCGGCGAGGGGCTGGGCTCTCGACGTACCGCGGGCGGTGCCGCGCACGAGCAGCGACGTGCGGGGCAGCACCTCGACCACCTCGAGACCCACCGGCGACAGGGCGAGGTGGTCCCCGACCGTCGGGGCGTCCAGCGGGTCGTGGGGCGGGGGCAGCGCGGGGACGCGTGCCTCACCGGTCGGCGTGAGCACGTCGTACGCGGAGCGGTCGACGCGGGTGAGCAGTGCCGGGACGAGCCCGTCAGCAACGACAGGGAACAACGCAGGTGGCCTTCCGGGAGAGGGAGAGCGACCTACAGCCAGGCCGCTCCAGAGAGCTGGGCGCGCACCACGACGACCGTCATGCCGGACCCACCTCCTCTCACACCGGTACGGCGAACGGGGCCAGGCTAGGCCCGACCCCGTTCCCCTGTCAGCCGGTTTTCCCGGCCTCCACCGTCGAGGGTCCTGCACGACGGCCACCAGGTCCAGCGCCGGTGCGCTGCCTCGACTACACCGCGTGCGGGCCCGCCTCGCTGCTGCGGTGGAAGAGCCGGTAGTACAGGTACGCCGCGGTCTCGCGCGCGATGTAGCGGATCTCCGTGCCACGGGTCGCGACCGCCGGGCCCCTCCGAGTCGGCGAAGTGTGCACCTCGAGGCCCAGGTCCTGCGCCATCCGGCGTGAGCGGAGGCTGTGCCAGGGGTCGGTGACCAGCACGACGGACGACCAGCCGCGGTCCTCCATGACCCGGTCGAGTGCGCGCAGCGACTGGAGCGTGTCGCTGCCCTTGCCCACCGTGACGACCGAGGTGACCCCGCGCTGCTTCAGGTACGACGCCCCGGCCTGGGCCTCCGTGAAGCGGTCGCCCGGCTGCCCGCCGCCGAGCGTCACCACACGAGGCGCCACGCCCTGCTCGAACAGCGCAGCCGCGTGGTCGAGCCGCGACGCGAACACCTTGCTGGGACGGCCGTCGAACTGCGAGGCCCCGAGCACCACGATGGCGTCCGACCGGGGCCGCTCGTCCTGCCGCGCGACCCACCACACCTTGGTCGCCGTGCCGCCGACCACGAGCAGCACGGCCAGCACGACGAGGGCGAGCACCCGTCGTACCGGCTTGAGCAGCAGGAGGAACGGCACTAGCGGGTGTCGCTGCCCTGCGCGTCGAGGCCGGCGCGTCCCGCCTCCAGCCGCGCGACCGGGACGCGGAACGGCGAGCAGCTGACGTAGTCGAGGCCGACCTGCTCGAAGAACTGGATCGACTCCGGGTCACCACCGTGCTCGCCGCAGACGCCGAGGTGGAGGTCGGGCCGGGTGCGCCGCCCCTCCTCGGCCGCGATGGACACGAGCCGCCCCACGCCCTCGGTGTCGAGCGACTCGAAGGGGCTCACGCCGAAGACGCCCTTGTCGAGGTACGCCGCGAAGAAGCTGGCCTCGACGTCGTCGCGGCTGAAGCCCCACGTGGTCTGGGTCAGGTCGTTGGTGCCGAACGAGAAGAACTCGGCGGCCTCGGCGATCTGGCCGGCGGTGAGGGCGGCGCGCGGCAGCTCGATCATCGTGCCGACCGGGAAGTGCAGGTTGCAGCCGTTGGCGTCGGCGACCTCCCTGATCACACGTCGCGCCTCGTCCTCGATGAGCTCTAGCTCCTGCACGCTGCCCACGAGCGGGATCATGATCTCGGCGCGCGGGTCCCCGCCCATGCGCTGGCGGAAGCAGGCGGCCTCGGCGATCGCCCGCACCTGCATGGCGAACAGCCCCGGGATGACGAGCCCGAGCCGGACGCCGCGGAGGCCGAGCATCGGGTTCTGCTCGTGGATCCGCTGCACGGCGTGCAGCAGCCGCAGGTCGCTCTCCACCGGGGTGCCGCGCTCCTCCGCCAGCGCGACCCGGACGGCGAGCTCGGTGAGGTCGGGCAGGAACTCGTGCAGCGGCGGGTCGAGCAGCCGGATCGTGACCGGCAGCCCGTCCATCGCCTCGAGGATGCGCTCGAAGTCCTTGCGCTGCGGGTCGAGCAGCGCGTCGAGTGCCCGCTGCCGCTCCTCCGGGGTCTCCGCCAGCACGAGGTGCTCGACGTACTGCCGGCGCTCGCCGAGGAACATGTGCTCAGTCCGGCACAGCCCGATGCCCTGCGCGCCGAAGCGCCGGGCCCGCTGGGCGTCCTCGGGGGTGTCGGCGTTCGCCCGCACCCGCAGCCGGCGGCTGGCGTCGGCATGGCCCACGAGCCGGTGCACCGCCTGGACCAGGTCGTCCCCGTCCTCGGGCACCAGCGACCCCTCGAAGTACTGCACCACCGACGACGGCGACACGGCGACCTCGCCGGCGAAGACCTCGCCGGTGGTGCCGTCGATGGACAGCACGTCGCCCTCCTTCACGACCGTGCCGTCCGGCAGCGTGATGGTGCGCGCGGCGGTGTCGACGTCGAGCTCCTCGGCCCCGCAGACGCAGGTCTTGCCCATGCCCCGGGCCACGACCGCCGCGTGGGAGGTCTTGCCGCCGCGGCTGGTGAGGATGCCGCGGGCCGCGATCATGCCGGCCAGGTCGTCGGGGTTGGTCTCGCGGCGGACGAGGATGACGTCCTCGCCCTTGCCGGCCTGCTCGACGGCCGTCTCGCTGTCGAACACGGCCTTGCCGACGGCGGCTCCGGGCGAGGCGCCCATGGCCTTGGTCAGCCTCGTGGCCCCGCTGGTGTCGCCGAACCGCGGGAACATCAGCTGGGCCAGCTGGGCGCCGTTGACGCGCAGCAGCGCCTCGTCCAGCGTGATGAGGCCCTCGTCCACGAGCTGGGTGGCGATCCGGAACGCCGCTCCGGCGGTGCGCTTGCCGACCCGTGTCTGCAGCATCCAGAGCTTGCCGCGCTCGATCGTGAACTCGATGTCGCAGAGGTCGCGGTAGTGCGTCTCGAGCGTCTTCATGATGCCGAGCAGCTCGTCGTAGCTGCTCTTGTCGAGCCGTTCGAGGTCCTGCAGCGGCAGCGTGTTGCGGATGCCGGCGACGACGTCCTCGCCCTGCGCGTTCTGCAGGTAGTCGCCGTAGACGCCGGGGTGGCCGGATCCGGGGTCCCGGGTGAAGGCGACACCGGTCCCGGAGTCCATGCCGAGGTTGCCGAAGACCATCGTGCACACGTTGACGGCGGTGCCCAGGTCGGAGGGGATCCGCTCCTGGCGGCGGTAGAGGCGGGCGCGCTCGCCGTTCCACGAGTCGAAGACGGCGCGGGTGGCCAGGTCGAGCTGCTCGCGCGGGTCCTGCGGGAACTCCCCTCCCGTCGCCTCGC
>Ga0190269_10000845_pt1 | contig 15256 bp, 13 predicted proteins | sample Popmic249IS_FD_133749 | JGI IMG/M metagenome (GOLD analysis project Ga0190269, IMG submission 133749) | Populus adjacent soil microbial communities from riparian zone of Blue River, Arizona, USA - 249 IS | ecosystem: Environmental > Terrestrial > Soil > Riparian zone | place: USA: Arizona...
CGAATCGTGTCACCGTGGCTAGCATGGCGGAGAAAGGTCTCAATGCGACAGCGGCAGCCCTGCTCGGGCTGCTCCACGAAGGTCCGATGACGGGTGGCCAGCTCATGGCCACTGCGGAGAACAGATTGGGTCCGTTCTGGACCACTACCCGGAGCCAGGTATACCGCGAGTTGCCGGTTCTGGCCGAGAGAGGGTTCGTTCGGCTCGGAAGACCCGGCCCCCGCTCCTCTCAGCCCTATGCGATCACCGCGTCCGGTAAGCGCGTGTTCGCGAAGTGGCTGAGTGAGGACGCGGGGCGCGACCAGCTACGGAACCCGCTGATGCTGCGGGCGGCGTTCGGTTCCCTGCACAAGCCGCAGCAGCTCCAGGAGCTTTACGCGGAGCGCCGCGAGGAGCACACCGCCCGGCTGGCCGAACTCCGGGAGGAGCTCAAGGAGGTCAAGAAGCGGGATGACGCGTTCCAGGTGGCGACCCTCGAGTTCGCGATCCAGTACCAGCGATCGATCTTGAAGTGGCTCGACACCGCTCCGGGCCTGAGCACCAGCTGACCGACCGGATGACCGGTCGTTCCCGACCGCGCGCGGCTACTTCGGGGAGGAGCCACGCCCGGCCGGGTACGACCGGTCGCGGAGGTCGTTGCGGTGACGAGCCACGGCGGGTGAAGCGGGCAGGGGCCCTGACCGCGTAGGCTGGTTGGCTGTGGCTGCCGTCGACCTTCATGAAGAGCTCAAAGCTCTCGACACGACCCTGACCTCGGTCGAGAGTGTGCTCGACCTCGACAAGCTGCGGCGCGAGCTCGCCGAGCTGAACGAGGCGGCCGCTGCGCCCGACCTCTGGGACGACCAGGAGCGCGCGCAGCAGGTCACTTCCCGGCTCTCCTTCCTCCAGGGCGAGCTGAACAAGGTGGAGGGCCTGCGCCAGCGTCTCGACGACGCGCAGCTCCTGCTGGAGATGGCCGAGGACGAAGACGACGCGGGCTCGGTCCAGGAAGTGGCCACCGAGCTCGCCTCGCTCCGCGGCACGATCGAAGAGCTCGAGGTGCGGACGCTCCTCTCCGGCGAGTACGACCCCCGGGAGGCGCTGATCACGATCCGCGCCGAGGCCGGCGGCGTCGACGCGGCCGACTTCGCCGAGATGCTGCTCCGGATGTACCTGCGCTGGGCCGAGCGTCACCACTACGGCACCGAGGTCTACGACACCTCGTACGCCGAGGAGGCCGGCATCAAGTCGGCCACGTTCACGATCCGGGCGCCGTACGCCTACGGCACGCTCTCAGTCGAGCAGGGCACGCACCGTCTCGTCCGCATCAGCCCCTACGACAACCAGGGGCGCCGCCAGACGTCGTTCGCCGGCGTCGAGGTGCTGCCGGTCGTCGAGCAGAACGACCACGTGGACATCCCCGAGAACGACATCCGGATCGACGTGTTCCGCTCGTCGGGGCCGGGCGGGCAGAGCGTCAACACGACCGACTCGGCCGTGCGCATCACGCACCTGCCCACCGGCATCGTCGTCTCCTGCCAGAACGAGAAGTCGCAGATCCAGAACCGCGCGGCGGCGATGCGGGTGCTCCAGGCCCGGCTGCTGGAGCGCCGGCGGATCGAGCAGAAAGCCGAGATGGACGCCCTGCGCGGCGACGGCGGCAACTCCTGGGGCAACCAGATGCGCTCGTACGTCGTCCACCCGTACCAAATGGTCAAGGACCTGCGCACCGACTACGAGGTCGGCAACCCCCAGGCGGTCTTCGACGGCGACATCGACGGCTTCATCGAGGCCGGCATCCGCTGGCGCAAGCAGCAGGAGGCCGGCGTCTCCTGACGCAGGGGCACCCCCTGAACCGTTGACGAGAGGTCAACGTCTCCTTAGGTACGGAGACGTTGACCTCTCGTCATGTGACGAGGATGCGTCCGGGTAGGGCTCCGCGGCGCTCGGTAACCAGCGGCTCCGCGCCGAGGGTGACGGTCGGTTCGTCAAGGTTGCTTCAGAGCACCTAAAGGTTGGGCAACTCACCTTAACCACCGCCCCATCGCGCCTCTTAAATCTCGCGCACAACATTCTCATAGCTCTGGCGTGACATCACATTGTTAACGTATGGTCTGGCACCAGCAGCGATTCCCCGCTCGTCCGCGTCGGCTACCGACGCCGGGACGGGAGGAATCGGGAAGCGCGGCTACTAGGGGGCACGGCGTTATTGGATCGGCGTATGCGCTGGTCCCGTCCGCGGCGTGTCCTTTGTCGTTCCCAGATGTTCTTTTGATGTCCACCGAGGGAATGGAAGTGCTTGAGATGGCCCGAGGCTTACGCGGTGCGCTTCGCCGTGGCCTTGCCGCGTCGATGGTGACCGGTCTGGTGACCATGGGTGCAGTGGCGCTGACCGCCGCCCCGGCGAACGCGACGACGAATGTTGTGAAGGGCACCGCCGAGTGCGTCGAAGGTCGTTACGTCGTCGATTGGACGGTAACGAACCAGGACAAGGACGAGGCCGAGAAGCTGACCCTGGCCGTCTGGCCCGAGGACAGCAAGCTCGAGCTCGACGACGAGATCGAGGCCGGCAAGTCCATCAAGGGCAAGCAGTTCCTGCCCAAGGGCAGCCGGGGCGTCAAGGACTCCAAGGGCCGCGACGTCGCCAAGATCCACGTCCACGGTGAGTGGGAGAAGGACGGCAAGACCGTCGAGCACGACGAGTTCGTCGACGTCCCGCTGCCCGGCGACAACTGCGGCGACAAGCCGAAGCCGACTCAGTCGCCCGACGAGGACAAGCCGAGCGCCGCGATCGTCCTGAGCTGCGAAGCCTTCTCGATCGAGCTCAGCAACCCGACCGACCGGACGGTGCGCTTCAAGGTCGCCATCAAGCTCGACGACGACCAGCCGCTGACCGAGGAGTTCAAGGTCGACGCCGGCGACACGCTGACGCTGCCCGAGGACCTCGACAAGGAGGACGCCGGCTCGGTCGCCAAGGTGTCCGAGGACGGCGAGCTCGACTTCTCGAAGATCACGGTCGCCGTCGCGGTTCGTGGCCAGAAGCTGGCCGAGAAGAGCCTCGACGTCAGCAAGTGCGAGGACGAGGACGCCGAGGAGAGCGCGTCCCCCGCGCCGAGCCCGAGCGTGAGCAGCAGCCAGGTCGCGTCGGGTGGCGACGACCAGGGTGCCGAGCCGTCGCCGGCCGCTGACAGCGAGGAGGGCAGCCTGCCCGTCACCGGTGCCAGCCTGGGTGGCCTCATCGCCGCCGCCGCGCTGGTCCTGGGCCTGGGTGTCGGCATGGTGGTCCTCACCCGCCGCAAGAAGCGCGTCTGATCTGACGGGCTAGGCGCTCCGGCCCGGTCGTCGATCGGGCCGGAGAGCACACTCGAATAGCACGACTGATAGCGCAAGGAATAGTTGGCCCGGTCGCCCTGGTGCGGCCGGGCCAACTGCTTGTCCCGACCCGTATTACGCACCAACCTATCGCGATCTCTAGCCGATTCTTATCGCCACATTAAGAATTCGCGGCGCGACGAACGGTCGGGAACGGCAATTCCGAGGTCGGCGCCCGGGTCCGTCCCGCCAGGCTCGGCGGCCGGGGTTGCGCGTTCGATGACAGATGATTGGCAACGTCTGGCCGTCGCGCAGCGTAGGCCGCCGCGCAGAGTGACGAGTGAGGGTCACCGGGGCGCCCGCGGTGACCGTCCCGCCCCATCGATCCCACGACCGCGACCGCGCCCCAGCCGCCGTTCCGGACACGAGGGTGTGAGGTGTCCGGATCCCCGGTGGGGGAGCGTTTCGGCGGATCCGGCCGCGCCGATGCCAGGCTCGCGGCCCGACTCTGAACAACACCGTAGGAGAGCTGTGTAGCCCGGCCTGACCGTCCACGCGGTGTGGCTAGACTCGGCCCCCGTGATCACCCTCGACCGCGTGACCAAGACGTACCCGAAGTCGCGTCGCCCCGCTCTCGACGACGTGAACGTCAACGTCGAGAAGGGCGAGTTCGTGTTCTTCATCGGGCCGTCGGGTTCGGGGAAGTCCACGTTCATCCGTCTGCTCCTCAAGGAGGAGACGCCGACGACCGGCAAGGTCCTGGTCGCCGGGCGAGACGTCGCGACGATCCGCCCGTGGAAGGTCCCACAGCTTCGGCGCAGCGTCGGCTGCGTGTTCCAGGACTTCCGGCTGCTGCCGAACAAGACCGCGGCCGAGAACGTCGCGTTCGCCCTGGAGGTCATCGGGAAGACCCGCTCGGTCATCCGCCGGGTCGTCCCCGAGGTACTGAGCCTCGTCGGCCTCGAGGGCAAGGAGAACCGGTACCCGCACGAGCTGTCCGGTGGTGAGCAGCAGCGGGTCGCGGTGGCGCGCGCGTTCGTCAACCGGCCGCTGGTGCTGCTGGCCGACGAGCCGACCGGAAACCTCGACCCCGACACGTCGATCGAGATCATGCGGCTGCTCGACCGGATCAACCGCACCGGCACCACGGTCGTCATGGCCACCCACGACTCCAACATCGTCAACCAGATGCGCCGCCGCGTCGTCGAACTCGACCGTGGCCGGGTCATCCGCGACCAGGCACGCGGTGTCTACGGATGACCGTGTTCGCTCCGCCCCGCTAGTGCCCCCGACTCCAACCGGCAGCGGTTTTCGCACCCCGCTGCGGTCTCCATCCTCCTGAGGACTCCATGCGTGCCAAGTTCGTCCTGACCGAAGCTGCGACCGGCCTGTGGCGCAACGTCACGATGACGATCGCCCTGATCCTCACCACGGCGATCTCGCTGGCGCTGCTCGGTGCGGGCGGCTTGCTCTACACGCAGGTGAACAAGACCAAGGACCTGCTCTACGCCCAGGTCGAGGTGACGGTCTTCCTGGAGACGACGGTCACGCCCGAGCAGAAGGACGCGATCCAGTCGAAGCTGGAGAGCGACTCGGAGATCAAGTCGGTCACGTACGAGAGCAAGCAAGAGGCGTACGAGCGATTCAAGGAGCTGTTCGCCGAGTCGCCGGACCTGGTGGAGAACACCAAGCCCGAGTCGCTGCCGGAGTCCTTCCGCCTCAAGCTCGAGGACCCGTCCCAGGCCGACAACATCGACGCCAAGTACAAGAACGTGGCGGGCGTCGACATCGTCTCGACCCAGCAGGAGCTCGTCGGGCGATTGTTCGACGCGATCGACGCGGTCAAGAACCTCTCGCTGGTCGTCTCGCTGGTCTCCGGCGCCGCGGCGATCCTGCTGATCGGTAACACGATCCAGGTGGCCGCCTACAGCCGGCGGCGCGAGGTCAGCATCATGAAGCTGGTCGGAGCCTCGAACTGGTACGTGCGGCTCCCGTTCGTCCTGGAGGCCGCCGTCGCCGGACTGATCGGTGCGGTGCTGGCCTCGATCGGTCTGGCGATCGCCAAGGTGATCGTGATCGACGACGCGTTGAAGGCGCTCGGCCAGAACAGCGTCGTCCCGTCGATCGGCTGGAGCGAGATCGCCGTGACCGCGCCGATCCTGGCTCTCGTCGCCGTGCTCACCGCCGGTGTCACCGGCTGGACCACCCTGCGCTTCTACGTCAAGGTCTGACCCTGCGAGTCGGAGATGACGCGCCGGTGAAAGCGCGACTTTTGTGAACTAATCGGACGAGCCGTACCGTATGCCCGGTCGCAGCGCTGACGCTGGAGGGCCGGATGCGGGTGGAACGGGACGGAGCGCCCGGGGCGAATGCTGGGCGCGCGGTGCCCCCGGTGGGCGCGGTGCTCGCGGTGCTCGCGGTAGGCACGGTGCGCGCCGTGGGCGCGGTGCTCGTACTGGCAGCCGCGCTGCTCGTCCACGCGCCGGGCGTCCACGCACGCAGTGGACCGTCCCCCGCCGATCAGGCAGAAGCCCGGCGGGCCGTGCAGCGGGCCGCCGCGATCATGGAGACCGCGACCGCCAGGGCGCAGGCCGCGACCACGTCGTTCGTGGCGGCTTCGCAGCAGCTGCCCGGAGCGCAGAACCGGGTCGCGAGCGCGCAGGGGCGGGTCGCGGCCGCGCAGGTGCGCGCCGCGATGGCCGAGCGCGCGTCGGCGCGGGCCGCCCGGGCGTTCCGCGTCGCCCAGAAGCGCTTCGACGCGGCGCAGGCCGCGGTCGAGGCGGCGCGTGAGCAGCTGGGTACGTACGTCCGCGCGACCTACCAGGGCCGTTCCTACATGGCGCTGTCGGCGCTCGGCGCCGGCGGCGGCCCGGCCGACCTCCTCGACCGGCTCAACTACACGATCCGCCTGGTGGGCGGGCAGGGCCGGGCGGTCGACGCGGTCGAGCGGCGCAGGCAGGACGTCGCCGAGCAGCGGGCGACGGTCGCCGAGCAGAAGCGACGCGCGGACGCCGCTCGGGCGCAGGCCCGGGGCGCGCTCGCTACGGCCAGGGCCGAGCAGCGGGTGGCGCTGGCCGCTCAGGCCGAGGTGGCCGCCCTGGTGGCGCAGCGACAGGCGGCCCTGCGCGTGGCCGGCCAGGAGCAGCGGGCCAGCGAGGCCCGCTACGCCGAGGCGCAGATCGAGTCGCGCCGGATCGGCCAGGCCCTGCGTGCGGCCGCGCACCGGGAGCGCGGCGGGTGGAGCCGGGCCCGCGGCACCCGGCCCGGGATGACGCGCGCCGGCCGGCTGTGGATGCCGGTGTCGGGGTGGAAGTCCAGTGACTTCGGCTGGCGGTTCGACCCCTACTACCACCGTTCGCAGCTGCACGCCGGTACCGACTTCGCCGCACCGGCCGGTGCCGCGATCCGGGCCGCGGCGTCGGGCGTCGTCGTCCGGGCGGGCTGGAACGGCGGCTACGGCAACTACACCTGCATCTACCACGGGGATCTGGCCGACGGAGCCGGCCTGTCCACCTGCTACGCGCACCAGTCGAAGATCCTCGTCTGGGCGGGGCAGCGGGTGAGCCGCGGGGAGACCATCGGCCTGGTCGGTACCACCGGCGCCTCCACCGGCAACCACCTGCACTTCGAGGTGCGGCGCGACGGCGCGCCGGTCAACCCCGTCGGGTACCTCTGACGGCGGGATATCCGATCGTCCGCCCGCCGTAGGATTGACAGACGGGCCGCAATCGGACGGCCCGTGTTCGTCGTCGAAGGCAGGAGGGTCGATGCCGCGGGAGACCGGACGCAAGGTCATCGCGTCCAACCGCAAGGCTCGGCATGACTACACGGTGCTCGACACCTGGGAGGCCGGTGTCGTGCTGACCGGCACCGAGGTGAAGTCGCTGCGCGCCGGCCGGGCCTCACTCGTCGACGGGTTCGCGTTGGTGGACGACGGTGAGGTCTACCTGCACGGTGTCCACATCCCGGAGTACGTCGCCGGTACCTGGACCAACCATGCGCCGCGTCGGGTGCGCAAGCTGCTGCTGCACCGGGCGGAGATCGAGAAGCTGATCGGCAAGATCAAGGAGGGCGGGCTCACGCTCGTCCCGCTGTCGCTCTACTTCTCCGACGGGCGGGCCAAGGTGGAGCTGGCACTCGCCCGCGGTAAGAAGGCGTGGGACAAGCGGCAGGACCTGGCCAAGCGGGACGCCAACCGCGAGATAGCCCGCGCCTACGGCCGCAATCTCAAAGGTCGCCGGTAGCCGCTAGACTAGTGGGGCAGGAAGCACCGACCAGGGGGTGATTGGTCTCGACACCGGACGTTGAGACAGGAGAAGCGGGCCGAGGAAGGCAACGATGACCTCGTAAACCATGCGTTGCAACCAATTAAGCGCCGATGTTAATCAGCGCGAGCTCGCTCTTGCTGCCTAAGTAAGAGCGACTCTGTCAGACCGGGTTCGCCTTCGGCCCGGACCCTGGCATCAGCTAGAAGGCTTACTTACTAGCCCGGCTATCGGGGCTAGCTAGGACATCTCACAGTGGCTGGGCTCGTCACACCGGCTTGTTCGCGTGACTGGTGGGGCCGAGTAGAGACATAGCGAACTGCGCCCGGAGAAGACCTGTTGACGCGACGGTGGACGCGGGTTCGATTCCCGCCACCTCCACGGAACTGAGCCCCGGCCCCAGCGGCCGGGGCTCGGTGTTTTCAGCCGGCGAGCACCCGATGTGGCCGGAGGCGGTATCCCGCCCAGGTCGACGGTGGCTCGAACTCTCCGGAGTGATCCCCTCGGCGTGATCGGCCGCCCGTCACGATCACCCCCGAAGCGCGGATCACCGGCGAAGCGTACGAGCGCTGCGTTACCGAGCGTTCGGAGTCGATGGCGGGCGTCCTGAGCGCCCAGTACAGTTGTAACAGGCAAGCTTTTGTCCGAGGAGACGCATCCCCCATGGCCGACTCCAGCGGCGCCGTCGCGGCGGCGCAGCCGCCCGCCCCCCGCCCGGCGGCGCAGCCGCCGCGCCCCGACGAGACGGTCACCGAGCTGGGCCGTCAGCTCGCCCGCTTCGGCCGGGCCATGGTGCGCTACAAGGCCCAGCAGGCGCTCAGCGTCGGCGAGGCCGCCACCGCCGCCTACGGGTTGCTGTACCCGCTCGCCGAGCGCCCGCAGCGAGCGGGCGCGCTCGCCGAGGCCGTGCACGCCGATCCGTCGACCGTCAGCAGGCAGGTCGCCCAGCTCGTCGAGCGCGGTCTGGTGGAGCGCCAGCCCGACCCCGCCGACGGCCGGGCCTGCGTGCTCGTGCCCACGGCCGCCGGCCACGAGACGATGGACGCCCTGCGGCGCCGTCGCGACGAGCACCTGGCCACGGTCGTCCGGCGCTGGCCCGCCGAGGACGTGCAGCAACTCGTGAGCCTGCTCGGCCGCTTCATCACCGACTTCGAGACGGCCCGCCCTGCGGGCGTCGGCCCGGACGAGACGCAGCCCCCGTTCGGCGCCCGCTGATCCGCCGTGCCACTTGCGCGCAGTGTGCACCCTGAGTGCACCGAATGCGCGACACTGATCGCACCCCTCGCTGTAGCTCAGTGGACAGAGCCCTTGGAGCACCTCTGGGGAGACGCCGGTTCGACTCCGGCCAGCGAGCCCGATCCCGGCCTGCACCGTCGGAGTACGGCCTACGGCAGCTCGAACGCGATCTCGATGCCGTCGAGCGCGTGCGAGCAGGCGCAGTCGCGCTCCCGCGGTAGCGCGGCGGCGGTCTGCAGCACGAGCGCGCGCATCCGGTCGGTGTTCTCGGCGAACACGCGGAACACCTCGTCCTGCGTGACCTCCTCGCCGGCGTCGACTCCGGCGTCCAGATCGGTGACCAGCGCCACCGCCGTGTAGCAGACGGCCAGTTCGCGGGCGAGCACCGCCTCCGGGTGGCCGGTCATGTTCACCACCGACCAGCCCTGCGCGGAGAACCAGCGCGACTCCGCTCGGGTGGAGAACCGAGGCCCTTCGACGACCACCATCGTCCCGCCGTCGACCGGGGTGACGTCGCTGGCCGCGGCGGTCGCGAGGACGGTCGAGCGGCCGGTGGAGCAGTACGGGTCGGCGAACGAGACGTGCACGGCGCCGACGTCGTGGAACGTCTGTGCGCGCCCGGACGTCCGGTCGATCAGCTGGTCGGGCACGACGAACGTGCCGGGGCCGAGTTCGGGGCGCAGGCCGCCGACCGCGCACGGAGCGAGGATCTGCCGCACCCCCAGCGACCGCAGCGCCCAGATGTTGGCCCGGTACGGGATCTTGTGCGGCGGGAAGCGGTGGTCACGCCCGTGCCGCGGCAGGAACGCGACGCTCCGCCCCTCGACCGTGCCGATCGTGATCGGGTCGCTGGGGGCGCCGTAGGGCGTGTCCAGGGTCACTTCGTCGACGTCGTCCAGCAGGGCGTAGAGGCCGGAGCCTCCGATCACCGCGACGTCCGGCCGCGCACTCGTCATGTGGCCGACCTTACGGGGCTCGATGTGTAGGGCTGCCGAGGTGGGGTACCTAACGATCAGTCATCGGAAGGGAGTCCGAAGTGAGCTTCGACGACAAGACCGAGAACAAGGCTCAGGAGTTGAAGGGCGCCGCCAAGGAGCGCTGGGGCGGAGCTACCGGCAACGAGAGTCTGCAGGCAGAGGGTGCTGCAGACCGGTCGGAGTCGAAAGTGAAGCAGGCCGGCGAGCACCTCAAGGACGCCGCGGCCAGCGTGAAGGACGCCTTCAAGAAGTAGTCACACAGAGTCGCCGGCCCTCTTCGGGGGGCCGGCGTTTTGTTGTGCGCTCCATGGCTAGCCCTGGTCGCGAGGGTGACGAGACGCTCGCGTGTCGGCGAACAAAATGACATGCTCCGTCGCGGCGCTCTTGGGCGCCTGGCGCGAACGATGGCGGGGGTGGTTCGGCATGATCAGCGGCATGCCGGCGGAAGACCTGACGGGGCGCCTCCTGGTCGCCTCGCCTTCTTTGAAGGATCCGAACTTCGAGCGCTCGGTCGTGCTCCTGATCGCGCACGAGCCGAGCGGAGCGCTGGGCGTGGTTCTCAACCGCGCCACGGAGGTCCAGGTCGAAGACGTGCTCGACGGGTGGCAGGAGTTCGCGGCCCAGCCCCAGGTGGTCTTCGAGGGCGGTCCCGTGCAGCCGGAAGCGGCGATCTGCCTGGCCCGGGTGCGGCCGGGCGCGTCGCCGGACGGATTCAGCCGCGTCGAGGGCGTCGTGGGCACCGTCGACCTCTCGACCACCCCGGACGCGTTCGACGGATCCCTGGACCGCCTCCGGGTGTTCGCCGGCTACGCCGGATGGGACGCCGATCAGCTGGAGTCGGAGATCGAGCAGGGCGCCTGGCTGGTGCTCGACGCGCTGCCCGGTGACGCGTTCGTGCCGCAGCCGGAGGACCTGTGGACGATGGTCCTGCGACGGCAGGGCGGCATGCTGGCGGCGCTGGCGTTCTACCCGGCGGATCCGCAGCTGAACTGAGTACCCGCTCGGCCGCACCCCATCCCGGCTGGGCGCGGGCAGGCCGGTTCGGACGTCGTCCGCTGGTTGTGTACTATTCAGCAGTCGGTCCGGAACGGGCCGGACGGGGCTGTGGCGCAGCTGGTAGCGCACCACACTGGCAGTGTGGGGGTCAGGGGTTCGAGTCCCCTCAGCTCCACCCCGAGCAACATGAGAACGCCAGGTCTAACGACCTGGCGTTTTTCGTTCCCGACCGCACTGGTCACCGTCGGCGCGACAGCGGGGGAGTCGCTGCCGCTCGCGCTGGCCGATCGCCGGCCGCGTCGAGCGGCGTAGCTCGAGACTCCCGGTATGCGACCGGGTGGGCGGTCTACCCCTGTGGTCACAATGTTCGCGTGGGTGTCCGCAGTTCGCGGACGTCGTGTCGCCGGGCACCAGGGGAGGCGGAGACATGAGGTTCCGGGTCGAGCGCGAGCGGCTGGCCGAGGTGGTCTCGTGGGGGACCCGGTGCGCGAGCGCGACGCCGGACCTCGACCGCGCGCTGCTGCGGCTCTCCGCCGGGGAACTCGCGGTCGCGAGCTTCGACGGTGAGTCGTCCGCCAGGGCCACGACGCCCGTCGAGGTCTCCGACGATGCCGAGGTCTCCGACGGGGCCGAGGTCTCCGGGGAAGCCGGGTCGCAGGGGTCCGCGCTGGTCCCGGCCGAGCTCCTCGTCGAGATCACCAAGGCGCTCCCCGAGCAGGTGATCGACGTCGAGCTGACGCCCGGTGTGCTGTGGTTACGCTGCGGCGCCGGCCGGTTCGGGCTGCCGACGACGCCGGTCGAGGACTATCCGCGCCTGCCCGTGCTCCCGGCGCCGGCCGGCACGGTCGACGCCGCGGTGTTCGGCGCCGCCGTCGCCCAGGTCGCCGTGGCGGCCTCCCGCGAGGAGGCGCTGCCGATCCTCACCAGCGTCCGCGTCGCGATCGACGGGGAGCGGATCACACTGCTCGCCTCCGACCGCTACCGCGCCGCACGGCGCGAGGTCACCTGGCAGCCGGTCGATCCGAAGCGCTCCACGGAGGTCCTGGTACCCGGCCGTGCGCTCCTCGCCGCCGCCGAGGCGTTCGCGGACGTGCCCGGCGCGCTGACGGTCACGGTGGACGAGGACGCGTTCGACGGCGGGACGATCGGGTTCGCCGCGGGTCCCCGGCAGCTGACCGTCCGGCTGCTGCTGGGCACCTTCCCGCAGGTCGGCCGCTTGTTCGAGGTCGCTCACCCGGTGGCGGCGACGGTCTCGGTGGCCGAGCTGACCGAGGTCGTCGAGCGGGTCGGGCTGTTCGGCGATCGCACGTCGCCGGTGCTGCTGCGGCTGGGGCCGGGCACGCTCACCGTGGAGACACGGGGTGCGCACGGCGCGCAGGCCGGGGAGGAGATCGAGGCGGAGTTCGTCGGCGAGCCCACCACGTTGGCGTTCAACGAGAGCTACCTGCTCGACGGTCTGCGGGGGATCGGCGGGCCGAACGTGCGCCTGTCGTTCCTCGATCCGCTCAAGCCGGTCGCGTTCCGGGCCGTGGACGCGGCCGACTCCGCCTACGTGCTCCAACCCGTCCGGGTGGACGGGTAAGTCGGTACCGGGCGGACGGCGGAGGAGTGCCTACCGTGTGACCTGTGGTCACCTGGGTCGTCGTGCTGCTCGTCCTTCCCGGTGCGGTGTTCACTCTGCGGGCGGATCGCATCGTTGCCCCGGACCCGCCGCGGTACTCGTCGCTCGCGCCGCCCGCCCCCTTCGCCGGGCGGGCGACCGGCTGCCGTGTCCCCGATCCGTCCGGCACCGGCGGGTGCGTGACGCCGGCGATGGCCTCGCTCGTGTCCGCGGTGCGGGAGCGGACCGGCGACGTCCCCGACGCGTGCTGGGATCGCCATGCCTGGAATCCGCGCAGCGACCATCCCGCCGGGCGTGCCTGCGACTACACGGTGGGGCGGATCGGCCGCTTCCCCGGCCCGCGGAAGGTCGCCCGCGGCTGGGACCTCGCGGTCTGGCTGCGCACCTACCGCAACGAGCTGCACGTCAACTACGTCATCTTCCAGGGGCGGATCTGGTCACGGGAGCACGACGCGGAGGGCTGGCGCACCTACCGGGGCGCCGGCGTCTACGACCCGCTGAACGTCACCGGCGGCCACTGGGACCACCTGCACGTCTCTACCGTGGATTGACGGGCGCCGAAGCGGGCCGCGGCCGCCGCCTCGGTGGCCATCCGTTGATCGAGGGCTCCGGACTTCGATCAGGACATCGGGCCGCGGGTGCGCGCGGTGAGGACCAGCAGCAGCTCGAAGCGGACCCGCGGGTCGTCCAGGTCGTCGCCGAGCAGCTCCCGCACCAGCTTCAAGCGGTAGCTCACGGTCTGCGGGTGCACGAACAGCTCGGCCGCCACCTCGCTACGCGCCCCCCAGTGCAGCAGCCAGCTGTGCAGCGTCTCCAGCAGACGCTCGCGCTGCGTGGGGCGCAGCGGCTCCAGGGGCGCCAGGCGGTGCGCGGCGAGGACGGCCAGCGCGCCGGGCTCCCCGCGCAGCGCGAGCGTCGCCAGGTGGTCCTGGACGAAGACCGGATCCGCCGCCGAGCCCTCGGCCGGGAGCTGGGTACCGACGGACTCGGCGGCCAGCTCGGTCAGCCGCACCGCCTCGGGGGTGCGGGCCCAGGGCAGCGCAGGGCCGACGACGGCGCCGTGGCCGCGCAGCGCCTCGGTCAGCACCGCCCGGCCGGAGCGGGGCCCCGTCCCGAGCAGCAACACCGCATCCCGCGCCCGCTCGACGACGACCCCGTCGGCCGCGAACCGGAAGCGCGCGTCCCGGGCCTCCTCCAGCGGCAGCAGCACGGGCACGACCTCGGAGGGAGCCGGCAGGCCGATCCGCGCCGCGGCCGCGCGCACCACGCTCTGCGCCGCTCCGCCGCGCAGCAGCAGCTCGGCGAATTGCCGGCGGAGCCGATCGCCCTCACCGGCCTGCTCCCGCAGCTGACGGCTGTACCCCTCGGTGCTCCCGGCCGACAGCTCGTCGATGAACGCGGTCACCGCGTCCGACAGGTCGATCAGCTCTTCCGCGCTCACCGGCCGCAGCCGGGCGAGTGCCTCGCCGCACGTCCGGAGCATCATGCGGGAGGCCGCCCGGAACGCTCCGAGCAGCACCTCCGGACCACGCTCCTCGCGCGCCTCCGCAGCGCCCAGGCCGAGGAAGACCGCGCGCGACTGCGGCGGCAGCGCCGGCTCGTCGGTTCCGGCCAGGTCCAGGAACCGTTCCAGGGCCACGGTGACGGCCGTTCTCACGTCGCGCGAGAACTTCGGATCCGAGATGCCGCGGAAAGCCGGCGACGTCGCGGTCACCGCGTCGGCGATCTCCCGCACGGTCTCCTCGAACCGCGGGCGCAGGGCGTCGGCCAGGTCGGGCGGCAGACGGCGCCACGGCGCTTCGATTATCCCCACGTGCTAGATCGTGCCCGATTTCTCGCTGGTCCGGCGACGGAGATTTCGCTCCTCGAGCTTGCGAGGATGGCAACTGATCGCCGCTCGACAACCAGGGGATCTGATGAAGCACCTCGCCTCCCGCCGCCACGTCGTCGACATGTGCCGGACCCTGCTCGAGCGGGGCTACCTCAAGGCCACCGAGGGGAACGTCTCGGTCCGCGTTCCCAGCCACGACTGCTACGCGGTGACGCCGAGCAACTACGACTACGACCGGATGCGGCCCGAGGACGTCGTGCTGGTGGGCTTCGACGGCAAGCCGCTCGCCGACGACGACGCTTCCGGGCTGCCGCCGTCGATCGAGTGCGGGATGCACGCGAACATCTACCGCGAGCGGCCGGACGTCAACGCGATCGTGCACACGCACCAGCCGTACGCGTCGGCGCTGGCGTTCCTCCGGAAGGAGATCCCGGCGCTCACCGACGAGCAGGTGCGCTTCCTCGGGCGCCGGGTCGCCATCGTTCCGTACGCCCCGTCGGGCACGTCGTTCCTGGCCGGAAAGGTGCAGAAGAAGGTCGCGAGCGGCGACAACGCGTTCATCATCGCGAACCACGGCATCATCGCGCTGGGCACCGATCCCGACCGTGCGGTCTTCAACATGGCGCTGCTGGAGAAGGTCTCGCTGGCTTATCTCCTGGCGCTGACCACCGAAGCCGGCAAGATCTACACGATCCCGGACGCGATCCGCGAGGTCGCGTTCAGCAAGCTCCGCAAGGACGAGAAGCGGATCGCCGCGCAGATCACGGCCGCGGTCGAGCCGCTCCGGGTCCCCGCCGACGAGCAGCTGCCCAGCGTCACCGACGTGGCCCGCCCGGCAGCGGTCGCCGCCGGTGCCGCCCCGGCGGCGGGGGCCGAGGTGGAGGCCGCCTCCGACGTGGAGACCGCCCCCGAGGTGGCGCCCGCGTCGGCTGAGGCAGCCCCGGCGACGGAAGCGCCCGCGTCGGCTGAGGTGGATCCGGACGGGTCCGACGCGGACGGGCTCGTGGCGGCGGCTGCCGACCTCGCGTCCGCGGGTGGC
>Ga0190269_10000846_pt1 | contig 15249 bp, 15 predicted proteins | sample Popmic249IS_FD_133749 | JGI IMG/M metagenome (GOLD analysis project Ga0190269, IMG submission 133749) | Populus adjacent soil microbial communities from riparian zone of Blue River, Arizona, USA - 249 IS | ecosystem: Environmental > Terrestrial > Soil > Riparian zone | place: USA: Arizona...
CCTGCGTGTTCAGCTCGATCCGACCGAGGCGCAGATCCTCGAGCAAGTCCTCGAGCATGTGCGAAAGGCGCGCCATGTGCTCGAGCCCGAACATGCCGGCCAGGCCCTTGAGGGTGTGGACGCCGCGAAACAGATCGTTGAGCGGCTCGGGGTTGCCCGCGCCCTGCGCGTGGCTCTGCTCCAAGAGCAAGAGGTCGCGCGACAGCGCCTCGATCAGGTCTTGGGCCTCCGCCAGGAATTGCTCGCGCGCGCTCTCGTCGTTGCGGGCCATGGGCCAACGCCGATCGTACCCCAGCGCCGAGCCCGATTGCGCGGGGCGTTTAGCGGGTCAGCGTACCGGCTTGAGCGACTTGGGGTCGGAGGGGGTGCAGCTGGCGCAGCAGCACAGGTCGCGCAGGTAGCGAAAGCTGTAGATCCCGGTCGCGTGCCGGTCACCCCATGTCAGCCGCAGCGCATAGTTGCCCACTTCGGCGAGGTCGGCGAGCTCGAGGTCGCCACCTTCGATGAACTTGATCTCGCCGCTATGGCCCTGGCAGTCGGCGCACGGACAGAAGCCACGCAACACCTCGTGCGGGATCACCGCCTCGTGTCCGTCCTCGAACAGGATCACCATCCGGCGCGAGCCCTTGGGCGCGTGGATCTCGAGGGGCGTGTGGCGGCGGGGGTCGGTGCTCATGCGGGGCAGTCACTAAGACAAGAGCGCGTCGGCTGCAAGCTCGCGGCCGATGCGGTGCTCGGTGAGGGTCCTCATCGCGTAACGCGCCGACGCGAGATCCGCGACCTCGATCATGACCGCGGCCTCTATGAACGGGCCGCCCGAGGCATGCATCAGCGCGGTACGCGCCGCGCCGGACAAGACGTCCCTGCCGATCGCGCCCCCGCCGCACCCCGCGCAGACCAGGTGGCCGTGCACCGCGTCGAAGCGCGCGCGCTGGCTCGGCTGCGCACGCTTGCCGCAGTGGCCGCACGCGTCGAGCAGCGGGGCGAAACCCGAGAGCGCGAGCAAGCGCGCTTCGAAGCACACGAGCAGCGCATCGGGCGCGGCACTGCCCTCGTCGAGCGCCTCGATCAGCTCGAGCGCGAGATCGAACACGTCGTCGGCCGACTCGTGGTCGGCCGTCAGCTCGCGCACCAGCTCGAGCGCCGCGTAGCCGGCCGAGACACGCTCGAGGCTGGCCACGATGCGCTCGGGGTGGCGCACGATCTCCGCCGACTGCAGCATCGGCATCCCAGCCCGGCGCGGCTCGATCGCGACGGCGAGCAGCGAGAAAGGCTGCAGCACGCCGCCGAAGCGCTTCTTGCTCCGGCGCGCGCCACGGGCGATGCACGCGATCTTGCCGAACCGCCGCGTGAGCAGGGTCAGGACGCGATCGGACTCGCCGTAGTCGACGCTCCGGAGCAGGAGGGCGTGGGTGAGCTCGTCTCGGACTGACACGGCGCGAACCTCGAGAGCTCCAAGGGTGCGTCGCGGTGGCGCGGGCGCAACACGATCGACAGCGCGAGCGTGAACAGTATCAGCAGGATGAACAGCGCGATGGCGATGCCGAAGCGCCGGCCCGGCTCGGGCGCGTACACCGCCGGCAGCGAGGGCGGCGGCTCGGCCGACTCGCGGCCGCGGTAGCGCGCGAGCACGCTCTCGTCGTCGAGGCCCAGGGCGTTGGCGTAGGAGCGGAGGAAGCCGCGCACGAAGACATCGGCAGGAAGCTCGGCGTGGGCGTCGTTTTCGAGGTGCTGGAGCACGCGGGCCGGAATGCGCGTGATCTGCGCGAGCTCGGCGATCGACATCTGCCGTAGCTCACGCTCACGCTTCAGGTAGCTTCCGAGTGACCCCATCGCGTTCTCCCTAGTAGGTCGCTTCCAAGTACCGGCCGCAGGCCTTGCCGGTATCGTTGTTCGCCTCGATCTCGACGCAGCGCTCGAAGTCGGCGCGCGCGTCGTCGCGCGATCCGAGGTTCATTCGCGCCTCGCCTCGCAGATGAAAGGCGTCTTGGAAGGCGGCACAACGCTCGTCCACGCTCACCGCGCTGGTCAGCGCCTGGTCGGCCTTGTCGAACTGCTTCAGCTTCACGTACGTCGCGCCGAGCCGGTAAAAGCCTACGCAGAAGCGCGGGTGCAGCTTGACGGAGCGCACGAGGGCATCGGCCGCCTTGTCGTAGCGACCGAGGTGGAAGTGCGCCCAGCCGAGGTTGCCCCACGCCATATAGGCGTCGCGGTTGAAGATGTCCTCGACCGCCTTCATGAGCTCCGCGACGGCATCCTCGTAGCGGCCCTGATGGATGCGCAGCACGCCGAGGCCGTTGCGCGCATCGGCCACCAGCGACTGCTCGGGCTTTTTTTCGTCCGAGTCCTGGATCTCGAGCACCTTGAGGAAGTGCTCTTCGGCCTTCTGGTCGTACAGCGGGAGGTTGTCCTCGCGGTCCAGGAGGAACAGGTTCGCGAGCAAGAGGTGCGCTCGCGCGTTGTTCGGATCGATCTCGAGCGCCTTATAGAGCGTCTGCAGGGCACCGGGGGTGTTGCCCTCTCCACGCAGACCTACGGCGAGCTCGTATTGGCGCATCGACCGCTCCGAATCCTCATACGAGGTGCCGCTGCCTCCACAGGCCGCAGCGAAGACGGCCACGGCGAGCATCGCGAACGTTCGAGCTACCCCAACCTTAAGCGGGCTTACGGGGCAGTCGCCGGGCACGGGGGGCTGATTTAGCGGGGCGCGCGCGACAAGGTCAATAGTGAAAAACGGCCGGTTTTCGGCAGGTTCCACTCGGTTACCCCAGCCGATCCCGATCGCGGACATCGAGATCACGGGGACTTTCACGGGATCGGAGCCGATACGACCTCTGCGCACAAAAATCACTGGCCGTTCACTCCACCTTCGAAAAAGTTCGGGGACCCCTGCGCGCGCAGGGGGTGAATGCTCGGCGGGCGTTCAGGGGCACGGGGCTTCCTCGATCGTCATGCCGGGGGCGGGCATCTGGATGAACGCGTCGCCCGGTAGCTCGGTGTCGACGTTCACTTCCTTGAAGCGGATGCGCGTCTCCGTGTCCGCGGTGTCCTGGGCGACGTCGACCGAGTACGGCAGGTCGGTGCGCATGCCGCCCGTCTTGAGCGGCTGATAGTCCGAGTAGACCGCGCGCCAAGCGCTGCGACCCTTCGTGTCGAACAGCTCGGAGCGCAGCAGCACGAGGCGCTGCCGCTCGACGGGCACCTCGAGGTCCGCCTCGGGCACGCCGAGATCGACCTCTTGGCGCTGGCCATCGGCCGCATGCAGCACGATCCGGTAGAAGCCGTCGCCGTCCCAATCGACCGAGGACCGGGTGTGCTCGAGCACGGGCGTGCCGCCGAGCAGCAGCAACACGGTTTGCTCGGCGGTCAGCGACACGTTGAGCAGGCGCGCGATGTTCTCGGGGCAGGTCGCGCCGGTCAGGAAGCGCTTGGTCCGCAGGTCGCTGTATGCGAACCGCTCGCCGTCGCTGGTCAGGATCGCGACCGGACCGAACTGGGTCATCACGTCGAAGCGCACGCGGGCGGGCCGCTGCACCAGCAAGTACACCGTGCCCTTGATCCGCCCGCGATCGCCACGCTGCTCGACGCGCGCCTCGGCGCGGATCGACGGCACCTGCTCGCGCACCAGGCGATGGAGCTCGAGCGCGCGCTTCGCATCGGTGTGCGGATACTTCGGCGCCGGCATGCCCCAGCACGCGCTCAGCGAGAGCGCGCCCAAGCACAACCAAGCACGAAGCCAGCCGCTCACCTCACGATCCCCTGGATGATCTCGATCGCAGACTCGTAGCGCCCGAACGGCGGCATGACGTATGCGCCTGCGACCTCGCCCTTGATCGCGCTCAGCATGTCGCGCGCGATGGCGATGCCCTCGGCACGCGCCGCCGCGCCCTGCCCTGCCTTGCGCATGCGCTCGCGGATCTCGTCGGGCACGCGCATGCCGGGCACCTCGTTGTGCAGGAACTCGGCGTTGCGGTGGCTGGCGAGCGGCAAGAGGCCCACGAGCACGGGTACGCCGAGCGGGCGCGCATCCGCGAGGAAGCGCATCAGCACGTCCACGTCGTAGACGGGCTGGGTCATGATCAGCTCGGCGCCGGCCGCCACCTTCATGCGCAAGCGGGCGATCTCGCGCTCGTAGTCTTGCGCCGCGGGCTCCGCGCCCGTCGCGCACAAGAAGCGCGTCGCGTCACCGAGCGGCTTGCCCCCGGGGTCGAGCCCGCGGTTCAGGCCGTCGAGCAGGCGCAAGAGGCCGATCGAGTCGAGGTCGTAGACCGGCGTCGCGTCGGGGAAGTCGCCCATCTTCGGCGGGTCGCCCGTGATTACGACCAGGTTGTGCACGCCCAGCTCATGCGCGGCGAGCAAGTGCGCGACCAGGCCGAGCAGGTTGCGATCGCGCGTCGTGACGTGCATGAGCGCGGGCATGCCGAGCTGATCTTGGATGCGCACGCACAGCGCGAGGTTGCCCATGCGCGCGCTGGCGCGCGGGCCGTCGGCGATGTTGATCACGTCCACGCCCGCGTCGCGGAGCGCGCGCGCCCCGTCGATCGCTTTCTTGAGCGACAGGCCCGGCGGCGGGTTCACCTCGACCGAAACGACGAACTGCTGGCCGAGCTTCTTACCCAGCTCGCCCTTCTCGTGGCGCGGCACGACCTCGACGCCGGGCGCCACGACGGAGCGTGCGGTGCGCGCTTCCTCGTCGCGCATGCCGCCGCCATCGTCGCGGTGCGGCGAGTCATCCGCGCCCGCACCCGCGCCTGCCATACGCGCGGCCGCGCTGATCTTCCGCACGTGCTCGGCGGTGGTGCCGCAGCACCCGCCGACCGCCTTGATGCCGGCCTTGTAGAGGCGGCGCGCATAGATCTGGAAGTACTCGGGCGTCGCCATGTACGCGAAGCGGCCCTCGACGCGCTGAGGCAAGCCGGCGTTGGGCTGCGCGATCACGGGCACCGCGACGCCGAGCATGCGCGACGCCATCTCGTACACGCCCGCGGGACCATCCGCGCAGTTCACGCCGATCGCGTCCGCGCGCCACGCGACGAGCTGCTCGGCCATGGCTTCGGGGCCCGTGCCATCCGCCATCGTGCCGAACGGATCGAACGACACCGACGCAACGATCGGACAGTCCGCCGCGGCGATGCCGGCGCGATCGCGCGCTTCGTGCGCGGCCTCGAGCGCCAGCTTGATCTCGCCCGGCTGGCGGAACGTCTCCAGCAGCAACGCATCGACGCCCGAGTCGAGCAACGCTCGGATCTGCTCGCCGAAGGCCGCGCGAACCCCGGCCAGCTCCTGCTCGATCGCGCGGAAGTTGAGGCCGGTCGGACCGACCGAGCCGCCCACGAATGTCTCGTTGGCGCCGGCCGTGCGCGCGAGCGTGACGGCCGCTCGATTGATGCGCACCAGCTCTTGCTCGAGGCCGTGCAGCTTGAGCCGGTAGCGGTTGGCGCCGAACGAATTGGTCGAGATCAGATCCGCGCCCGCCCGCACGTACGACTCATGCACGCGCTGCACGAGGTCGGGCTGCGACACGCAGACGTGATCGAAGCACTGGGTATATAGGACGCCGCGCTCGTACAGCGCGGTGCCCATCGCGCCATCGAGCACGAGCCCGCCACGGGACAGCGCTTCCAGGATGGACCCCTGTTTTCGACGGCCGGTCATGGGGCCGGCCACGATGCCCCCGTGGCAGATCGCGGTCAAGGCGGAGCGCCATGGAGCGCGCGAGCGTCCTGGGGTATGCACGGGCGCGTGACACGCAAGCCGCGCATCGAGCTGCCGAGCAAGCGGGAGGATGAGCTGCCGCTGCGCTCGCTGATCGCGACGTCGCTCGCGTGCGCCCTCGCCGGCTTGTCGGTGGCGTACGCGCTGACGGATCGCAGCGCCACGGACACGCCCGCGGCGGCGGCGCCAGACATGGCGCCGGAGCTCGAGCCGATCGCGGAGCCGGCGGTCGAGCCGCCCACGACCGAGCCGGCGCCAGAGCCAGCGGCCGCGCCGATCGCAGAAGCCCGCGGAGAGCCGAGCTCGGTGAGCTTGTCGGATGCGACGATCGCCGCTCTGGAAGAAGCGCTCGGTCCAGCGGATGCAGCGGTTGCGGCGCCCGCGGCGGCTGCGCTGGCCGACACACCCGTGGGGCCCCCGATGGCGAGCGAGCCTGCCCCCGCCGCGACCGTCGTCGCCCAGCCGGACGTCCCTCATGACCCTCCGGCGCGTGCGCTGCGTGTCGATCCGGGGTTCTTCGCGTACCTCCGCTGTGAGGGCGTGCGGCAACGCAAAGGCCGTTATCCGTGCCCTCGCGATCGCGCGCTCGAAGAGCGCATGCGCGAGATCGTCGAGGCGCTGCCCAGCTGCCGGGAAGCGCACGCGGTCTCGAGAGGCATGTTCGACGTTCGGCTGGAGCTCGGCCAGGGCGGCGCCGTCACCGATCTGCATGTAAAGGCGCCCAACGAAGGCGCCGAACGCGCTGTGCGGGCGTGTGCGGCCGCGGCCTTTCGCAAGGCGCAGACCACGCTGCGACCCAAGCGCATGATCGTGTCCATGCGCTTCAGGGCGCGTTGAAATGACATTTATCGGATCGGGGAATTGCTCTGTGCTTCAGCGCACCTGCCCCTAGCGCATCGAAAAATTGCCGCGACGCCGGACAGAACGACCTTTGCCGGCCCGGGGGCCTATGCTAGTTTCGCCCCTTGTGGATGTCGTTTTGCGCAAGCTCGGGCGCAAGGGCGGAAGGGTCGTCGCAGGACGGCTCGTGCGGCCTCCACGCAACGGCTCCGTCGTCGTGATCGAGTTCCCCGACGGCCTCCATGAGTACGTCACCACCCCTGTGAAGCGTGTCCTGCGCTTGGTGGGCGACGAGGTCTTCTTTCTGCAGACCGCCAACAGCTGCTACCGCCTCGAAATCCGCTCCGGCGGCGGCTTGGTCGCAGACGCGGCCGCCAAGTAGCTCCCCCAGCTCGGTTCGCTTTGGCGCGCTAGCGAGGGTCGAGGTCGGCGAGCTTCGCGACGAGACCGTCGAGCAGCGCAGAGAGCTGTCGCATGCCCGCAGGCTTGGGGGCGCAGGTCGTCTCGTCCACGTACAGCGCGCGGTTGAGCTCGATCTGGATCGCGTGGCGGCCTTCCCGCGGCCGGCCGTAGAACGCGGTCGTGTGGCCACCCTGGTACGGGTCGTCGTGGCGCACCGACAGGCCCGCGTCGCGAAAGTGTGCGTCCACGAGATCGATTACGCGCGGGCTCGCGCTCGTGCGGCCGCGCGTGCCAGGCACGATGTCCGCACGGCGGGCACCGCGGTCCTTGTGCAGCGCGCGGCCCGCCGAAGGCATCGAGTGGGCGGCCAGCAGGATGGCGTAGCCGTGTTGGGCTTGCATCGCGCTGAGCGTCTGCTCGAGCGCGGCATGGTACGGCGTGTAGTACGTCTTGAGCCGCGCCTGGAGGCGCGCATACGTGAGCGGGCCGCGCAGGATCGCCTGGCCATCGGTCGTCGAGCGCCAAACAACGCCGCGCGGCTGGAGCGTCCCGGGCGTCGGATGATCGGTCACGGTCGCAGCGTCGACGTCGTTCTGCGCGCGGTTGAGATCCACGACGTAGCGCGACATGCGCGCGACCAACAAGCTGGCGCCGAACGAAGGCGCACGGGCATACAGCTTGTCTACGTAGATGTCGGCGTCGCGACGGACGGCTTCCACGCTCGCCACGATCTCGCCGCGCAGCTCCTCCGGCAGCTCGAGACCAGCGTGCGGAACCTCGACGAGGAGTGGCCGCGTTGGGCCTTCGGGCCTGCTGAGATCGAAAACGCTCACGCCGGTCGTGTAGCACAGGGCTCAGCGAGATGAGGTGCACCCTCTCGCACATTTCCTACGCACGCCCATCGATCGCACGCGACCCACCCTTAAACCCTGCGGCGGCCCAGCTTTCTCCGTGTGTATGATGGACGGCAAGCATTCTGCGCTCTCTACCTTTTGACGGAAGTCGTCTTGCGATGGCCACCTCTCCTGCTCGACGGACCAAACACGATCCTTACCTGGGCAAGACCGTAGCGGGTCGCTACCGCTTGGAAGCTCGCTTGGGCGAAGGCGGCATGGGTGTCGTTTATCGAGCGCGCCACGTGCTCATCGATCGCGTCGTCGCGCTCAAGCTCATTCGTCCCGACCTGCGTGGCGAGACGCACCTGCGCGCGTGGATGCTGCGCGAGGCGCGCGCCGCGAACCGCGTCGACCACGCGCACATCGTGCAGATCCACGACGTCGGCGAGACCGAAGAGGGCGAGCTGTACTTGGTCATGGAGTACCTGGTCGGCGCGGCGCTGTCCGCCGAGTGCGCGAAGGGACCGATGCCGGTCGACCGCGCGGTCGACGTGATCGAGCAGATGTGCGCCGCGCTCGCGCGCGCGCACGACTTGGGCGTCGTGCACCGCGATCTCAAGAGCGACAACATCATGCTCACGGTCCAAGGCGGCCGCCGCGACTTCGTGAAGATCCTCGACTTCGGCCTCGCCGCGCTCACGCGCGACGCGCGCCTCGCGCCGAAGGGCGCCGTGTTCGGAACGCCCGAGTACATGGCGCCCGAGCAAGCGCGCGGTGAAGACGCGACCGCGCTGTGCGATCTCTACTCGCTCGGCGTGTTGTTCTTCGAGATGCTGACCGGGCAGCTGCCGTTCCGCTCGAACGATCGCGAGACGCTGCTCGAGATGCAACGCACGGCGCCGCCGCCGCGCCCCTCGTCGGTGCGCGCGGACATCCCGCCGCAAGCCGAGGCCATCATCCTGCGCCTGCTCGAGAAGGACGCCTCGCGCCGCTTCCGTGACGGCCACCATTTGCAGGAAGAGCTGAAGGCGTTCCAGCGCTCATTGCCCTCGAAGCTGCTGGAGCCGCAGGCCGACCAGCCCGCCGCGCCACAGCCGCCACCGCCCGCGCCCACCGCGGGCGTTCAGGAGTGGGGCACGCGCGCCGCGAACTACCAGCGCATCCTCTCGCGCGCCTACCCGAACGGGCGGGTCCCGACCGAGCTACAGGCCGCAGCCGACACGCTCTGGGAGCTGGCTTCTCGGGCCGCGCGACTCGAGGGCGAGCTGGCCAGCCAGACGCGCAAGCTCGAGGCCACCGAGCGCCGCGGCCGAGCGCTGCGCGCGGAGCTCGGCCGTAAGGTCGAGGAGCTCGCGACGGAGGAGTCGCGGGCGCTGCGCGAGGCGAGCGACTGGCGCGAGCGCGCGCAGGCCGCGGAGGGCATGGTGGCGAGCGCGCAGCAAGAGCTCGAGGGTGCCGAGCGGCGCGCGCGCGACGCCGAGGCGCGCGGCGGCGACGTGCGCGCCGTGCGGCCGGTGTTCGAGGCTGCAGGCGCGGCACACGCACGCGTGGATGGCCGCCGCCAACAGCACGAGCTCCTGGTCGGGTACGCCACGCGGCACGAAGGTCGGGCCTCGGACCTGCGCAAGCAGATCGACGAGCTGCGCAGCCAGCTGCAGCGCTACTCGGACGCGCTCGAAAACGACCTCATCGCCGGTCGCGACCGCATCGCCTCGCGGGTCAAAGAGGCGCTCGGTTACGAGCAGCGGTTCTGGGAGGCCTCGTCGCTGCTGCTCTCGCACCTGCGCGACAAGCCGGAGTGCCGCGACCTGATCGAGGAGCTCATCGCAGTCGACAGGAACCGCCCCGTCCGGGCGGAGCCCCCCGCGCCGGCCCCCGAGCGGGCCACCGATCGCACCTCCACGGGCTGAAAACACTCCGTCGACAGCGGCCGCGGGTTGGGTATAGTGCCGCCCCTACTCACGGCCGAGTGGCGGAATTGGCAGACGCGCCGGACTCAAAATCCGGTACTGGCAACAGTGTGTCGGTTCGACCCCGACCTCGGCTACCGCAAGCTCATAGCAACGGGAGATCACCGCGATGGCCAAGCTCGACGAGTACCTGAAGAAGAACAAGATCGACGCGCGCCGCGTGCTCGCCGCCTCGAAGGGCCTCGAGCGCCTTCAGGCCGAGGACCGCAAGATCTTCGCCGCCAAGAAGACGGCCAAGGCGGGCGACGAAGCGGCCAAGGAAGCGGCCAAGGAGCTGGCCTCGCAGAAGCCGCGCTCGGGCCGCCCGGTGACCAAGCCGTCGCTCAGCAAGGCGCTCGCCGGTCGTGAGGTCAGCGGCTCGACGAAGACGCGCATCGTGCGCGCGGTCAACGCGGTGCTCAAGACCAAGAAGAAGCCGGAAGTCAGCTTCAACGATCTCTTCGGACCGGCGCCGAAGGCTTAATCGCCGGTGGGCTCGAAGCCGCCGCTCGCGAATGCTCGCAGGTTCACGGGGGCGACCGATCGCGTCGCCATCGTCGTCAACGGCAACGCGCGTCAGGTGACCTCCGATCTGGTCGAGACGCTCGACCAGATCGTGCAGAGCGGCGACCTGTTCGTGTCGCGCAGCCTCGAGGAAGGCCAGGACATCGCGCGCACGATCGTCGAGCGCGGCTATCCGACGGTGCTGACCGGCGGTGGCGACGGCACGTTCGTGCAGATGGTCACGTGGGTGGCTCGCATCGCCGGCGAGCTCGATCGACCGCTGCCGCGCTTCGGCTTGCTCCGGCTCGGCACCGGCAACGCGCTCGCGTGGGTGCTCGGCGCGCAGAGCAAGAAGACCAAGGGCGTGGTCGCCGACCTCGCGCGGCTGCGCCGCGAGGGCGGCAGCCGCTTGCTTCGCCTGCTCGACGTCGAGGGCATGCTGACGCCGTTCGCGGGGCTCGGCGCGGACGCCATCGCGCTCGAGCACCACCACCGCACGCGCGAGATGCTCGACAAGGTGCGCTGGCTCAAGCCGCTCGCCTCGCCCGCGGTCACCTACGCGCTGTCGATCGCGACGCGCTCGGTGCCGCAATACTTGTTCGGGCGCATGCCGGCGTTCCGCGTGATCAACAACGGCTCACCCGCCTCGCGCATGGGCCAAGACGGGCGGCCCGTGGGCCGCGACGTGAAGCACGGCGAGACGATCTACGAAGGCCCAGCGACGATCCTCGCGTTCAGCACCATCCCGTACTGGGGCCTTGGCGCGCGCGCGTTTCCCTATGCCGACGAGCGTGAGGATCGCTTCAGCATGCGCGTCGTGAACTTCGGATCGCTCGAGGTGGTCTCGCACATCCGCGAGCTGTGGGACGGCTCGTACCGCAGCGATCGCCTGCACGACTTCCTCGCCGACGACGTAATCATCGAGTGCGACACGCCGACGCCGCTGCAGATCGGCGGCGACGTCATCGGCATCCGCGAGCGCACGACCTGCAAGCTCTCGAAGCTGCCCGTGCGCGTCGTCGACTACTACTCGCCACCCAGCAACGTCAGCTAGGGAGCGTATTCGACGTTGACGGCGTGGGGGATGATGCCGGCGCGGTGGCCGCGGTCGAGGAGCTCTTGGATGGCGCGGCGGCCGTCCGGGCCGTAGTCGAGCGTGTCCGCGTTGGCGTACATCGCGAGGTAGCGATCGAACATCGCGCGGTCGCGCGGCACGCCAGGCCGCGTCTCACCGCGCACAAGGTCGGACAGCACCTCCTCGCGGTGCTCGAGCGCCCAACGGATCGACTCGCGCAGCACCGACGACACTTGCTCGATGCGCTCCGGCCCGAGCGAGCGGGCGATGACGTTGCCACCGAGAGGCAGCGGCATGCCGGTCAGCGCGAGCCAGGCCTCGCCCAGCTCCGCGACGCGCTGCAGGCCCTCGCCCTCGTACAGCAGCCGGCCCTCATGGATCAGGAGGGCCGCGTCGACCTCGCCCGAACGGAGCGCCTCGTAGGCGCGCGCGAACGGAGCCACCGGCACGATCACGGGTTGGAAGGTCGGCAAGAGCAAGCGCAGCACGAGGTATGCGGACGTGCGTAAGCCCGGCACACCGACAGGGCGATGCGCGAGCGATTCGAGCGTGCGCGCGCGCGGCGCGACCAGGATGGGGCCGTAGCCCGCGCCGACGCTGCCGCCGTGCGGAAGCAACAGGTAGCGATCCGCCAGGTACGCGTACTGGTGGATCGAGACCGCGGTGACGTCGGGCGCGCGCGACGCTTCGGCGCCGCGATTGAGCGCCTCGGTATCGGCGCGGACGTGCTCGAAGGTCAGCCCGGCGAGATCGATGCGTTCGTGCCGGATAGCCCAAAACATGAACGCGTCGTCGGCATCGGGGCTGTAAGCAAGGCGGATCGGTGCGGAGACCATCGTGCTCGCGTGTAACCCGCCCGCTAAACGCGAGCAACTGCGCGCACCCGATTGGGCCCCCGAGAAGTATCTGCGTTGACCGGAGTTTGGCCGCTTGTTTAAGCTAGCCCGCTCCACGACGAGGTAACCCACGCATGGGCCGAGCAGCGAGCCTTGTTAGAGTCTTCACAACCCGACGAACCTTGAGCGTGCTCGCAGCCGCCCTCGCGCTGACCACGGCCTTGTACAGCGCCGAGGCGCTGGCGGCCGAGGTCACCGGCAAGCTGCTGCTCGCGACCTATCGCCTGCCCGCGAAGGAGAGCGCGCCCGGCACCTTCAACTGGGAGATCGAGAACGGCGTCAAGGAAGTGACCGCCGACCGAGTCGACGCGAAGCGCGAGCTCGCGGTCGTGCTGGTGGGCGATGGCGCGCCGGCGTTCCCCGAACGGATGGAGGTCGCGCTCTCGGGTGGAGGCCTCTTGCCCTCGACGATCGTCGCGCGCCCGGGCGCCACGCTGTTGTTCGTGAACCAAGACGAGATCGCGCACGAGCTGTATGCCCCGGGCAACAAGGACCTGCCGCCCGAGGCTGTCGCGCCGCGCGGCCGGCGCTCGCTCACGCTGAAGGACGCAGGCGTGATCGAGCTGCGCGATCAGCTGCTCTCGCACCTCACCGGCACGATCCACGTGATCCCGAACGCCATCGCGGTGGCTAGCCCCGATGCCAGCGGCGTGTTCACGTTCCCCGAGATCCCTGCCGGCAAGTACACGCTCAAGGTGCTGCACGGCAAAGACGAGATCGCTTCGAAGGAGGTCGAGGTCGGCCCCAAGGCTCTCTCGATCGATCCCATCGCGCTCACCGCGCCCGCGGCCAAGGAATAAGCGATGCTGCTCTCGCGCTTCTGGTACTTCGTCCTCGCTCTTTCGGCCGCGTTCGCGGTCGGAGCGGCGCTGCTCTCGCAGTCGGTCGTCAACACGCGTACCGATCAGAACCTCGAGGAGTCGCTGCTGCGCGACCGCGTGGTGCTCGAGGCGATGCTGCGGCTCGAGGCGCGCGCGCGGCTCGACCGCATCGCCTTCATCTCCGTCGACGGCACGCTGGGCGGCTTGCTGCGCCAGGCTCGCGACGCCGACGAGAAGAAGCTGCGCGAGCTGAACGCGCAAGCCCGCCAGGCGCTGCACGGCCACGTCAAGCGCATGGTCGACGCCGCGGGCGCGACCGATGCCGACAAGCGCAGCGAGATCGAGCCGGACATCGCCTTTGCGCTCGACATCAACGGCCGCATCCTCGCGCAGCTCGGTCCGATGGAGCCGAACCCGCCGGGCTCGAGCCTCGCGACCTTCCCGCTCGTTCGACGCGCGCTGCAGGGCTACCTGCGCGACGACGTTTGGGTCTACGACCGGCGTGTGTACCGCATGGCCGCTCGCCCGGTCATCGCGGGCAGTGAGTACGTCGGCGCGATCCTGCACGGCTACCGCTACGACAAGGGCATCGCGGCGAAGCTGGCCGCGAACCTGGGCAACGCCACGGTCGTGTTCTTCCAGGGCAGCAACGTGCTGACGAGCCACATCTCGACGGACACGAAGGGCGGCGCCGTGCCGCAAGCGGCCGAGATCGTGACGGCGGCGCCGAAGCAGCTCGCCGGGCACAAGGGGCTGATCGAGCTGCCCGGCGGCGGCCGCGCGATGTACGCGCCGATCGTCGGCGACGCGGCGACGCAGGGCGTGGGCTACGCGATCGCGCGGCCGCGGCACCTGCTCACGCGCCCGGACGAAGTGTTCGCGAGCGTGTCGAAGGACGACGTGAACGCTCTGCCGTGGCCGCTGCTCGCGGGCGGCGTCGTGCTGCTCACGGGCCTCGGGCTCCTGTTCATGTACCTCGAGCGCGACCGGCACATGAAGAGCCTCACGCGCAAGACCGCGGAGATCGTGTCGGGTGATCGCGATCGTTTGATCGTGACCGAGTGGCGCGGCGCCTATCGCAAGCTCGCGGATCAGATCAACCAAGCCATCGACAAGTGGGTGGAGAAGGCGGCCGAGGCCGCGCCGAGCCTGCGCCGCAAGGCGGATCTGCAGGAGATCCTCGGTCACACGCCGGAGACTACGGGCACGCCGTTCTTCGGCTTCGCTTCCGATGGCGAGCCGCCGAGCGGCGCCGTCGCGAAGCCTGCGCCGGCGGTCCCGCCCATGCCCGTTGCGCCGGTACGCGAGAAGGCGCCGGTCCTGCCGGCGACCCCGAACGTCGTGCCGCCGCCGGCGATCCGATCGCAAGCCGGCGCCCCCGCGCCGCTCCCCCCTCCCGTCCAGGCGGCCACGGGCAACGGCGCCGGCGACGAGGACGCGCACTGGCGCGAGGTCTACCAGCAGTACATCTCGACTCGGAAGCAGTGCGGCGAGCCGATCGATAGCCTTACGTTCGAGAAGTTCGGCGTGACGCTCAAGAAGACGCGCGACCAGCTCATCGAAAAGCACGGCGCGGCCGCGGTGCGCTTCAGCGTGCAGGTCAAAGAAGGAAAGGCCGCGCTGAAAGCGCAGCCCGTGAAGTAGCGCGCGGCGCTGAAAGCGCCGCCGGTGAAATAACCATCACGCCTTCGAGCGCGTCTTGAACCACTCGATCGTCTTGCGCACGCCCTCGTCGAGCGACGTCGGCGGATACTGCTTGTTGTAGTCGCCGCCATCGAGCACCGACCGCTCCACGTCGCCCGGACGCCGCGGACCGTACTTCAGCTCGGCCTTGCTGCCCGCGGCGCGCGCGATGGCCTGCGCGAGATCCAAGGTCGTAGTGGCCTGCCCCGTGCACAGGTTCACGAAGCGCTGCTCGATCTTGCTCTCCGCGGCGAGCACGTTCGCGCGCACGACATCATCGACGTAGACGTAGTCGCGGATGCAGCCAGGGTCGCCCAGCTCCTTGCGCGCGTTGATCTGCACCGACTGGCCATCGAGCAGGCGCTGCGAAAAAATCGCGACGACGCCCGCCTCGCCGTGCGGGTCTTGGCGCGGGCCGTAGACGTTGGCGTAGCGGAGCACGGTGTAGTTGAGGCCGTGCTCCTTGGCATACGCGCCCAGGTAGCCTTCGAACGCGAACTTCGAGCACGCGTACGGGGAGAGCGGGCG
>Ga0190269_10000847_pt1 | contig 15244 bp, 14 predicted proteins | sample Popmic249IS_FD_133749 | JGI IMG/M metagenome (GOLD analysis project Ga0190269, IMG submission 133749) | Populus adjacent soil microbial communities from riparian zone of Blue River, Arizona, USA - 249 IS | ecosystem: Environmental > Terrestrial > Soil > Riparian zone | place: USA: Arizona...
CCGAGTGCCACTTCGTGCTGTCGCTCCCCCACCCGGCCTGGCTGATGATCGATCCGCAGGACCCGGAGCGCCGGGTCCGCCGCAGCTACTGGGATCCGGCTCCCATCGCTGCGGACGGCGGCGGACCGGCCGACCAGCCCCGCACGATCGCCAACCTCGTGCAGAGCCTGACCCGGGCAAACTTCCGGATCGACAACATCGTCGAGCCCGAGCCGGTCACCACGGGGGGCCGCAGCGCCGGCTGGTCCGACGCCATGCGCTACCTCCCCGCCACCCTCGTCATCCGAGCCCGCAAGCAGGGCCTCTAGCGCTCGGCCCACCACTCGTCGAGGCGGCGGCGGGCCTCCTCCTCGCCGAGGGGGCCCTCCTCGAGACGGGCTTCGAGGAGCATCGACAGGGCCTCGCCCACCTCTCGGCCGGGGCCGATGCCGAGGTGGGCCATCACCTGCTGGCCGTCGAGGTCAGGGCGGATGGCCTTCAGCTCCTCCTCGGCCTGGAGCTCGGCGATGCGCTCCTCGAGCGCGTCCATGCGGTCCGCCAGCAGCTTCGCCTTGCGGACGTTGCGGGTGGTGCTGTCGCAACGGGTCAGCTCGTTGAGCTCGTCGAGCAGGTCCCCGGCATCGCGCACGTAGCGGCGCACGGCGGCGTCGCTCCAGACCTCGTCGCTGTACCCGTGGAAGCGGAGGTGCAGGTAGACGAGCTGCGTGATGGCCTCGAGCTGGTCGTTCGGGAACCGCAGCGCCTTCAGCCGCTCCCGGGCCATGCGGGCGCCGACCACCTCGTGGTGGTGGAACGACACGCCCTTGGGGCCGATCGAGCGGGTCTTGGGCTTGCCGACGTCGTGCAGGAGGGCGGCCATGCGCACGATCAGGTTCGGCTTCGTCTTGGCCACCACCGCGATCGTGTGGGCGAGGACGTCCTTGTGCCGGTGGATCGGGTCCTGCTCGAGCCGCATGGCCGGCAGCTCGGGGAGGACGATGTCGGCGATGCCGGTGTCGACGAGGAACCACAGCCCGGCGGTGGGCTGCTCCACCACGAGCAGCTTGCAGAGCTCGTCGCGGATCCGCTCGGCCGAGACGATCTCCAGCCGGCCGACGAAGCGGCGCACGGCGGCCAGCAGCTCGGGTTCGGGCTGGAGGCCGTAGCCGGCGATGAAGCGGGCCGCCCGCAGCATCCGCAGCGGGTCGTCGGTGAACGAGACCTCTGGCGACAACGGGGTGCGCAGCACGCCGGCAGCGAGGTCGGTCACCCCGCCGAAGGGGTCGATGAGCTCCGGCTCCTCGCCGGCCGCGCCGGTGACCCGCAGGGCCATCGCGTTGACCGTGAAGTCCCGGCGGGACAGATCGGCCTCCACGTCGTTGGCGAAGGACACGTCGGGCTTGCGGGAGTCGGCCGCGTAGGCCTCGGCCCGGTGGGTGGTGACCTCGAAGGTGATGTCGCCCTTCTTGAGCCCGATGGTGCCGAAGCGGGCGCCCTGGTCCCACACGGCGTCGGCCCAGCCCTGCACCACCCGCACCGTCTCGTCAGGGTGGGCGTCGGTGGTGAGGTCGATGTCGCCGTCGAGCGCCTTGCCGAGCACCAGGTCCCGCACGATCCCGCCGACGAGGTAGACGCGGTGGCCCGCCTCGTCGAAGCGAGCGGCCAGGGGGCGGACCTCGGCGAGGACGGGGGCGAGGCGCTCGGGGATCACCGGTCCGAGGGTAGGGCGAGGGGTGCGCCCCAGGAGAACCCGGACGGGCTCGGACGCGACTGGGGACCGGTCCGCAGACCGGTCCCCAGCAGGTCAGGCTTCGGGCCGACCGGCGTCGATCAGCCGAGGCGGCGTCGCAGGGCGAAGAGGCCCAGCGAGCCGAGGCTCAGGACCGCGGCCAGCCCGGTGGCGATCCCGGCACCCGTGTTGGGCAGGGTGTCACCCGCAGCCGCGGCAGGCTGCGCGAACGGCAGCGGCTGCTGGTCGCTGGCCTCGGAGTCGTCGTTGGGGTCGTAGCTGTCGGGGTTGGACGCGTTCCCGTCGGTGTGGCAGTCGGGGTCGTCGATGTCGGCCACCCCGTCACCGTCGTTGTCGGTGGTGTCCGAGCACTCCGGCGCGTCGCCCCCGGCCTCGGAGTCGTCGTTGGGGTCGTAGGTGTCGGGGTTCGTGGCGTCACCGTCGGTGTGGCAGTCCGGGTCGTCGGTGTCCGCCACCCCGTCACCGTCGTTGTCCGTGGTGTCCGAGCACTCCGGCGCCTCGCCGCAAGCCACCCCGCTCACCTCGGCGTGACCGAGGCGAATCTGGACGAGACCCTGCGGATCGCTGGCGGGAGCAAGCAGCGTGATCACGATGGCGTCGACTGCGGCCCCGGTCTCGGTCTCCGTCACGACGTTGAGGTCGACGTCGAGGACGTCGGCGAGCGGCGAGTCGCTGAGCGCGCCGGTGAGCTCCGCGAGCAGGTCGTTGACCGGCCCGCTGAGCGGGTCCTCCCCGCCGATGACGAGGTTCACGACCTCAGACGAGGCCGCGTACTCGACCTGGCCGGCGCTGCACACTGCCACCGCCTCGCCCCGCACGAGGTCGGCCTCGACGAGCGGGACATCGGGCCCCACGGCGTCGATGAGCACCTCGAGGTCCTCGATCTGGCCGACGGCGCGGGCGTTGTAGGGCCCTTCCAGCTCGTGCTGTGCGGCCGGCTGCTCCAGCTCGGACTCGAGATCAGACTGCTGGTGCACGGCGGCCCGTGCGATCAGCGTGCCGTTCACCGCCAACGGGTCGGCCGGGACGGCGATGAGGGTCTCATCGGCATCCTCGCCGAACGGAGGGGCTGCGACCTCGGCGGTGGGCGTGGGCGGCAGGACCTCTTGATCCGTGATCGTCAGCGTTGCGCCGAAGGCCGAGGCGGTTCCGGAGCCGATGGAGTCGGCGGCGGCCGGACTGGCCGTCGCCAGGAGCAAGAGCGCCGCGCCGGAGACGGCAAGCGCCCGCTTGCGAGTAGATCGCATGGTGTCCCTCCCAGGGAGTTGGTCGTTGGTTCCCAGCTGGTGAGTGGCCACCCGACCGGTAGCGGCCACAGCCGCCGCCTCCTTACCCCAAGCACTGGTGGGGCAAACACCCCATCTACCCTATTCGCCGCGCCTCGGCAAGGATCCTGCTGCTCGGCGAGAGATCCTGCTGCCTACAGGCCGGTGCCCAGGCCGGCCTGGTGCAGCGCGATGCGAAGGTCCTCGGCGTCGTTGGTGGCGGCGAGGGCGTCTCGGAGGCTGATGTGCCCGTCGCGCACGAGGTCGAGCAGGCCCTGGTCGAGCGTCTGCATGCCGTGGTACTGCCCCTCGGCGAGGACCCGCTCCAGCTCGGCCAGGCGGCCCGGCTCTGCGATGCAGTCCACCACCTTCGCCGTGCCGACCAGCACCTCGGCCACCGGCACCCGGCCCCGGCCGTCGGCTCGCTCGAGCAACCGCTGGCTGACCACCCCGCGCAGCACGCTCACGAGGGACTGGCGGGCGGCGGGCTGGTCCGCCGGCGGGAAGAGGTCGAGCAACCGGGTGATCGTGTCGACGGCACCGGCGGCCCGCATCGTCGAGATGACCAGGTGGCCCACCTCGGCCGCGGTCAGCGCGGCCCGGGCGGTGGCCGCGTCGGCCAGCTCGCCGACGAAGATGACGTCGGCGTCGGCCCGCAGGCCCGCCCGGACGGCGTCGGCGTAGCTCACGGTGTCCATCCCCACCTCGCGCTGGGTGACCATGGCCCGCTGGTCCGCGTGGAGGACCTCGATCGGGTCCTCGACGGTGAGGATGTGGCAGGGGCGCGTGCGGTTGATCCGGTCGAGGACGGCCGCCACCGTGGTGGTCTTGCCGGAGCCGGGAGGGCCGGTGACGAGCAGCAGGCCGTGGGCTTCGTCGGCCAGGCGCTCGACCTGCACCGGGAGACCGAGCTGCCCGAGCTCGGGGATCTCCGGGGGGACGCGGCGCACCGCCATGGCCAGCGACCCCCGCTGGCGGTGGACGGCCACGCGGAACCGGCCGAGGCCGGGCACGCTCAGGCCCGAGCTCGTCTGACCGGACCGCTCGAGCTCCGCCACGCGCCCGTCGTCGAGCACCGCTCCCACCATCGCTTCGACGGCCGACGCCGTGAGCGGGTCGTAGGGCGTGGCCCGAAGCTGGCCGTCGACCCGGATGTGCGGGACCGCCCCGGGCTTGAGGTGGAGGTCGGAGCCGCCCTCCTCGTCGAGGTGGGTGAGGAGGGTCTGGAGGTCGGTCATGCCATCCGGTCCTGGTCGTCGAGCACTCGGCGTTGGACGAGCGCGGCGGCGGTCACGGCATCGTGGCCCGGGCCGCCGTGGCTCGGGGCTTCGGGGGCGTGCCGCTCCCCCAGCAGGGCGCCCACGCAGGCCGCCGCTCCGTGGGCCAGCGCCTCCAGGTCGTAGCCGCCCTCGAGGTGCACGAGGCGTCGACCCGCCGGGACCAGCGCGAGCAGCGCCGCCGTGAGGTCGGCGAAGTCCCCTGCGGTGAGGCCGAGGTCGGTCAGCGGATCGGCCCGGTGGGCGTCGAAGCCCGCGGACAGGAGCAGCCACGTGGGCGCGAAGCGCTCGGCCAGGGGAGCGATGACCTCGTCGACCCCGGCCCGGAACACGTCGCCGGTGGCCCCTGGGGGCAGCGGGATGTTCACCGTCGTGCCCCGCGCCGCGGGCCCGCCCGCCTCGAGCAGGCCGCCCGTGCCCGGATAGAGGGGGTGCTGGTGGAACGAGACGTAGGCCACCCGGTCGTCGTCCCAGAAGACGTCCTGCGTGCCGTTGCCGTGGTGGGCGTCGTAGTCGACGATGAGCACCCGCTCGCCCCGGTCGGCCAGCGCGGCGGCCGCCACGGCCACGTTGTTGAACAGGCAGAACCCCATCGGCTGCAGGGGGGTGGCGTGGTGGCCGGGCGGGCGCACCGCGCAGAAGGCGGCGTCGACCTCGCCCGCGTCGAGCGCCTCGATGGCGGTCAGGCCGGCGCCCGCGGCGAGGAGGGCGGCGTCGTAGGACGCCTCGTTGGTGGCGGTGTCGCCGTCGAGCCAACCGCCGCCCTCGGCGCTGCTGGCCGCGATGCGGTCGATGTGGGCACCGGTGTGCACACGCTGCACCTCCGCCCGGGTGGCCTGCCGCGGCCACCGGCGATCGAGCCCCTCCGCGAACCCGGCCGCCGTCACCCCGTCGAGCACCGCCTGGAGGCGCGCCGGCCGCTCCGGATGCCCTCGACCGGCGTCGTGGTCGAGGTACCGCTCGTGGGTGAGGAAGAGGACCGACACGGTGCCGGGAGCGTACCCGGGCGATCCTCGGCCCACGGCGGCCGCCACTACCGTGGCGACCGGGATGAGCGTGCTCCACCGCGGCCGGGACGACGGCCGGTTGCGCGCCACGACGTGGCGAGGCGACCGGGCGGTCGCGCAGGTCGTCAGCCGGGGCGCGGTGAGCGACCACGACGTCGACGCGCTGCTGACCGAGCTGCAGGCCCGCGGCTGCCGCGCCGCGCTCACGGCCGCGCTCCCGCCGCTCGAGCAGGCGCCCTTCCTCGCCGCCGGCTTCGTCGAGCACGAGCGCCTCCACCTCCTGCGCCGGTCGGTCGAGCCGCTCCCGTCGAGCCCGGCCGTCGACGCCCGGATCCGGCGGGCCCGACGAGGCGATCGGCCGGCCGTGCTCGCCGTCGACCACCTCGCCTTCCCGCCCTTCTGGCGCTTCGACGACCAGGCCATCGACGACGCCGTCGAGGCCACCCCGTCCGCGCGGTTCCGGGTGGGTCTCGACCCCGGGAGCGACGACCCGGTCGGCTACGCCGTGACCGGCCGGGCCGGCAGCCGCGGGTACCTGCAGCGCCTCGCCGTGCACCCGAGGTGCCAGCGCAGCGGGCTGGGGACCGCACTCGTGGCCGACGGCCTGCGCTGGTTGCGGCGCTGGGGCGCGCGGGAGGTCCTCGTCAACACGCAGGAGGCCAACGCCGCCGCCCTCGCCCTGTACGAGGCGCTCGGCTTCGAGCGCGAGCGGCACGGCCTGGCGGTGCTGCGCCGCGACCTCTCGGCGGGCCTGCGGTGAGCGCCGGGCCGGCCCGGGTCGGCCGGGCTGCCCGCGCCGCAGTCGCCGTCCTCACGGTGGCCCTCGTCCTCGGACTTCCGCAGGCGGAGGGCCAGGAGCCGGCCGAGGACGAGCGCCCACCGGTGCTCACGGCCCAGACAGGCCCCATCGGCACCGGGGACACCTTCGAGCTCGGCCTCGACGCCGGCTCCCTGCCGCCTGACGGCACCGTCGAGCTGGTCCTCCATGGGCGGGTCCGGTCCCGGTCGGAGCTGACCGTGTCGATGCAGGGAGACGGCCTGCGCAGCACCGTGTACCAGGTCACCCTCCCGGTCAGCGAGCTGCCCACCGCCCCCGACGGCAGCCGCCGCGTGGCCATCTCGCTCGATCCGAACCTGCCGGGCGGGCTCAGCCTCGGCGCCTCGGGGGTCTACCCCCTCGAGGTCCGCGCCCGCGACGCGGCAGGCACCCTCCTCGGGACGCTCATAACCCACCTCGTGCGCGCACCGGACGACGGCGACGAGTCCCCGCCGCTGGCCGTGGCGGTCATCGCCCGGGCCCTCCACGAGCCGGCCCTGGCCCCCGACGGGGAGCGGGTCCTCGACGCGGACGAGCTGGCCGGCATGGCCCCCCTCCTCGCGGCGCTGGCCAACAGCGGCGCCCCCGTCAACCTCACCCTGTCCGCCGACCCGCTCGTCGCCCTCGCCGCCGCCGCCGAGGGCGGCGACCAGGAAGCGACCGCCGCCCTCGACGACCTCCGGGCCATCGCCGAGCGGGGCGCCGTGCTGGGCGGCACCTACGCCCCGACCACCCCCGACGCCCTCGTGGCCGCTCGCCTGGAGGGAGAGCTCGACGAGCACCTCGACGCCTTCGCCGCCAGCGTGACGGAGGTGCTGGGGGTCGACCCGGACACCGGCACCTGGCTGGCCCCCTCGGACCTCGGTGAGCCCGGTGCCGCCGCCCTCGCCGAGCGTGGGGTCGAGCGCCTCGTGGTCGACACCGACCAGGTCGAGCCGTTGCGGGCCGGGCTCCTGTCGCTGTCGTTGGCCCAGCCCTACCTGGTCCAGCTCGACGACGACCGCGAGCTGAGCGCGATGAGCGTGGACCGCCAGATCCTGGACGGCCTCGGGTCCGACGCCTCGCCGGCGCTGGAGGCCAGCCACCTCGTGGCCGAGCTGGCCATGCTCTGGTTCGAGCAGCCCGGGATCCCCCGGGCCGCGGTGCTGCCCATCGACGCCGACGTGCGCCCCGAGGTCGTCACCGCGCTGCTGGCCGCCCTCGACGGCGACGCGATGCTCGAGGCGGTGACCGTGGAGGGCGCGTTCGCGGCCGCCGGTCCCCTCCTGCAGCCTGGCGGCGGTCAGGTGGATCGAGCGCTGGTGCCGAGCGACCCGGAGCCGATCGCCTCCGAGGTGCGGTCCGGGCTCCCCGCCGCCCGTGCCCTCCTCGTCGGCCTGGCCTCCCTCCTCGGCGGTGCCGACGAGGAGGCGACCTGGGTGCCCACCGCCGCCGCCCACCTGCTCCTCGCCACCTCCACCGCGCTGCCCGAGCGCGCCCAGGTGGAGCACCTCGAGGCCGTCGGCGCGGCCGTCGAGCAGCTGGCCACGGCCGTGAGCGTCCCCCGCCGCGAGACCGTCACGCTGACCGCGCGCGACGGCACGGTCCCGCTCGTCGTGCGCAACGACGGGGACGTGCCCCTCGAGGTGTCGGTCCGGCTGGAGAGCAGCAAGCTCGAGTTCCCCCAGGGCGACGTGCTCCCGCTCACCCTCGCCCCCGGGAGCTCCCGGCTGGACCTGGCGGTGCGGACCCGGGCGTCGGGTTCGATCCCGCTGACGGTCACCATCACCTCGCCCGACGGGTCCCTCACCCTGGCCGAGGTCGACTACTCGATCCGCTCCACGGCGGTGGCCGGTGCCGGCATCTTCCTCTCAGCGGGCGCTGCGCTGTTCCTCATGGTCTGGTGGGCGCGCCACTGGCACCGCACCCGGCGCAGCGCCAAGCTCATCGAGGCGAAGCACCTGTCGCACCCCTCCGGTCGGGCGCCGGCAGGCGAGGCGGCCGGACGCCACTAGGTTCGCGACGACATCCGCACCTCCCGGGGGACACACCACATGGCCGTCCGCATCGTCACCGACAGCAGCTGCGACCTCACCGACGCGCTCGTCACCGCCCACGGCATCGAGGTGGTCCCCCTCACCATCCGCTTCGGCGACGAGGAGCTGGAGGACCGCACCGAGCTGTCCGTCGAGCGGTTCTACGAGAAGCTGGCCGCCTCGTCGGTCCTGCCCGAGACGGCCGCGCCCGCCCCCGGCAAGTTCGAGGCCGCCTTCCGCCGCCAGGCCGAGGCCGGGGCCGACGCCGTCGTGTGCATCAACCTCTCGGCCGGGCTGTCGGCCACGATGCAGTCGGCCCAGAACGCGGCTCGCGCCCTCGAGGGCGAGCTCGACGTGCGGGTGATCGACTCGCGCAGCATCACCTCGGGCCTCGGCACCCAGGTGGTGCTGGCCGCCGAGGCGGCGGCCGGCGGGGCGTCGGCGGACGAGGTCGTGGCCCTGGTCGAGGACCTGGCCGAGCGCACCCACGTGGTCGGCGCCCTCGACACGCTCGACAACCTGAAGAAGGGCGGGCGGATCGGGAACGCACAGGCGCTCCTCGGCTCGCTCCTGTCGATCAAGCCGATCGTCGACATCTCCACCGGCACCGTGGAGGAGGCCGGCAAGGCCCGCACCCGCCGCAAGGCCCTCGAGGTGCTGCGGGACAAGGTCGCCTCGGCCGGTGCCATCGAGCACCTCAACGTCACCCACGGCTTCGCCCCCGACGTGGAGGACATGCTCGACCTGCTCGACCCGATCTACTCCCGGGACCGGATCCAGGTCGGCCACATCGGTCCGGTGATCGGCACCCACGGCGGCCCCCGGGTCATGGGCGTCACCTGGGTGGCCCCCGCCTGAGCCCCGCCCCGGCCTGACCCCCGCGGGGGGCCGGCAGTAGCGTGGCCTGCGCCGTGTCGTCCGTGAACCCGCCTCCCGACGCTGCTCCCGGTGCGGGGGCCATCAGCCACGCCCCCCAGGCCGGGCGCACGCTGGCCGGGCGCTACCGGCTCGACGCGCTGCTGGCCTCCGGCGGCATGGCCCAGGTGTGGCAGGGCACCGACGAGGTCCTCCAGCGCCAGGTGGCGGTCAAGCTGCTCCACACCCACCTGGCCGCCGACGCCACCTTCGTGGCCCGGTTCCGCCAGGAGGCGGTGGCCGCCGCCCGCCTCGCCCACCCCGGCATCGTGGCCATCTACGACACCTGCTCCGAAGACGGCCTCGAAGCCATCGTGATGGAGCTCGTCCCCGGCCAGACCCTGCGGGAGCGGCTCGACGAGGCGGAGCCCATCGACCCGTGGCAGGCCGCCGGGCTGGCCGCCCAGGTGGCCGACGCCCTCGACGCCGCCCATCGGGCCGGGCTCGTCCACCGCGACATCAAGCCGGCCAACGTGCTCCTGGCGGGCGACGGGCGGGTGAAGGTGGCCGACTTCGGCATCGCGAAGGCGGTGGCCGACGCCGACCTCACCCAACCGGGCCTCATGGTCGGGACGGCCAAGTACCTCGCCCCCGAGCAGGTCCGAGGCGAGCCCATCGACGGCCGCACGGACCTCTACAGCCTCGGGGTCGTGCTCTACGAGATGCTCTGCGGCCGGCCGCCCTTCCAGGGCGACACCGACGCCGCCACCGCGCTGATGCGCCTCCAGAAGGAACCGCTCCGCCCGCGGCAGGTGCGGCCGAGCGTGCCCCGACCGCTCGAGGACGTCGTGCTCCGGGCCATGGCCCGAGAGCCCGAGGACCGCTACCCGTCGGCCACCGAGCTGCGGGCCGCGCTCCTGGCCGCGGGGGCGACGCCGGTGGCCGAGTCCGACCTCACCAGCACCACGATCGAGGCGGCGCCCGGTCACACCAGCGCCGTCCCCCGCCCACCTGCGCCCACCGCGCCGGTGGGCCGCCCGCCGGCCGCCGAGCCGGGGCCGACGTTCGCCCAGACCGAGCGCAGCTGGCTGATCCCGACGGCGGTCGTCCTGCTCATCGCCCTCACCCTGGGCCTGGCCGGCCTGCTGATCGGCCGGTCGGGCGCCGGCGACCTCCTCGGCGGTGTCCGTGACGCCATCGGGGGCGACGGCGGCGGGGGTGACGTGGTGGCGGTACCGGTCACCGCCGCCCAGGCCTTCGACCCCCCCGAGCTCGGCGGCGACGGGCGCGAGAACGACGACGACGCCCCGCTGGCCATCGACGGGGACCCGGCCACCTCGTGGCGGACCGAGGGCTACAACGACCGTGACATCACCCTTCTCAAGGAGGGCGTCGGCCTCGTGCTCACCCTGGAGCAGGCGGTGGCCCTGGACCGGCTGGAGATCGACAGCCCCACCAACGGCTGGCGGGTCCGCATCTATGTGGCCGACGCCGCGCCGGGAGACCTGGCCGGGTGGGGCGAGCCCGTGGCGGTCACCGAGGGCATCCCGGCCGGGAGCGGCAGCATCGACCTGGGCGGCGCCGAGGGCGGGGCCGTCCTCGTCTGGATCGTCGACCGCGGCGACGCCCCAGGGCGGGCGGGCGCCGAGATCGCCGAGATCCGGGCCTTCGGCGCCTAGGACAACGGGTGGCCGCCGACCCCGATGAGGCCCTCGTGGACGCGGCTCGGGGCGGCGACCGGGCCGCCCTCGACGCGCTCCTGCGCCGCCACCACGACCGCATCCACGGGCTGTGCCGCCGCCTGGCCGGGAACGAGGCCGACGGGCTCGACGCCACCCAGGAGGCGCTCATCGCCGTGGTCCGGGGCCTGCCCCGCTTCGACGGCCGGTCCCGGTTCTCCACGTGGGTCCACCGCGTGGCCACCAACGCCTGCCTCGACGAGCTGCGCCGGCGGGGCCGCCGCCCCGTGGTGGGGCTGCCGGACGAGCGCGACCCGTTCGAGGCCGGTCCGCTGCCGGACCCCCGGGGCGAGGTCCCGATCGACCGGATCGGTGAGCGGATGGCCGTCGACGCCGCCCTCGTGCAGCTGTCACCCGAGCTGCGGGCGGCCGTCGTCCTCCGCGACCTGTGCGAGCTCGACTACGCCGAGATCGCCGAGGTGCTCGACGTGCCCCCCGGGACGGTCCGGTCGCGCATCTCCCGGGGCCGGGCGCAGCTGGCCCGCCTCCTCGGCCCCGCCCCCGGCGACGCGACCTCCGGACCGCCGGGGGGCGGGAACCCGGCGGGGCCCGGCCGTCGTCCAACCACCACGACCCCACCGCCGGCCGCCGGCACCACCCCATGACCGACGCACCCCTCCCGCCCGACGCCGCCGACGAGCTGGCCTCCGCGCACCTCGACGGTGCGGCCACCGACGCCGAGCGGGCCCAGATCGAGGCCGACGGGTCGCTGCAGGCCCGGGTGCAGGCGCTCGCCGCCGTCCGGGCCGCCGTCCGAACCCCGGTGCCCGTCGACGACGCCCGGCGCGAAGCGGCCCTGGCGGCCGCGCTGGCTGCGGCCGAGGAACCGGGCGGCGTCCTCGCTCCCGCGGGTTCGTCGACGACGGCGCCGGTGGTGCCGCTGGCCGCCCGGTGGCGCTCGGCGGGGCGCGATCGCAGGCTCCGCTACCTCGCGGTGGCGGCCGCCGTCGCGGTCGTGGCGCTGGCCGTGCCGGTCCTCGACCGGCTCGGCACCGAGGACGACGAGGCGGACACGGCCTCGGTCGCGCTCGATGCCGAGGCCAGCGCCCCGGCCGCCCGGGACGGCGCCGAGGAGTCCGGCATGGACGACGCGGCCGGGGGCAGCGCCGGCGCACCGACGCCCGAGGCCCTCATGGCCGACGACCTGGGCCCCTTCGACGAGCTCGCCGCCCTCACCGCGGCGCTGCGCGAGCAGCCCGAGCTGGCCGACGACGAGTACGCCGCGCCGACCACCACCGGGGGCGCGGAGGCCATGACGAGCACCACCCTCGCCGCCTGCGACGGCCAGCTGACGCTCCCCGCCGACACCGACGTCCTGTTCGACGCCACCGCCACCCTCGAGGGGACCCCGGTGGTGGTGGTCGTGCACCGCCTGCCCGGGGGCGAGCCGCAGCTGCTCGTGGCCGCCGTGGACGGCTGCGCCACCCTCGTCGACCAGCCCCTCTGACCCGCTCCCCCGCCGGTCAGGGCGCCGGCGCCCTCGGTGCCCGGCGGAGCCGGGCCGTGCGCAGCAGGGCGACGACGGCGGCCAGCCCGGCCGCCACCCACACGAGGTCCTTGACCGGCTCGACGCCCTCGCTGGAGTCGATCCACCCGGCCCAGGCGATGCCACCGAAGGCCAGCCCCGCCGTCACCACGGCCACCGGCCACGACCGGTCCCGGCCCACGCTGACCACGATCTCCCCGAGGACGAGGCCGAACAGCGGCCCCGCCACGTAGGGCAGCGATCCGGTGAACTCGTACTCCCCCAGGATCAGGGCGCCGAGAGCGGCGGCCACCGCGCCGCAGACGAGCCCGAGGACGGCGCGCAGGACCCTCACCGGGCTCACCGTACCGCCGGGCCCAGGGCCCGCTGGCCGGCCGTCCGGTTCGCACCCTCTAACCTGACCGCCATGGCTTCCCGCTCGACCGCTCGTCGCGCCGCGCCCGACACCACCGGCACCGTCGTCGACACGACGGACTGGCCGGCCCAGGCCGCCGACACCATCGAACGGGTGGTGGGCTCCGTCCGGGACAAGACGACCGGTCCCGCCATCACGGCCGCCCGGTGGGTCGTGTACGGCACCTTCGCCCTGCTGGTGGGCCTGGCCGTCCTCGTGCTGCTGGCCATCGCCGCCGTGCGCCTCATCGACGTCTACCTGCCCGACGCCTGGGTGGGCGAGGACCACACCTGGGTCGCCCACCTGATCGTCGGGCTCCTGTTCACCCTGGCCGGCATGGCCATGTGGTCGAAGCGCCGCGCCCCCGACGACGCCGAGCGCTGATCACCCGGTCCGGTGGAATGCCCGGGCTGCGCCGCCGGTTCCCACGAACGTCCCCGACCCTGAGAGAGACCGATGAGCAGCACCGAAGACGTCCGTGACGTGATCGTGGTCGGGTCCGGCCCCGCCGGCCTGACCGCCGCCATCTACACCGCACGGGCCAACCTGAGCCCCTTGGTGATCGAGGGCGAGCCGTCGTCCACGTCGGACCAGCCCGGCGGGCAGCTCATGCTCACCACCGAGGTGGAGAACTTCCCCGGCTTCCCAGAGGGGATCATGGGCCCGGAGCTCATGATGCGGTTCCGGGAGCAGGCGCTGCGCTTCGGCGCCGACATCCGCACCGAGAAGGTCACCCGGGTGGACCTGTCGAGCCGTCCCTTCGGCGTGTGGGTCGGCGACCCGGGGGCCCCCGAGCCCACCTACCGGGCGAAGGCCGTCATCGTCTCGACCGGGGCGCAGTCGCTCATGCTCGGCCTCGAGAACGAGGGGCGGCTCATCGGCCACGGCGTGTCCACCTGCGCCACCTGCGACGGGTTCTTCTTCCGGGACCAGACGATCGCGGTGGTCGGCGGCGGCGACTCGGCGGTGGAGGAGGCCACCTTCCTGACCAAGTTCGCCTCCAAGGTCGTGCTGCTCGTCCGCCGCGACCAGCTCCGGGCCAGCAAGATCATGCAGGACCGGGCCTTCGCCAACCCCAAGATCGAGATCCGCTGGAACACCGTGGTCAAGGAGATCGTGGGCGACACGAAGCTCGACCACCTCGTGGTCGAGGACGTCACCACCGGCCAGCAGAGCGACCTGCCCGTCACCGGCCTGTTCATCGCCATCGGCCACAAGCCGAACACGGACCTCGTGAAGGGCCAGCTCGAGCTCGAGGACAACGGCTACCTGATCACCGGCCAGCTGGGCGGCGCCTCCACCACCAGCGTCGAGGGCGTCTTCGCCTGCGGCGACGTGCAGGACCAGACCTACCGCCAGGCCATCACCGCCGCCGGCTCGGGCTGCCAGGCCGCCATCGACGCCGAGCGCTGGCTCGAAGCCCAGCACGACTGAGCCCTCAACCCCCAGGGATCGGTGATGTCGAACGTGTGTTCGCCCATGGGGGTGAGCGCCGGGCGGCGCGGGAATGCCCGATCCTCCGGCGGGGTTGGACCGCCCGGGTACGATCCCACCCTCGCCGCCCCCTTCCCGAAGGACGCCTTCCCCATGCTCACGCTGACCGATGCCACCTTCGACGAGGAGATCGCCGGCTCCGCCGAGCCCGTGCTGGTCGACTTCTGGGCCGTGTGGTGCGGACCGTGCAAGACGATCGCCCCGATCCTCGACCAGATCGCCGACGAGCAGGCGGGCAAGCTGAAGATCGCCAAGCTCAACGTCGACGACAACCCGGACGTGGCCCGACGCTTCGATGTGATGAGCATCCCCACGCTCATCGTCTTCAAAGATGGCCAGCCGGTGAAGCGGATGATCGGCGCCAAGGGCAAGGGCCAGCTGATGCAGGAGCTCAGCGACGTCCTCGAGTGACGCCGGTCACCCTCCATCGAGGGTTGAGCGGTCGCCGGTCCGGAGCCTCGATCTGGCGCTGACCAGGGCCGCTGCGGAGGTTCTCCACAAGGTTCCACACAGGTTGTGGACAAGGTAAACCTTCGGTTGACGGCCCCCAAGGGGGCCAACCCTCGAGGCGAGGTCGACCGTGGAACGAGGCGCTCCCGCGCTCAGGCGTCCTCCGGGCGCCCTTCGGTCATGGCCCGGTAGATGCGTTCGAGGTCCTCGAGCCCCGAGAACTCGACCACCATCTTCCCCCGTCCGTTGCTGCCGGCCATCGACACCGAGACCCGGGTGTCGAGGTGGTCGGCCAGCAGCTCCTCCAGCTCCAGGAGGCCCGGTGGGCGGAGTCGGCGCCCGGCCCGAGAGGTGCCTGCCGGCGCCCCCGCATCTGACGGCGCGTCAGGTTCCGGCTCCGCATCCTCCGCGTTGTGGACCCGGACGGCCTCCTCGGCCTCCCGCACGGACAAGCCCCGATCGACGATCCGTCGGGCCAGGTCCTCCTGGAAGGCCCGGTCCGGGGTGCCGAGCAGCGCCCGGGCGTGCCCCGCCGCCAGCTGGTTCTCCGCCACCAGCCGCTGGATCGTGGGTGGCAGCTGGAACAGCCGGAGCGTGTTGGCCACCGCCGAGCGGGACTTCCCGACCTTCTGGGCCACCTGCTCCTGGGTGAGGGCGAACTCCTCCATGAGCTGCTGGTAGGCGGCCGCCTCTTCGAGCGGGTTGAGGTCCTCCCG
>Ga0190269_10000848_pt1 | contig 15237 bp, 10 predicted proteins | sample Popmic249IS_FD_133749 | JGI IMG/M metagenome (GOLD analysis project Ga0190269, IMG submission 133749) | Populus adjacent soil microbial communities from riparian zone of Blue River, Arizona, USA - 249 IS | ecosystem: Environmental > Terrestrial > Soil > Riparian zone | place: USA: Arizona...
CCTTGCGCTCGAGATATTGCTCGAGGGTCTCGCCCTCGAGCAGCTCCATCATGATGTAGTAGTTGGACTCGAACTGCCCGAAGTCCGTGATCTCGACGATGTTCGGGTGGCCGATGCGGTTGACGAGGCGCGCTTCGTTGATGAAGCGCTGCACGGCCTCTTCCTGCGTGGACAGCTCGTCGCGGATCACTTTGATCGCGCAGCGCCGCTGCATCAGGATGTGCTCGGCCAGATAGACCTTGCCCATCGCGCCCCCGCCGAGCTCCGTGACGATGCGGAAGTTGCCGATGAGTCTGCCGATCACCCCGTGAAACCTTTCCGGTTCTGGGCATCGAGCATGCGCTCAGCACCGGGACCTAGGCCTGTGAAGCTCATGGTAGACGAACCCGGGCTGCTTGGCGCGAGTGGGCAGAGACTGCCTATGTGCGTGGTGTGGGCGCAGCTTACGGCTGCGCCCACACAGACAGTGTCAGGTCGGCAGCTGATGAGACTTCCAGCGCTCGCGCAGGTCCCGCTTCTGAATCTTGCCCGTAGCCGTGTGCGGGATCTCGTCCATGAAGACTACGTCGTCCGGCATCCACCACTTCGCGATCTTGCCCTCGAGGTACTTCAGCAGGTCTTCCTTGCTGACGTCCTGGCCCGCCTTCTTGACCACGATCAGGAGCGGCCGCTCATCCCACTTCGGGTGCGGCAGGCCGATGACCGCAGCCTCGGCCACCGCCGGGTGACCCACGGCCAGGTTCTCGATCTCGATCGTCGAGATCCACTCGCCACCCGACTTGATCACGTCCTTTGCGCGATCGGTGATCGCCATGAAGCCCGATTCATCGATCGTGGCGACGTCGCCCGTGTCGAAGAAGCCGTTCTTGTCGAGGATCTCACCGCCTTCGCCCTTGTAATACGCGCCGGCGATCGCGGGTCCGCGCACGAGGAGATGCCCGAACGTCTTGCCGTCGCGCGGCAGCTCCTTGCCCGCGTCGTCGACGAGCTTCATCTCGACCATGTAGGGCGGCCGGCCTTGCTTCAGCTTGTATTGCATCTGCTCTTTGCGGGGGAGCGACGCGTGGCTCGCCTTGAGCCGGCTCATGCTGCCCACCGGGCTCATCTCTGTCATGCCCCAGCCGTGCAGGATGGTCACGCCGTAGTTGTTCTCGAACTTGTCCATCACGACGGGCGGACAGGCCGCGCCGCCCACCACCACGCGCTCCAGCTTGCCGAGCTTCAGCTGCGGGTTGGCCTCGAGATATTGCAAGAGACCCAGCCACACGGTGGGCACGGCAGCGGTCACGCTCACGCCCTCTTCGACGAGCAGCTGGTGCACGCTCGCGCCGTCCAGCTTGCCGCCCGGGTGCACGATCTTCGCGCCGGTCATCGGCGCCGCGAACACCAGGCCCCAGGCGTTGGCGTGGAACAGCGGCACGATCGGCATGACCGCGTCGAGCGAGCGCAAGCCCAGGTAGTCCGGCTGATTGACGACCAGCGCGTGCAGCACGTTCGAGCGGTGTGAGTACACGACGCCCTTGGGGTTGCCCGTGGTTCCGGACGTGTAGCACAGGCCCGCGGCGGCATTTTCGTCCACGCGCACCCAGTCGAAGGACTCGTCTTCCGCCGCGAGCAGCTCTTCGTAACAGAGCGCGTTCGGCAGCTTGGTCTCCGGCATGTGCGCGCGATCGGTGAGGATGATGAAGCCCTTGATGCTGGGGCAGCGCCCGGCCATCGCCTCTGCGAGCGGCACGAACGTCAGGTCGAGGAACAGGTACTGATCTTCGGCGTGGTTCGCGATGTAGGCGAGCTGATCGAGGAACAGGCGCGGGTTCAGGGTGTGGCACACCGCGCCGATGCCCATGATCCCGTACCAGGCTTCCATGTGCCGGTACGTGTTCCAGGCCAACGTGGCGACGACCTGCCCCTTCTTGATCCCGAGCCGCGACAGGGCCTTGGCACAGCGCTTCGCGCGACCGTGCATGTCGCCATACGTGTAGCGATGGATTGGGCCTTCCACCGAGCGTGAGACGACCTCGCGCTCCGGATGGTAGAGGCGGGCGTGATCGAGGATGGTCGGCACGAGCATCGGCCAATCCTGCATGAGTCCTTGCATGGCGTTATCGCTCTCCCTGTGAGGTACGGTACGGGCGGTTTGTGTGTGTCTAACGTCCCATGCTGCCCCGAGCGGCAGGCGACACTCAAGCGCGATGCGCTACCTTCCGGCGCATGTTTAGTTTCTTCCTGCGCGCTCGCCTGGTCTTTCTGGGTGTCTGCTTTTGGGGTTGTGCCGGTTCCGCCGCGCAGACCGAGGTGGTTACTCACGTTCGAGCCGGACGGTACGCGGCCGCGGTCGAGCGCTACGAGCGCGCCGGCAAGTCGCGCGGCGTGCTCGAGAGCTTGTCGCGCAGCCTGCTGACGCAAGCGGCAGAGAGCGGCGACCGGGAGCAGCAGCGCGCGGCGTTCGTGGAGCTCAGCCTGCTCGGCACGCGCGCCGAGCCGCTGCTCGAGGAGCTGAGCGACGCGGGACGCGCTCCCCAGCTGCGGGCCCAGGCCCTGCGCCTGCGGCTCGCGCTCGGCGACGAGGACGCGAGGCAGCCGCTGCGAGCGCTGGCCTCGCACGCGGACCCCACGGTTGCGGACGCCGGCTACGCGGCGCTCGATCCAGACGCCGACTGGCCGCTTCTGCTAGACGCGCTCAGCTCTCCCCGCAGCGCGCGTCGCAGCGCGGCGTTGTCCGTGCTGGGACGCGCGCCCGGGACCGCGGCCGGGCGTCACGAGGCGCTCGGGCAAGTGGCGCGGTTCGATCCGGAGCCGCAGCTGCGAGCGGCGGCGCTGGCCTGCCTCGAGCGCGTGGGGCAAGGCGCCGCGCCGATCTTCGAGGCGGCGCTGCAAGATGGAGACGCCGAGGTGCGGTCCGCCGCTCGGCGCGGCGTGTTGCGTGTGGACCCGGAGCGCGGGCGCGCGCTGCTCGACCAGCAGCTGGGAGCGGCGGTGAGCAGCGAGAGCATCGCGGCGGCGGTCGCGCTGCTCGGCGCGCAGCCGCCGCTCGAAGCGGAGCGCGCCAGGGCGCTGCTGATGGCGGCGCTGACGTCGCCCGATGCGACGTTGCGGGCGCGCGCGGCCGGCAGCCTCGCGCTCGTCCCCGAGGCGCAGCGCGATCGCACGCTGTTACGCGAGCGGCTGGAGGCGGAGAAAGTGCGCTCGGTGCGCTTCAGCCTGGCGCTCGCGCTCGGAGCGGCGGATGCCGACGCGAACAAGGCCCTCATCGACTTGTCGCAGTCGGCGGATCTCACCGGCGCGCAGGCCGCTGCCGAGCTGGCCGCGCGCGACACCCAGGCGCGTGAGCGTCTGCGCGGGCTGACGGGGCATTCCACAGTGCTGGTGCGCGCCACTGCGGCGCGACTCATCGCGCGCGAGCTGCACGAGAGCGACCCGCTCGTGAAGCTGTTGGCGGACTCGGCTTGGCAGGTGCGCAGCGCGGCGGCCGGTGCAGTGCTGAGCGTTCTGTGACGAATTCATGGCAGTCGTGTAACAGCGACTGAGGCGAGCACCGAAACGTCACAATTGATGGCTCGCGCGCAACGTTCGCCTTGTCACGCTCGGCGGCGCGCAATAGGTAGGAGCGACGCGCATCGCGCCAGTATCTCCGCGCGCGGGCACGTTCGTGGCAAGCAGGACCCCTATGCTGTCGAGTAGCGGCATCCGCTCTACGTCTGAACAGGCCGTCATGGTGTGCGGACTCGGACGGCTCGGACAGCAGTGCGTGAAGGCGCTCGCGGGTTATCGCGTGCCGGTGTACGGCGTCGATCTGCAGCTGCCAGCGGGCGTGGCTCTCGACTTCGCGCGCATCACGCTCGGAGATTTTCGCGATCCCGAGACGTTGCGCCGAGCTGGCCTCGCACAGTGCCGCTCGATCGTGCTGCTCGCGAGCGACACTGCGGCCAACATCGAAGGGGCCTTCGCCGCGCGTCGCGTCAACCCGGACATCCGCGTGGTGGTACGCGGCGAGCAGCAGGTCTGGCAGGACTTGCTGTTGCAGCGCCTCGGTAACCTCGTGGTGTACGAGCCCAACCGCCTGGCTGCGCCCGCGCTTGCATTCGCGGTGCTGGACGAGCACGTGCTGGCCCACTTCTACGTGGATGATCAGCTGTTCCAGGTGACCGAGCACAAGGTCAAGGCGGGCGAGCGCTGGGTGGGCTCTCCGATCGAGACCACGCAGCTGCCCGGGCGCCAGATTCTGCTGCACGTGCCCGCGAGCAGCGCCGGTCAGCGCGAGCTCGAGTTTTACGGCTGGCATCCGGAGCAGCGCATCGCGGTGGGGGATCGGTTGCTCATCCTCACGCGCACGCGCCCGGTCGCGGAGGAAGAGCGGGGACAGCCGCGCGTCAGCTGGCTCGAGACGGCGCGTGTGATGTGGCGCGACTTCGAGCGGCACCGCAAAGAAGGCTGGAGTCGCGCGGCCAAGGTCTCGCTCACCGGGCTCGGCGTGATGGGCGTGCTCGTGCTGCTCAGCGTGATCGCGTTCAGCTTCACTGCGCCGCACTGGCCACTCGCCGAGTCGCTGCGCCTGGCGTTGATGCTGCTGTCGGGCGGCCACCTCGCGGACGTCGTGGTGTCGTTCGACCGCTTGCCGCGCGGCGTGCTGTGGGCCGAGCTGCTTCTGACGATCATGGGCACGTTGCTCACGGCCGTGGTCTACGCGCTGCTCACGGATCGCTTGCTCACGGCGCGCTTCAACCTGCTCGCGCCGCGGCCGCGGCCGCCCGCGCGCGGTCACGTGATCATCGCGGGCGTGGGTGCGACCGGCGAGCGCATCGCCGCGCTGCTGCAGCAGCTCGCGCGGCCGGCCGTGGGCATCGAGGCGGAGGCCCTGAGCCCACATGCGCCCGCGCACTTGCCGGTGATCCGGGGGACGCCGACGGCGGCAGCCAGCCTGCAGGAAGCGCACATCGAGACCGCGCACGGTCTCGTGGCGGCGACCTCCAACGAGCTGCAGAACTTGCAGATCGCGCTCTTGACCGCATCGCTCAATCCACGCTGTCGCTTGGCCGTTCGCATCTTCGATCCGCGCCTGAGCGAGAACCTGTCGAGTGTGCTGCCGGACGCACGCATCCTGTGCATCACCACGCTCGCCGCCACGGCCTACGCGGCCGCGGCCCTCGGCGAGCAGGTGATCAGCCTGTTCCAGATGTTGGGGCAACCGGTGCTGGTGGTGGAGTACCGCGTGTCGGAGGGCGATACCCTGCGCGGCCGCGCGCTGTGGGAGATCGCGGAAGGCTATGCGGTCGTGCCGGTGTTGTTCGAGCCGCGCGGTGGCAAGGCCCGCGTGCCCGCGCTGGAAGACTCGGTGGTGCGGCTGCGCAACGGCGATCGGCTGGTGGTGCTGGCCTATGCAGGTAGTTTGGAAGCCATCGAGCGCGGTGATCTGCGGCCGCGCGAATATGAGCTGATGCTAGAAGGCCTACGACCGTATGCCGAGCCGCTGCAGGTCGTGGGCATCCTCACCCAGCGCTTTGGCTACACCCTGCAGCAAGCGCGCGACGTGCTGGCGCACTTGCCCCAGCCGGCGCCGCAGCGCATGTACGGCTTGTACGCGCGCCGCACGTACCGCTTGCTGCACGCCAACGGCGTGGTCGCCAGCTTGCGCCGGCTGTCCGTGCACGACATGACCGGGGTCGTCGAGAACCTGACCCGCCGCACCTCCCGTGAGCCCGGCATCGACGTGCGAAGCAGCCTGGGCCACGCGTCACAGCCCCGTGAAAGACCTGCGGTTTCTGCAGCGGCCTCCCAGCCCGGTCTGGACCGCCAAAACTAGTCTGTTATATCAAGCGCCATGTCGAACCAGCTCCCGTCCGCATTCGTGTCACATCAGGTCCCCGGTCGTGTTCGCTTGCGGGTGCCCGCGATGCGCCATCAAGAGGACTACTTCGCACGCATGCGCGAGCAGCTGGCGAGCATTCCCGGCTTGCGGCGCCTCACCACCAACACGCGCACGGCGAGCGTGCTGATCGAATACGTGGGCGAGATCGAGCCGCTCGAGGCGATCGGGCCGCGCCTGTCGCTGTTCACGCTCGAGCAGCGTCCACATCCGCATTCGCTCAGCGAGCTCCTGTACAGCGTCACGAGCGCGCCCGACCAGCTCATCAAAAAGGTCACGGACGGTCGCGTGGATGCGGCAGGTTTGACTGCCATCGCGCTCACGGGCCTCGGCATCAGTCAGTTCGTGCGTGGGCACGGCTTGCCTGCGGGTTGGACGTTGATCTGGAACGGGATCAGTCTGATCCGCGATGTCGGCAAACCAGCTGACGCCGCTGGCGTCACGCCCGAAGAGCTCGAGTAACGTTTTGCAGCCGCCGCGAGCGGCGCGGCCTAAATGTAAGGTCTTCGGTGTTAGGTCGGCACCTTTCCCGCGCCAAGTTTCCGCGGGGGGCGCGCTTTTGTTGCTAACGCGATCCGCTGCCTTCACAGTGCTGTCAAACGGTCTTCGCAGTCTTTCCTCAACCGGTCAGGAGAGCACATGCAGACGAGCGCTTGGCAACAGGACGGCGAGCTCACGCAGACGGTGCCTTGGTTTCGTACCAATGAGACCGCGTTACGCGCGACGATTGCAGACCTGATGTTGAGCCCGGGCGTGCGCTCGGTCAGCTATCAGGAGCCTAAAAGTCAGCTCCTGGTGCGCTTCGACCGCGCGCTCACCAGCGCCGACAAGCTGCGAGCCGCGGCCTGGGGCCGCACGCCGAACATCCTCGACACGGTCGCCACGGACACCATCAAGTGGGCGCCGACCGCGAGCAAGGTCCTGCTGACGCTCGCCGCTGCGCTGGCCCGCTGAGCGGCTGATATCGATCTTCCCCTGACGCGCTTGCGGACTCCGCGGGCGCGTTTTGTTTGTGCAGGGGTTGTGTCACGTGACTGACACGTGTTTGACACGCGGGTGCCGATCGCATCACTCGAGCTGTTGCGCGATCAGCGGATGAGGCTTCGCCGCCGTCGTGCCGGCGCTTCCGTAAGGTCGGGTGATGATCTCGAGCAGGTGACCGTTGGGATCGTCGAAGTAGACGCCGCGTCCATCGTCCCAACCGTTGATTTGACCGGGCTGCTCTCGCATCGGATCGGCCAGTACGTCAGTTGGCGTGAGCGCACGCGCGCGAAGATCTCGTCGAACTCCCGTTCGCTGACCAGTGCTCGATGGTGTACTCGCCCCGAGCGGCCCGGCCCCGATGAATGCGCGCGCCCCTTCCTGAAACTACGATTGCGGCATGGCTCGCAGGCGCTCGCGTGCGTGCGCCCGCAGCAGCACTTGTGATTGACTGCCGGCTCACCGCTTCCGGCACCTGCTGATGTCGAACCCGGGGCCGACGCGGCGTCAGGGCGCACTCAGGTGGCAGCTACTGCAGCGCAAGCCGTCGGCCTCACCGAGCAGCTCGGCCATCTTCGGCTTCACGATCTCGCGCATGAACGCGAGCATGGCCGCGTCGCTCTCCGCGGCGGCGGCGACGCGCTCGCGACTGAGCGCTGGCAACTCGGCGCTCGGCATCGCAAATGCGACGCTTGCCGCATCTGGGCCGTGGCAAGTGCTGCAGCTGAAAGCGGCGAAGCGCTCAGCGTCGAAGGCTTGGAACAGCGGACGCATGGTCGGCACGACCACCTCGCGCATGAAGCGCTTGCGCCCATCTGCATCGAGCTCGGCCCAAGCCCCAGCCGCGAGCGGCGCGCTGTACACGTTCGGCTCCGGCGTGATCACGCCCGCATCCGGCTGCGTAGGCAGCACGGCAGCGTCCTCTCCCCAGACCGGCGCCTCAGTCTCGAAGCGACAACCCCCCAGCGCTCCCCCGAACAATACGATCAGACCAAAAACCGTGCGGATTCCAATACGACCATCCGACATCGCTCCCCCAACAGCTGATCGCGTCCCAAACTTGAGCTTTGCCCGCCGGGTGGGATGGCGATTTTCACACGCGCCGTCACGGCACACCGCGAGTCAGTGCGACGGACTCTAGAATCCATGGCGTTTCAATGGTTTGCGAAATACAGGCTGAATGGCCTGAATCTTGAAGAAGGATCCGCCGGTCGCTTACCGGGGGGATCCTCATGCACGTTTTACGAACCTCATCCCATTTACGATTGGCACCACTGCAGCTAATGGCGGCAATCATCGCCAGCGTCGTGTTGTCCGCTGCGGCGCCGGCGCAGGCGCAAGAGCCGAGCGCCACGTACTCACATCTCTCCCTTCAGGGCACGGCCGGCGATGTCGGCGCGGAGCTCCTGGGGGGCACGGTTGGCGCGATCGGCAGCGCTGCACTCGGCATCGGGATCTTTGCGGTATCTGGCTGGGCGCTCGGCTGTTTTGAGCCGGACGCGGAGCTGTGCGGTCTGGGCGCGCTATTCATAAGCCTGCCGCTCACCGGAGTGGCCGCGCTGATGCTCATCCCGGCTGGCGTGAGCATCGCCGGCGATCTCAGCGGAGGCGATGGAGCGTATTGGAGCTCGCTGTTCGGCACGGCGCTCGGCGCATCGGTCGGAGGCGCGCTCTTCGTCGCCGGACACAGCGCGCAGATTCACGTGGCGCCATTGCTCCTCGTGGCCTTGAGCTTCACGATCGCGGGTAGCGTCATCGGTTACCGAGTCTCGGCGCCAGAGCACTGGTCTGTCTCCATCGCGCCGAGCTTCGACGCGTCGGGCGCAGGCCTCGCCGCTCACGGCAGGTTCTGACTGCGACGCGGCCGAGGATCTCGCTGCCCTGCAGGCTCACCCGGTCGCGGGTGGCAGGCCACTCCCTGATGATCGCGATGAAGTCTGTGGCTGCAGCCTACGCGGACGACTACATCCGTAAGTCAAGCGCAATCCGCTGCCCACTCCGCTGACGGCGCCGGCGTTGCGCGCGGACGCGAATGCGACAACACTGCGCCCTCGGCACGGCGAGGAGGGACGTAGTGCTCACCCTGCAAGATGTAACTCATGTGTATGCCAACGGCGTTCGCGCGCTCGACGCCACCAGCTTGACCATCCCGAAGGGCATGTTCGGGTTGCTCGGTCCGAACGGCGCCGGCAAGTCGACTTTGATGCGTTGCATCGCCACCCTGCAAACGCCGTCGCACGGCTCGATTCGGTTCGGCGACATCGATGTGCTCGAGCGACCGGAGCGGCTGCGGGAGGTGCTCGGCTATCTGCCGCAGGATTTCGGCGTGTACCCGCGCGTGTCGGCCTACGAGTTGCTCGATCACCTGGCCATGCTGAAAGGGATCGCTGCGCGCGCCGAGCGCAAGCACACGGTGGAGACGCTGCTGCGTCAGGTGAACCTGTGGGATGCGCGCAAGAAGCCGGTCGCCGCCTACTCCGGTGGCATGCGGCAGCGCTTCGGCATCGCGCAGGCGTTGATCGGCAATCCGCGCCTGCTGATCGTGGATGAGCCGACGGCGGGCCTGGATCCGGAGGAGCGCAGCCGCTTCAACAATCTGCTGGCGGAGGTCGGCGAGCAGGTGGTGGTGATCTTGTCCACGCACATCGTGGATGACGTCACCGATCTCTGCTCCAACATGGCCATCATGGTGGACGGTCGCATCGTAGAGCTGGGCGAGCCGCAGCAGCTCGTCGAGCGACTGCGCGGGAAGATCTGGAAGGGCACGGTCGAGCGCGCCCAGCTCGACGACATGCGCGCGCAGCTCAACGTCATCTCCACGCGCCTGCGCGCGGGCCGCACGGAGATCCACATCGCCAGCGCAGAGTCCCCCGGGCCTACGTTCGAGGCCTGCGCGCCCACGCTCGAGGACTTCTACTTCGCCACCCTGCACGCGCGGCGGCGCACGCAAGCCGGGGCCGTGCCACCATGCTGACGCGAATCGCGGCGTTCGAGATTCGCTATCAGCTGCGGGCGCCCTTGTTCGCCGTCGGCGCCGCGATCTTCTTTCTGCTCACGTTCGGCTCGGTCACGGTCGACGAGATTCAGATCGGGGGCAAAGGCAACGTGCACGTCAACTCACCGTTTGCCATCGTGCAGACGGTCGGGGTGATGAGTGTGTTCGCGATCTTCATCGCCACGGGCTTCGTGGCCAACGTAGTGGTGCGCGACGACGAGACCGGCTTTGCCCCGATCATCCGCGCGACCCGCATGCGCAAGTGGGACTACCTGTTCGGCCGCTTCGCTGGCGCGTTCCTCGTCGCAGCGCTGGTGCTCGCAGCCGTGCCGCTCGGCGTGCTCGTCGGCTCGTGGATGCCGTGGTTGGACCCGGAGAAGCTCGGCCCGTTCGTGGCCGGCCACTACCTGTTCGCCTACTTCGTGGTCGGCTTGCCGTCGCTGTTCGTGACGTCCGCCGGCTTCTTCGCGCTCGCGACCGCGACGCGCTCGATGATGTGGACGTACGTGGGGGTGGTCGCGTTCATCTCGCTCTTCATCACCAGCCGCGCGCTGCTCAGCGACCCGGACTACGACACGCTCTCCGCGCTGTCTGATCCCTTCGGCATGAGCGCGCTCTCTCATGCCACGCGCTACTGGACCGCGAGCGACCGCAACAGCACGCTGCCCCCACTCGACACTCTCATGCTGGGCAGCCGGCTGATCTGGACGACGTTCGCCTTGGCCCTGTTGGCGCTCGCATACCTGCGCTTCCGCTTCGAGGAAGTGGGCAGGCGCACGGCTGCGAGCGCGATCGCCCCACCGGCCGCACCTCGCGCCGCCGTGAGCAGCAGCGTGCAGCAGCTGCCGCAGGCGCGCACGGGTCGTCGGACGAGCTGGCGACAGCTGACCGCAGTCACCGGCTTCGACCTGCGCTTCGTGTTCAAGAGCCCGGCGTTCTTCGTGCTGCTCGCTGTGGGCGTGCTGAACGCGCTCGGGGGCTTGCAGCAGACCGTGACGGTGCGAGGCATCGACTATCTCCCGGTGACGCGTGCAGTGGTCAGCATGCTTCACGGTGCCTTCAGCATCATCCCCATCATCATCGCCGTGTACTACGCGGGCGAGCTGGTTTGGCGCGACCACGAGCGACGCATGCATGAGATCATCGGCGCGGCGCCCGTTCCCGGCTGGGTGTTCGTGTTGCCCAGGGTTCTGGCGATCACGCTGGTGCTGCTCGCGTCGTTCCTCGCGGCCTCGCTCATGGGGATCGCCTTTCAGGCTTACCACGGGTACACGCGCTTCGAGCTGTCGAACTATCTGCTTTGGTTCGTGTTGCCAGGGACGGTCGACGCGCTGCTGATCGCCATCCTCGCGGTCTTCATCCAGGTCCTCGTGCCTTACAAGTTCGTGGGCTGGGCCGTGATGCTGCTCTACCTCGTGGCCAACATCGCGCTCGCGTCGGCCGGCTACGAGCACAACCTGTACAACTACGCGGGCGCGCCGGGCGTCCTGCTGTCAGACATGAATGGCCTCGGCCGTTTCTGGATCGGGCGCGCTTCTTTTCAGGCGTACTGGCTTGCGTGTGGAGGCGTGTTGCTCGTGCTGTCGCATGGGGTCTGGCGCCGCGGAACGGATGCCCGCGCGTCCGCGCGCGTGCGCCAGCTCAAGCAGCGGCTCGCGGGTCCTGCTGGGCTCCTGCTGGCGGGCTGTGCGCTGGCGTGGATCGGCCTCGGCATCCACAACTACTACAACACGAACATTCTCAATCGCTATCTCACGGCGCCCGACCGCGATCGCTTTCATGCGGACTACGAGAAGGCGCTGCTCGCGTACGAGAAGGTTCCGCAGCCGCGCATCGTGGACGTGAAGCTGCACGTCGAGCTGTTCCCGCGCGAGGTCAAGGCCATCACGCGCGGCGAGTACATCCTCGAGAACCGCAGCTCCACGCCGCTGTCGAGTGTCCACGTGCGTTGGGAAGCGCTGAGCTTGAGGCTGGATGCGCTGAGCATCGACGGCGGTCAGCTCGCGAAGGACTACCCGCAGTTTCACTATCGCATCTACACGCTCGAGCCCGCGCTGCAGCCGGGTGAGCGACGGCGCATGCAGTTCAGCACCACGCTCGAGGAGCGAGGTTTCCCGAACGCGCGTCCGCTGCGGAAGATCGTGGCGAACGGTAGCTTCCTGGACAACTTCGACATCGCACCGTGGCTGGGCATCGATCGCTCGATCGCGATGACCGATCGCGCGAAGCGCCGCAAGTACGGCTTGCCGTCCGAGGTTCGGCCACCGAAGCTCGAGGACGCGGCCGCGCGCGCCCATCACTACCTGCGCCACGACAGCGACTGGGTGACGGCGGAGATCACACTCAGCACCGACGCCGATCAAACGCCGGTCGCGCCCGGATACACCCTCTCGGACAGCGTGCACGCCGGCAGGCGCACGCTGCGCACGCGCACCGAAGCGCCCATCATGCACTTCTTCTCGCTGCAATCCGCGCGCTACGCCCAGCGCAGCGAGACCTGGCGCTCCGCGCGTGGGGACGAGGTCGCGCTGGCGGTGTACCACCACCCGACGCACCCTTACAACGTACAGCGCATGCTGGATGCGATGAAGCTGTCGCTCGACATCTTCACAAGCTCGTTTTCGCCGTATCAGTTTCGCCAGGCGCGCATCCTGGAGTTCCCGGCCTACGCCGACTTCGCGCAGTCGTTCGCGAACACGGTGCCTTATTCGGAGTCGATGGGCTTCATTCAAAATCACCCATCCGACGCCGCCAAGCGGGACGAAAAGATCGACCTCGTGACCTACGTGACGGCGCACGAGATCGCGCATCAGTGGTGGGCTCACCAGGTCGTCGGAGCAGACAAACAAGGTGCCACCATGCTCTCCGAGAGCTTCGCGCAATATTCAGCGATGCTGGTGATGGAGCAGAAGTACGGTCCGGCGATGGTCCGCAAGTTCCTCAAGTACGAGCTGGATGCGTATCTGCGTAGCCGCGGCGGCGAGGTCGTCGAGGAGCTGCCGCTGGTGCGCGTGGAGAACCAGGGCTACATCCACTATCGCAAGGGCACCTTGATCATGTATTGGCTCAAAGAGAGCGTGGGCCAAGCGGTCGTCGACCGTGCGCTGCGGCGGCTGCTGGAAGCGTATGCGTTCAAGCCCGCACCGTACCCCTCGTCGAGCGAGTTCGTGGCCTACCTGCGCGAGGAAGCCGGCCCGCGTTGGGACCCGCTCATCACTGACCTGTTCGAGAAGATCACGCTCTATGATCTGAAAGCGCGCGACGCGACCGCGAAGAAGCGTGCAGATGGCCGCTTCGAAGTCAGCTTCAAGGTGGAAGCCAAAAAGCTATACGCCGATGGCAAAGGCCGTGAGAGTGAGGCGCCGCTCGACGAGGAGCTCGAGCTCGGGGTGTTCGACGCTCAACCGGGTAAAGAGGGCTTCTCTTCCGAGCGCGTGCTGCACATCGAACGCCGCGCACTGCAGAGCGGCACCCAGCAAGTCCGCTACGTGGTCGACAAGCCACCCCGCTGGGTGGGCGTGGACCCCTATAACAAGCGCATCGATCGCAACTCGGACGACAACCTGATCGCGGTCGAGCTGTCGCAGTGATCGCAATGGTTAGATCACGCCGGTGCCGGACCGGTATGCACGCGCCCCCGCGTGGCCGCCCATCAGGATGCAAGCAGTCTGTCACCCGGCTCCGTGTTCCCGGCGATCGGTGGCCTCATCAGGGGATGAGTGGCCCTCGCGTCGTGAGGCGCCTTCGGTCGGAACGACCACGGAGCTGCCGGCCGTATCGGCGCCGAGGTTCTTGCAGCTCAGGGCGCGAATGCGGACGCGGACCTCGGCGCTCTACTGGAGTCGTTCGTCGTACACGCAGCCGCGTGAAGCCGCAGGACTCGCGTGCGAATTCAAGTAGGGCCAGCCCGACGCACGGGACGACTCCGATTCGCAGCGCACGCCTCCGCTCGAGCACTGCGTGGCGAAAACGCGCGGCGCGTGGTCATCCGGCCATGTTTGGATCACGACCCAAACGGAACGTGTAGGCGCATGGCACCGTGATTCGCTGCGAGCATGGGCTGCCGCCTGGAAATCGCCGATTGGGGGCGTACGATGGCTGAAGTATGAAAGAGTTCTCGTGTGGAGATGTGGTTCCCGGCTGCACGGCTGCGTTTCGGGGCGTCGACGACGAGTCGCTGCTGAGCCAGGTTGCGAAACACGCACAGAAGGATCACGGCTTGAAGGAGCTTCCCCCCGAGCTCATCGAGCAAGTCAGACGCAAGATTCGCACGGTCAAACATGACTAAGTCGTCCGGCTGGAGAGCCGTCGTCAGCGCGGGCCTGTTGCAGAAGATCCTCGCGGATGAACGGATGCTCTCGCTGTCTTGCCAGCCCATCGTCGATTTGCGACGCGGCGTGATCGTGGGATACGAAGCGCTGGCGCGCTTCGCCCTCAAACTGCCTGTGCCTCCGAACATCGTGTTCGCATCCGCGCAGCGCTTGGGTCTGGGCGAGGAGCTCGAGCTGGTGGCCTTGCGTCGCGCGCTCGAGCTCTCGCGCCACACGCCCCCAAACTGCTTTTTGACGATCAATGTCGACCCTCAGCACTTACTCTCGCCGCGGATCATCGAGCTGATCACGGCGCATGGTTCGCTTGCCGGCGTGGTGTTCGAGCTGACGGAACACAGCCATCTCGAAGATGTCGAGCAGGTCGCGCAACGCTTGAAAGAACTGCGCCGCCAGGGCGCGTTCATCGCCGTGGATGATGCAGGCGCGGGCTACTCCGGGCTGCAGCGCATTCTCGCGTTGCGTCCTCAGTTCCTCAAAGTCGATCACAGCTTGGTGTCGTCGGTGGACAACGACGCCGCAAAACGCGCGACCATTCAGATGCTGGGGGAGCTGGCCGAGCGCCTGGACGCCTGGATCATCGCAGAAGGCGTCGAGACCTCGGCGGAGCTGCATGCGCTGACGCAGCTGGGTGTTCCGCTCGCACAAGGTTTCGCTCTTTCGCACCCTCTGCCTCCCTGGAGCGTGCTCTCCAGTGAGGTCGTCATGACTCTCGACGCGTTGCCGCGCGACGCCTTGACCACGGGTTTGGTGGACGGACTCGTCGAACCCGCGCTGATCTGCGGGCCAAACGCGGCGTGGCCCAAAGATCGCGGCGTGTGCGTGCGCCTCGAGAGCTCCGGGCGTCCGCTCTCGCTTCGTATCGTCGACCATCATGGCGAACACGTGCGTGAGGCGCACGAGTTGCTCCGCGTCAAGCGCGAGAGCCCGATCGCAGCGGTCGCGCTACGCTGCACCTTGCGGCCGGAACACCAGCGCTGGGATCCAGTCGTGTGCATCGATGAGCTCGGTCACTTCGAAGGCTTGATACACGTTCACACGCTGGTCTGGGCGCTCGCAAGCGGCAGACC
>Ga0190269_10000849_pt1 | contig 15235 bp, 16 predicted proteins | sample Popmic249IS_FD_133749 | JGI IMG/M metagenome (GOLD analysis project Ga0190269, IMG submission 133749) | Populus adjacent soil microbial communities from riparian zone of Blue River, Arizona, USA - 249 IS | ecosystem: Environmental > Terrestrial > Soil > Riparian zone | place: USA: Arizona...
ATCCCGCTGCAGGCCTACTTCCGGATCAACACCGAGAACATGGGCCAGTTCGAGCGCACCCTGATCATCGCCGACGAGGGCTCGAGCGTGCACTACGTCGAGGGCTGCACCGCGCCGATCTACAGCTCGGACTCGCTGCACTCCGCTGTCGTCGAGATCATCGTGAAGAAGGACGCCCACGTCCGCTACACGACGATCCAGAACTGGTCGAACAACGTCTACAACCTGGTCACCAAGCGGACCGCCGTGCACGCGGGCGGCCGCATGGAGTGGATCGACGGCAACATCGGCTCCAAGGTCACCATGAAGTACCCCGCCTGCTTCCTGCTGGGCGAGGGCGCCCAGGGCGAGACGCTGTCCGTCGCCTTCGCCGGCGCCGGCCAGCACCAGGACGCCGGTGCGAAGATGGTCCACGCCGCGCCGCGGACCTCGTCGAACATCGTCAGCAAGTCCGTCGCCCGTGGCGGCGGGCGGACGTCGTACCGCGGGCTCGTGCAGGTGCAGGAGGGCGCGGTCGGTTCACGGTCGAACGTCGTCTGCGACGCGCTGCTCGTCGACACCATCAGCCGGTCCGACACCTACCCGTACGTCGACGTGCGCGAGGACGACGTCTCCCTCGGCCACGAGGCGACGGTGTCGAAGGTCGGCGAGGACCAGCTGTTCTACCTCATGAGCCGCGGCCTGCCGGAGCAGGAGGCCATGGCCATGGTCGTCCGCGGCTTCGTCGAGCCGATCGCGCGCGAGCTCCCGATGGAGTACGCGCTCGAGCTCAACCGTTTGATCGAGCTCCAGATGGAGGGTTCTGTTGGCTAGCCCCGCCCTGGCGGCCCCCGCGCCTCGGCTCGTCTCGCGCGACCCCGACGCGTTCCCGCCGGTCTCCGGCCGGGAGGAGGACTGGCGGTTCACCCCGCTCGCCCGCCTCCGCGGCCTGCACGACGGCACCGCCGTGGTCGACGGCGTGCTGCCGGTGACCGTCACCGCGCCCGAGGGCGTCGTCGTCGAGACGATCGGCGCCGACCACCCGCTCGTCGGCTCGGTGCTGGTGCCGGCCGACCGGGCCGCCGCGCTGGCCCTGCGCGACGCCAAGGAGGGGCAGCTGGTCCGGGTGACCGGCGAGCTCGCCGACCCGGTGGTGCTCCGGTTCGAGGGAGCCGGGCAGACGTCGTACGGGCACGTGGTCGTCGACGTGGCGCCCTTCGCGCGCGTCACGGTGGTGCTCGAGCACACCGGCTCCGCCACCCACGCCGGCGGCGTCGAGGTGCGCGTCGGCGACGGCGCCGACGTGACCGTCGTGACGGTGCAGGACTGGGCCCGCGACGCGGTGCACCTGTCCGCGCAGGCGGCGTCCGTGGGCCGCGACGCGCGTTACCGGCACGTCGCGGTCTCGCTCGGCGGCGACCTGGTCCGGCTCAACCCGACCGTCACCTACGCCGGCCCCGGCGGCTCCGCGGAGCTGCTCGGCCTGGCCTTCGCCGGCGCCGGCCAGCACCTGGAGCAGCGGCTCCTCGTCGAGCACACGGCACCCCACTGCCGGAGCCGGGTCACCTACAAGACCGCTGCGCAGGGCACCGAGGCCCACACGGTCTGGATCGGCGACGTCGTCATCCGCAAGGACGCGGTGGGCACCGACACCTACGAGCTCAACCGCAACCTGCTCCTCACCGACGAGGCGCGGGCCGACTCGGTGCCCAACCTCGAGATCGAGACCGGCGAGATCACCGGCGCGGGTCACGCCAGCGCCACCGGCCGGTTCGACGAGCAGCAGCTGTTCTACCTGCAGGCGCGGGGGATCCCGGCCGACGAGGCGCGGCGGATGGTCGTGCGCGGCTTCTTCGCCGAGGTGCTGCAGCAGGTCGACCTCCCCGACCTGGAGGAGCGGCTGCTGGCCCGCATCGACGAGGAGCTGGCGCGGTGAGGGTCGCTTCGCTCAAGGACCTGCCCGAGGAGGGCGCCGTCCGGGTCGACGTGGCGGGCAAGGCGATCTGCCTCGCCCGCAGCCAGGGCAGCGTCTACGCCATCAGCGACGTGTGCTCGCACGCCGACGTCTCGCTGTCCGAGGGCGACGTGGAGGACGGCACCGTCGAGTGCTGGCTGCACGGCTCGCGGTTCGACCTCCGCACCGGGGCGCCCACCGGCCTCCCCGCCACCAAGTCCGTCCCGACCTACCCCGTCACCGTCATCGGCGATGACGTCTTCGTGAAGCTGGAGAAGTAGATGTCCGTCCTGGAAGTCCGTGACCTGCACGTCAGCGTCGAGGACAAGGCGATCCTCAAGGGCGTTTCGCTGACGATCCGGCCCGGGGAGACGCACGCGATCATGGGCCCCAACGGCTCGGGCAAGTCGACGCTGGCCTACAGCCTGGCCGGCCACCCGAAGTACACCGTCACCTCCGGCACCGTGACCCTCGATGGCGAGGACGTGCTCGCGATGTCGGTCGACGAGCGGGCCCGCGCCGGCCTTTTCCTCGCGATGCAGTACCCCGTCGAGGTCCCCGGGGTGACCGTCTCCAACTTCCTGCGCACCGCGGTCACCGCCGTGCGCGGTGAGGCGCCCTCGCTCCGGCACTGGGTGAAGGAGCAGAAGGAGGCCATGGCCGCACTGGAGATGGACCCGGCCTTCGCCACCCGCAACGTCAACGAGGGCTTCTCCGGCGGCGAGAAGAAGCGCCACGAGATCCTGCAGCTCGAGCTGCTCAAGCCCAAGGTCGCGATCCTCGACGAGACCGACTCCGGGCTCGACGTCGACGCGCTGCGCACCGTCTCCGAGGGTGTCAACCGCGTGCACGCGACGGGGGAGACGGGCACGCTGCTCATCACCCACTACACCCGGATCCTCCGCTACATCCAGCCCGACTTCGTGCACGTCTTCGTCGCTGGCCGGATCGTCGAGGAGGGCGGCAAGGAGCTGGCCGACGAGCTCGAGGCCAACGGCTACGCGAAGTACGTGGGCGCGGCGGTCTGACCATGAGCACCCCCTTCGACGTCGAGGCGGTCCGCAAGGACTTCCCGGTGCTGTCGCGCGAGGTGAACGGGCACGCGCTCGTCTACCTCGACAGCGCCTCGTCGTCGCACAAGCCGCGCCAGGTCCTCGAGGCCGAGCGGCGGTTCGTGGAGGAGCACTACAGCAACGTGCACCGCGGCGTGCACACGCTGTCCCAGGAGGCGACGGACGCCTACGAAGCGGCGCGGGCGACCGTGGCGCGGTTCATCGGGGCGTCGTCGGACCGCGAGGTCGTCTTCACCAAGAACGTCACGGAGTCGCTCAACCTCGCGGCGCACTCCCTCGGCGGGCTGCTGCAGCTGGGGCCCGGTGACGAGGTCTGCGTCACCGAGATGGAGCACCACTCCAACCTCGTGCCCTGGCAGATGCTCTGCGAGCGCACCGGCGCCACGCTCCGCTGGTTCGGGCTCACCGACGACGGCCGGCTCGACCTGTCGACCGACGCCGTCAACGAGCGCACCAAGGTCCTGGCCTTCACCCACGTCAGCAACCTGCTCGGCACGGAGAACCCGGTCGCCGAGCTCGCCGCCCGGGCCCGCGCTGTGGGGGCCCTCACCGTGGTCGACGGCGCCCAGGCCGTGCCCCACCAGCCGGTCTCCGTCACGGACCTCGGCGTGGACCTCTACGCGTTCACCGGGCACAAGCTCCTCGCGCCGACCGGCGTCGGGGTGCTCTGGGGGCGTGCCGACCTGCTCGACGCGATGCCGCCCTTCCTCGGTGGCGGCTCGATGATCGAGGTCGTCCGGATGAGCGGCTCGACCTACGCCAAGGCCCCCGAGCGCTTCGAGGCCGGTACGCCGGTGGTCAGCCAGGCGATCGCCCTGGCCGCCGCCTGCGACTACCTGGCCGACCTCGGCCTGGACGCCGTCGCGGCTCACGAGCAGGCCCTCACCGGCCGGTTGCTGTCCGGCCTTGCCGCTCTTCCCGGCGTCCGCGTGGTCGGCCCGGCGACGACGGAGCTGCGGGGGAGCGCGGTGTCCTTCGTCGTCGACGGGGTGCACCCGCACGACGTCGGCCAGTCGCTCGACGAGCTCGGCATCGCCGTCCGGGTCGGCCACCACTGCGCCGCTCCGGTGTGCCAGCGGTACGGCGTACCGGCGACCGCCCGGGCGTCGTCGTACCTGTACAACACGGAGGACGAGATCGACGCGCTGCTCGAAGGGATCCAGAAGGTGCAGGCGTTCTGGCGATGAGCGAGACCCTCTACCAGGAGATCATCCTGGACCACTACAAGCACCCCCACCACAAGGGCCTGCGGGAGCCCTTCGGCGCCGAGGTCCACCACGTGAACCCGACCTGCGGCGACGAGGTGACGCTGCGGGTGCAGCTCGCCGACGGCGTCGTGCAGGACGTGTCGTACGACGGGCAGGGCTGCTCGATCAGCCAGGCCTCGACGTCGGTCATGACCGACCTCGTGATCGGCCGCTCACTGGACGACGCGATGGCGCGGCACGAGGCGTTCCTCGAGCTGATGCAGTCGAAGGGCGCGCTGGAGCCGGACGAAGAGGTGCTCGAGGACGGCATCGCCTTCGCAGGGGTGTCGAAGTACCCGGCGCGCGTGAAGTGCGCGCTGCTGGGGTGGATGGCGTTCAAGGACGCGGCCGCGCAGGCCGCGGGAGGGAAGCACTGATGGCCGAGGCGACCGAGACCCCGACCGGCGAGCGGACGCTCCCGTCCGACGAGGACGTCATGGAGGCGATGAAGGACGTCGTCGACCCCGAGCTCGGCATCAACGTCGTCGACCTGGGCCTCGTCTACGGCGTGCAGGTGCACCAGGACGCGACCGTGACGCTCGACATGACGCTGACGTCCGCGGCCTGCCCGCTGACCGACGTCATCGAGGACCAGACCCGCAGCGCGCTGTCGACCTGGGTGGACGACGTGCGGATCAACTGGGTCTGGATGCCGCCGTGGGGCCCGGACAAGATCACCGACGACGGCCGCGAGCAGCTGCGGGCCCTGGGCTTCAACGTCTGAGCCCTTGCGACCTGGGGGCTGAGGGCATGACCGCGCTCTACGACCGCATCGGCGACGGCTACTCCACGCTGCGCCGACCGGACCCCCGCATCGCAGCCACGGTCGCCCACGCGCTCGGGGACGCGTGCTCGGTGGTCAACGTCGGCGCCGGGACCGGTTCCTACGAGCCGGGCGGCACGGTGCTCGCGGTGGAGCCGTCTGCACGGATGATCGCTCAGCGGCCGCAGGGGGGCGCCCCCGCCGTACAGGCCGTGGCAGCGGCCCTCCCGCTGGCGGCTGGGGCGGTCGACGCGACCCTGGCCGTGCTCACGACGCACCACTGGCCCGACGTGGCTGCAGGGCTCGCGGAGCTCGCGCGGGTCTCCCGGCGGCAGGTGGTCCTGACCTTCGACCTCCAGGCGATGCAGCAGATGTGGCTGTTCGACTACCTGCCGGAGTCGGTGTTCCGGGAGGCGGAGGCAACGGCGCTGCAGGACGTGCTCACTGCCTGGCCGGAGGCAGAGGTGCGCCCCCTGCCTGTGCCGGCGGACTGTGCGGACGGCTTCCTCTGCGCCTACTGGCGCCGCCCCCGGGCCTACCTCGACCCGTCGGTGCGGGCCGCTATCAGCACCTTTGCCCTGGTGCCGGACGACGTCCTGGCCCCAGCCCTGCACCGGCTGGCGGACGACCTGGCCGACGGCACGTGGCAGAGCCGGTACGGCGGACTGCTGGCCCTGGACGAGATGGACTGCGGCTACCGCTTGGTCGTCCGGGGCCAGTGACGGCGCTCAGATCGCACCGCTGAAGGTGTCGCAGGAGCGCGGTGAGCCTGACTCGTAGCCGGTCGTGAACCACTTCTGCCGCTGCGCCGCCGAGCCGTGGGTCCAGGCCTCGGGGTCGACCCGGCCCTGCGCCTTCTCCTGGATCCGGTCGTCGCCGACGGCCGCCGCCGCCGACAGGCCCTCGCCGATGTCCTCCCGGGTCAGCTCGGTGATGAACCCGGTCTCGACCGCATTGGCAGCCCAGGCCCCCGCGTAGCAGTCGGCCTGCAGCTCGAGCCGTACGGATCCCGACTGCGGTCCCTGCCGGTCGTCCCCCGCGCTGGCGCCGAGCAGGGTCTGCACGTGGTGGCCGTACTCGTGGGCGATCACGTAGGCCTGGGCGAAGTCACCGCCCCGAGCGCCGAAACGCGACTCCAGGTCGCCCCAGAAGCTGAGGTCGAGGTAGATCGTCCCGTCGCGGGGGCAGTAGAAGGGCCCGACGGCCGAGGAGGCTGAGCCGCACCCGGTGCTGACGCTGCCGGTGAACAGGACCGTCTGGGCCTCCCGGTAGCCCCGGACGGACTCCGACCAGTAGGCCTGCACGCTGTTCGCCACCCCGACGACCCGGCAGTCGTCGTACCGGTCTGCGTCGGCCCCGGTGCGGCACTTCGCGGCGAGGTCGGAGGTCGTCTGGGTGGTGCCGCCGCCCCCGCCGGTGAAGCCGCCGAGGTCGGCCGGGTTCACGCCCAGCACGAGGGCGAGCAGCAGCCCCACGATGCCGAGCCCGCCCCCTCCGATGAGCGCACCGCGACCCCGCCGGTCCGACACCTGCGAGACGTCGAGGACGCTGCCCGGGTTGAAGCGCATGCCCGTCAGATGCCCCGACCGCCGCCCCCCGAACCTTGATCAACAGGAACGCGGCCCACAACACGCCGGGCGTGTCGTGGGCCGGAGTCCTGGTGATCACGGAGGACACGGCCCCGCCCCGTAGACTGGGACGCATGAGGACGCAGCCCTGAGCGACGCGTGCACGTAGCCGCTCACCCGTCGCTGCCCACCTGTAGAGGACCTCATGATCACCGTCTCCGACCTGGAGCTGCGCGCCGGCGCCCGCGCCCTGCTGACCAACGTGACCTTCCGCGTCCAGCCGGGCGACCGGATCGGCCTGGTCGGCCGCAACGGCGCCGGCAAGACCACGCTCACGAAGACGCTCGCGGGGGAGACCCTCCCGGCCGCGGGCACGATCACGCGCAGCGGCGAGATCGGCTACCTCCCGCAGGACCCGCGCACCGGCGACCTCGACGTGCTCGCCCGCGACCGGGTGCTGTCCGCGCGCGGCCTGGACGAGCTGGCGCGGAAGATGGCCAAGGCCCAGGTCGAGATGGCCGAGAAGCCGGACGATGCGGAAGTCCTGGCCCGGTACGGCCGGCTGGAGGAGCGCTTCACCGCGCTCGACGGGTACGGCGCCGAAGCCGAAGCCGCCCGGATCTGCAGCAACCTGGGTCTCCCCACCCGGGCCCTCGAGCAGCCGCTCGGCACGCTGTCGGGCGGCCAGCGGCGTCGGATCGAGCTGGCCCGCATCCTCTTCAGCGGAGCGACCACCCTCCTGCTCGACGAGCCGACCAACCACCTCGACGCCGACTCGATCGTCTGGCTGCGCGACTTCCTCAAGAAGCACCAGGGCGGCCTGGTGGTCATCAGCCACGACGTCGACCTGCTCGACGCCGTGGTCAACAAGGTCTTCCACCTCGACGCCAACCGGGCCGAGCTCGACCAGTACAACGTCGGCTGGAAGCCCTACCTGCAGCAGCGGGAGACGGACGAGAAGCGCCGCAAGCGCGAGCGGGCCAACGCCGAGAAGCAGGCTGGGGCCCTCCTGTCCCAGGCGGACAAGATGCGTGCCAAGGCCACCAAGGCCAAGGCGGCCCAGAGCATGGCGAAGCGGGCCGAGCGGCTCCTCGCCGGCACCGAGGGCGCCCGCCAGCAGGACCGGGTGGCCAAGCTCCGGTTCCCGGAGCCTGCGCCGTGCGGCAAGACCCCGCTCATGGCCCGTGAGCTGTCGAAGTCCTATGGCTCGCTGGAGATCTTCACCGACGTCGACCTGGCCATCGACCGCGGCGCCCGGGTCGTGGTGCTCGGCCTCAACGGCGCCGGCAAGACGACGCTGCTCAAGCTCCTGTCGGGCACCGAGCTGCCCGACACCGGAGAGGTGCTGCCCGGCCACGGCCTGCGGCTCGGCTACTACGCCCAGGAGCACGACACCCTCGACACCGACCGCACCGTGCTCGAGAACATGCGCTCCTCGTGCCCCGACCTGCCCGAGCCCGAGGCCCGTCGCGTCCTGGGCAGCTTCCTGTTCAGCGGGGACGTGGTGCACCAGCAAGCGGGCACCCTGTCCGGTGGCGAGAAGACCCGCCTCGCGCTGGCGACCCTCGTCGTCAGCGGAGCCAACGTGCTCCTGCTCGACGAGCCGACGAACAACCTCGACCCGGCCAGTCGCGAGGAGATCCTCAACGCCCTGGCCGGCTACACGGGCGCCGTCGTCCTGGTCACGCACGACGAGGGCGCCGTGCACGCCCTCGAGCCGGAGAAGGTGCTGCTGCTCCCCGACGGGGTCGAGGACCAGTGGTCGGACGACCTGGTGGACCTCATCGCGCTGGCCTGACCGCTCCGGCGGCGACAGCTGAGCAGCCACCCGGTCGCGGCGGGAGCCCGACGCGGGCGCCGAAGGGGCCCCCGGCCGCCCCAGCAGTCACACGTGGCTGCTCATCTGTCGGCAGCGGCCACCGGTGCGTCGGCCGGTGCGCCGTCCGCCCCCTCCGGTACGCCGGTGAGCCGCCGCTGGGCCGGCAGGGCCAGGACCAGCAGCCCGACGGCGAGGGTGGTGCCCGTGCACACCGCCGCAGTGGTGCCCGTGCCGAGCACCTCCGCGACCGGGCCGAGCGCGGCGTACCCAAGGGGCATGAGGGCGACCGAGACCAGGTGGTCGAAGGAGCTGACGCGCGACTGCGCCTCGGCCGGGATGTGCTGCTGCAGCGCGGTCTCCCACACGGTGAACCCGAGGGCCACGCACGCACCGGTGAGGGCCTCGAGAGCCGCGACCAGCAACGTCGGCACGGGGGCGACGACGATCACCGCCTGTGAACCCGCGACGAGGATGGTCGCCGCCACCGCGACCCCGGGCCGCGACGGCCGCCAGCGCAGCGCCAGCAGGCTGCCCAGCACGGCACCTGCCCCGAAGCCCGCCGAGATGAGCCCCCACGCGCCGGCGCCGCCGCGCTCGTCCTTGGCGTAGGCGGGGCCGAGCACGTAGATGGCCGGGATGACGAGCGCGTGGTAGGCGCTGAACAGGCCGAGGGTGCCGAGGACCCAGGCCCGGGTGCGGACCTCTCGCCAGCCGCCCACGAGCTGCTCGCGGAAGCCCTGCCCCGCGGCCGGCGGCACCGGACGTGGCCGCAGCCGGAGCAGGGTGATCCCGCTGACGACGAACGTGGCCGCGTCGAAGGCGACGACCACGCCGGGACTCGTGACGGCGACGAGGACCCCCGCCAGTGCCGGCCCGAGGACCATGCTGCCGTTCATCGACAGGGTCAACAGCGCGTTGGCAGGCTGCAGCTCCTGCGGCCCCACGAGCTGGGGCACCAGTCCCAGCACGGCCGGGCGGAAGAAGGCCTCCGCCGCGCCGTAGACCAGCCCGATGACGACCAGCGAGCCGACCGTCGCCCGGTCGGTCAGGAGCAGGAACGCACCCGCGCCCTGCACCACCGCCCGCACGGCATCACTGGCGATCATGGTCCGCTGCCGCGGCAACCGGTCGGCCACCACCCCGCCGACCAGCACGAACAGGCCGAAGGCGAGCACGTTCGCGCCCATGACGAGCCCGACGTCGGCGGCCGAGCCGCCGGGCAGCGACAGCACCGCGAAGGGGAGCGCGATGGTCACGATGCGGTCACCGAGGACGGAGAAGGCCTGGCCGGCGAACAGCAGCCGGAACTCGCGGTGGCGCAGCACGCCGACCCGGCCTGCCGCGGTCTGCGGGGCCGGGTCGTCGGTGGTCGAGGCCGGGATGCTGATGGGACTACTGTGCCAGCGAGGCACGTTGTGGGCAGCCGAGTTTCCGTCTCGGGCTATCCCGCGGGGCCGACCTGGGCGATCATGGGTCGGAGCCGACGTACCCGAGCCGACGTACTGGAGGACGTGGTGGAGCTCACCAAGGGCAAGCGCGTGACGGGCGGCGACCGCAGCTCGCTGTCGGACCAGCTGCGCAAGAAGTACGAGAGCGGTGCCAGCATCCGGGCGCTCGCCGAGGAGACCGGCCGCTCGTACGGGTTCGTCCACCGGATCCTCAGCGAGTCGGGGACCTCGCTGCGCGGCAGAGGCGGGGCCACCCGGAAGAAGAACCCCTGAGCGACCTTCCCCTCGCGCAGGAGGGCGACCGCGCCCGCCTCACGCTCCGCCCGGGTCTCACCGACGACGACCTGCTGCAGGTACGCCGCTCGCTGACCGGCGAGGTCAGAGCCGTCGTGGTCGACGGAGCCTGGGACGGCGGCCCGCGCGCCCCCGAGGCGGTGTGCTGGCTGGCGGACCACGACCTGGTCTCGGTGGCAGCCCTCAGCGGCCGCGTTTCCGCCACCGGGCTCGCGCTCGCCTGCGACCTGCGGCTCGCCGCCGCCGGGACCGTGCTCGTGCTGGGACCTCTGGTCGACGGAGCCGGGCCGCTCGTCGCCGCCGTGGGGCTGGCCCGCGCCTCCGCGTGGTGCCTGACCGGCGCGGAGCTGGCGGCCGAGGAGGCGCTCGCCGCGGGCCTGGTCACGGCCGTCGTGCCCGCTGCCGAGCTGTCGGCCGCGGTGGACGACCTCGTCGGCCGCGTGCTGGCGCACCCGCGTGACGCGGTCGTCGAGGGCAAGGCGCTGCTGAGGGGGGCGGTACGCCGTACCGGGGGCGAGCAGTGGAAGGCTGAGGCGGACGCGCGCCGGCGGATGGGCGACAAGGCCCTCGAGGAGGAGAGACCGTGGACCTGACCCTCAGCCCTGAGCAGGACGCCGTCCGCAAGGCCGTCCGGGCCTGGGTGGACGACGTCGTGGCGCCCCGCGCACTGCAGAACGACCGGGAGGAGCGCTTCCCCCAGGAGGCGCTGGACGGGCTGCGGCAGACCGGGTTCATCGGGCTCTCGATCCCCGAGCGGCACGGCGGCGGAGGCGGTGACCCGCTCTCCTACGTGCTGTTCATCGAGGAGCTCGGTCGGGGCGACGCCAACGTGCGGTCGATCGTGAGCGTGCACCTGGGCCTCGTCGCGGGCTCGATCGAGCGATGGGGCACCGAGGAGCAGAAGGCGCAGTGGCTGCCTCGCATGGCCACCGGCGAGGTGCTCGGCTGCTTCGCCCTCACCGAGCCCGACTTCGGCTCCAACCCGGCCGACCTGCAGGCCACCGCGGTGAAGCAGCCCGACGGCTCCTACGTCCTCAACGGCACCAAGATCTTCATCACGAACGGCACCATCGCCGGCGTCGCGCTGGTGATGGCCCGCACCGGCGGTCCGGGCGCCAAGGGGGTGTCGGCGTTCCTCGTGCCGACCGACACCCCGGGCTTCACCGCCGCCAAGATCCACGGCAAGCTCGGCCTGCGGTCGTGCGACACCGCCGAGCTGGTGCTGCGCGACGTCCGGGTGCCCGCCGAGGCGCTGCTGGGCGGCGAGGAGGGCAAGGGCATCCGGGTCGCGCTGACCGCCCTCAACGACGGCCGGATGTCGCTCGGCGCCTCGTGCACCGGCCTCGCCCAGGCGGCCCTCGACTCGATGGTGGGCTACACGAAGGAGCGGGTGCAGTTCGGCAAGGCGATCGCCGGGCACCAGCTGGTGCAGGAGCTCATCGCCGACACCGCGGTCGAGGTCGACTGCGCCCGGCTGCTGACCTGGCGCGTCGCGGACCTGAAGAGCCGGGGCGAGGACTACTCGCTGGCCGCCTCCAAGGCGAAGTACTACGCCAGCGAGGCGTCAGTCCGGGCTGCCAACGCCTGCGTGCAGGCGCACGGCGGCTACGGCTACATCGACGAGTACCCCGCCGGGAAGTACCTGCGGGACGCGCGCGTTACGACGTTGTACGAGGGCACCAGCCAGATCCAGAAGCTCATCATCGGACGAGCCCTGACGGGGATCAGCGCCTTCTGACCGGGAGGAGTTCTCCGTGACCGGGCCGATGGGTCCAGGCAGCCCGATGGTGATGATGCGGTCGTTCCAGCGCGACCCGTCCGTCGTCGGCAAGAAGCTCGCGCCCGGGACCGTCCGGCGCATCGGCGGCTTCGCCGCGCCCTACCGGCGCGAGCTGACGATCTTCCTCGCGATCATCGTCGTCGACGCCCTCGTCGCCGTGGCCAACCCGCTGATCTTCAAGAAGATCATCGACGACGGCATCGGCAAGAACCCTCCTGCCACAGGTTCGACGAGCGTCGTGCTGGCCATGGCCCTGCTCCTCGTCGGCCTCGCGCTGTTCGACGCGATCCTCGGCCTGGCCATGCGGTGGTACTCCGCGCGCATCGGCGAGGGCCTCATCTTCGACATGCGCTCGAAGGTCTACGCCCACGTCCAGCGGCAGCCCATCGCGTTCTTCACCCGCACCCAGACCGGCGCCCTCATCACCCGCCTCAACAACGACGTGCTCGGCGCGCAGCAGGCCTTCACCGGCACGCTCTCCAACCTGGTCAGCAACGTGATCGGCGTCCTCACCACGCTGGTCGCGATGCTGATCCTGTCCTGGCAGATCACCCTGCTCGCGCTGGTCCTGCTCCCGGTGTTCATCATCCCGGCACGGCTGGTCGGCGCGAAGCTGCAGGAGCTGACCCGCGAGAGCTACGCGCTCAACGCGCAGATGAACAACACGATGACCGAGCGGTTCAACGTGGCCGGCGCGATGCTGGTGAAGCTGTTCGGCCGACCCGAGGCGGAGGACCGGGCCTTCCAGGAGAAGGCCGGCCGGGTACGCGACATCGGCGTCATCACCGCGATGTACGGCCGGGTCTTCTTCGTCTCCCTCACCCTCGTCGCGTCGCTCGCCACCGCGCTGGTCTACGGCGTGGGCGGCACCCTCGCTGCCCAGGGGGAGTACAGCGTCGGCACGCTGATCGCGCTGTCGGCGTACCTCACCCGGCTCTACGGGCCGCTCACCGCGCTGTCGAACGTGCGCGTCGACGTGATGACGGCGCTGGTGTCCTTCGAGCGCGTCTTCGAGGTGCTCGACCTGGCGCCGATGGTGGCCGAGCGGCCCGACCCGGTGCACCTGGCCAAGGGGCCCACCGCGGTGTCGCTGGAGCACGTCTCGTTCCGCTACCCGATGGCGTCCGAGGTGTCCCTGGCCTCGCTCGAGTCGGTCGCCGTGCTCGACCAGACGGTGCCCAAACAGGTGCTGCACGACGTCACCTTCACCGCGGCGCCTGGGGACCTGGTGGCGCTGGTCGGCCCGTCGGGTGCGGGCAAGACGACCATCACCCAGCTCGTCACGCGCATGTACGACGTGCAGGAGGGCCGGGTCTGCATCGGCGGCGTGGACGTCCGCGACGTCAGCCTGTCGTCGCTCCGGGACCTGGTCGGGGTGGTGTCCCAGGACGCCCACCTGTTCCACGACACGATCCGGGCGAACCTGGTCTACGCCCGGCCGGAGGCCACCGACGAGGAGCTCTGGCAGGCGCTCGAAGGAGCCCAGATCGCCGAGCTGGTCCGGTCGCTCGAGGACGGCCTGGAGACCGTCGTGGGCGACCGCGGCTACCGGCTGTCCGGTGGCGAGAAGCAGCGGATCGCGATCGCCCGGGTCCTCCTCAAGGCGCCCTCCGTGGTCGTCCTCGACGAAGCGACGGCCCACCTCGACTCGGAGTCGGAGCTCGCCGTCCAGCGGGCCCTGGCCACGGCCCTGGAGGGCCGCACCTCGCTGGTCATCGCGCACCGGCTCTCGACCGTCCGCGACGCCGACCAGATCCTGGTGCTCGACGGCGGCCGGGTGGCCGAGCGCGGCCGCCATGCGGAGCTCCTGGAGGCGGGCGGGCTCTACGCCGAGCTCTACCGCACCCAGTTCGCCACCCAGCCTGCCCGGGACGACGAGGCCGAGCCGGTCGGCTAGGCGGGCGGGTCCTCGCCGACGAGGCCGTCGACGGACTCGCGCAGCACGTCGGCATGGCCGGTGTGCCGGGCGTACTCCTCGACCAGGTCGGCCAGCACCCGCCGGAGGCTCGGCGCCTCCTGTTCCGGCCAGCCGGCGGTCAGCCGCTGGTCCAGCCCACCGCGCTCGAGCGCCTCCTCGAGCGCCACGCGGGAGCGCGCCACCGCGCCCTCCCACAGGTCGCGCAGGTCGGCCGGGTCGTCGTCGGCGGACGAGTGCCACTCCCAGTCCGGGTCGGCGTCCCAGTCCGCACCTGCCCACACCTCGGGCAGCGGCCGGCCGTGCAGCTTGTGCGTGAAGTAGTGGTCCTCGATCAGCGCCAGGTGCTTCAGCAGCCCGCCCAGCGTCATGGTGGAGGCGCCGACCGTGGCGCGGAGGCCGTCGGCGTCGAGGCCGCCGCACTTCCAGGCGAAGGTGCGGCGCTGCCGCTCGAGCGACCCGACCAGGGTGGACACCTCGTCGCCGGCGACCGGCGGCTCGTGGAGCTCCGTCACGCCTCCGAGGCTCTCACTCCGGCCCCACGTAGTACCAGCGGCCGTCCTCCCGCACGAAGCGGCTGATCTCCCGCAGCACGCCTGACCGGCCGCCGTCGTCGTACCGCGCCTCGAAGGCGACCACGCCGAAGACGTCGAGCAGGCCGCCGGTCGCGGACCGCACCGTCAGGCCGGTCCACCGGAGGTCCGGGTCCAGGTCCAGCCGCCGGGGACGGGTGCTCCGGTGCCAGCTCGACAGCAGGTACGGCGCCTCGCCCCGTGCGTACGCCGTGTACCGCGAGCGCATCAGCGCCTCGGGCGTCGGGGTTGGCTCCCCGCCGAGGTAGCGGAGGCAGCAGGCCGCGTCGGGGAGGCCCGACCCGCACGCGCACCGGGTCACAGGTCGAGCTGCCACTCGCTCCACCTCTCCGCCGGACGGAAGCCCAGCCGCTCGTTCACCTCGATCATGAAGGAGTTGCTGGCGGCGTTCCAGGTGTTCACCCAGCGGGCCGCTGGGAACGTCTCGACGAGGTTCCTGTGGTTCCAGGACTTCAGCACCATCCCGAGGCCCTTCCCGCGATGGCGTGGGTCCACGATCGTGTTCCACTGGTAGCCGACGTCGTGCCGCTCCCCGTTGACGGCGAGCTCGGTCATGCCGGCGACCTCGCCGCTGTCCTCGTGGACGACGACGCTGGTGAGCCGGCGGCGGTTGCGGCGCATCGCGCTCGCCTCCGACTCGCGGTAGCGCGCGGCGTCCCACTTCTCGGCCTCGTAGTCCATCTCGCCCATCGGGGCGTCCAGGACCATGCGGTGCATCAGGTAGGCCAGGCCGTCGACGACCTCGTCCGGGGCGACGTCGACCCACTGCTCCAGCCGGTAGCCGTCCGGGACGGCTGACGGC
>Ga0190269_10000850_pt1 | contig 15219 bp, 9 predicted proteins | sample Popmic249IS_FD_133749 | JGI IMG/M metagenome (GOLD analysis project Ga0190269, IMG submission 133749) | Populus adjacent soil microbial communities from riparian zone of Blue River, Arizona, USA - 249 IS | ecosystem: Environmental > Terrestrial > Soil > Riparian zone | place: USA: Arizona...
CGGCAAGAGCACGACCATCGCGTCTCTGCTCGAGCACATCAACCAGAAGCTGCCGAAGCACATCGTCACGCTCGAAGATCCGATCGAGTACGTGTTCCAGGACAACATCGCGAGCTTCTCGCAGCGCGAGATCGGACGCGACGTGGACTCGATGCAGCAGGGCCTCGAAGGCGCGCTGCGCGAGGATCCGGACGTGCTGTTCGTGGGCGAGTGCCGCACCCTGAACGAGTTCGAGGTCGCGCTGCATGCAGCCGAGTCCGGGCGCCTCGTGATCACCACGTTCCACTCCACCGATGTGGAGCGCGCCATCGCGCGCGTGATCAGCATGTTTCCGAACGATCGTCAGGACCAGACGCGCAATCGCCTGGCGGACGTGCTCCAGGCCGTGATCTCGCAGAAGCTCCTGCCGCACAAGGGCTCGAGCGAGCTCATCCTGTGCACCGAGGTGCTGACGCGCTCGCCCACCGTGATCGACTGCATCCGCGATCCGGCGCGCCTGCGCGCGATCACGGCCGCCCTCGAGAAGGGCACGAACGAATACGGCTCACACAGCTTCGATCAGATCATGATGGGGCTGGTGCGCGACGGCATGCTCGCGCTGGAGACGGCGAAGGCTCACGTCCACTCGGCCAACGACTTCGTGCGCGCCATGAACCTGTCGCGCTGAGCGGCGGCGAGCGGCACGCTCAATACGTACGGCAAAAAAACCAGGTACACGCGGGTCTCGAACACGAGGCCCACGCCCAGGGTCGCCGCTAGCAGCAGCAGAAACGTCAGCGCAAGCGCTCGCAGGCGCAGGTCGCTGCTGCGGGCGTGGTGCACGAGCAGCCCACAGAAAACGAGCAGCGCAGGGCCGAGGAGGCCTCGTGGCTGCAGCGCCGCGAGCGCACGGCCGAGCTCCGCGAGGTTCGGCGCGAGGTGCCACTGCAGCGACGGATCGGCGAAGCGCGCGTCGTAGTCCCGGAAGATCTCCGGGCCGACCTCGCGCACCAGGAACGTGCTGCGCAGCCACTCGATGACGGAGCGGGCGGCCCAGATCACGAGCAGCGCCGCGCCGAGCGGCAGCGCGTGCTGCAGCCGAAAGCGGCGCTCGCGCCAGGCGTCGCACAGGCGCTCGACGATGAGCCACACCGGCATGAACAGCGACAGCTCGTGGTTGAGCAGCGCCGCGGCGAAGATCAGCGCGAGCACACCGTGCCGGAACCCGGACAGCACGCCCACGACGAACGCCGTGACGAACAGCAAGCTGAGCGCATCCCAGATGTAAAACCACTCGGAGCGGACGAGCGGCACGCTCGCGGCGATCAGCGCGAGAGACAGCGCCGCCGAGCGCCCGAGGCTGAGCCGCTGGCGCGCGTAGAAGAGCCACAGCAGCGCGTGCGTGCCGAGCAGCGCGAGCAGCACGCCGCTCAGGTACGCGGGCAAATACGTGGTGGAGCCCCAGCGCTCGATGCTGCCCATGAGCAGCGGGCCGAGCACGCGGCTCTGGTAGATGCGCCAGTGCGGCAGGCCGTCGAGCACGCCCTGCGACGCGAGCGCGGAGGGCACGAGGCTCACGACCCGCATCAAGATCTGCCAGTGCAGCACGGCGAGGCCAAACACGCATAACGCACGCAGCACGCTGCGGCGCGGGGCTTCGCTCTGAGGTGAGGCTTGCGTCACGCCCGACCGAGCATAATAGAGCCGAGACGCCGAGCGCGCGGTGCGCACCTACACACAGTGGCCCCAACCCACGTAACCGTAGTCGTAACCGTAACCGGTAGTTGGCGTCCCCGCCGATGACGAAGTTATGCTGCGCAAGTGCGGATCCGCGAAGGCCTGCGCTGGGGCGTCCTGTATGTCCTGCTCGCGTGCGCCTTACTGCCGGAGCTGACCTTTCACATCGGCACGCGCATCGCGACCGGCGACGGCAGCGGAGACGCGTATCAGAACCTCTGGTACCTGTGGTGGGTCGGACGCGCGCTGCAGCGCGGGCTGGATATCTATCACACGGATCGACTGTTCTGGCCGGTTGGGACCTCACTCGTGTTCCACACCTTGATGCCGGTGCACGGCGTGCTCTCCCTACCGGCGCAGGCATTGTGGCCCGGCAGCCTGGGACTCGTCGTGTCGCTGAACGTGCTGACCTTGTCGTCCTTCGCGCTGACGGGTTTCGGCGCGCACCTCGTCGCGCGCCAGCACGGCGCGACACTCACGGGTGCGTGTGCTGCGGGCCTACTGGCCATGACCGTGCCTTATCGTTTCTGGCACCTGAATCACTTGAACTTACTGTCCACGCACACGGCGCTGTTCACGCTGTGGCTGCTGCATCGGAGCTGGAGCGGCGGGACGTGGCGCGCGGCGCTCGGGCTCGGCCTGTGTGCGGCCGTGACGACGTACACAGACTACGAGATCGCGCTGTACACGGCCGTCGCTGGCCTCGTGTCGATCGCGTGGTACGCGGTCACCACGCCGCACGAGCCGCAGCGTTGGCTGCGGCTCGCAGCGGCGGCGATCAGCGCCCTGCTCCTGCATCTGCCGCTGCTCGGCGCGCTGCTCGATCCATCGCGCGCCGTCACGGCGCGGCCGCCCGCGTCGGACGCGCAGCAGCTCAGCGCAAATCTCTTGGCGCAGCTCGGCCCCGCGCCGATGTCTCTCTTGTGGGCGCCGGTGCGGCCGTTCGAGCTCGCCGCTGACAACGGCATCGGCGGAGACGAAGCCGCGCTCGGACCGGTCTTCGTGTGCGCGCTGTTGGGCCTCGCCTGTCTGCGCCGTGAGCGTGCAGCACGCTTGTGGCTGGCGCTCGGCGCGCTCTTCGTGGTGCTGTCGCTCGGGCCCAGCTTGCGCATCGGCGCGAGCACGTGGCTGACGGACGACATGCCGTACGCCTGGCTGACGCGCGCGATCCCGGCGCTGTCGATGGGTCGCTCTCCGGTACGCATGGGTAACATGGCCGCCATCTTCCTGGCGATCGCGCTAGGCCTGTCGCTCGCCCGGCCGCACGGCCGAGCGCGGCTCGCCGCCTGGAGCTGCGTGCTCGGCTTGCTCGCGCTGGAGCGCACGCGCACGTACGCACCCGCGCTCGAGGACGTGCGCATGCCGCGCGCCTACCTGACGCTGGCAGCGGCGCCCGAAGACTTCGCGATCATGCCGACGCCGGTCGGCTACGTGCACCAGCAGCTCTATATGTTCTGGCAGACGCTGCACGGCAAGGCGCTCACCACCGGAGGAGGCGCGCGCACCGCACCCGAGGACACCCGCTTTCTGCAGCTTCTGGCGAGCGTGCCGAGCGACGCCGAGCGCATGCGCCTGTTGCACGAAGCGGGCGTGCGCTACGTCGTCGTGCACACGTCGCGCGCGGGCGATCTGACCAAGCTCGAGCCGCGCATCATCCCGGTGCCTTGAGCGGCCCTCGGGGCCCACGAAATACCACATTGCCCGCGGGCCACGGTCCGCATAGCATGTGCCCCCATGCAGCCGCCTGTCGTCTTACCTGCGCCCACATTGCGGGTGTTGGGCGTCGGCTCCAGCTGTGATCTCGGCCATCTGTACCTGCGGCTGCAGGCAGAGGGCGCGGAAGTACGCGTCTTCAGCAGCGACTTCGCCGAGCACGGCGTGATGGACGGCCTTCTGACCCGCGTCGCGGACTATCGCGCGGAGCTCGACTGGGTGCGCGCCGCCGGCGAGCACGGGCTCATCGTGTTCGAGACCGCCGAGCACGGTCGTGAGCAGGACGAGCTGCGCCGCGCGGGCTATCGCGTGATCGGCGGCAGTGAGCTGGGCGATCGGCTCGAAAACGATCGCGCGTTCGGCCAGAGCGCGCTCGCTCGCGCCGGACTGCGCTGCGCGGAGACGCACGCGTTCGACGACTTCGAGCGGGCGATCCAGTTCATCGAGCGGCACCCGCGCCGCTACGTGTTCAAGCTCAACGGCAGTGAGGCGTCGTCCTGGCGCAACTACGTGGGCCACCTGCCAGACGGTAGCGACGTGATCGCACTTTTGCGCGGCCAGCGCGCGCGCCTGCGAGCCGTGGGGATCCGCGACTGCAGCTTCGTGCTCATGGAGCACCTCGAAGGCGTGGAGACGGGCATCGGCGCGTACTTCAACGGGGAGACGTTCCTCGAGCCCGCCTGCCTCGACTGGGAGCACAAGCGCTTCTTCGCGGGCGATCTCGGCGAGCTCACGGGCGAGATGGGCACGCTCGTGACGTACCGGAACTCGAAGCTGCTGTTCGATCTCACGCTCGGCAAGCTCAGCGGCTTGCTTCGCGATGGTGGCTACGTCGGATACGTCAACTTGAACACCATCATCAACGAGCGCGGCGTGTGGCCACTCGAGCTCACGTGCCGCTTCGGCTACCCGGGCTCGGCGATCCTCGAAGCGCTGCAGATCACGGGTTGGCCCAGCTTGTTTCGCAGCATGCTGCAGCGCTCAGAGGCGCGCTTCGAGACAGCCGACGGCTACGCGGTGGGCGTCGTGCTGACGGTCCCGCCTTTCCCCTACCGCTACGGCTACGCCGAGATCTCGCGCGGGCTACCGGTGACGTTGGACCCGGGGCTGAGCCCGGACGAGCTGCGCAGGTTGCACCTGGTCGAAGTCGCGCGCGACCGCGAGGGGCAGCTCGTGACGAGCGGCATCACCGGTTACGTGGGCGTGGCCACCGGCACGGGAGCGAGCGTGCAAGAGGCCCAGGCAGAAGCGTACGCGCTCGCGCGCAAGGTGTACGTGCCGAACCTGCGCTACCGCACGGACATCGGTGAGGAGTTCCTGAGCCGCGGCCGCCGAGAGCTGCAGCGGCTCGGCTATCTGCCGGCGTGAGCCTCAGCCCCAGAGCTCGCGACGGTAACGCGTGAAGCAGCGCTCGCCCGCGGTCAATCGCATGAGCGCGCCCTCCGCGATCGCAGTCGCGCACTGCGGCTCGGCGCTCACGAGCGTGTGCAGCACCTCGCGTTGCCAGGCGTCCGCGTGTTTGATGTCCAGGGTCGCGTGCAGCGCATAGTAGCGGCGCGCCGAGCCGGACATCCCGAGGCGCTTGAGCCCCACGTTCACGCACGCGGACCGCCCCGGAGCCGTGAGCTCGATCACGCCGAGCGCGCCGACTGACTGGTATGCGTAGCAGCGATTGTTCGCCAACCCGCACATCAAGTTGGCGAGCGCGAGCGACTGCCATACGGTGGTCTCCACGCGCGGTGTCAGCTCCAGCGCTCGCGCGAGCCCTTCGAGCATCGGACCGTGCATGCCGGGCGCGCTGCCCTGCCCCATCTCGTCCCAGTAGTTGCGCGCCATCTCCAGCTTGGCACGCGCGGGCAACTTCACCTGCGTGAGCGCGACCAGGTCGTCGAAGCCGGCTTCACCGGCCATCTCCTGCTCCAGAAACCACTTTACCTGCTCGAGTGAGGCATGTTGCTCGAGCCACGGGAACAGCGGATCGCCCTGGCCGGGCCCCGTCTCGCGCAGCCCTTCGAACCAACGCACGAAGCCGTCCGCGTCGAGCGGTGCCTCGGCGGCGCGCGCGGCGATCGTCTGGCGCTCGCGCTCGATGAAGGCCAGCTCCAGGCGGCGCAGCGCATATTCGCTCTCGAGCGCGTCGCCCCATGCTGCCGCATCGTAGGTGGGCGTCATGCGCCGGCGATTTAGCTCGTTCAAGGTGCGGTGCAGGGCATCCGGGGGCAGTGAGCGGCGCGCCGCAGGCTGCGTCTTGGCAGCGATCGATAGTACTGACATGTCGCACGGTCGTGCAAACCGCAGGCCAACGCAGGACCCCGTCTGCCGCGTTCAGCGGCGCGGCGGTGAGGCTGGGCTGCTTGAATAGGACTCCCCTGACAGACACACTCGCAGGCCGACCACCGCGATGCGCTCGACCTCTGCATAGGTCGGCTGCTCCAGCTCCTCCCCGAACACGTCGGGGTCGAGCATCTCGTAGTGAACGTCGGCCCGCACCGAAGCCAGGAGCGGCAGCAGAGCCTGCTCGAGCAGGTCCGTGCCGTTCACCACCGGTGCGCCCGTGTACAGGATCAAGGTGCCACCCGCGCGCAGGCGCGGCAGGCCCTCTTGCACGATGCGCACGCTCAGGCTCGTGCCATGCCCCGCCCCACCGTCGCGGTACGTGCGCCCGGCCTCATCGCGCATGTACGGGGGGTTCGCGACGATCAGGTCCAGCTCGCCGCTCACGGCGGCAAAGAGATCGCTCTCCACCAGCTCGATCTCGCGACCGGCCAGAGCCGCGTTGACGGACGCGTACTGCAACGCGCGCTGATTGAGATCTGAGAGCATGAGCCTGCGCACGCGCGCCGCGATCGACAGCCCACCTGCGCCACTGCCACAGCCGACGTCGAGCGCGCGCTCGGCGGGCGGCGCCCAGCGCGCGAGCAAGCTCGCGAAGCGATAGGTATCGGGGCCGAAGAACACCGCATCCGGGGCGTGCGTCGGGTACGCCGAGTGAACGTACAGGTCCTCTCCCAAGCTGGAGTAACGCACGCGCGAGCGGTAGCCGCGCTCCAGACGTTCCAGCGCGCCGGCCGCTTCCAGACACTCCAGCATCGGCCGTGGCAGCAGCGTGGGCTCGAACAGCCGGCTCCAGCCGAACACGTCGCGCAAGTCTCGGGCCTCTTGCTCACCGCGTCGCCGTGCGCGCTCCTCCACGCGCCGGTGCGTCTCCGGCGTGACCGTCACGAATCGATAGCCTTGCTCGCGCAGGAGCTCACCCAGGCGCCGCAGCGCAGCTGTCTCGTGCATCACGCCGCAATCTAACCTCCAGGCCACGGACGCACCACGTCACACGTGCAGAGCTGCTCCGATCTGATAGTCATTTCCTTACGGCCTGCTGGCGTTAGGCCGGCGCCCAAACAATTCTGCCACAACCCATCGCACAGGAGAACTTCGGTGAGTCGGATCGGTACTTATCGTGTCGCGCAGTGGCTGCCCTCGGATGCCTCGAACATCCCCGTGAACGCCGGCATCGCACGCATCACTGGACGGCGCTCTTCGTAATCTCCACGAGCACGCTGCGCAGCCGCGCCGAGTCCACGGGCTTCACGATGTGCGCGTCGAAGCCCGCCTCGCTCGCGGCTTCGCGATCCTTCGCCTGCCCGTACCCCGTCACCGCGACGAGGCCCAGCTCGCCCAGCTTCGGCTGCGCTCGCAAGCGGCGCGCGAGCTCGTAGCCGTCCATCGCGGGCAGGCCGATGTCGAGGAGCGCGAGCCGAGGCGTGAAGCCCTCGAGCAACTTCAGCGCCGACGGTCCATCGTAAGCGACCTCCACCACGTGTCCCCACGCGCGGAGCAGGCCCGCGAGCAGATCGGCGGCATCTTCGTTGTCGTCCACGACCAGAATCCGTAGACCGTCCTGACGCGAGGCCGCGTGCACGGGCGGCCGCTGCGACTCCGCTCTCGGCTGCACTGCGGCCGCGGGCAGCTCCACGTGAAACTCGCTGCCGCGGCCTGGACCTGCGCTGTGCGCGCTCGCGCGCCCGCCGTGCAGCTCCACGAGCGAGCGCACGATCGCGAGGCCGAGGCCCAGACCACCCTCCGAGCGATCGAGCGCCTGTCGCTCCTGCACGAAGAGATCGAACACGCGCGGCAGGATCTCCGGCCGAATGCCGATGCCCGTGTCGCGAATCACGATGCGCGCCCGATCTTCGATGCGCTCGCCGAGGATGGTGACGCTGCCGCCCTGCGGCGTGTACTTCGCCGCGTTCGTGAGCAGGTTCGTAAACACCTGCGCCAGGCGCAGCGCGTCACCTTGCACGATCAAGCCCCGCGGCACGCTGACCATCAGCCTGTGCGCGCGCTGCTCGAGCAGCGGGCTCGTCAGCTCGATGGCCGCAGCCACGGCGTCGGCGAGCTCGGTGGGCTTGCGCTCCAGCGAGACCTTGCCGCGCGTGATGCGAGACACGTCGAGCAAGTCGTCCACTAGCCGCACGACGTGCTTCACCTGGCGCTCGATCACGGCGCGCTCGCGCGCCAGCGCGTCGCTGTCGCGCAGCTTCATCAACTCGAGCGCGGTCAGGATGGGCGCGAGCGGGTTGCGCAGCTCATGGCCGAGCAGAGCGAGGAACTCGTCCTTCGCGCGGTTCGCTGCCTCGGCTTGCTGGCGTGCCTCGATCTGTGCCGTGATGTCTCGCTGCGTGCCCCAGGCGCGCAGCACGAAGCCGTTTGCGAGCGTGCCGACGAGACTGTTCTGGAATACCCGCGGCTTGCCTTCGCGATCGACCTCGTACGACTCGGCGCCATCGAGCCGATAGCCGTGCTCCACGAACGCCACGAGGTACTCGGTGTTGCGCGGGTCGTCCCGCACCAGCAGCTCGCCGAGGCGCTTGCCGAGGAGCTGCTCTGCACGCTCGAAGCCGTACATGCGCGCCATCACGTCGTTGCACTCTGCCAGGTGCGCGTGCTGGTACATGAGCTCGACCTGCTCCAGCGCCGGCAGCGCCACGGAGATGGGCTGCTCCAGCTCCACGCGCCAGATGCCCTCGGAGCTCTGCTCGACGAAGCTGCGGTAGCGGGCCTCGCTCGCGCGCAGGCTCTCGGACAGGCGCCGCTCGCGCTCGCGCGCGATCACATCTTCGGTCGCGAGCGCGTCCTCCGCGTTGCGGCGCGCCGTGACGTCGAACACCACACCGCGCAGCAGGCGCGGCTTGCCGTCCGCGTCTTTCATCAGATGGCCGCGCGTGCTCTGCCAGCCCGTGCCGCCGTCCTGCCGCAGAAAGCGAAACTCGGCTTCGTACGGCGCGAACGTCGCGAGCGTGGTCGCGATCTTCTCCTGCATGCCCGCGCGCTCGTCCGGGTGCACGAGCTCCAGCCACGCTTCGTACGTTCCGGCGAACGTTCCTTCCGCGAGCCCGAAGATGCGCTCGATGTTGGACGACCAGCGCACGCTGTTGTTTGGGACATCCCACTCCCAGGTGCCCACCTCGGCAGCTTCGAGCGTGCTGCGCAGCCGCTCTTCGCTCTCGCGCAGCGCCTCGGCCAGGCGCTCTTTCTCCTCGACGGCGGCCTTCATGCGCACGAGCTCGGCCTCGGCGAGCTCGCGCGCCGCGAACTCGGCCGTCACGTTCTGGAACGCGACGCCGACGTACGCCACTTCGCCTGCGGCGCTGCGCAATGGGAAGAAGCTGCAGGCGATGGCGACACGCTTCGCATCATCCACGTTGATGTGCGAGATTTCCTTCGGATCGTACCAGACCGCTGGCGTCTGCACGTCCTCGCCGCTGAACGCGCGCGCCACCGCGTCCGTGAGCCCCGTGCGCGCAGCGACCTCATCGCGCAGCACGTCGTATTCGGGCGGGGGCTCGCGACCGAACATCTCGCGGTACGCTCGGTTGCTCGCGACGCGATGGCCGTCCGTGCCGAAGATGATGTAGGGCACGGGCGAGTGCTCGAACAAGCCTTCGAGCAGGGCCATCGGGTCGTGCAGGCCCGCGAGCCGGCTGCGAAGAGCGTCTTGGGAGGATGAGTTGGACACAAGGTGTTCGATGTGCGCCGCGACGCGGAGGTCGGGAGCCGCGGAGCTTGCGGAGCGGGTCCCGCGACCGCGGCTGTGAGTGAAGACCCGATCCAGTGTCCTCCATGTAGACCCGAGACGCCAAGAACGCTGGCGCCTGCCGCGCGGTATAGTGCGGCGTCATGCCCGATGATCCACGGCTGTCGCCACCTTCAGACTCGGCCTCGGATCCCGCCGAGACAGCCGAGTGGCGCGAGGCGCTCAGCGCGCTGTTCGAGGCCGGAGGCGGGGCTCGCGTGCGGGCGATCATGGACATGCTCGCGGAGCAAGCCATGCGCCCGAGCGTGGGCTGGGTGCCGCCGCGCAACACGCCGTACGTCAACACCATCCCGGTCGATGCGCAGGCGCCGTTCCCCGGCGATCTCGCGATCGAGGAGCGCCTGGCTTCGATCATGCGCTGGAATGCGCTCGCGATGGTGGTGCGCGCGAATCAGGCGTACGGCGAGCTCGGTGGACACATCGCGAGCTACGCCAGCGCGGCGGATCTGTTCGAGGTCGGGTTCAACCACTTCTTCCACGCTCGCGACCTGGTGTTCTACCAACCCCACTCGGCGCCGGGCATCTACGCACGCGCGTTTCTGGAGGGGCGGCTGACGGCGCGCGATCTCGAGCACTACCGTCAGGAGATCAAGGCGCGGCAGACCGGCGCGCAGGGCCTGTCCAGCTATCCGCACCCGTACCTGATGCCGAGCTTCTGGCAGTTCCCGACGGGCTCCATGGGCATCGGGCCGATCGCGTCGATCTATCAGGCGCGCTTCATGCGCTATCTGCAGCATCGCAGGCTCGCAGATACGGGCGCGCGGAAAGTGTGGGGCGTATTCGGCGACGGCGAGATGGACGAGCCGGAGAGCATGAGCGCGTTGACCCTGGCTGCGCGCGAGCACCTCGACAATCTGATCTGGGTCGTGAACTGCAACCTGCAGCGCCTCGACGGTCCCGTGCGCGGCAACGGCCGCATCATCGACGAGCTGGAGGCGCTGTTCGGAGGCGCGGGCTGGCGCGTGATCAAGCTGGTGTGGGGCTCGGACTGGGACGGCTTGTTCGCGCGCGACAAGGACGGAGCGCTACACGCTGCCTTCGCGAACACGGTGGACGGTCAGCTGCAGACGTTCGCGGCGAAAGACGGGCGCTACAACCGCGAGCACTTCTTCGGCCAGAGCCCCGCGCTCGCGGCCCTGGCGCAGGGCTTGACCGACGAGCAGATCGATCGCCTGAAGCGCGGCGGCCACGATCTCGTGAAGATCCACGCGGCTTACCACGCCGCAGCGCACACGCGCGACAAGCCCACGGTGATCCTCGCCCAAACCAAGAAGGGCTACGGCATGGGCAGCGCCGGACAGGGCCGCATGACGACGCACCAGCAGAAGAAGCTGGAGCGCGCCGATCTGATCGCGTTCCGCAACCGCTTCCAGCTGCCGCTGCGCGACGACGAGGCCGCGGAGCTGGTGTTCTACAAGCCCGCAGACGACAGTGACGAGCTGCGCTATCTGCACGCGCACCGAAAGGCGCTCGGCGGTTACCTGCCGGCCCGCAACGCGAGCAGCGACGCGGTGCGCGTGCCCGCAGCGAGCGAATACGCGCAGTTTGCGCTGCGCGCCGAGCACAAAGAGCTGAGCACTACGCTCGCCTTTGTGCGCATGCTGACGGCGCTCCTGCGCGACAAGGGACTCGCACCGCGCATCGTGCCCATCGTCGCAGACGAGGCGCGCACGTTCGGCATGGCGAACCTGTTTCGTCAGGTCGGCATCTACTCGAGCCACGGCCAGCGCTACGAGCCGGAGGACATCGACTCCGTGCTCAGCTACCGCGAGGCGCTGGACGGACAGATCTTGGAAGAAGGCATCAGCGAGGCGGGCGCGCTCGCGAGCTGGACCGCCGCCGCGACGAGCTACTCCGCGCACGGCATCGCGATGTTGCCGTTTTACATCTTTTACTCGATGTTCGGCTTCCAGCGCGTCGGCGATCTGATCTGGGCCGCAGCGGATCAGCGGGCGCGCGGCTTTCTGCTCGGCGCGACGTCGGGCCGCACCACGCTGGGCGGCGAAGGCCTGCAGCATCAGGACGGAAGCAGCCTGGTGCAAGCCGCGCTCGTGCCGAGCTGCCGGGCGTACGATCCCTGCTTCGCGTACGAGCTCGCGATCATCCTGGATCACGGAATGCGCGCGCTGCTGCAAGAGCAGCGCGACGAGCTGTATTACGTCACGCTCGTGAACGAGAGCTACGCGCAGCCCGATCTACCCTCCGGCGTGGAGGCGGACATCATTCGCGGGCTGTACCGCGTGCAGCAGCATGGCGCGAGCGGCCCCGCGGGGCTGCGCCTGCTCGGCTCGGGCGCGATCCTGCGCGAGGTGTTGGCCGCGGCCGAGCTGCTCGCGGCCGAGCTACCGATCTGCATCGAGGTCTACTGTGCCACGAGCTACAGCGAGCTGGCCCGCGAAGCCCGCAGCTGTGAGCGGCTGGCTCGCTTGCAGCCTTCAGCGGCACGCACGCCGAGTCAGCTGCAGCGCCTGTTGCCGGGAGCGGCACCGATCGTCGCCGCCAGCGACTACGTGCGAGCGTGGCCGCAGCTCATCGCGAGCTACCTGCGCGCACCGTATTACGTGCTGGGTACGGACGGCTTCGGTCGCAGCGACACCAGAGCCGCGCTGCGCAGCTTCTTCGAGGTCGACCGCGCGCACATCGCGCTCACCGCGCTGTCCGCGCTGTGTGAGGGGGGCCAGCTGGACGAAGGCAGCTGCGAGCGTGCCCGCGTCCGGCTGGGCCTCCGCCCTGATGGACCCGCGCCGTGGGAGCTGTGAGCGCTAAGCCGCCGCCCCGCTCTGCCGCCAGCCCAGACCGATCTGCTGATTGATGAGGTGGTTCGTCGCCGGGCCGACGAGCCCGTCCTGATCGTAGCCGTGCGCCTTCTGCAGCTGCTTGATCGCTTGCTCGGTGGCCGGTCCGTAGCGACCGTCGACGTCCAAGGTGAAGCCGAGCACGAGCAAGCGCCGCTGCAGGTAACGCACGTCCGCACCGTCTTGGCCCGGCTTCAACGTGCGCGTGAGATCGGCGCCCGCGAGCGAGCTGCCGTCTTTGCCCTTCTTGCCTTGCGCCTGCAGGCCGAGCTTGATCGCGTCTGGCGAGCTCACGTTCCAGCCGTAGCCGGCCTGCTGATCGATCAGCTTTTGTGTGGAGTCCCCGACGATGCCGTCGACCGAGTAGCCGAAGATGCTCTGCAGATCCTCGACGGCCTTCTGCGTCGCAGGTCCGAACTGTCCGTCCGGATTGACAGTGAATCCGAGCTTGCCGAGCGCGTTCTGCAACGCCACGACCTGCTCACCCTTTGCGCCATGCTTGAGTAAGGTTGCCATGCTTGCAGCGTGTGACTTGGACCACTGACATGCACGTACAATCTCTGCGAGAAAGGCGTGGCATGTTGCGACCCGCGAACATGCGCTGTAGCAAGCTGCCACGCCGATCGTCCGTGAGCATCACGCGAGCCAAGGACTCGGCTCACCCACGTGCGCCAGCAGCAGCTCGTAACGGGCCCGTGTCACCGCGACGTACAACGCTCGCCGCGCATCGGCCGTGAGCGGATACGCATCCGCGGTGACGTCTGCGAGCACGACGTAATCGAACTCGAGGCCTTTCACGTGCTCGACGGTCGTCACGTCGACGCCGCGATGAAAGCTGAACTCGCCATCGAGCACGAGCTTGCACGGCACCTTGCCGCGCAGGGCGGCAGCGAGCCGGCGCGCGAGCGCGCGATCGCGCGCGATCACACAGAACGATGCGCGCGCATCTTCCTCGCCGATGATCGCCGCTTCGTGCGCGATGAGCTCCGCGAGCGCCGCCTCCGAGTCGAAGCCGTGCACCGGCACGCTGCGCTCCGGCTTGTGTCCCGCGCGCAGCGCCTTTGCGAACGTGACCACCGGGCCCGGGCAGCGATAGCTGATCGCGAGCTCCACCGTCTCGTAGGCGTGCGCCCGCAGCGCGCGCATGCTCGCGGGCCAGCTCGCGAACCCGGCGCCGGGGTCGGTCTGCTGATCCGCGTCTCCTGCCACGATCAAGTTGCCCTGCCGCGTCAAGCTGCGGCCGATCAGCGAGAGCTCGAGCGGCGCAAACTCCTGCGCCTCGTCGAGCACGATGCAGTCGAACGGCGGCGGCCGCGTCGGGCGCTGCCCTTCGCGCAGCGCGCGCAGCCGATCCAGCTCGAACAGCACGGCGTAGTCCTCGCTGTCGACGCTCTCCGCGTTCTCGGCCGCGGTGCCTGCGTCGAGCGAGCGGCGGTCGAGCGACACGAGGCGCTCGGCATCGACGTGCGCGTACTCGCGCTCGGCGCGCAGCAGAAACTGCTGGTGCGTGTGCTCGAGGATGGCTGCCACGGCGCGCTCGGACTCGCCCGCCTGCGCGGCCAACCTGCGCATACGATCACCATCGCCGAACAGGTGCTGCAGGTCGCCGCGCTGCGCGTGCGCCTGCGTGACGACAGGCGGAGCGTCCGCGTCGTCGTCGATCAGGCCGGGCGGCCGCTCGGACAGCTCGCGCAGCAGCGGCACGAGCCCGGCATGGCGCTTCAAGCGCAGCACGGCCGGCGCCACCGCCAGGCTCTCGCGGCGCGGCAGGTCGGGGAACGCGCGCCGCGCCTGGCGCCGCGCCCAGCGCTCGTACGCGACCACGCTCACGTCCGCCCCGAGGCGCGTGACGAGCGGCTGCAGCAGGCGCTCGAGGCCGGCGTGCGGGACGATCACCGCGGCGCGGAACCGGCCCGCTGCGTGTCGATAGAGATGCAAGAGGCGATGCAGCGCGACGGTGGTCTTGCCGTGACCGGCCTCACCCAGGATCAGCATCGCGCCGCTCCCAGGCCGCTCGACCGCCGCGCGCTGCGCGGGGTCGAGGTCCACGTCGATCAACGAGCGCGCGTGCTCGCGCAGCTCGGAGGGTCGTTTCGAGAAGGTCCGCATGCCCGGATCACTGCCGAATGGGCGCCAAAGTTACTAGCTGCCCACTTTTCCCGGAACTTGTGATAATTGTTGGGTCGAGTGGGGCAGCCCGAAACCCGTCTGGGGCGTCTCGGGTTGGTTGACAAGCGCGGCGCGGCTCACGTAAGCGTAGCGCGCCATGACGGCTCAACCTGCACCGACGCTCTCGCTGATCATCCCCGTCTACAACGAAGCATCGCACCTGGAAGCGTGGTGCGAGAAGCTCTTGGCCCGGGACTTCGGGGTGCCGGTCGAGCACGTGTTCGTGGATGACTGCTCGAAGGACGGATCGTACGAGATCCTACAGCGCTTCAGCGGTGACCCGCGCGTGCGCCTGTTCCGGCAGGAAGTGAACCAGGGCAAAGGCGCGGCCGTGCGGCGCGGCATCCAGGAGAGCCGCGGCACCGTCGTGCTGATCCAGGACGCCGACTACGAATATTCGATGGATGACGTGCCCACCGTGATCGAGCCCATCTTGCGCGACGAGGCGGACATCGTGTTCGGCAGCCGCTACAAGAGCTCGCAGACGGTGCACCGCACGTTCCACTACGTGGTCAATCGCGTGCTCACCTTGGTGTCGAACCTCGCGTCCGGCCTGTACGTCACGGACATGGAGACTTGTTACAAGGCGTTTCGCGGCGAGATCATCCGCGGCATCACCATCGAGTCGCCGCGCTTCGGCTTCGAGCCCGAGATCACGGCGAAGGTCGCGCTGCTGAAGGCGCGCGTGGCCGAGGTGCCGATCAAGTACTTCCCGCGCAACTATCTCGAGGGCAA
>Ga0190269_10000851_pt1 | contig 15207 bp, 14 predicted proteins | sample Popmic249IS_FD_133749 | JGI IMG/M metagenome (GOLD analysis project Ga0190269, IMG submission 133749) | Populus adjacent soil microbial communities from riparian zone of Blue River, Arizona, USA - 249 IS | ecosystem: Environmental > Terrestrial > Soil > Riparian zone | place: USA: Arizona...
AGATGGGCGCCGACGAGATCGACATCGGCAAGACGATCCACCCGCACCCGACGCTCGGCGAGAGCATCGGCATGGCGGCGGAGATCGCGCACGGCACGTGCACGGACGTGCCGCCGGCGAGGAAGTAGGGCGAGGGTCGAAGAGGCGAAGCCGGGCGAACCCGTCAGTCCCGCGCAGGCGGGAACCCAGGGAGCGCGCGCCGCGCGCCATCGGGAGCCCGGGGTCCCCGCCTCCGCGGGGACGAAGGCTTGGCTATGGTCGCACCCCCGGCGTCTCCACCGCCATCCCCGCCGCCCGGTTCGCCAGGTACGCCTCCAGCTGCGTGAACTCCACGCTGCCCGCCGCGAACGGCTCCGCCCGCACGCCGGCCATGCATCCCCGTACGCGCCGCCACAGCGAGCCCATCCCCTGCCATTCCAGCCGGTAGATCGGGTACCCAGTGGCATGCCCCTGCGGGATCGGCGAGCCCGCCAGCCTGCCGCCGGCGCGCTCCTCGTGGCACTGCGCGCACGAGAGTTCGAGCTGCCCCATGCGCTGTCGGAACAGGGCCTCCCCGCGGGCGGCATGGGGCGCCATGCGCGGATCGGGCCGCGGCGCGACCGGCATGCCGCGCGACTGCAGGCCCACCAGCGTCTCCAGCGACAGCAGTTGCTCGTGCTCCGCGGGCCAGGCCGGCTGCCCCTGGTGGCGTTGCCGGCACAGGTTGATGCGCGTGTTCAAGTCCACCGGCCGCGCGAGCGCCTCGTCCCAGGCGGGATAGCGTGCCGCGACACCGCGCAGCGCCGCAGGCTCCCCGTGGCAGCCGGCGCAGGACCGCGACGAGGCAGAGGGCGCCCGCCCCCAGAGCTGCTCGCCTTCGGCCGCCCACAGCATGGCCGGGTTCATCGCGTCCTCGCGCTGCATCGCCTGCGTCGACGCGCCCATGTCCTCGAAGCCGGAGCGGCGCGCGTCGCCGGGCGCGGCCCACGCCGAAGCGGCCAGCAGCGCCAGGACGGCCGCGCGGGCGCGCCGCATCACGCCACCTGGATCGGTCGCCGCTCGACCTGCGCGAAGCCGTGGTCGCCCTGCCATTCGAATTCGAGCGTGCCACCCTGGTCGGCGACCAGGTGGAAGGCGAAGTAGGGGTTGGCGGCGATGGCGGGATGGAGTTCGGCGCTGAACACCGTCTCGCCGTTGTAGCGGCAGGCGAAGCGCCGCAGGATGTCGCGCGGCAGCGGCCGGCCGTCCATGCCGGGGCGAAAACCGCTTTCCATCGGGTGCGCGATGGTCACGCGCACCTGGACCACCTCGCCGCGGCGGGCGGTGGCGGGGAACTGGATCAGCGTGCGGGCCGCCATCTCAGGGCTTCGCTTCCTCGATGCAGGCCGCCAGCACCACGATCACATCGACCTTGTGGGCCCAGACGGTGCCGTCGTTCATGCGTGCCAGCGCGACCAGCTGCTGGCTGGTGGCAAGGCGGATGCGGGTCGAGACGTCGGCCTTGCCCGAGCGCGGGCCGACCTGGAAGCGCGCCACCTCGCGCTGCGGGTTCTTCTCGTTGTAGACGGCGATCTCGGTCACGTGGTCGTCCGCGGTCATCGGGCTGTCCACGGTCACGCGCATGGGCACCACGTTGCCGTTGTCGACCAGCTGCGCGATCTCCAGCTTGACGCGCTCCTCGCGCACCTTCTGCGGCCCGGCGAACTGCGCCACCAGGGCGGCGAGCGCGGGCGGCTCCTGCGCGGCCGCCGGCCGCACCAGCACCTGTGCGGCCGCGGCGGCACCCGCCTGCAGCAGCAGGCGGCGGCGGGGAGTGGATCCGGAGGCCATGCCGCGAGCCTAACGCAGCGTCGCCAGCCACGCGACCACGTCTTCCACCTGCTGCGCGCCCAGGATGGGTTTGCCGGCCCACGCCGGCGCCACCCGCGAGCCGTCGTGCCGCGCGTGGAAGGCCGGCATGAGGCTCGCGGGATTCACCCGCCGGGGATCGACGACGCGCAGCCTCAGTTGCGCCGGGCTGTAGCGCGACCCTGCGCCGGCGAGATCCGGCGCCAGGTTGCCCTGGAAGCGTTCCTCCGCGATCGGGGCGCCATGGCACAGCAGGCACAGGCCCTGCTGGCGGCTGGCCACGATGGCGCGGCCCCGGGCGGCGTCGCCGCGCAGGCCGGCGAGCGGCTGCGGGATGCCGTCGCCCTCGACCGCGTAGGGCACGAGCTCCTGCGTCGCTGCCGCGCCGCAGGCCGCGGCGAGGAGGCCCGCCACAGTGCCGCGCCGCCAGCCGCAAGCCTTCACGCGCGCTTGAGGCTGTGGTGCTTGAGCGGCAGGTCGCGGATGCGCTTGCCGGTGGCCGCGTAGATCGCGTTCAGCACCGCCGGGGCGGCCACCGCGATGGTGGGCTCGCCCACGCCGCCCCAGAAGCCGCCGCTGGGCATCACGATCGTCTCCACCTTCGGCATGTGCCGCATGTGCACCACCGGGTAGGTGTCGAAGTTCGCCTGCTCCATGCGGCCGTCCTTGAGCGTGCATTCGCCGAACAGCGCCGCCGACAGGCCGTAGGCGAAGGAGCCTTCGACCTGCGCCTCGATCTGCTGCGGGTTGACCGCGTGGCCGCAATCGGTGGCGGCCACGATGCGATGGATCTTCAGCTCGCCTTCGTTGCTCACGGAGACCTCCGCGCAGGCCGCGACATAGCTGCCGAAGCCCATGGTCTGCGCCAGCCCGCGGTACACCTTCATGCCGTTCACGTCCGGCGCCGGGCGGCCCCAGCCCGCGCGCTCGGCCACGGCATCGAGCACGGCCAGGTGCTTGGGATGGCCGGCCATCAGCTTGCGGCGCAGGACCAGCGGGTCCTGCCTGGTGGCCGCCGCGATCTCGTCGATGAAGCCTTCGAGGTAGATCGTGTTCTGGTTCAGGTTGACGCCGCGCCAGAAGCCCGGCGGCACCGGCGGATTGCGCATCGCGTGGTCGACCAGCAGGTTCGGGAAGCTGTAGCCGATCGAGGCTTCCGGCCCGGGTGGGTTGAGCCCCTGGAACACGACCGGGTCCTTGCCGTCCTTGATGTTCTCCGGGAACACGCTGGCGAGGATCGACTGGCCTGAGATGCGCATGTGCAGCGCCGTCACGTTGCCTTGGGCATCGAGCCCGGCGCGCAGCTTGCATTGCGTGACCGGATGGAAGCGGCCGTGCAGCATGTCTTCCTCGCGCGACCACAGCAGCTTCACCGGCGTGCCGGGCATCTGCCTGGCGATCTCCACGGCCTGCCGCACCCAGTCGTGCACCGCGCCGCGCCGGCCGAAGCCGCCGCCCAGCAGCACCTTGTAGACCTCGCACTGGTCCGCCGGCAGCCCCGCGGCCTCGGACGTCGCGGCCAGCGCCGCTTCGCCGTTCTGCGTGGGCGTCCAGACCTCGCAGCGCTCCGGCGTCCAGCGCGCGGTGGCGTTCATCGGCTCCATGGTGGCGTGGTTCTGGTGCGGGTAGGAATACACCGCCTCGATCACGCGGCTGGCCGAGGCCAGTGCCGCCCTGGCATCGCCGTTCTGGTTGCCCAGGGCGGCCTCCGGCGCGTCGAGGCCGGCCTTGAGCATGGCCGCGACGGTGGCGCTCGACTCCTTGACGTTCGGCCCGTAGTCCCATTCGATCGGCAGCGCGTCCAGCGCGGTCTTGGCGCGCCACCACGTGTCCGCCACCACCGCCACCGCGCTGTCGCCCACGCGCACGACCTTCTTCACCCCGGGCCGGTTGCGGATCGCCGCCTCGTTGACGGCCTTGACCTTGCCGCCGAACACCGGGCAATCCTTGATCGCGGCGTTGAGCATGCCGGGCAGCTTCAGGTCGACGCCGTACATCTGCTTGCCGGTCACCTTGTCGGCGGTGTCCAGGCGCGCGAGCCGCCTGCCGGCGATCTTCCAGTCCTTCGGGTCCTTCAGCGTCACGTTGGCCGGCGGCTCCAGCTTGCCGGCCGCGGGCGCGAGGTGGCCGTAGCCGAGGGTGCGGCCGCTGGGCACGTGCGTCACCACGCTGCTGGCGGCGCGGCACTCCGAAACCGGCACCTTCCATTCGTTGGCGGCCGCCTGCACCAGCATCATGCGGGCGGCGGCGCCGCCCTTGCGGACGTACTCGTGCGATTCGCGGATGCCGCGGCTGCCGCCGGTGGAGAAGTTGCCCCACACCCGCTTGCGCGCGAGGTTCTGGCCCGGGGTCGGGTATTCGGTGCTCACCTTGGCCCAGTTCGCGTCGAGTTCCTCGGCCACGAGCTGCGCCAGGCCGGTCAAGGTGCCCTGGCCCATCTCGGAGCGGGCCACGCGCACCACCACCGTGTCGTCGGGCCGCACCACCACCCAGGCGTTGACTTCCGGCGTGCTGCCCTGGGCCGCCGCGGTGCCGGCGAAGGGGATGTGGAAACCGACCACCAGGCCGGCCGAGGCGCCGGCGGCCAGGAAGCGGCGGCGGTCCATCTCGATGGCGGCGCGGCTCATGTCGTGCTCCCGTCGGCGTGCTGGATGGACAGCTGCGCGGCCTTCAGGTCGCCGCGCGCCACCGCGTGGATCGCCGCGCGGATGCGGTTGTACGTTCCGCAGCGGCAGATGTTGCCCATGGCCGTGTCGATGTCGGCATCGGAGGGCTTCGGGTTGCCCTTGAGCAGGGCCACCGCCGCCATCACCTGGCCGGACTGGCAATAGCCGCACTGCGGCACGTCGAGCGCGACCCAGGCCTTCTGCACCGGATGCGAGCCGTCGGGCGAGAGGCCCTCGATGGTGGTGATCTTCTCGTTGGCGCCGATGGTGGAGACCGGCCGCGTGCAGCTGCGGGTGGGCACGCCGTCGACGTGCACCGTGCAGGCGCCGCAGGCAGCGATGCCGCAACCGTACTTGGTGCCCGTCAGGCCGAGCTGTTCGCGCAGCACCCAGAGCAGGGGCGTGTCGCCCTCCGCCTCGAATTCGCGCACGACGCCATTCACGTTCAGTTTCGCCACGCCGATCTCCGCAGGACTGGTGAGGCGAGGGATCGTACGAGCGGCCGCTGGCGCGCGCCTCCGCGTATTCCCGGTCAGGAGGCCGCTTACTGGGCGAGCGTGGGCGTCGTCGGCGCAGGTGGTGCGGTGAGCACGCGGCGCGCGCCGTCGAAGCGCTTGGTCCAGTAGGACTGGCCCATGTCGTCCACCCGCACCTGCGCGCCCGGGCGCGGCGAGTGGATGAACTTGTTGTCGCCGATGTAGATGCCGACGTGGCTGAAGGTGCGCCGCAGGGTGTTGAAGAACACGAGGTCGCCGGGCTGCAGTTCCTGGCGTTCGATCTTCTGCGTGGCCGCGGCCTGCTCTTCCGCGCGACGCGGCAGGATCAGGCCCACGGTCTGCTCGAACATCGCCTTGACGAAGCCGCTGCAGTCGAAGCCCGTTTCCACCGAGTTGCCCCCGCGCCGGTACGGCACGCCGAGGAAGCCCATGGCCGTGACGACGAGTTCGGAGGCGCGGTGGGCGAAATGGCTCGCGCCGGCGGAGACGCGCTCGCCGACGTTGACGCGCACTTCCTCGAGGCGGTCGAACAGGCGCTTTTCGGCCATGAAGCGGCCGACGTCGTCTTCCGCCGAAGCCGGCGGGTTGGCGTGCGCGCCGGTGGCCGCGAGCAGGATCGCAAGGCTGAGCATCCGCAACATGGAAGCGGAGATTAGTGTCCGGGGGCGCCGGGCGTCAAGCGAGCTGTGCATTCAAGGTTCTGGATTCGTATCGGTCTGCTTCGGGGGCCACGAGGGCGGGCGGGTGGGGAACAATGCCTTCCACCATGAACGGAACGAACCGATCCACGACGCGCCGACCGCCGCGGGGCCCGCTGGCGGCGTCGCTCGCAGCCCTCATTGTCGCAGCCCTGGCGGTGCCGCCCGTCGCCGCCCAGGCGCCGCGGGGCGAAACGGTGGCCGGCGGCCTGGAGCATCCCTGGGCCCTGGCCTTCCTGCCGGACGGCCGTTTCCTCGTGACGGAGCGCCCCGGGCGCATGCGCGTCGTCAATGCGCAGGGGCGGCTCTCCCCGCCCTTGCCTGGCGTGCCGGCGGTGGCGGCGCGCGGGCAGGGCGGCCTGCTCGACGTGGTGCTCGATTCGGCCTTTGCGTCCAATCGCACGCTCTATTTCTGCTACTCCGAGCCGGGCCAGGGCGGCAACAGCACCGCGATGGCGCGCGCACGGCTGGCCGCCGACGACAGCCGGCTGGAAGACGTGCGCGTGATCTTCAGCGCCAGGCCCAAGGTTTCGAGCAACATGCACTTCGGCTGCCGCATCGTCGAAGCGCGCGACGGCACGCTCTTCCTCGCGCTGGGCGAACGCTTCTCGCGCAAGGAAGACGCGCAGACGCTGGACAACCACCACGGCAAGGTGGTGCGGGTGAACAAGGACGGCACCGTGCCGCGCGACAACCCGTTCGCCGGCCGCGCCGGGGCGCTGCCGGAGATCTGGAGCCTGGGCCACCGCAATCCGCAGGGCGCCGCTCTGGGCCCGGACGGCCGCGTGTGGTTGAACGAGCACGGCCCGCAGGGCGGCGACGAGATCAACGTGCCGCAGCCCGGGCGCAACCACGGCTGGCCGGTCATCACGCATGGCGAGAACTACGGCGGCGGCAAGATCGGCGAGGGCCTCACCCGCAGGGAAGGCATGGAGCAGCCGCTGCACTACTGGGTGCCCTCCATCGCGCCTTCGGGCATGGCGTTCCTGGGCAGCGACCGCTACGGCGCGGCCTGGCGCGGCAACCTGTTCGTCGGCTCGCTGAAGTTCGGCTACCTCGACCGCATCGAACTGGCGGACGGCAAGGTGACGCGCGAGACGAAGCTGCTGCAGGGCGTGGGCCGCGTGCGCGACGTGCGGCAGGGGCCGGACGGCCTGCTGTACCTGGTGACGGACGAGGACGATGGGAAGATCGTGCGCGTGCTGCCCCAATGACGGAATGATCTCGCTGCGCATCGATGACGAAATGACCGGGGTCATTGCGTCATTCCGTCATGCCGGGCGCAGCCGGCGTCATGCGCGCGCAGCGCGCGTCATGCCTTCACCAGCCCCTTGCGCACCGCATACCGCGTCAGGCTCGCGATGTCGTTCAGCCGCAGCCGCTCCATGATCCGGGCCCGGTGCACGTCCACCGTCTTGGGGCTCAGCCCCAGCTCGTAGGCGATCTCCTTGGCGGACTTGCCCTGGGCGATCAGCGTCAGGATCTCCACCTGGCGCTGCGTCAGCTCGTCGTCCACCGTCGGCTCCGAGGGCTGCAGCAGGCGCTGCGCCACCGCGGCGCTGAAGTAGCTGCCGGTGGCCATCACGCTGCGCAGCGCCTGTTCCAGCTCGAACGGCGGCGCGTCCTTCATCAGGTAGCCGCAGGCCCCGTTGGCCACCGCGCGCTTGACGAAATCCACCGTGTCGTACATCGACAGCACGATCACCCGCACGTCCGGATGGCGCGCATGGATCTCGCCGATGGCCGTGATGCCGTCCATGCCCGGCATGGAGATGTCGGTCATCACCACGTCCGGCTTGACCGAGTCCAGCAAGGCCAGCAGCTCCTGACCGTTGCGCGCCTCGGCGATCACCTGCACCCCGTCGACCGTGGCCAGCAAGGCCTTGATGCCGGAACGCACCAGGTCGTGGTCGTCGGCGAGCACGACCTGGATCGGCATCGGCTTGCTGAAGTTCTGCATCATCTACGCCCCCTTGTATTCAAAGCACCGCGCGAATCGCCACGCCCCGCCCCCGGGCGGTACGGATGTGGAGGCGGCCTCCCGCCAGTTCCGTGCGTTCGATCATCCCGTACAGCCCGATATTCCGCTCCGACTGCTGGCCGTTCAGCACGGCCGCCTTGTCGAAGCCCCTTCCATCATCCAGCACCAGCACGCCGATGCGCCCCTGCGGCAGGAACCGCAGCCGCACCCGCACGCGGGTCGCGCGGGCATGCCGCACGATGTTCGTCAGCGCCTCCTGCACCAGGCGCACCGCCACCGCGGCGTTCTCCTCCAGCTGCCGGGGCTCCTTGCCGCGCGTGAGCACCTGCCACGCGAGGCCGCCCGGCTCGCAGATGCGCTGCATCGCCGACTGCACCGCGGGCACCAGCCCCAGCAGGTCCAGCTGCGCCGGCCGCAGCGAGAACGACAGCGTCTTCAACTGCTGCAGCGCCCCGTTGGCCAGTTCGGCCGCCGTGTCGCTGTACTTGCGCGCCACCTCCGGCTCCTGCGCCCGCTGCGCGGCATGCAGGTGGATCACCACCGCCGTCAGCGTCTGCCCAAGCTGGTCGTGCAGCTCGCGCGAGATGTGCGAGCGTTCCCGCTCCTGCGCCAGCACGAAGCGCGCCGACAGCTCCTTCAGCCGCGCATACGCGCCCTGCAGCTCCGCGTCGAGCTTTTCCTTTTCCTGCGCGCGCCGCGTCTCCTCCAGCACCCGCCCGATGATCTGCGGCAGGGTGCCCAGCTTGTCCTTGGTCAGGTAGTCCTTGGCGCCGCAGCGCAGGACGTGCACCGCCGCCTCCTCCCCGATGGCGCGCGTGAGCACGATCAGCGGGATGTTGCAGCGGCGCGTGACCAGGATCTGCAGGGCGGCATAGGGCGAGAAGCGCGGCAGGTTGAAGTCGCACAGGATCACGTCCCACTCGCCCGCCAGCGCCGCGACGAAACTCGCCGCGTTGTCCACCCGGTGCAGTTCGTAGCGGCGCGTCGGGTCCGCCCGTTCCAGGGCGATGCCCATCAGCTCGACGTCGTCGGGGTTGTCCTCGACGCACAGCAAGCGGATGGGGGGAAGGGCCTGGACTGCGCGACTGGGCATGGCGATGCGCGGCCAAGTGTACCGTCGAGCTATTGCCCTCCCTCTTAAGACTCTTCCCTATGTGCGGCCCAGCGCGGGCCAGCCCGGCTGCAGCTTGCGTTCGAGGAAATCGACCACCCGCTCGAAGGGATCGAAGCCGAAGGCCTCGGCCACCGAAGGCCGCAGGTTGGAGTTGGCGTTGATGTCGTAGAACACCCGCCGGCCGTCCAGCGTCTCCAGGTATTCGATGCCGCCCACGTCCAGCTTCGCGGCCTCCACGATGCGCTTGGCGGTGGCCACCGCTTCGCGCGGCACCTCGGGGTAGGGGTGGAACTCCACCGGCGGGGCGGCCACCGGCTCGTGCGCGGGGACCTCGCAGACGCCTTCGCCGTCGCCCGGGTTGCACACCGGCGAGGGGCAGAGATTGAAGCGCCCGTGCGTCTTCACGCGCATGGCGTACAGCAGCTCGCCGCCCAGGAACTCCAGCCGCACGATGCCCTGTTCGGGATCGTGCGGCAGGTACTCCTGCAGCAGGAACAGGTTGTCCGGCAGCCACATCGAAGGGTCGCGGCGGAAGATCTCCTCCACCTGCCCGAGCGACTCCACCACCTGGATGCGCGCGCCGCTGCCGCCCTGGTCCGGCTTGAGCACGGCCGGCCAGCTGATCTCGCCCTCGAAGGCGCGCAGGGCGGCCGGCGCGTTGAAGGTGAAGGAGCGCGGGGTGTCGATGCCGAGCGCGCGCAGCAGCGTGGCCTGCACGCTCTTGCTCAATTCCAGCGCGAACACGTCGGCGCCGTTGAGCACGCGGGCGCCCAGGCGCTCCAGGCTGCGCATGTAGGCCAGGGCCAGCGGCACGGCGCGCGTGTTGCCGCGCACGTAGGCGCTGGGGCTGGCCTGGTTGAAGTACAGCGCGGCCTGTGGCGGCGCCGAGTTGCTGAAGGCAGCCTGCGTCACGTCGAAGGGCGCGAAATTCACGCCGCGCCGCTCGAGGGCGGCGAACAGCGGCTTCTGCCACTCAGGATGCTCGTGCAGGACGACCAGGTCGGGACGGGAGGACTTCATGGCCGCCATGCTAAGGCCTCGCCCGGGGAATAATCCGGCGCAAAGGAAGAACCCATGCTGCTGGACGCCCAAGACTCCCAACTCGTGCTGGTCGATTACCAGCAGCGCCTGATGCCCGCCATCCACGAGGCCGATGCCGTGGTGGCCAATGCGATGAAGCTGGCGCGCATCGCGCAGCTGCTGCAGGTGCCCCTGTGGGCCACCGAGGAGAACCCCGAGGGCCTGGGTGCCACGGTGGAGGCACTGCAGCCGCTGGTGGCCGGCCGCGTCCTGCCGAAGATGGCGTTCGACGCCACGTCGGTGCTGCTGCCGCGCCTGAGGCCCGCCCCCAGGGCCCAGGGCGGCAACGCCCGCAGCCTGCCCAAGCACCTGCAGAAGGCGGCGCCGGCGCCGGCGCCCGGGCGCGAGACGATCGTGCTGGCCGGCTGCGAGGCGCACGTGTGCCTGCTGCAGACGGCCCTGGGCCTGCTGGAGGAGGAACTCGACGTGGTGGTGGTCACCGATGCCTGCAGCTCGCGCAGCGAGCGCAGCCGCGATGCCGCCTTCGACCGGCTGGCCGGGGCCGGCGCCGAACTCGTCACCACCGAGATGGTCGCCTTCGAGTGGCTGCGGGATGCGGGTCATCCCCGGTTCCGCGACGTGCTGGCGATCGTCAGGTAGGGGTCAGGCCTTGGGCCTTCGGCGTTGAGCGTCAGGCATGAGCAAGCCGCCTGCGGCACGCTTCACGCCCGACGCTGAACGCTCAACGCACAACGGAGACAAACCATGGGTTACGCGGACTTCCATCGCCGTTCCATCGAGGACCGCGATGCCTTCTGGGCCGAGCAGGCGAAACTGATCGACTGGCAGACGCCGCCCAAGCAGATCTGCGACAACAGCAATCCCCCGTTCACCCGCTGGTTCGTGGGGGGCCGGACGAACCTGTGCCACAACGCGGTGGACCGCCACCTGGCCGAGCGCGCGGCGCAGCCGGCGCTGATCTACGTCTCCAGCGAGACCAACGAGGAGCGCGTCTACACCTTCGGTGAACTGCACTCCGAAGTGCAGCGCTTCGCCGCGGTCCTCAAGGCGCAGGGCGTGGGCAAGGGCGACCGCGTCCTGATCTACATGCCGATGATCGCCGAAGCGGCCTTCGCCATGCTGGCCTGCGCGCGCATCGGCGCCATCCACGCGGTGGTGTTCGGCGGCTTCGCCTCCGTGTCGCTGGCCTCGCGCATCGAGGACGCCACGCCCAAGGTCATCGTCAGCGCCGACGCCGGTTCGCGCGGCGGCAAGGTCGTGCCGTACAAGCACCTGCTGGACGAGGCGATCAAGCTCTCGTCGCACAAGCCGTCTTCGGTGGTCCTCGTGGACCGCAAGCTCGCGCCCATGGACAAGGTGGCGGGCCGCGACCACGACTACGCCACGCTGGCCGACCGCGAGCTGCGCACCACGGTGGAATGCGAATGGCTGGAGTCCACCGACATCAGCTACACGCTCTACACCAGCGGCACCACGGGCAAGCCCAAGGGCGTGCAGCGCGACGTCGGCGGCTACGCCGTGGCGCTCACCGCCAGCATGAAGCACATCTTCCTGGGCAACGCGGGCGAGACCTACTTCTCCACCTCCGACATCGGCTGGGTGGTGGGCCACAGCTACATCGTCTACGGGCCGCTGCTGGCCGGCATGGCCACCATCATGTACGAGGGCCTGCCGACCCGCCCCGACGCCGGCGTCTGGTGGAGCCTGGTCGAGAAGTACAAGGTCACCTCCATGTTCAGCGCGCCGACCGCGGTGCGCGTGCTCAAGAAGCAGGACCCGGCCTTCCTGAAGAAGTACGACCTGTCCAGCCTGCGCGCCCTGTTCCTGGCCGGCGAGCCGCTGGACGAGCCCACGGCCAAGTGGATTTCCGAGAGCCTGGGCCGCCCGATCATCGACAACTACTGGCAGACCGAGAGCGGCTGGCCGATCCTCACCATCGCCAACGGCGTGGAGAAGAAGGCCAGCAAGTTCGGCAGCCCCGGCGTGCCGATGTACGGCTACGACGTGAAGCTGGTGCACGAGGGCACCGGCGAGGAACTCACCGGCCCCGACCAGAAGGGCGTGGTCGTCATCGAAGGCCCGACGCCCCCCGGCTTCATGCAGACGGTGTGGGGCGACGACGAACGCTACGTCAAGACCTACTGGTCCAGCATCCCGGAGCGGCAGGTGTACAGCACCTTCGACTGGGGCATCCGCGACAAGGACGGCTACTACTACATCCTGGGCCGCACCGACGACGTGATCAACGTGGCGGGCCACCGCCTGGGCACGCGCGAGATCGAGGAGAGCATCTCCTCGCATCCGAACATCGCCGAAGTGGCGGTGGTCGGCGTGGCCGACCAGCTCAAGGGACAGGTCGCCGTCGCCTTCGCGGTGGTGAAGGATGCCTCCGGCCTCGTCGACGACGCGGCCAGGCTGAAGCTCGAGGGCGAGGTGATGAAGGTCGTCGACGACCAGCTCGGCGCCGTGGCGCGGCCGGCGCGCGTGCGCTTCGTGACGGTGCTGCCCAAGACGCGCAGCGGCAAGCTGCTGCGCCGCGCGATCCAGGCGGTGTGCGAAGGCCGCGACCCCGGCGACCTGACGACGATCGAGGATCCGACCGCGCTGCAGCAGATCAAGGACCTGGTCGCCACGCGCTGATCGCCGACTGTCCGCTGCGCGCGACCGCCCGGCGCGCGCAGCGTCCTTCCTCCTCCATCTGGACGTGGCCGCGCTGCCACAAACGTCGCCCGGGCACTGGTCTCCGGCACGGATTGCCATTAACAATCTGTTGCAACCATGAAGACCTTTCTCGCCCCGGCCACCGCCTTGCTGGCGCGGCTTCGTTTCCGGTCCAAGGTCCTTGTCTGCGGCGGCATCACGGCGGCCCTGCTGCTGTGCCTCGGCGCCCTGCAGGTGCTGGGGCTGCACCAGCGCGTGCGGATGATCGAGGCGGAGCGCAGCGCCGTCGCCCTGATGGCGACGCTGGTGGAGTGGAACAAGGTCCTGATCGAGAACCGCCGGATCGTGATCGCGACGGCGCCCGGCGACGACGGCGTGCGCCAGCGGCTGCAGCAGCACGCGCAGGCGGTGGAGGCGGTGCTCGCCCGCATCGAGCAGCAGGTGGGCGCGGCCGGCGCCCGGTACGACATGGCGGTCGAGACGCGCAGCCTGCGCCAGGGCTGGCAGGAGCTGCAGAAGAACGTCGGGGCGCTGCCGGTCGACGCGGAGTTCCCCGCCCGGGCCTTCGCCGCCCACGCGCCGGAATACGCGCGCCTGTACGCGTTCATGCGCGAGCTGGGCAACAAGTCGCGCATGGCGCTCGATCCGGACCGCGACCTGTTCTACCTGGGCTTCCCGCTCGCCAACAACTCGCCGGCCAGCGCGGGCATCGTCGTGCGGCTGGCCGCCTATGCGACGCTGAACCTGCCGCGCGGGGAGATCACGCCCAAGGACAAGGCCTTCTACGAAGTGACGCACGCGCGGCTGGAAGACACCCTGGCCGGCGTGGAGACCATGCTGAAGCAGTCGATGGACGCGAACCCGGAGGTGCAGGAGCGGCTGCAACCGGCCTTCGAGAAGCTCAGGACCACGGCCCGCGAGATGCTGACCTTCGTGCGAGGCAACTTCATCGAGCCGGCCGGCATCCAGGTGACGCTGCAGCAACTGCAGGACGAAACCGCACCGGCGACCGCCGCGGCCTGGGAGTTCGTCGAGCGCCACCGCGAGGTGATGGACGCCCTGCTGGTGCAGCGCGGGCGGGGCGCTGCCCTGGAGCGCAACGGCCTGGCCGCGCTGATCGCCGGCGCGCTGCTGCTGGCGCTGTACCTCTCCATGGGCATGTATGCGGGGCTGGAGCACGGCATCCGGCAGGCGGCGCAGGCCGCGCGGGCGCTCGCGCGCGGCGAACTCGGGTGCATGCCGCTGCCGGCTTCGAAGGACGAACTCGGCGAGCTGCTGGCGGAACTGCGGCAGGCCGACGCGGCACTGGCCGCCATGGTGGCCCAGGTGCGCAAGGCAGCCGGCAGCCTCGAGGACGCCACCGGAGAGATCGCCGCCGGCAATGCCGACCTGTCGCAGCGGACGGAGGAACAGGCCAGCACGCTGGAGGAAACGGCGGCTTCCGTCGAGGAGCTGACCAGCACCGTCAAGCAGAACGCCGAAGGCGCGCGCGACGCCAGCCGCCTCGCGCAATCGGCCTCGCAGGTGGCCACGCGCGGCGGCTCGGTGGTCGACGAGGTCGTGGACACGATGGCCTCGATCAACACGGCCTCGCGCCGCATCGTGGACATCATCGCGGTGATCGACGGCATCGCCTTCCAGACCAACATCCTGGCGCTCAATGCGGCGGTGGAAGCGGCGCGCGCGGGCGATCAGGGCCGCGGCTTCGCGGTCGTGGCCGCGGAGGTGCGCACGCTGGCCCAGCGTTCGGCCGCCGCGGCGCGCGAGATCAAGGAACTGATCCACGACTCGGTCGGCAAGGTCGATGCCGGCAGCGTCCTCGTGAGCCGCGCGGGCGACACGATGAAGGAAGTCGTGGCGGGCATCCAGCAGGTGACGACCCTGGTGGGCGAGATCGCCTCGGCCAGCAAGGAACAGACCCTGGGCATCGAGCAGGTGAACCAGGCCATCGCGCAGATGGACCAGGTCACGCAGCAGAACGCGGCGCTGGTGGAGGAGGCCTCCGCCTCGGCGCAGTCGATGCGGGAGCAGGCCGCCAGGCTGGCGGCCGCCGTGGGCCAGTTCAAGCTGCGCGAGGACCAGGTCGCCGAGCACGCCATCGCGCAGGCCCGCGACAGCAGCCGCGTGGCGGCGAAGACCGGGCGCAACGCCGCGGCGTCGTCCGCTGCCGGCCCGGCGCTCGCAGCGCCCGCGGAAAGCACCTTCTAGCAAGTTCGGCGCAAGGCACCGCTGCCACACTCCCCCAGCGCTCTGCTCCCTCTCCCCCCCGGGGGAGAGGGTTGGGGAGAGGGGGTTCGTGAGCCGCCCCGAACGGGAAGGGCCCTCGTCTGGATGCGAAGGCGGGGTGCCACGGAACGTGGCACAATCCGCCGCGCAACCAGACCAGGGCCCTTCCCCCACTGTCGCATCCGCCAACCGGTAAAGCCGTGCCGCGGAAGGTTCTCCAACCAGCTCCATGCTCCCTGAAGGGGAGCGGAAAGTAGCGAAAACGCGATGAGCGACCAAAGCTCCGTCTACACGGCCTACCACGGCAATTCCTATCTCTTCGGCGGCAACGCCCCGTACGTCGAGGAGATGTACGAGAACTACCTGGCCAACCCCGGCAGCGTTCCCGAGATCTGGCGCGAGTACTTCGACGCGCTGCAGAACGTGCCCGCGGTCGATGGCTCCAATGCCCGCGACGTGCCGCACCTGCCGGTGGTCAACGCCTTCGCGCAGCGCG
>Ga0190269_10000852_pt1 | contig 15195 bp, 6 predicted proteins | sample Popmic249IS_FD_133749 | JGI IMG/M metagenome (GOLD analysis project Ga0190269, IMG submission 133749) | Populus adjacent soil microbial communities from riparian zone of Blue River, Arizona, USA - 249 IS | ecosystem: Environmental > Terrestrial > Soil > Riparian zone | place: USA: Arizona...
CGCAACGGCGCCATTGCCGTGGTCTGGCAGGACAACCGCTACGACGAGGATCCGGGCTGGACCGGACACGCGGTCGCCAATGCCGATGACGTGCAGGCCAGCTTCGAGGAGCAGGAACTGCGCGAGGCCGGCACCGAGACCGACGACTGGGAAATCCTCTCGGCGACCTGGAGCAACGGCGCGTGGAGCGCGCCGGTCAACGTCAGCCGTTCGCCGGGCCAGGCCGACCGCCACGCCACGGTCGCATTCGCCGCCGATGGCACGCTGCACGCGGCCTGGGACAGCAAGGACAAGAATTCCGCCGCCGGACCGCGCCTCGGGATCCGCGCCACCCGCTCGGCCGACCTGGGCGCGAGCTGGACGACGGCGCAGCCCGTCGCCAAGGACGCGAACTACAGCAGCCAGCGGCCGGCGTTCGGCCGCAATGGCGGCGAGCTGTCGCTGCTGTGGACCGACGGCCGCTCGGCCGACTGGCGCTGGCGCGTGATGCGCGCCGGCGTGCAGGCCGACGGCAGCTACGACGCCGCGGCGTTCGTGACCGGGCGCGGCAACGCGCTGTGGCCGGCGTACGACAACGGGTTCCTCGCGTTCACCTCGGACCGCTCCGCGACGCGCGAACAGCGCAAGCCGCAGCAGGTCTTCCTGTTGGCACTCGACACGCCGGAGACGGAACTGGCGCTGGCGCCATTCGCGCCGACGCAGGGCGCAGGCGTGCGCGGCATCCTGGTCGCGCTGCTCGACGGCGATTTCGCCGGCGCGCTGGACGGCTTGCAGGCGCTGCTCGATACCGTGGTCGCCGACCTCGGCGGCGGCGATGTCGACGGCGCCGTGAACGACGTCGCCCAGGGCCTGACCGGCACGCCGGCCGTAGTGAAGGGCAGCACGTTCAAGGTCGGCACGGGCGAAGCCAACCACAACCCGACGACCCGCACCTGCATCGGTGGCGGCTCGACGACCTGCGGGCGCGACGCCGACCCGGCCGATCCGAACTGGATCCGCGACGACCTGATTTCCAAGGCGACCGCGATCACCGGCGCCAACGGCGAGACGTTCATGGTGATCACGACCACGAACATCGGCTACTTCCTCGCGTACAAGGCCGAACAGAGCGGCATGAACGGCATCTACGACGTGCGCCTGCGCATTGCCAAGGCCACCGGCGTGCCATCGACCAACATCACGGTCGTCTCCGACCACTCGCACAACGGCCCCGACACCATCGGCATCTGGGGCGGCGTCTCGGCCGACTACATGAAGATCACGGCCGACGCCGTCGTGAAGGCCGCGGTCCAGGCCTGGGACAGCCGCCGCGACGCGGTGATCAAGGTCGCTGCGATCAACCAGAACGCGAACCCGGTGCCCGGCGTGCCGCGCCTCGAATCCTCGTACGACCTGCCGCCGGGCAATGACCTGGCGCGCGGCAACCCGTACAACGAATTCCGCCTGATGACCGCGGACGACGCGCGCACCGGCGAGCGCATCCTGACCTTCGTCAACTACGCGCCGCACGCCACCGTCACCAACGGCGACGACGGCGGCCATCGCCTGACCGGCGACTGGGCGGCGTGGATGCCGCAGGAAGCCGAACGCCTCTACGGCGGCATGGGCCTGGCCACGGTCGGCGCCCTCGGCTCGACCGACTGGCGCAAGTCGGGTGACCGCGACCAGAAGGAAGCCGAGGCGCGCGCGCGACTGCGCACGCTGATGGCGCAGGCCAGCGCGCAGCTGACGCCGGTGCAGGGCAACCAGGTCAGGGTCGAGTCGACCTTCATCCGCGAAAAGCTGATGCAGCCGGTGCTGCTGCTGAATTACAAGCCTGGCAAGCCGCACGATGCGGTTCCGTACACCGAAATTCCCGACACCGGCCAGGAAGATTTCGACGACCCGATGAACGAGTACGGCGAAGGCGCGCTCAACAGCGACGTGCGCATCGACCGCTCGGTCACCCCGCCGTTCCAGACCGGCACGGTCACCGGCACCTACATCAGTGCCGCGCGCATCGGCGACGTGTTCTTCTCGATGTTCCCGGGCGAGCCGTTCGGCGAGCTGAACCACGCGCTGGTGGACGAGGGCCGCGTGATCGGCCCGCGCGTGCACTTCCTGCTCGGCGGCGCCAACGACTTCTTCGGCTACATGGTGAAGAACCTCGACACCTACGAGCAGACGCTGCGGACCGGTTTCCACTATTTGCCCGGTTGCGAAGACCAGACGGACGAGGTCGAGCGCACGCTGGGCATCCGCGAGGAGGGCGAAGGCGCCTGCTCCGACCACTGGACGCTGATGGTGTCGCCGACCTTCGGCTCGCACATTGTCTGCACGCTGCAGGACAGCGCCGACAAGCTCGGCTTCACCACCGCCAACCGCGATGCGGAGTGCCCGGTCTGGACCGCGCTCGACGGCCTCGCGCCGCCGCCGGAATCCGGCACGCTGGCCGGCGACGGCTCGCTGGCCGCGCGCGAGGCTGCGGTGCAGCAGGCGCAGGCGCTCGCGCAACAGTGCCGCACCACCGCGGCCCCGGCCGCGCTGTGCGACGCGCTGGCCGAAGGCGCGCGCCAGGCCGAGACCTATCTCGGCACCGGCACGGTCAACGGCGGCCAGGCCCGCGCCGGCGTCGCCGTGAAGGACGCCAGCTGGCATCTCGGCGCCTCGGCCGGCCAGTTCGCTGCCACCGGCGTCGGCATCGCGCGCGACCGCGGCTTCGACCCCTACGGCCACTCGACCCGCAAGGTCGGCTCCGACACGCTGGGCACGCGCATCACGACGCGCGCGCTGGTGGTCGAGGGCGCCAACGGCAAGCGCATCGCCATCGCCAGCAACGACCTGTACCTGCCGAACGACCTGCTGCACCGGCGCACGGCGCAGCTTCTGGCCGAGCACGATGCGCTGGCGCTCGCCACCGGCGGCGTGGTCACCGGCATCACCGACGAGAACCTCGCGACGACCTCGTCGCACAGCCACACTTCGCCGTTCTACTCGACGCCGGGCTGGGGCACCTGGATCTTCCAGGACGTCATGGACCTGCGTTTCTACGAGTACATGGCGCGGCAGATGGCCGACGCCGTGATCGAGGCGGCCTCGACGATGAAGCCGGTGCGCATGGGCGGAGCGACCGTGCGTGCCAACGACGTGCAAGCCCATACCTACGGCCCGAAGAACGTCGCCGACGGCACGCCGGCCGGGCAGCCGCGCGACTACACGACCCAGGCGGTCACGGTCGTCAGCTTCGACGACATCAGCACCGGCGTGCCGAAGCCGCTCGCCAACTGGGTGATTTTTGGCGTGCACCCGGAATGGGTCTGGGGCGAGGAGATCGTCAACGGCGACATCACGCACGCCGTGATGCGCATGCTCGACCGCGAAACCGGCGCCACGACCGTCTGGTCGCAGCGCGAGACCGGCTCGTCCGGCCCGCACAAGGACGAACGCGTGCACAAGGCCGTCGCGCGCCGCGAGTTCCAGGAATCGAACTTCGCCGGCTACGACCGCGCCGCGCGCTACCTGACCGACTCGATCAAGCGCGCGCTGTCGCAGCTCGCGACCAACCAGCCCGAGCGTCCGGACCAGTTTGCGCCGTACCAGGCCGGCTTCGAAGTGCAGTCGGCGTCGCAGCGCTTCGCGCCGCCGGTCACGCGTCCGTATCCGGGCGTGGCCAACTGCAACACCGATCCGCTGTTCGCCGGCCACCTCGGCCTGCCGATCGTGCCGGAGCCGCCCGAGTGCGGCTACGAGACCGACGTCGTCACCGAGCCGGTGTGGGGCGCGCTGCCGTTCGATCCGGCCGACGTCGCGCAGCAGCTCAAGGACGCCGGCGTGCCGGTGCCGACCAGCTACGGCATCAGCTCGTTCAGCGGCGTGCAGGAGACCATGGCAGTCCACCTGCAGGTGTTCAAGCTCGGTACCATCGCGGCGACGTTGTCGCCGAACGAGCAGTTCACCTCGCAGGCGCTGAACCTCGAGTCGCGCCTCGACAAGGTGCCCGACAACGTCTGGCACGGCTTTGACTGGGCCTGCGTCGCGCAGCGGCGCGGCCAGTTGCCGGTCGACGCGGATCCGAAGGTCCGCGCGCACTGCGAGCGCCAGAACGCACGCTATCCGGAAGAAGGCGTGACCATTCCGGGCAACATCCACGACGAGGATTTCGCGCGCGCCCGCGCCCAGATCCACAATGACGCCAGCGGCTGGGAGCTCGACCCGGTCTACGCGGCGCAGAGCGGCGACAGCTCCAGCGTGGAGACGCTCGGCAGCGAAGCCGAGCCCGTCGACATCACGCAGATCAAGGGCAACTTCACCCACGAGGAGTTCACCGACCACGGCTACGACCTCGTCGTCTCGGTCGGCATGGTGAACGATTACTGGGGCTACATGGCGGAGTACCGCGAGTACCGCGCGCATGCCGACCCGTACCGCAAGGGCCTCAACGCGCTCGGTCCGCACGGCGCCGACTTCGTCGCCACGCGCCTGGGCCGGCTGGCCGCGAACCTCAACGGCGCGAACGTCGCGTTGCCGTTCAACCCTCTCGACAAGGCCTACCAGGCCGAAGCGGTGCGCGCCGACGTCTTCGCCCGCACGATGGGCGAGCTGGCACGCGCCTACACGACGGCCTACGACGCCACGCTGCCGCCGGATGGCGGCGCGCCGGGCATCGTCGCGCAGCCTGCCGACACGGTGAAGCGCTTCTCGGCCGCCGCGCTGAAGTTCGTCGGCGGCTCCAACTACACCGACATGCCGTACGTGCGGGTCGAGCGGCTCGTCGACGGCGCGTGGAAGACCTATGGCACGCAGGAAGGCGAAGTGCAGCTGCAGCTGCAGTTCCTGCCGAACGCGTTGAGCCAGGGTGGCAGCACCGAGCTCGGCGACGCCAACTTCGGCGTACCCGATCCCGCGGCGCTCGCCGCGTGGCGCGCCGGCCAGTTCGAGTGGGTCTGGACTGCGACCTTTGAAGCTTTCGTCTCGGAACTGCCCAACCTCGGCGGGCGACCCGCCGTCACGCCGGCCGGCACCTACCGTTTCGTCGTCGACGGCCGCCATCGCGGCCTGCTGAGCTTCCCCGCGGAAGCGCCGTACCACCTCGAGAGCGAGCCCTTCGAGGTCGTGGCCTGGGACGGCATCACGGTTGACGACCTGCGCGTCGAGGGCGACGGCCGCGTTTCGTTCGCGGTCGGCCCGGTCACCACGTTCACGACGTTCCGCGACGGCGCCGCGACTGACGATGGATTCGTCACGCGCTCGCCCGGCTACACGGTCGGGCCGGTCGACTACCCGGACAGCTACGACAACGGGCTGAGCTGGATCCGCAACGAGCGCCAGCTGCTCGCCGGCGACCAGCAATACTGTGGCCGCTGTTCATTCCGGCCGTGGGCCGACAGCGCGCAGCTGGCGACGACGCAGATCACTGTGACGGTGCAGCGCGGCGACGGCAGCACGGACGTGCTGAACGCGACGCTCGACAACGGCCGCTGGATCACCGACGGCGCGCTGGCCGAAGGCGAAACGGCATTCGTCGCCGCAGGCGCGATCGTCGACGAGTACGGCGAGAAGAACGGCGCGGCATCGGCCACGGTCATGCGCGGAATCATCGTGCCGCCGTTCGACAGCGACGGCGACGGCATTTTCGATGCGCAGGACAACTGCCCGAACGAGCCGGGTCCCGCCGGCAACGGCGGCTGCCCGATCACACCGCCGGTCGATTCCGACGGCGATGGCGTGCCCGACGCCAGCGATGACTGCCCGAACGAGGCCGGCACCGGCGAAGACGGCTGCCCGGTGGAGACGAGCGAAGGGTTCCCGCTGTGCGAGGACTTCAGCGGCGAGCACTACTGCATCTCCGATCTGGACGAGTTCGGCATCCCGGGCAGCACGATTCAGGAAGCCGTGGACACGGTCTACACGCTCGTCATGGGCGGTGGTGGTGGCGAGCTGCCCCCGGTCGACCCCGGCTCGCTGCCAGTGAATCCTTACGGCGTGATGATCCCGGCCAGCGACGAGATCGACAGCGCATCGACCGGCGGCAAGGTCTACCAGATCTACCTGCCGTCCGCGGATAACGGCGAGGTCATCGCATTCTCGGTGTTCGAGCCGGCCACGATCGACGCGGCCGACGGCAACGCGCTCGTGCTGCAAGGCCACGGCTACGGCCTCAAGCGCTCGCATACGCCCGACGGCCCGGCCGGGGACCCGAACAACCCGCTGCCGACCAGCGGCGCGCAGTTCGGCTACAGCGGTGGACTGATCGGCGACATGACGCAGTTCGTTGCCGCGAACTTCTGGGTCATCTCGATCGACCAGCGCGGCTTCGGCGAATCCGAAGGCACGGTGCGCCTGATGGATCCGGATCACGAAGGCCGCAACCTGCTGCAGATCCTCGACTGGGCCGAGGCTAACCTGCCGCACCTGATGTATCGCGCCGAGGCCGATCATCCGAACTACCACGATGGCAAGAACCTCGTACTCGGTTCGACCGGCGGCAGCTACGGCGGCGCCTACCAGAACCTGATCCTCGCGATCGATCCGAAGGAACGCCTCGACGCGATGGTGCCGCAGATCACCTGGCACGATCTCTCGTTCAGCCTCGCCGCGGGCGACGTCACCAAGAGCGGTTACGCACTCGGACTCGCGGCGGCTGGCGAAGCCTCGAGCAGGGGCCGCCAGGATCCGTTCGTCCGCGAGCAGTTGATCGCCTCGGGCCTTGCCAATCGCGCGACCCCGGAACTGAAGGAAGCGCTGCGCTATCACAGCCTGAAGTACTGGTGCGACGGCGGCTTCGGAGACGTGGTGACCGATGGCCTCAGCGACGAGGGCATTCCGTTCCGTGCGGCCAACGCGTTGCCGAAGGTCGACGTGCTGCTGTTCCAGGGCATGCATGACGCGCTGTTCAACATCTCGGAGGCGATCGATAGCTACGACTGCCTCAAGGCGCGTGGCGGGGACGTGCGCCTGTACACCTACCAGTTCGGTCACGTCTTGCCGTACGGCACGGACATGTTCTCGGCGACGCCGGTCAGCGCCTGCAGCGGTCCGGACTGCCTCGGCATGTTCGGCGACTACAGCGGCGGCGGGCTGGACAGCGCCATGACCTGCGGTCCGTACAAGGTCGCCAAGATGGAGCTCGACTGGATGAAGTCCAAGCTGCAGGGCGACGCCGCCGCGACCGCGACGCTGGCCAGCGCGCCGGAGACGTGCATCGAGCTCGACAGCACGGCGGACGCCGTCACGCTTGGCGCGAACCCGCGCGTGGCGCTGCTGACCACGGTATCCATTCCGGCGACGAATGTCGTGCTGAACGGCGCACAGGCGCAGCCGGTGCCGGTCAAACTGGTCACCTTGGACGCGGGCAACGTGCTCGCCGGCATCCCGAAGGCGACGATCACGCTGTCCACCCCATCACCGGTGCCGCCGCAGTTCGTCGACGAAATCGGCATCGGCGAACCGATCGTGTTCGTCGGCCTCGCGCGCGGCCGTTTCGACTACTCGAGCTACTGCCACCAGTACGCCGACAACTACCCGTTCGCGCCGGTGGTCTTCTGCATGCCTGTGGAGACGGCGCAGGCGCCGCTGGCCGATTTCGGCCTGAATGCGTCAACCCCCTCGCACCTCGAGCTGATCGACGACCAGATCATGCCGATCCGCGGATTGGGGACGCATGAGATCGACCTGCAGGGCGTCGGCGAGCGCTTGGCCAGGGGCGAGCAGATCAACCTCGTGATTTACGGCTACCACCCGCTGTACGTGGTGTCCGGCAGCCGCCAGCCGGCGACGCTGCCGTTGCAGGTTTCGGGATCGGTGCAGCTGCCGCTTCAGGGCAACCTGCCGAAGCTGCAGTAAACCAACTCCAGGAGAGGAGAGAAGACCGGGCAGGGAGTCGGCAGCCACGCTGCCGGCTCCCTGAAACCGGCGACTAGTTCTTCAGCACGATGCGGTACCGCGCCTTCGCCGCGCGCAGGTGCTCGATCGCATCGTTGACCTTCGCCATCGGAAACGTCTCCACCTGCGGCGCGATCTTGTGCCGCGCGCAGAACTCGAGCATCGAGGCGATCGTCGCCGGCGAGCCGGTCGGCGAGCCGCCGATCGTCTTCTGCCCGCCGATCAGGCTGAACGCCTGCACGCCGAGCGGATCCAGCACCGCGCCGACGAAATGCAGCCGGCCTTTGGGCTTCAGCGCGGCGACGTAGGCGTTCCAGTCGAGCGCGACGTTCACCGTGACGATGATGAAATCGAGGCTGCGGCGCAGCGCCTTCAGCGCGGCCTTGTCGGTGCTGTTGACCGCATGGTGAGCGCCGAGCTTCAGCGCCTCGGCGTGCTTGGCCGCGCTCGAGGTGAACGCGGTGACCTCGCAGCCCCAGGCGCGCAGGAACTTGAGCGCCATGTGGCCGAGGCCGCCGATGCCGACCACGCCGACGCGGTTGGTCGGCTTCACGCCGGCGATGACCATCGGGCTGAACACGGTGATGCCACCGCAGAACAGCGGACCGGCGGCGCTTGCGTCGAGGCCCTCGGGCAGCGGGAAGGCCCAGGCCCAGTGCGTGCGCACGCGCTCGGCAAAGCCGCCGTGGCGGCCGACGATGGTTTCCTCGGTCGTCGCGCACAGGTGCTGCTCGCCGCCGATGCACGAGCGACAGTGCATGCACGAGCCGGTGAACCAGCCCACGCCGACGCGCATGCCAACCTTCAGGCCCTTGGCCTGCGCGCCGACCGCCGCGATCGTGCCGACGATCTCGTGGCCCGGCACGAACGGGTACTGCGTGCGCCCCCACTCGTTGTCGAGCATCGACTGGTCCGAGTGGCAGATGCCGCAGTGCTCGACTGCGACTTCGACCTGCTCGGGCCCGAGCGGGCCGGGATCGTACTCGAACGGTTCGAGGCGGCCGCTTTTTGCGGCAGCGGCCCAGGCGCGGATCTTGTTGTTCATGTGCGCTTCTCCAGTCGAGCGTAGAAGAATCCGTCGAAGTCCCCGCCCGGCGCAAGGCGCCGGCCGTGCGCCAGCGCTTCGCCCCAGTCCGCGTCGATCGGCCGCTCGCGGGCGCCGGGTTCGTCCTGCAGGAAGCGGCTGACGACGTCGACGCCCTCGGCGGAGAACACCGAGCACACCGCGTAGACCAGGACGCCGCCTGGCGCGAGCAGCGGCCACAGCGCGTGCAGCATGTCGCGCTGCGTATGCGCCATGCGCGGGATGTCCTCGCGCCGACGCAGGAACTTTATGTCCGGGTGGCGGCGGATCACGCCGGTGCCGGAGCAGGGCGCGTCCACCAGGATCCGGTCGAACGGCTTTTCGTCCCACCAGGCCTTCGGGTCTCGCGCATCGCCCTGTTTCACGATGGCCTTGAGTTGCAGCCGCGCGAGGTTGTCCTCGACGCGCTTCAGGCGCAGCGGGTCCACGTCCAGCGCCGTGACCTCGCAGTCGACCCGCTCCAGGATGTGCGCGGTCTTGCCGCCGGGCGCGGCGCAGGCGTCGAGCACGCGCAGGCCGGGCGTGAGCTGGAGCAGCTCGACCGCGAACTGGGCGCTGGCGTCCTGCACCGAGACCTGCCCGTCCGCGAATCCCGGCAATTCGTTGACCGGCACGGCTTCGTCGAGCGCAATCGCGTCCGGCGCGTCGGCAACGACGTGGCCGCGCAAGCCCGCGCCGCCGAGCGCCTGCTGCAGGTAGGCGGTGGCCGGGCGGCGGCGTCGGTTGACGCGGAGCGTCAACGGCGCCTGCTCGTTGTTCTCGAGCAGCACCTTTTTCCAGACGCGGGGCCAGTCGCGGCGGATCGCGTCGACCAGCCAGGCCGGGTGCGACTGGCGCACCACCGGATCGGTCGGCAGCGCATCCTCGAGCTCGCGCCGCTCGCGCTGGTAGCGCCGCAGCACGGCGTTGACCATGCCGCGTCCCCAGTGGGCGCCCAGCAGCGCGACGGCGTTGACCGTCTCGGCCACGGCCGCGTGCGCCGGCATGCGCATGCTGCGCAACTGGTGCAGCCCGCACAGCAGCAACGCCTGCACGTCGGGCTGCTTCTCGAGCGGCTTGTCGAGCAGTTTCGCGGCCAGCGCCGACAGCAGCGTGTGCTCGCGCACCACGCCGTAGACCATGGCCTGCAGCAGCGAGCGGTTCTGCGTGGTGAGTGCGCCCGTCGAGCAGGCGGCCAGCGCGTCGTCGAGGGTGCGTCCCGCCATGACGCGCGCCACCGCGCGCGCGGCTTCGGCGCGCACCGCGGCGCTGGCAGAAAAGGGGACAGAACTATTTTCGCTCGGGACCATGATCACGTCCCCGTCTGTGGGGAAAATAGTTCTGTCCCCTTTTCTGCCTTGGGCACGCGCAGCCGGAAATGCGCGCCGCGCTCCGAGGGCAGCAGCTCCAGGTCGCCGCCGTGCGCCCGCGTCAGCGCGCGCGCGATCGAAAGCCCCAGCCCGGTGCCACCCGCCTCGCGGGCGGTGGTGAAGAACGGCTCGAACACGTGCGCGCGATTGGCAGCCGAGATGCCGGCGCCATCGTCCTGCACGTCGATGATCACGTCGCCGGCCGCGGCGGCCGCGCCGAGCCGGACCCTGGCGCTGTCGCCGGCGTGCGCGCGGACGTTGTCGAGCAGCGAGCCCAGCACGGATTCGAGCGTGTCGGGCTCGATCGCGGCGTGCAGCGCCGGCGGCGCGACCACGTCAGCCGCGCGCGGCGCGCGTGTCGCGACTGCCTGCAGCACCGCGCCGACGTCGGCCGCGCCCTGGGCGGCGGGCATCACGTCGGCACGCGCCAGCTCGAGCAGGCGGCGCACGAGCTGCGCCAGGCGCTTGCTGTCGCGATCGAGGATGTCGAGGAAGCGGGAGCGTTCGTCATCCGACATGGTAGCGCCATGCTCGCGCAGCATCTCGACCGCGCCCTGCATCGCCGTCAGCGGCGTCTTGAACTCGTGCGAAACGTGCGCGGCGAAGTCGCGGATGTAGGTCGCGCGCGACTCCAGCGCCGCGGCCATTTCGGCGACGGTCTCGGACAGCTCGGCGATCTCGCGCGTGCCGGCGTGGGCCAGCGGCGTCACTGCGCCGCGCTCGCCGCGCGCGGCGCGGCGGGCCTGGTCGCGCAGCGCGCGCACCGGTCGGCCGATCGTCAGCGAGGTCAGCAGCGCGATGCCGACCAGCGCGCACACCAGCAACACGCCGCCGAGCGCCAGTTCCCGGCGCTTGCCGTAGAGCGCCTGCGAGATGTTCCAGGGCGTGCGCGCCAGCAGCACGCTGCCGATGACGCGGCCGCCCGACGACACGATCGGCACGGCGACGAACACGCGGATGCGGGCGCCGCGGCTGATCGAGTCGAGCGGCGGCCGCGGCTCGCCGGCGCTGCCGCGCCAGCGCATCGCGCTGACGAATTCGCCGGTCAGCGCGCGGCGCACCTCCTCGCGGTGCACGATCGAGTCGCCCAGCTCCTCGCGCGTCGTCGCCACGACGACGCCGGTCGGGTCGGTCACGCGGATGCCGGCCAGCGTGATCTTCTGCGTCTCGATCAGGATCGCCGTCAGTTCGCGGCCGGCTGCGAGCGCCGCCGGGTGTGCTGCGAGCGGGGCGGGGCGGGCGTCGTCCGGCGGCGGCAGGACCGGGTCGGTGGCGAGGTCCAGTACGGCAGCGCGCGGCTGCAGGCGCGTGTCGGGATCCTGCGGCCGTGGCGCCGACGTTACCGGGTTGCCGTAGTCCGCCGGTGCGCCCCCGCGGCCGGCGGCACGCCGGCCGTTCGAGGAATCGTTCTGGCGCGCCTGCGACAGCCGCTCGAACTGCACGCGGTAACTCGCCGCGATCAGCGCGCCCTGCGCGATCAGCTCGGATTCGGTCTGCCGCACCAGCGCGCTCTCGTAGATCCGCAGCACGGCGATGCCGCCGAGCGGCAGCAGGCCGATCACCAGCGTGATCAGCACCAGCACCGTGGCGAGCCGCGGCCGCCACGTCATGTGCCCCTCACTGGCAGTCCCCGAGCTTGTAACCCACGCCGTGGACGGTCTCGACCGGGTCGGCGCCGAGCGCGGCGAGCTTGGCGCGCACGCGGCGCACGTGACTGTCGATGGTGCGGTCGCTGACGATCTTGTGCAGCTCGTAGGCCTCGTTCATCAGCGCGTCGCGCGTGAACACGCGCCCGGGGCGGCGCAGCAGCGTGCGCAGGATGCCGAACTCGGTCAGCGTCAGGGTGAGTTCCTTGCCGTCCCAGTACGCCTTGTACGCCTCGGCATCCAGCGACAGGCGTCCGTGCGCGAGCGGCGGCTCGGCTTTCTCGGCCGGCGCGCTGACTCGACGCAGGATCGCGCGCACGCGCGCGACCAGCTCACGCGGCGAGAATGGCTTGCTGAGGTAATCGTCGCCGCCGACCTCGAGGCCGACGATGCGGTCCACTTCGTCGTCCTTCGAGGACAGGAACACGATCGGCGTGGCACGGCCCTTGGGATCGGCCCGCAGCCGCCGGCACACCTCCACGCCGTCGAGCTCGGGCATCAGGATGTCGAGCACGACCAGCGCCGGCCTGTCGGCCGCGAAGCGCTTCAGCGCCTGCTCGCCGTCCGCGGCGACCGCGGTGGCGAAGCCGGCTTTCTGCAACGCGAAACAGACGACGTCGCGAATGCCCGGATCGTCGTCCACCACAAGGATTTTCTGCATGGGCCCCTATTGTAGGAGCGGCTTCAGCCGCGATACGGCGCTGCACCAAACCTGCACAAGGTTCCTCGGTTCCTGCACGGCGCCGCCCGCCGGCCTGCACGGCGCCCCCGGACACTGCCGCGCAACACACGTGTACCCGGCGCTCGCGCGCCGGGCGGTCCGGAGAACCCCATGCACCTCGAGGAATCCCGCTTGACGCTGTGGCAACGGCTTCGGCGTCCGTCCACGCTGGCCCTGCTGGGCGCAGGTCTGCTCGCCGCGGATCTACTGCGCCGGCTGGCCGCGTGGACGGACGCCACCTTCGCGGCGCTGCTGGCCGGGTCGATGGTTGCGCTGCTCGCGTTGTGGCGCCTGCGGCGGCCGGGGCGGCACGCGCGATCGCGCGAAACCGTTGCCGTGCTGCTGCCGAACGCGGCGAAGCCACTGTGCGATCCGAGGCTGGCGCGGCCCGAGCCGCGCGACGGCCTGGCCTATCGCGTCGTGCTGTTCGTGCTGCTGGTCGCGATGCTGGTGATGGTGCCGGCGCTGCTGGGCCGGGTGACGTCATGAGCGCGCTGCTCGAGCTGCTGCGTTCGCCGTTCGTGCGCGTGCTGATGGTCGGTTTCCTGGTGCTGCTGCTGCAGGTGCCGAGCTGCGTGATCGGCCAGCTCGCGGCCGAGCGGCAGCAGTCGCGCGACGCGGCCGTCGCCGACCTGGCGCGCACCTGGGGCGGCCGGCAGGAAGTCATGGGACCTTTCCTGGTCGTGCCGTACCGGATCATGGCAACCGACGACAAGGGCCGCGCCTACACGCGCGAGTCCGGCACCGTCACGATCCTGCCGGACCAGTTCGACATTGCGGCTTACCCCCAGGTCGAGGCTCGCCGCCGCGGGCTGTTCGAAGTCCCGGTGTATCGCTCGCGCCTGCAATTGACCGGACGCTTCGCCGAACCGCGCAGCGCGGCCGGCAACCTGGTTCCGCCGGCGGCGCTGCAATGGCGCGAGGCCCAGCTGGCGCTGCGCCTGGCCGACGTGCACGCGCTCGACCGCGTCGGCAAGCTCAAGTGGCGCAGCCAGGAAGCGGATTTCGAGGCGGGCGGCGGCATCGGCGGCGGTACCGGCATCCATGCGCCGCTGCCGCTGCTGGACCCGGCGGCCAGCGCGGGGTTCTCGATCGACATCGAGCTGCGTGGCAGCCAGGGCCTGTACTTCGCGCCGCTCGGCCGCGAGACCCGCGCGCTGGTGCGCTCGGCGTGGCCGCACCCGGCCTTCCAGGGCGCCTGGCTGCCGGCCGAGCGCGAGGTGTCCGCGGAAGGTTTCTCGGCGCGCTGGAACGTGACCAATCTCGCGCGCGGGCTGCCGTCGGCGTGGAAGGACGGCTCCGGCGTCGAGGCGCTGCCGGGCACGCTGTTCGGCGTCGACCTGCTGTACCCGGTCGATCCCTACCGGATGTCCGAGCGCAGCCTCAAGTACAGCACGCTGTTCGTCGGCCTCTCGTTCCTCGTGCTGTGGCTGTTCGAGCTGCTCACGCGGCGGCCGGTGCATCTCGTGCAGTACCTGATGTTCGGTGCGGCGCTGTGCCTGTTCTACCTGCTCGAGCTGTCGCTCGCCGAGCACTTCGGCTTCGCCGCGGCCTATGCCGTCGCGGCCAGCGCAGTGACCTTGCAGGTCTCGCTGTATGCGCGTGCCGCGCTCGGCAGCGGGCGCGGGGCCTGGCTCATCTTCGCGGTGGTGACCGGGCTGTACGCGCTGCTGTACCTGCTGCTGCGCGAGGAGGACTACGCGCTGCTGGTCGGCTCGGGCGCGCTGTTCGCGGTGCTGAGCCTGGTGATGTTCCTGACCCGCCGGGTGCGCTGGGATGGCTCAGCTGAAGCGCCGGCCCGCCAGTGAGCGGCCGGCAACGATCTCCCGCGCGGCCAGCGGCTTGCCGCCCGGCCACTGCAGCTGCGTGATGGACAGCGCGCCGTCGCCGGTTGCCACGTGGATGCCAGCGGCGTCCGCCGACAGCACGGTGCCGGGCGCGCCGCGGCCCGCTGCGGCGCGCGCGCGCAGGATCTTCACGCGCTCAGCGTCGAGCTCGCACCACGCGCCGGGCGCCGGATTGAAGCCGCGCACCGCGCGCGCGAGCGCCTCGGCCGGCTGCGTCCAGTCGAGGCGGGCTTCGTCCTTCGAAATCTTCTTCGCATACGTCACGCCGTCCATCGGTTGCGGCACGTCCGGCAGCGCGCCCCGCTCGAGCGCGGCGAGCGCCTGCACGATCAGCGCGGCTCCGAGCGGCGCGAGCGCATCGTGCAGGTCCCCGGCGGTCATGTCCGCGCCGATGGGCACCTTGCCGGTCAGCAGCATCGGGCCGGTGTCGAGGCCGGCATCCATGCGCATGATGGTGACGCCGGACTCGCTGTCGCCGGCGAGGATCGCGCGCTGGATCGGCGCCGCGCCGCGCCAGCGCGGCAGCAGTGACGCATGGATGTTGAAGCAACCCAGCCGCGGCGCCGCCAGCGCGGCGGCCGGGAGGATCAGGCCATAGGCGACCACGACCAGCGCGTCGACGCGCAGCTCGCGCAGGCCTTCGATCACGTCCGCCGTGAACTTGGGCGGCTGGCGCAGCGGCAGCTGC